>Ga0073904_10001797_pt1 | contig 16082 bp, 13 predicted proteins | sample KloWWTrecipitate_FD_66668 | JGI IMG/M metagenome (GOLD analysis project Ga0073904, IMG submission 66668) | Active sludge microbial communities from Klosterneuburg, Austria, studying microevolution and ecology of nitrifiers - Klosterneuburg... | ecosystem: Engineered > WWTP > Aerobic digester >...
GCCGAGGATGGCATAGACCAGGACCACCGCCGCGGCGCCCGCCAGCCCCAACTCTTCGGCGATGGCGGCGAAGACGAAGTCGGTGTGCACCGCCGGGATGACCGTCGGCTGCCCCAGACCGAGTCCGCTGCCGAGGAAGCCGCCGCCGGCCACGGCCATCAGGGCCTGCACCAGCTGGTAGCCATAGCCTTGGGCGTCCGACCAGGGGTCCAGCCAGATCGCGAGGCGGATGCGGGCGACAGGCATCCGCGCATGCAGCTGGGCGGCCCCGGCGATGAAGGCGGCTGTTCCCAGCAGCACATAGGAGAATCGCAAACTGGCCACATAGAGCAGGCTCAGACCGATGCCGTAGAGGAGCAGCGCGGCGCCGAGGTCCCGCTGCACGGCCAACAGCAGCAGCGAACTGCCGAGCATGACCGCCAGCGGCGCCAGGTAGGGCCAGGGGATCAGGCGCAGCGGCCCGAACTTCCAATCGCCGCGCGCCAGCAGATCCTGCTTGTCCTCCAGGTATCCAGCCAGAAAGACCACCAGGACCAGCTTCAAGGGCTCAGCCGGCTGGAAGGAGAGTCCGCCCAGCTCCAGCCACAGGCGCGGGCCGCCGGGCGAGGCTTCCTTGCCCGCCACCAGGGTCAGGGCGACCAGCGCCAGGGCGGACAGGGCCCAGGTGTAGCGGTAGCGCGACAAGAGGCGCAAGGGCACCGGCAGGAGGGCCCCGGCGCCGATGGCCGCCACGCCGGCGAGCGACCAGAACAGGTGGCGGGGGAAGAGCGCGGGGGCCAGCCGAGCCTGCAGCACCAGCCCCAGGCTCATCAGGAAGCAGGCCAGAGGCAGCAGCAGCGGATCGGCGATCCGCAGGCGACGGCGGACCAGGATCGCCAGCAGGGCAAAGGCCGGTCCCAGGGTCGCCAACCCGACCAAGGCCGCGGTGCCGAAGGGCGCCTGCGACAGCCAACCCGTGCCGGCGGCCGCCAAGGCCGGCAGCCAGGCCAGCAGCAGCAGGGCAAACAAAGGGCGGCCCGGCATCCCCGAAGCCGGTGGTCGGTTCACAGATCCGGCGAGATCAGGCGCAGGCGAACGGAGCCGAACTGGATCAGGTCGCCGGAGCGCAGCAGCTCGGGGCGCAGCGGCGCCGCGGCGCGGCCGTTGACCCGCGTGCCGTTGGTGCTTCCCAGGTCTTCCGCCCACCAGGCGCCGTCGCGGTGATGAATGACCGCATGGCGACCGGAGACAGTGGCATCCTGTAGCACCACCTGGTTGTCCAGGTCGCGGCCGATGGCGGTGACGATGCTGAGGACGAAGGCCGAACCGGGCGCCCGGTCACTGGATCCGCCCTCGATGACGATGAGGCGCGGCCCGGGCGGGTCCGCCGCCGGCCGACCGCCGCCGCGGGGCGCCGCCAGCTCGCGCCAGACCACGAAGCCGACCGCGGCGATGAAGCCATAGGTCAGGGCCAGAAAGAGCAGGCGAACCAGCAGCAGCTGGGCCTCGAGCGGATCCACGGCCGGTCCCGCTAGCCGCCGCTGCCGGCGAGGTCGGCGACCAGCTGCAGCCGCATCATGACCCCGCCCAGCTGAAGGTTGTCTCCCGGACGCAGCATCGCCGCCTGCACCCGCTGGCCGTTGACGAAGCAGCCATGTGTGCTGCCCTGATCCTCCAGCAGCCAACTGCCCCCGCGCCGCGAGAGCAGGGCGTGGCGGCGAGACACCGAAGGATCGTCCATGACGATGTCGTTGCCCAGGGCCCGGCCCAGGGTCAGGCTGGGACGAGGTGCCAGGGGCACGGATCGCGAGCCGACCACCAGGACCATGGCCGGCGGACCGTCCTCGCCCAGGTCGGCGGACTTCAGGGGCGAGGTCATCGCCGGGTCACCCATGATGACCCCGCGGCGGTCGACCAGATCGGAGGCGATCCGGCAGCGGTCGCCCTTCAGGTCCGGGTCGGCCAGCAGGGTTACCCGCACCCGCCCGACGAAGCTGAGTCCCGCTTCCTCGGCGCGCGCGATGAGGAAGCTCGCCAGCTCATCCTCCAGGCCCTGCTCGAAGCTACCGAAGCCGGCCAGGGTCGACGGGCTGAGGAAGACACGGAAGCTGTTGGGCGCCAGCACCCGGCCGGCCGAGATCCGCCGCTGGTCCTCCATATGCTGCGCCAGGCGGCGCGCCAGATCCGCCGGCTGCAGGCGCCCACCCAGCATGCTGATCATCCGGCCCTCGACGAGCTCGTGCATCCACCGTTCAAAGCGCTGAAAGACGTTCACCCGGCCATTATACCCGGGCGGGCGCCACAGGTTCATCGCGACCGCCCTGAAGGTCGGCGGGCCTTCGGGCCGCCCTGGCCGGGCTTGGCTGAGCGGCCCGTCGCGGCTATGCTCAGCAGCATGGATCTGGCGACCGCCTGGGGCTTGGCCAAGCTCATCTTGATGTTTGCCATCGTGGTGACGCCGGTCTATCTGGTGATGCGCGCGCTGGTGAAGCTGGCCCGTCTGCGCTATGGCTTCCTCCCCGAACCACCGGACGACGGACCGCCGCTGCGCGTCTGTTACAGCTGCAACAGCAGCGTCCTGGAGCAGGGCTTCAGCCATTGCCCCTATTGCGGCGAGGTCCTGCCCCCCATGCCCGTCGTGGCGACGACGCCCTTGATCGCGGCGCTCGATTCGGGTGTCGGGCAATCTGGCGCCACCGATGGCCCTTCCGTATAATCGCGCGCCCATGCCCGCCCCACATCCCCTCCCCCGCAGCCTGGGTCAACGCATCGGAACCTTGGTCCGGGACATCCTGGAGGCCGCCGTCCTGGCCGTCGGCCTGTTCCTCGCCCTGCAGTACAGCCTTCAGAACACGGTGGTGGAAGGCGACAGCATGGAACCCAACTTCGTCGACCGCCAATGGCTGCTGGTCAGCAAGTTGGCCTACCGCAACCATCCGCCCGAACGGGGCGACGTCATCGTCTTCCACGCTCCGGACCAGCCAGGCCAGGACTTCATCAAGCGTGTCGTAGGCCTGCCGGGCGAGACGGTCCGCCTGCAGCAGGGACGGGTGTCCATCGATGGCCGACTGCTGCCGGAACCTTGGAGCCCGCGCTTCGACTCCGAGGACTTCGGGCCCTACACCGTGCCACCGGATTCGGTCTTCGTGCTGGGCGACAACCGCCGCGTGAGCAACGACTCGCGCCGCTGGGAAGGCATCGGGGCCGCCCTGGCCAACCGGCAGATCGTCGGCGAGGCCTGGCTGACCGTGTGGCCTCCCGAACTGTGGGGATCGGCGAATCCGGTCGCGGCCTCGGCGGCCGCGCCTTGAGGCGGGCCCTACCGTGCGCGTCAGGGTTCTAGGCTCCAGTCCGGTACGTCCCAACCCCGGCGGCGCCTGCACCGGCTATCTCGTCCAGGAGGGCTCCCAGTCGCTGCTCGTCGACTGCGGCACCGGCGTTCTGGGGCAGCTGTTACAGCACCTGTCGCTGCCGCAACTGGACGCGGTCTTCATCTCGCATGCGCATCCAGACCATTGCCTGGACCTGGTCAACATCCGGCAATCCCTGGCCTATGTGCCGTCTGAACGACGCCGGCATCCCCTGCCCGTACTGGCCTCGTCGGCGACAATCGCCACCTTGCGAGAACTCGGCGCGGTCTTTTCGGGGACGGACGGCGCGTTCTGGGACGGCTACTGCGCGTTTCAGGCCGTCAGCCCGGAGCAGTCCGAACAGCTGGGGCCGCTGACCCTCGATTTCGCCTGGACCCGTCATTACCTGCCCTGTCTGGCATTGCGCGCGCGCGCCGACAAGCGTTGCCTGGTCTTCGGCGCCGATGGCGGCCCGGACGACGATCTGGAGCGCTTTGCGACCGCGGCGGACCTGCTGATCCTGGAGTCGACCTTGCTCCACGGTCAGGCCCTGGCCGAAGGTCCGGAGCGCGGCCACATCTCGGGCGCCGAAGCCGCGCGCGTCGCCGAGCGCGCGGGCGTCCGACGCCTCCTTCTCACCCATTACTTCGCCGAATGGGGTCCGCAGGTGCTGGCCGAAGCCCGCGCGGCGGGAAGCGTAACCGTTGATCTGGCCCGACAGGGAGACCTGCATGAATGCTGATCCAGCAGCTGGCGCCGACAGGGCGCCCGCGCTTCGCCGACCGCAGGAACGCGTGGTCGTCACCGGCGTCGGGGTGGTATCGTCCGTCGGCGTGGGGGTCCACACGTTCTGGCCCAGCATCGTGGCCGGTAAGAGCGGCGTCAGCGTCCACGAGCTGTACAAGGGCTCGATCTACCCCACCTGGATCTCCAGCCATCTGCCGGATTATGAAGCCCCCGACTTCATCGACCGGCGTGAGCTGCGCCATATGGCCCGCTTCTCGGTCTTCGCCTTGGACGCCACCCGCCAGGCCCTCGCGGACGCCGGACTGCCCTCCAACCTGGCGGACATGGACGCCGGGGTCCTGCTGGGCACGGCCGTGGGCGGTCTTGACGTCACCGTGGATGCCATGGATGTCATGCGGGCCAAGGGCGGCATGCGCGTGTCCCCCACCTACATCGTCACCTCGCCCTGCAACATGGCCTCCTACCATGTGGCGGAGACCTTCCGCGTCCTGGGCTACAACAACACCGTGGTCACGGCCTGCGCCGCCGGCACCCAGGCCCTGGGCGAGGCCGCCAACGTGATCCGCCGCGGCGATGCCGAGATCATGGTGGCCGGCGGCACCGAGGCCGGTCTCTGCGAGCTCTCGGTGGCGGCATTTTCCGTCATTCGCGCCTTCTCGCGGCGCAACGAAGAGCCCGAGCGGGCCAGCCGCCCCTTCGACATCGCCCGCGACGGCTTCGTGGCCGGCGAGGGCGCGGCCATCTTCATCCTGGAGCGGCTGGACCTCGCCCTGGCGCGCGGCGCGGCCATCCACGGCGAGGTCCTGGGCTACGGCGCCTCCAACGACGCCTACCACCGCATCGCCCCCGACCCCACCGCCGCCGGTGCCGTGCGGGCCATCCGCTCTGCCCTGCGCAGCGCCTGGATCACGCCGGAGCAGGTGGACTACATCAACGCCCACGCGACCAGCACGCCCCAGGGCGACATCGCGGAGACCAAGGCTATCAAGGCCGTGCTCGGCGACCGCGCCTACCAGGTGCCGGTGAGCGGCACCAAGAGCATGATCGGGCATCTCTTCGGCGCCGCGGGAGCCGTCGAGGGCCTGGTGACCCTGCTTGCCCTGCGCGACGGGGTGCTTCCGCCCACCATCAACCTCGATGATCCCGATCCGGAATGCGATCTGGACTACGTGCCGCATCGCGCGCGCCGCAGTCCCATCCGCACCGCCCTGTCCAACTCCTTCGGACTGGGCGGCCAGAACGCGGTGGTCGCCATGGCGCGCTACGACGGTCCGGGCGCCCGGGACGCCGCTGACCTGAGTGCGGTCCTGCCATGACGCAAGCGCCGGTCGCGGGATGGGCTGCGTCCGGCGAGGACCTGCCGCTCATCAGCCTGGCCCAGCTGCGCCGCGCCGACGGCAGTCGCGACCACGCCTGGGTGGCCTGCGCCGGCCTGGTCTATGACGTGGCGGCGAGCCCCGAATGGCGCGACGGCCTGCACCGTGGGCTGCATTGGGCCGGACAGGACCTCAGCGCCGAACTGGCCGACGCCCCCCATAGCCTGGAGACGGTGCGCCGCATGCCCTGCGTGGGCCGTCTGACCTGAGGCGCACCTCCGTCGCGGCGACCGCTGCGCCGACGACCGTGTGACCGCTGAAGACCGGAGGACCATCGGTGGGCTCGGGCAGGCGGACGGCCAGGATTCGGTCGACCGGCCTCAGGGCAGACCAGGGCGCGGCGCCAGGGTGGGTTCGGGGCCGCGCGGTTCCTTCCAGTTGCCGGACCCCTGCACCGGTGCCGGCGGCGGCGCGGCGGGCGGCACGAAGGGCAGGTCGGGTACCGCGGGCGGCGAGGTCGGCAGCGCTGGTGGCAGCCAAGGCTGCTCCGGGAGCGCGGGTCGCGGGGCCAGCGTCGGATCGGGCGGGCGGGTTGCCTTCAGGTAGGGCATGGGGCTCGGCAAGGGCCGCTGCCCGCTGGGCGTGCGCGCCGGAGCGGAACCTGATCCCGGATCCGCCCCTACCGGAGGCTTGATGGGCGAGCTGGACGGCGGCGACCAGCCGGGGGCGCTGGGCGGCTTCTGCTTGTAGATGACGCTGGGCACGAACAGGCCCTGACCGGCGCGAATGGCATCGCCGGCCAGGCAGTTGGCCGCCGCCAGCGACGCGACCGAGCTGCCCGTGCGCATCGCCAGGGCGCCCAAGGTATCGCCCGCCTGAACCGTGTAGGCCCACCAACCCGCGGGCGCGGCGCAACCCGGCTGCCAGGGCGCCACGGGCGGCAGCGGCAGCCCGGCGGTGGTGGTGGATGCGCCGAGGTCGTCGGACACCCAGGCGGCCGGCAAGGTCGGCCGGGCCGACGCGCCGCCCACCGTCCAGGTCAGGCTCTGGATCTGCGGCGGCTCGCCCAGGTAGACCGAGGTGACGTACTCGCCGACCGGCCATTGGCCTGCGTCCAGGGTCATGGCGACGCGCTGGCTGCCGTCGCCGCTGAAGCGCTCGGCGCTCTCGAAGCCCAGCTGACCGGCTTCGTCCACCGTGCGCACACGCAGCAGGCTGTCGTCCAGGCCGCGGTAGGCCACGTCCAGGTAGACCACGGCGGTCTGCGGTTCGACCCGCTCCGCGGGCCGGCCGTCCGCGGCGACCGAGGTGTTGAGCCGCAGGATCGTCGGTCCGCCCGGTTCGCCCTCGCCGGCAAAGGCGCCGAAGGGCGGTGCCGCGGCCAGGTAGTCGCCGAAGGCCAGGATGTCGCCGCTGGCGCTGCGGCCGTCGGCGGCCACGGTCAGGCTGCCGGCCGGTCGCCAGATCAGGCGATCCAGATCCAATCGCAACAGGTCCAGGGCCACGCCGGCCGAATAGCGCGGTTGGCTGGGCAAGGCGATCTGCACCTGACCGACGCCGATGAGCCCGATGGCCCCGGGGGCCAGATCGATGGCCGCCAAGGGCAGCCGACCGGCCGGCGGCGGCGCCGGAAGCTCATCCATCCCCGACAGGCAGGCCATCGACACGGGCAGGTCCTCGGGGAGCGCGCCCGCCGGTAGCTCCAGCCGCGTTCCAGAGCAGGCGGTCAGCGCCCCGCCTTCGGTGGCGGACAGGAGGGTCGGCGCTCCGGCGGGGATCAAACCGATGATGCCGATATCGGCGCCGGCGGGCCGGACCTTGGTGTCCAGGCTGCGCGGCACGTAGCCTTCGGCCGGCCCGAGCACCAGGGTGTAGGCGCCCGGCGTCACGCCGTCGAAGCGGAAGCGGCCATCCGGCAAGGTGATCGAACGGCGACCGAGCTCCAGGATGCTGACGCCGGCGTCGCGCACGGCCAGACCAGTTCCGCGGTCGATGAGCCGACCGACCACGATGCCGGCGCCGGGTCCATCGCCGGGAGGGATGACGCTCCCCGGCCCGGCGGCCGTCGAGGCCGAAGCGCGCGGGTCATCCGAAGCGGCATCCGAACCAGCGACCGAGCGCGCCTCCGAGCGCGGCGCCGTCGTCCGGGACGCCAGCGCCAGACGACCGACGAGCACGGCGCCCACGGTACCGGCCAAGACCAGACCGCCGACGAGCGCCTGCCGCAAGCGCAGGTGATCAGGACGCATGGACGCCATCCCCGGCGGCCCATCGAACGGGTCCGGCGGCGTCCGCAAACACAGTACAGACAGGCCACGGTTCCATAATCTTATTCTAACGACTCAGGCCCGCAAGGGCAAGGACTCACCCAACCCTCATCGCCGGCGCGTATCGGTGGCCCGCTGTGGCCGTTCTATAGTCCGCATGACGTTTCCTGGCTATGCTATCATGCCGGTTTTGGTCGACTGCGGCCGGCCGCATCACAGCACCCCAACCGCCTCACCCCTTCGAGACCACCCCCTGCACCACGATCCGCGCCTGCGATTCCGCTTTCGGGTCCGCGCGCTCGCCGAAATGACAGAAGGCAAGTCTTCCATGAACGCACACCGATGGAACCTGAACGCGCGGCGCTCCGGCCTGGCCGCCCTGCTGCTGACCGCCGGACTGACCGGCCTCTCCTTGCAGGGCTGCAACAGCGGCGACCCCGCTGACATCAGCAAGGGCGACACCGTCCGCGCCACGTTGACCGCCGCCGCGGGCGCCCTCGCCTCGACGGACACGACGGCCACCGCGGCGCCCACGGACGCCGCCGCCCCAGAGGCGACCCCCGAGACGGCCGGCGACCTGTCGGCCACGGCCGAGGCGACCGCCGCGGGCCAGTTGGCCACACCCGTCGGCCAAGGCGAGCTGCCGGGCCAGCTGGAAGGCCTCCCCAAGCCGCTCGACGAACAGATGGCCAGCGACGAAGCGTTGCCGAAGGATCCGGAGGGTACGGCCATCGCCCAGCGCGCCACGGCCGAGGCCACTTTGGGCGTGGCTAACGTCAACGAGCTGGTGATGTCCATGCCCCGACTGGCCACCTTCACCCCGGCACCGCCGGCCAAGGTGCAGGGCAAGGTCATCTACGTGCGCGGCGGAGCGCTGTGGCAGGCCCAGCCCGGTGCCAAGCCCGAGCGGCTGAAGCTGGATGAGGACCTGCCCACCGTCTGGGCCCCGCCGCAGGATCCCGGCCGCGCCTGGCTCTCGCCGGACGGCAAGCAGCTGATGCTCTTCGCCGGCGCCGACGCCGAACCCTGGGTTACCTCCATCGAGGGCCGGAACACGCGGACCATCGGCGGCCCGGCCCTGCCCGTGGACGTCCATGAGGTCGGCGTCTCCGGCGGCGGGTCACAGACCCTGCGCCTCAAGCCCGGCACCAACTACACCATCATCAGCGCCACCGGCGGCGAGAAGCCGCTGTTGGTGGTGGCGGACATCCTGGAGGACGAGCGGCGCGGCTACGGCCGATTGCGCTTCGTCCATGCTGTGGGCAGCAAGAGCGGCGATCAGCTCGAGGCCCGGGTGGCCGGCAACGTCTTCGGCGGCCCGATGAAGTACGGCCGGTCCAGCGGTGAGCTGCGGGTACCGGCGGGCAAGGTGGCCGCGGTCATCGCCGACGCCACGGGCAAGACCCTGCTGGATCTGGGCGAGATCAACGTCGAGAACAAGGAGATCAAGACGGTCTTCCTGATCGACGGCGCGCCGCTCAAGGCCGTGCCCGTGGTCTACAAGGCCGGCGACACGCCGGGCAACGGCTCGCAGGTGCGGGTGTTCAACGCCGGCGCAAAGCCCCTCACGGTGCTGATGGACGGCAAGGTCAAGCTGTCCAGCGACCTGGCGCCGGCGGCCATCGGCCCCTATGCGCGGGTCAACGCGATCCTGAACACCGACCAGCGCTCGGACATCGAGCTGGCCATCTATGGCAACAAGACCCGCGAGTTCTCGGTGGCCTGGTCGCCCAAGAGCGACCGCCTGGTGTACCTGGGCGCCGGCGACGGCAACCTTGACCTTTACCTCAGCGACCTCAAGGGCCAGCCGAAACGCATCACGCAGGACGCGGCCAACCAGCTGAACCCGGTCTGGTCGCCGGATGGCGGTCACGTGGCCTGGTACAGCAGCGAGGTCAACGTCATCCTCTTCAGCGTGCAGGTGGCGAAGGCCGACGGCAGCGGCATCAAGACGGTGGACTTCGCGCCCATCCGCCAGAAGCTGGGCCTGACGCCCACCGACAAGCTCTTCTTCCCCCAGGACGTCATCTGGGTGGACAACGACCGCTTTGTCCTGATCCCGCGCACCAACGACGGTCCGATCGGCATGTGGCTCTACGACGTGAACAAGGGCACGGTCAGCATGCTGACCGACCAGAAGGTGCATGCGGTCGAATGGTCGGCCAAGGCCGAGGCCTTCCTGTTCACGCCGGACAAGGACACGGGCGAGGTCATCCGCCTGGGCCTGGACGGCAAGGCCCGCAGCCTGGTCAAGGGCAAGGCCTTCTACCCCATCTGGTCGCCGGACGGCAGCCGGATCAGCTATGTCGAGGGCGATCCCGTCAGCACCGAAGGCTGGGTGCTGCATATCATGGACGCCGACGGCGGCAACGATCGCCCGCTCTCGCCCCGCTGGCCCTTGGTGCAGTCGGAGCCGCCGGTGCCCGGCCCCCGCGCCAAGCGCATCTGGCTGGATGGCGGCAAGACCCTGGTCTTCTCCCGCGTGGGCAGTGATTATGGTGCGGCCGACCGGGCCGGCATCGGTCGCCTGCAATCGGCGGGTCCGGACATCGAGAACTACTACGCCATCGCCACGGACGGCAAGTCGGCCGCGCCGCGGCAGCTGACGGACCTCACGCAGGTCTTCTACCTGGACGATCTGCGGACGGCAGCGGACGGCAAGGCCATGGCCTTCGTCGGCCTGTGGTACCAGTCGCGCACCCAGCAGCTATGGGTGGCGCCCAGCGGCGGCGGCAAGCCGGTGCAGATCGATGGACCGGTACGCTGGTACGCCTGGGCTCCTTGAAACCAGACCCACAACTGAACGACGCAGCGCCGCCTCCGGCGCCCTTCGCCTCACACCCGGCACGCCCGTGTCGGCGACGTCACCGCCAAAGGAGCAGACGAACATGAGCCGAATCCGCAACAAGCCCGCCAACGCCAGCGGGGGGTCCTCGGGCCTGACGATGGGCCTGATCGCCTTGGTCGCCGTGGCCGTGGCCATCGGTCTGGGATACTTCATCGGCAAGGTGCTGATGGGCGGCACGCCGGAGCAGGCTGCGGTCGTCAATGCGCCGGCCGGAGCCACGGCCGTTCCCGGCGCCGAAGCCGTGCCGGTGAATCCGAACCCGGCGGCCACCGGCGCCCCGATCGGCCAAGGCGCCCATCCGGTGTCGAAGGAGGAGCAGCCCATCGGCGCCAGCGAGCCGCGGCTGTGGGTTCCGGAGGCCGCCGAGCAGAACTGGACCTTTCACCTGGGCGACATCCCCAACGACAGCAAGACCGAGAAGGAATTCACGGTCGAGAACATCGGCAATGCCACCTTGGTCATCGAGGACGTGAGCGCCTCCTGTGGTTGCACCACCTCGACCATCGGCGAGAAGGAGCTGGCGCCCGGCGCCACGACCATCCTCCGCGTCAGCTACGACCCGCGCGTCAACGGCGAGACCGGCCGCTTCGTGCAGAAGCAAGTGCGCATCAAGTCCAACGACCCGTTGGTGCAGCTGGCGGAGTTCACGATCACCGCGGACGTGGCCGCCGAATAGGCCGCGATCCGGTTGTTGACGGCGCCCGATCGCTGATCGGGACCGGGAACGCCACGGCAATGAAGCTGCGGTGATCGCGATGCAACGGTTGCCGGCCGCCCCTTATCGAGGAGTTGAACATGGCAAGGCAGACGACGGACATGCGCCGCGACACAGGCGGCAAGGACGGCGATCCGGAGATGGTGGTCTCGGTCGACAAACGGCTGGTGGCCGCCCTGGGCGTGTTGGTGCTGGTCGGCCTGGTGGGCCTGGGCAGCTACATGGCCATGCGCGGCGGCAGCCAGTCTCCGGTGGCCGACAGCGGTACGGGCATCGGCGGACCGGACGTAGCGGCCACCGGCACGGCGCAGGTGGCGGCTGACATGCGGGCGATCGGCTTGGATCCCGATAAGGCCGGCGGCATCTCCCAGGTGGTGACGGTCGCGGCACCGCCCACCTTGTTGGCCCAGGGCACCCCCCTGCCGCCGGGAGCCGGCACGGCGCCGGCCGGAGCTCCGGCAGCGGTGCAGACGGCGGCCGTCGAGGATCCGTCGAGCCAGGAGATCACCCGGCCGGAGGGCGCGCCGGATGCCTGCATGTGGGCCCACGACGTGTTGCAGAACTTCCCCGACCCCAACGTGGACAACGTGCAGTTCTCGCCGGAGCGCATCGAGACCGTCAAGGGCGTGCTTTCGGGACCGCGCCTGGCCATCGGCGACCTCAACGACCTCTTCTCCTACGATTACGGCGTGGTGCCGGGCGACGAGATCGCCGGGCATGACTTCCGGCTCAAGAACGTGGGTGACGCCGATCTCTACGTCAGTCGCATCTACACCGGATGCGGCTGCACGGCCACCAAGATCAAGGACACCGTGCTGGACGCCGCCGGCTTCGTGAAGCCGGTGGCCCTCAAGCTCGTTCCGGGCGAGGAGACGACCTTCACCGTGGAGTATGATCCGCGCGTCGAAGCCAGCTCGCCCTGCCGCGCGCGCCACAAGTTCGTGCAGATCTTCTCCAACGACGCCACCAAGACCGTCTTCGACCCGGCCCAGGAGAACCAGCACGAGACCCGCTTCCGCATCGTGATCGAGCCGCGCTACGGCTACAACAAGGTGCAGATCGCCACGATGGAGGCGGCTGCCGAGGCCACCAAGGCCGCCAAGAAGAAGGATGGGAACAAGAGCCCATGACCGACGCCGAGACCACGGGCGGCGGCGGCTTGTCGCGCGCCTTCCTGTTTGCCCTGGGCCTGCTGATGGCCGTGGCGGTGGGCGTGGGCGTCGCCGTGGGCCTGCGCCTCAGGGGCGGTAGCGGTCTGTCCGGCTTGACCGGGCTGATCGGCGGCGGCGACTGCGGCCAGGCGGGCGTCGCGGCCGTGGTCAACGGCCAGCTGCTGCAGGACAGCGACATCGACGTGGAGCTGGCCGTGCAGCAGGTGCTGCAGGCCCAGTTCGGCCAGGCGGTCAACCAGGATCCGACGCAGTTGGCGATGTTCCGCCGCGAGCTGACCGGCCAGCTGGTGGACCAGAAGCTGCTGCAGGCTGCGGCTCTGGAAGCCGGCCAACTGGGCGACCTTAACGACCTGACGCGGCTCCTGCAGCCCTTCCAGCTGGATCCCGCCACCTTCCGCCAGAAGATGGCGGCCGAAGGCATCAGCCCCGAGCAGCTGGACGCCTGGGTGCTCAAGCAGTCGGTGAACTCCCGCTATGTCGAGTCGCTCGGCCAGCCCGGCCTGACCCCCGAGAAGCAGGCCGAGACGCTCTACCCGGCCGCCGACATCCAGCTCTGCGTGAACGGACAAGGGCAGCGGCCGGTGCAGGTGGGCCGGCCGGCGCCGGACTTCGAACTCATCGGGCCGGACGGCAAGCCGGGCAAGCTGTCCGACTACCGCGGCAAGGCGGTGGTGCTCAACTTCTGGGCCACCTGGTGCACGCCCTGCAAGATCGAGATGCCGCATCTGGCGAGCAGCCACACGGCCTTCCAGGACAAGCTGACGGTGTTGGCCGTCAGCTCCGAGGAGCAACAGGCCACGGTGCAGGCCTTCCTGGGCCAGAACCCGCTGCCCTTCCCCATCCTCCTCGACCAGACCGGCGACGTGTCCCGGCAATACCGGGTGCGGGGCCTGCCCACCACCTTCTTCATCGGACCGGACGGCATGGTGCTGGAGCAGAACCGCGGCGCCTTCAGCACCCCGATGCAACTGCAGCCTTACATCGACCGCCTGTTGGCCACGGTCACGCAGTGATCGGTGGGGTTCACGTGGGACGAGGGCGAGCCAGCCGGGCCCGTGAATGACGCTGAAGGCGCATCCAGGCGCCCGGCGGTCCCGCCCCTACGTGGCCCAACCGGCATTGACCTGACTGACGGCCGCACCTAGACTCTGATCCTCATGGCATCCGGCGGTGCCGCCCCTGCGGACCGGCCGCTGCCCCCCGCGTCGGAGCCCTCGCATGCAGAGACGATTCGTTCTGGGAATCCTGGCGATCTTCGCCGCCCTCGCCGCCATCTCCATGGTCAGCTTCTACCAGAACCGGGAGCTGTACCTGGAGGTGGACGACCTGCTGGCCGGCGGCGCCGAGTTGCCGGCCGAGGTGGTGCGCGCGGCGGAGCTGCAGCCCGACAGCGGCGCGTCGGCCGGCGCGTCGCTGGGACCGCGGATCCAGCTGCGCGGTCTGGTGGACAAGCGCAGCACCGACCGCGGTGCCGACGGGCTGGAGATGGGCTTCGACCTCTACGGCCAGAAGGGCGCGGTGCCGGTGTACTACCGCGGCGTGGTGCCGGATACCTTCGACATGGCCGAGACGGTAACGGTGTCGGGTCAGATCACGGACAGCGGCGTCTTCCTGGCCGACGAGCTGCTGGTGCAATGCCCGTCCAAGTACGAGGCGGTTCCGCCGGGCAAGCAGCCGCTGCCGACAGCCGATGACTGAGGCACCGCTCATCCCGACGGCCGAACTGGGTCACCTGGCGCTGGTCCTGGCCTTTGGCCTCTGCATCGTGGCCATCGCGGCCTCCGTCTTCGGCGCCCGCATGAACGACACCCGCGCCCTGCTGGTCGGGCGCCGCGCCCTGTTGGGGGCCGCGGTATGCAGCAGCGTGGCGGTCTTCATCCTGCTCCTGGCCTTCGTCTACGGCGACTACAGCCTGGAGTTCGTCTGGCAGACCTCCAGCAGCCAGACACCGCTCTTCTATCGGATCACCGGCATCTGGGGCGGACAGGCGGGCTCGCTGCTGTTCTGGAGCTGGATGATGACCGTCTACGCCGCCCTGGCCGTGGCCGGGCCCTGGCCGGCCGACCGGGCGCTGTTACCGGGCTTCGTCGTGGTCACCGGTGCGGTTTCGGGTTTCTTCCTGGGCCTGACCAGCTTCGTCGCCAACCCCTTCGCGCGCATCGTCATCGACGGCCATGTCACCCGGGTGGCCGAGGGTAACGGGCTCAACCCGCTGCTGCAACATCCGGGCATGGCCTTCCACCCTCCCACCCTGTACCTGGGCTTCACCGGCCTGGTCATCCCCTACGCCTTCGGCATGGCCGCCCTGGCCGCCCGGCGCACGGACGCCGCCTGGATCCGCGCTTCGCGCCGCTGGATGCTGATCGCCTGGGCCTTCCTGTCCATCGGCCTGGCCCTGGGCGGGCGCTGGGCCTACGACGTCCTGGGTTGGGGCGGCTACTGGGCCTGGGACCCGGTGGAGAACGCGGCCTTCATGCCCTGGCTGGCGGCCACGGCCTTCCTGCATTCGGTGATGATCCAGGAGCGGCGGGGCAACTTCAAGGTCTGGAACATGGCCTTGATCATCCTCAGCTTCGCCCTGGTGGTGATCGGCACCTTCCTGACCCGCGCCGGCCTGGTGTCCTCGGTGCACAGCTTCGCCAAGTCGGACATCGGGCCCTACTTCCTGGTGTTCACCAGCCTGATGCTGCTGGCCAGCTTCGCGCTGCTGTGGTCGCGCCTGCCCGATCTGCAGACCCGCGAGCCGATGGAGCAGCTGGTCAGCCGCGAGAGCGCCTTCCTGGCCAACAACCTGCTGTTCATGGGCATCCTGTTCGCGGTGTTCTGGGGCACGCTGTTTCCGCTGTTCAGCGAGATCCTGACCGATCAGCGGCTGACGGTGGGCAAGCCCTACTTCAACAAGGTGACCGTGCCGCTGTTCTGCCTGCTCATCCTGCTCATGGCCATCGCGCCGTCGGTGGGCTGGCGGCGGGCGGAGGGCCGACGGGTGCTGGCCCAGCTGGCCTGGCCGGCCCTGGCGACGGCCGGCATCACGGCCACCCTCTTCGGGCTGGGCCTGCGCCGCCCCCTGGCCGTCGTGGGCATCGCCATCGGCGTCTTCGCCTTGATCAGCACGGTGGTGGAGATCGGGCGCGGGGTGGTCGCGCGGCATCGGCGCGGCGAGGGTTGGCTGACGGCCGCGGTGGAGCTCTTCGCCAAGGGCCGGCGGCGCTACGGGGGTTATGTCGTGCACGTGGGCATCTCGGTCATGGCCATCGGCATCGTGGGCTCCAACGTGTACCAGGAGGAGCGCGACGTGGCCCTCAAGGTGGGCGAGCGCACCGAGCTGGGCGGCTTCGGCTTCACCTTCCGCGGCGTCGAGGACTTCCGCTCGGCGGACCGCGAGGGCATCGCCGGCATCCTGGACGCCAGCGAGGGCACACGCGCCCTGGGGCAGCTGAAGCCGGTCAAGGCGGTGCCGATCCTGAAGCCGGACCAGCCGATGACCTTGCCGTCGGTCATCAACCGGCCGCTGCAGGATCTCTATGCGCTGATGACGGCCTATGACCCGGAGAGCGGTCAGGCCACCTTCAAGCTCTACATCAACCCGCTCATCGGCTGGGTCTGGTCGGGCCTGCTCATCCTGGTGGCGGGCACGCTCATCGCCGCCTGGCCGGACCGCAGCGCCGAGCGCGCCCTGGCGACGGAG
>Ga0073904_10001798_pt1 | contig 16076 bp, 15 predicted proteins | sample KloWWTrecipitate_FD_66668 | JGI IMG/M metagenome (GOLD analysis project Ga0073904, IMG submission 66668) | Active sludge microbial communities from Klosterneuburg, Austria, studying microevolution and ecology of nitrifiers - Klosterneuburg... | ecosystem: Engineered > WWTP > Aerobic digester >...
GTTTACGTGTGCAACGGTCGTTGCGGGGCTGCGGGCAGCCGTAAATTTTGCAAATATGTTCGGTGACAGCGATCTAGCGGTTAATTATGCCGCCGCCGCAAATGAGATCGTCGATGCAATGCGTGAGCATCTGTATAGCCACGAGCTGGGCCGATTTTTGCGAGGGCTTTTGGCAAATGGCGACGACTCGCTCTACCCTGACCCGACCATTGACGCCTCGTTATTCGGTATTTTCTATTTTGGCTGTTTTACTCCCGACGACCCGATGGTCGTAAATACGATGGCGGCGATCGAGGCAACCTTGACCAATAAAACGGCCGTGGGCGGCGTTGCACGATTTGAAAATGACGGCTATATGCGTGAAAGCGACTCCGTCACCGGCAATACCTGGTTCATCTGCTCGCTGTGGCTTGCCGAATTTTATATCGCCCGTGCAAAGTCGGCGGACGAACTCGAACAGGCTCGCAAGATTATCGAATCGACGGCCGGGCTCGCAATGCCTTCGGGTGTGCTGGCCGAACAGATCGAACCCATTTCGGGCCAGGCCGCTTCGGTTTCGCCGCTCACCTGGTCACACTCGACGTATGTCGCGACGGTTTTGAGTTTTTCCAAAAAGCTAAGCTCATTTACCACCAAATAGTGATCGCGGTAATGGCCAACCCGCCGGATTACTTTGCTTTGCCTCTTAGAATCTCCGCAACTTTGCGTTAGAATCAAAGCAATGCGAAGAGCTAAGATCCTGGCCACACTCGGCCCCGCGACGAAAGACCAAACCACCATCGAAACAATGATCTCCGCCGGCGTTAACGCCGTCCGGATCAATATGTCACACGGAACTGTCGACGAACACACCACCGCTGTCTCGACGGCACGGGCCGCGGCGGCAAATGTCGGCAAGCCTTTGGCAATACTCGTAGATCTGTCCGGCCCGAAGATCCGCACGCGTACGTTGAAAGACGGCCAAAGCGTGATCCTCCGCGACGGTGCGGGGTTCACCATAACGACGCGAGACATTGTCGGCGACGAAACTATCGTCTCAACCACGTTTGCCGAACTTCCTGACTCGGTCACGCCCGGTGCACGGATCTTGCTCGACGACGGTGCTCTCGAGCTCATTGTCGAATCTAAAACTGCGACGGACGTCATCTGCCGCGTCGTAACGGGCGGCGTGTTGAGCGAGAGAAAAGGCATCAATCTGCCCAATACGCCGCTGCCGATACCTTCGCTCACGGAAAAGGACCGCGTCGACCTCGAATGGGCAATGGCCCAGAATGTCGATTACATCGCACTTTCATTTGTCCGAACTGCGGCCGATTGCAAAGAGGTCAAGGACATTATCAAGCGACTGAATAAGCGTAAGCTTGGGCGTGCCCTGCTCGTCGCCAAGATCGAGAAAGCGGAGGCGATCGAGAATCTAATAGAGATAATTGAGGAAACCGACGGCCTGATGGTCGCTCGCGGCGATCTCGGAGTCGAGACTAGCGTCGAACTCGTTCCCGTTTACCAAAAGCGGATCATCGAGCTTGCCGTCGCCCACGACAAATTTGTCATCACCGCGACGCAGATGCTGCAATCGATGATCGAAAATCCGTTTCCGACCCGTGCTGAGGCCTCGGATGTCGCCAATGCCGTGTGGGATGGAACGGACGCCGTGATGCTCTCGGCCGAGACAGCCAGCGGTAAGTTTCCGGTCGAATCGGTCAAAACAATGGTCAAGATCATCGACTCGGCGGAGACGATCAAGCCTGAAATGCTCAAAAAACCGGTCAAGCTCACGCAACCGCCGTCCGGACGGACAAGCCAGGCACTATGCAAGGCCGCCGCCTACGCCGCCAAGGAGATCCGGACCGAAAAGATCGCTGTATTCACGGAATCAGGCCTGATGGCCAGACGACTTTCAAACGTGCGTTCCGGGCTTCAGTCCTTTGCACTTACGACATCGCAGGACGCCTGTAATCAGCTTGCGTTGATCTGGGGAGTCACGCCGCACCTGCACGAAGACCGCGGTACGACCGGCGAAATGCTCACCGTCGGCGAGCAAACGCTACTGGAGACCGGGGCGGTGAATGTGGGGGAAACGATCATTATGATGGCTGGCCGCCTTTCCGGTTTTGGACTTTCGAGCTCAGTGATCGTGTGGACGGTGGGTGCCCATCTAGCGGAACGCTGATCTGATCCTCCCGTGCATCAGCCAATATTGCCGAGGCAAATGATCAGCCGATCTTTTGGTTAACGATCTGCATTATCTCAGTTTCCTGCACGATAGTTCGCTTTTCGATCTCGGAGCCTTCCGTCAATATTTCATCCGCAAATGCTCGGTCTTTGAGGCCCGCCGCGTTGATTTTGACATTCAGAAACGCTCCCATAATCGCCGAACGGGCGCAAAGAGCTCCGACGCCGGCGTCTGTCACAGAATTTGGGTTTCCGTTTTCGGCCATTGCCCGTATCACTTCAAATGCGTCAAACGTCCGCCGCATCGTTCGGAGAGGCACCTCGGTCGCGTATTTGGTCGCCTGCTGAATGGCGTCAGTGCGGGCCGACCTTTCTTCGGCGGTAGTTTTGGGCAAGCCGAATGCGTCCATCACGAGGTTAAATGAGTTAGTGTCTTCGTCAACAAGTGCGAGCAGATCGTCCTTGATCAATTGTGCCCTGACCGCCTGATCCGAAAACTCTTCCCAACGGTCATCCCAACCCGCCTTGTGCGAAGAGAGATTAGCGACCATCGCCGCCAGTGCCGCACCCAACGCCCCGAGATAAGCCGAGATCGAACCGCCGCCCGGCGCCGGTGATTCCGACGCGGTTTCGTCGGCAAATTCGACACAGGTCATATCGACGAGCCTCTTTACAGATTCTCCGGCGGCAATTACGTATTCGATGATCTTTTCGTCCGCAATAAAGGGTTTGAGATCGTCGAGCCCCATCGATCTGATCGCGATCTTAATGATCTCGGCGTCGGTAATACCGAGCGACCGCTGCTGTTTCGTCAAATAATATTCTCCGGCATCGATGATCGCCTTTTTTGGAACGAGGCCGACGATCTCGAGGCCCGTAACCCGAATTCCGCGCGATCGAGCCTTTTCGCTGACCTCGTCAAAGGCGACGTGAAGCGGCGTTTCGCTGAGGTTTGTGATATTCATCGACACCTGAGCGATGCCGTATTCCTCGATAAACCAGCCGATCGCCTTGGTTCCCTTGAGCGTACCGGGCAGCATCACCGGTTCGCCGTTATCATCGACCACGGCTTTGCCGGTGATCGGGTTGCCCTCACGCAGCGGGCGTCCCTTTTCGCGAACGTCGAAAGCAATGGCGTTTGCCCGCCGCGTCGAGGTCGTGTTCAGATTGAAATTTACCGCGATCAGAAAGTCTCGAGCCCCCACGGCCGTCGCACCGGAACGTGCCACGGTCTCCGTAAATTCAGCGGGGCCAAAGTCGGGCTGCCAATCGTCGCTCACAAGCCTTTCGGGCAGCGCTTCGTACTCGCCCTCGCGACAGTTGGCGAGATTGCGGCGATCGTCTTGGAATGCCGCATCTTCGTAGCAATATACAGGGATCGAAAGTTCGCTGCCGATACGTTTGGCAAGTCGCCGGGCATACTCGGCCGTCTCATCCATCGTGACGCCCGAAATCGGCACCAGTGGGCAAACATCTGTCGCCCCAAAGCGCGGATGGTCGCCTCTGTGATGGCGCATATCGATCAGTTCCTGAGCCATTTTAACGGCGGCAAAGGCTGCTTCGATGACAGCCTCGGGCTCACCGACGAAGGTAACTACGGTGCGATTGGTGGTCGCCCCGGGATCGACATCGAGCAGTTTGACGCCGTCGATCCGTTCGATCTCATCGGTGATCTGTTTGATCACGCCCATATCGCGGCCTTCGCTAAAGTTTGGGACACATTCGATCAGCTTTTTCATAAACAATAGTTGATCTAAAAATGATAAGCGAAAACCGTGCTTTCTCCAATTTGGGTTGCTCAGCCGCTACGAGCTACATCTTTACGGCGGTGATTATCTCGGTATCGTTGAGCATACCGGCCATATTCCTATCGTCGGACAAAGGCTCGATAACAAACTTCTCGATCGTACCCGTTTGGTCCCACATCGTGGTCACGAAAGGATAATCGACGGAAAAAGTACCTTTTCCGCTCTCACCGAACGGAGTTATCCACGTCGGAGGTCTGACCTGCGTCCATTTAACAACATAGTCGCGGTCAAAATAGTAATAATAGTCCTGTCCGCGCCAATAGATATGCCACCATCCGACCAACCACTCCGGTACAGGCACGAACTGAGGCGAAGAGAAATATAGCTCGATATCAAGCCAGCCTTCGAGCTTAAATGGGTCGTACGGCAAATCGCCCCGAACCCGACGCAGAACGTCATATTCCGACAACAGAGCCTCCTGAGTAAACGGCGGTCGCCGGTGCATACTGTGCTCTGTTCCGTCGCCCTGTCCGGCGGCCGCCCGAACAAGAAACGGCCCTTCGAAATCAAGTGCTACGTCGACGTGATACTTTTTGTGTCGCAAAATATCACCGTATTTCGGCCTGAGCCCGGCCGCAGGGGTGACCCACGCGTCAGTTTTGTACATATAACCGAGAGCCTGCTCTAGATTGAACCAGTTGGTGATGTCCTTAATTCCGATCTGCTGGGCATACCAATTGACGAATCCATTACAAGCCGTCATACGGCCTCCGGCTTCCCAGTTGGCCATCAGGACCAAGTGACTTGTGTTAGTAAGCCTTGAAAACTCGTTTTGGTAAAACGGCGGATTCTGATTCGACGTGTAAATGGCATTGAATGGCAGATTTGCGTCAATGACGTTGCGGGCTCGATCTCGTATATTCTCCATTTCAACCTCCAGAGAATGAAGATTCGGAGAAACTGCCGGGAAAGACAAATTCTCCGGCGCCTATCAAAAGATTATGCTCAAATGGCTTTAGTTACAAGCGCCGAAAGAGGCGTGAATGCACGGCCGATCAATCGCCGCGCATCGCGTGGACCGGATCGAGATTGGCCGCTCGCCACGCCGGATAGATGCCGGCGACGAGACCGATCAGCATCGACGTGAAAAAGCCCGAAACCACAGCCCACAGCGGAACAACTGTCGGAAAACTGATGGCAAGCCGGATGAGCAATGCCGCAGCCAGACCGATGAGAATACCGATAATACCGCCAAACCCCGTCAATACCACGGCCTCAGTCAAAAACTGAAAGAGAATGTCGGATTTTTTTGCACCGACCGCCCGCCGGATCCCAACCTCGGCAGTGCGTTCGGTAACTGAGACAAGCATTATATTCATTACGCCAAGGCCGCCTACCAGAAGGCTTGCGAGTGCGATCGGAACGACGATGGCCGCAAGGCCCGAGATAGCTTGATTGACGACTTCAAAGATCTGCTCCGCCTTATTGGCTCCAAAATTATTGGGCTCATTTGGCCCGACGCCGCGTCGCTGGCGCAGTACGGCCGAGACCTCGTCGAGTGCCTCGTCAGTTTTGCCCTGAAATGCTCTGACGCAGATCACGGTATTTTTGATCTCGGGATAAAATTTCAGAGCAGTTTCAAATGGGATGTAAACCGAGCGCAGCTCGATATCGTCACTGCCGATCACGCCCTGGCCCGCCGGATCAGCGACGACGCCGACCACCCGGAATATGCGGCCATTGATCTTAACGGTCTGATCGATCGGGTCGCTGTCTTCGAAGATCTGGGTCGCGATGCGGTGGCCGAGCACGGCGACGGCACTCCTGTTTTTTCGTTCGTAATCTGTAAAAAAGCGTCCGGATGCGAGAGTGATCGAACTTATCTCAGGATAATTTTCCCAGACGCCGAGGATCAACGGATTAAAACCCTCGCGGCCATTTCCGTTGATCTTTGGCGGATTTGCGGTCGGGCCGTAATCGCCGATCACTTTCTGCGGCGAAACCGCCTTAAGCCCCGGCAACGCTGCTATCGCGAGGGCGTCCTCGTACGTCAGTTCCTTCCGCTGACGTTCCTCGGCCGTCGGTGTTTCAAACGAAGGCCCGATCTTCGCTCCTTTTGTAAAATAGATTGCATTCGGCGATGACTCTTCCGTCACGGCGGCGACCCTTTCGGAAAGTCCTGTGAGGATCGCTCCGACCATCGAGACGACCGCCGTTCCGATGATCACGCCCGTCAGGGTCAGTGCGGCACGCAGTTTGTACGACCACAGCGACGCAAACACCGCTGTGACCGTATCTTTGGCAATTTGGAGGTTTAGACTCATATACCCACTATTCGCTGCGAAGAGCCTCGATCGGATCGAGTTTTGCCGCTCGACGCGCCGGTATCACACCAAATACGATACCCACGAAACAGGACATCAAGATCGCCGTGACCACCGATCCGATAGGCATAAACAGCGGTAGAGCGGTGATCCACGCGACCAACTCGATCAGCAAAAATGCAAATGTAACTCCGCAGATACCGCCGGCGATCGTGAGCAGCAACGCCTCGAACAAGAACTGCGTCAGGATGTCACGCCGCGTTGCCCCGATCGCCAAACGGATCCCGATCTCACGCGTCCGTTCGGTAACGGATGCGAGCATCATATTCATAACCACGATGCCGCCCACCGCCAATGCGATCAGAGTCAGAGGGAAAGTGATCACCCCGATCAGGCCGGTCAGATTCGACGTAAATGTCTGAACACTCTTGGCGGTAACCAGGCTGAAATCATCACCGACGTCTGAGTCCAACTTACGGCTCAGTCGTACTCCCAACCGCAGTGCCTCCTCGGTCTCTGCGACCGACAGTCCGGCTGAGGCCAGCGACCTGGCAAGTATCGAGATCGAACGGGTTCGTTCACCGAAGATCTTTGAGAATGTCCCCAGCGGTATCAGAGCAAATCCATCCTGTGACGACCCGAATATCGACCCACGAGGTTCGGCAACGCCAATGACCGTGTAAGGAAGTTGGCCGATCCTCAGTTCTTTGCCGATCGGACTCTCGGTCGGATACAGGCCGTCTGCCACGTCGGCGCCGATGATACAGACATTTCGCCGAAGTTCATCGTCGGTGCCGTTAAATTCGCGTCCGGTGGCGACCTTTAACGTCGTGAGTTGTGTGATGTTTGGCGTAACACCCTGGATCGAGATGCCGTTGAGTGTCTTGCCTGCATTTCGGACCGGCAACGAGGCCGTGACCTCAGCACCCATCTCAAGTTGTGTTTCAAAACGCTTTCGCAATGCGTCGAGGTCATCGGGCAAGATATCCGGCCGTTTTGCAAGAGCGGTCACAAAGGCCTGTCCGTCACCCGAAAAATCCTGAAACGCGGCCTTTTCGAGCCGGACTACGTCAGGTGCAAAATTAGCTACCTGACTGACCACAAATGCACTTGCTCCGGCAAGTAACGCCGAGACGATCGCTACTGAGGCAACACCGATCATCACCGAAACTACAGTCAGGATCGACCTGAGTTTACTGCCCAGAAGTGAGCCGCCGGCGATACGTAAAAACTCCAGCCAATGTCTGAATTCGATTTGTAGGGTCTTTATGATCAATATCTCTTCGAACCTCGGGATGTGATTCGCCGATATTTCAAATTTGGTTTACAACAGACGGAAAGAAGCCTGTGATCGCGTCCGAAATGGATCGGCGATCCGTTCACACACATCGACGCGTAAATAAAACCAGTGAGTATCCGCAAACAGGCTAAACGACGGCGCCAAAGAGTTTTCCGACGAGTGCCGTCGCCCCCATAGCGATCGCTCCCCAGAATAACACTCGGACCGCACCGGTCACTATGCCCGCACCGCCGGCACGTGCGGCAATGCCGCCAAGCAGGGCCAGAAACAGCAGCGAACTGGCCGCGATCAGCCAGATCATCAGCGGCCCGGGCGCAAAGTACGCTACCACCAGCGGCAATGTCGCACCAATAGCAAAACTCACAGCCGAAAAAACTGCGGCCTGCAACGGATTGGCACTCAGCGTGTCGGTGATCCCGAGTTCGTCGCGAGTGTGGGCACCGAGAGCGTCGTGATCCATAAGCTGTTCGGCCACCTGCAGTGCAAGTTCCGGGTCGAGGCCGCGGCCTTCATAGATCCCTGCAAGCTCACGAAGTTCAAACTCCGGCTCGTCGGCGAGGTGCTTGCGTTCGAGCTCAATATCCGCCTTTTCGGTGTCGGCTTGTGAATGGACCGAGACATATTCACCGGCGGCCATCGACAGAGCCCCGGCAAACAAACCGGCCACACCGGCCAACATCACCGCACTGTGTCCAGAGTCGGCGGCAGCCACACCGATCAGCAACGATGCCGTAGACACGATGCCGTCATTCGCCCCCAAAACAGCCGCACGCAACCAGCCTATGCGATGCGTGCGGTGCATTTCGTTGTGTACCATAGTCGTTTACCTTCGCTATGGAAAGAATATCCTATTGTGGGAATTTTTAAGAACGGCCAGCGAGCATTGCGGCCATTTTTTGGTGAATCAGTTCGACTGCCTTAAGCGGACGGATCATTACTTTGAATTGCGTGAGTTTGCCGCTCTCATTCCATTTGAGCATATCCACGCCATTTACGGTTATGCCGTCGATCTCGACGACAAATTCGAGTACGGCATCGTGATCGCCGACAATCTCTCGGACGTATTGAAATGTGTCATTCAAGAATACGCCGTAAGCCGCCGTCAGATATCGAAGTGTGATCGGCTTGCCTGACTGCGGCGTGTGAACGACAGGTGAATAGAAAACAACGTCGTCCGCCAGAAGCCAATCGAGCCCCGAGACATCGCGGGACTCGACCATCTTGTGCCAGGCTCTGACAGTATCGTTCATACGTCGAGGTCTACTCCGCATTAATGACACTGGCGACGGTTTCCTTCTTCAATCCGCCATTACGCTTGGTATAATCAGCCAGCGAAATTTGCGGGTCACGCCAAGCGTCGAGATGGCCGACCTGATGTACGCATTGGATCGTACAGGTCGGAGCGCACCATTTTTCAGTATGGTACTCGCGTTTGAGGTCTTCGTGCGTGTACTCGAGCAGCGGAATTCCCGGTGTTCCGCGTTGTTGGGAACACCAACTAACGATCCCGCCTTCGTCAACGTACAGATATCTAGATCCGGCACGGCAACGCCATTCGTATTCGCCGCCGTCCACGAGTTCGTCCTGAAACCAATTCCAACGGGCATAGGAGCGGGCACCTTTGGCCTTGATCTCTTTGTAAACCTCTTTTTCACGGTCCGTCAGGCCCTTGTTGAGGCCGTCGCCGTCGTGAATGATGCCGACCGTAGACGAAAACCCGAGTTCGAGAGCACGGTTTGCAATGATTAGAGCCTCATCCGGATTGGCAACGCCGCCACCGACCACAGAATTGATATTAACCTTAAATTTGGCGTGATCGTGCAGATTGACGAGCTTAGAATCGAGCACCTTGAGGCTCTTTTTCGAAACGTCGTCGGGCGTCACATTATCGATCGAGATCTGCAGATAATCGAGGCCTGCTTCATTCAGCTTTTTGATCTTATCGACCTGAAAGTAATAGCCGTTAGAGATCAATCCCGCAATCATCCCGTGATGGCGGATGCGGGCAATGATCTCGAATATCTCCGGGTGCATCATCGGTTCGCCGCCGGAAATAGTGATCACCGACGACCCGAATTCGGCGAGTTTATCGATACGCTTGAGCATTACGTCGATCGGTACCGGATCGCTCGTTTTGTCATACTCGTTGCAATACGTACAGGCGAGATTACAACGACGCATCGGCACGATATGTACCAGCACCGGATGCCGCGTCGAGGCAAATGCCCGGACCGTGTGGCGAACTCCGCGTGTGAATCTGCTAAAACTGCTTGCCTTTGGCATAAGATCTTCTGACCGCGATAACTAAACTTCTGATTATAGATTCTGGTCGGTTCTATTTCAAATTCAATAAAATCGCCCCGTACCGAAACGATTCGGTCGGGGCTCGATTTTGTTAATAAACAACGGCGAATTAACCCTTGATCTCTTTGGTGCCGCTCGGGTATGAGAGCTTGAACACCGAGGTATCAAGCTTGACGTTCTTTTTGATCGCGGACAAAAGTATCGTCGTCGTATCGCCGTTATTCTCATTGATCCGGGCTTGCCGCGGCATACCATCGGCATCCACCCAGAGTTCGGCCGTTTTGTAACTCGTCGCCGTCTTAGGCGTCAAAAGTACGTGCCAGGTCTTGATCCCGCCTTTGATCTCTTCTTCGCCGACATACCCCACGTCATAGTTTGCTTGAAGTTGGGCCTTAGACATACTCACGAACGAAAGTGCGTTGCCGGGAACCTTGGAGTTTTTCGAACTGTTAGCCTTGCCCTTGATCACCTGGCTCAGCGTCGGGCGGTACATAACGTAATCTTCGCCGATCACCACGATGCTCTCAGCGACAGGCTTGGTCCAATCGATGCGGACGTACATAACCCGCTTCGGCGTTTTCGGCAAATAGCTTGTACTGCCGATGGACGTATCGCTCTTTCCGATCTGATCATTGTACTTAACAAGTGTAACGTCTGATTGCAGCGAACTCAGGCCCTTGTAGTTGAGATCCATCCGGTTGAGAACCTCGCGCAGAACCTGCGCGTTAGTTGCATCCGCCGCAAATACGCCGAAAAACAGCGCGAGGCCGACGGCCGCCAATCCAAGTCTGATAACTTTTGCTCTACTCTTCATATTCAATACCTTAACGCCGATACTATTTAGTAACCGGCGAAGTGGGTTTGACGACCGCCGAGGGCGATTGGGTTGCATTCTGTTCTACCTTTTCGAACCACGTCTTTGGTGTCAAAAAGATAAACGCCATTATCAATAGACAAAGTACGTCCCACTGCCACGAAGCTCTCTCAAAATCCCACCAAATGATCTTTCTCATAACGCCAAAACCTAATTGATGATATGCCCGTCACGCATCTGGATCGTCCGCGAACACACTGCCGCAGCCTCCGGGTTATGCGTGATCATAATGATCGTCTGATTGAGTTCCTCGTTAAGCTCGCGAAACATCTCAAGCACGATCGCCGAATTTTCAGTGTCGAGATTACCTGTCGGCTCGTCCGCGAGTATGATCGCCGGACTATTGATCACCGCCCGGGCCAAAGCGACACGTTGCTGCTCGCCGCCGGAAAGCTCAAGCGGTTTGTGGTGCATTTTATCTTCAAGCTGCAGGAGTTTCAATACCTTTCGTCGATTTTCAGCACTGCCGCCGCCGTTGCCGGTGTGGATCTTTTCCGCAAGCTTTAGATTGCCGTCCGCCGTAAGCGTCGGAAACAGATTAAAACGTTGGAACACAAAGCCGATCTTACGCCGGCGAATGTCGGTCCGCTGAGCGTCGCTGACCTTTGCGAGATCTTCGCCGTCGATCAAGATGCTGCCGCTAGTCGGGCTCAGCAGTCCGCCAAGTAGATGGAGCAGTGTCGATTTGCCGCATCCCGAGGGCCCCATTATCGCAACAAACTCGCCCTTTTCGACCTCGAATGAAACGCCGCGCAAAGCCGGAACATCGACCTTGCCGACCTTGTATGATTTGGTTAGATTTTCTGCTTTTAAGATCGGTGCCATTTGTTGATTTACTGCTTGCCGGACGAATTCGCTGTATTGGCCGAAGGCGACTTGACCGTCAAAGTGTCTTTTAATTTCTGATCAAGATCGACCTCCTCAAGATTCCAAGTGTTTTTGAGCACAAAGGCCGAATCCTTATAAGTTTCTCCGATCTCGACGTCTTCCGGCGTCTGATAGGTCAACTTCATCGAGTACTTTTCCTTAGGCCTTGTGACTTGGATCTCAAGCGGCATATGGCCGTAATCGCCGGTCGCGGTCAATTTGCCCTCCATACCATAGATAATGTCAGACTCGACTTCGCCGTCGGCGTCAAATATCTGTTGGCGTGCCAATCTGATACCGCCGACACGGTCAAACCAGAACCGCCTCTCGATCCGCAGCGAGCCATCCGTCTGTTTCACCAATTCGTCCAGCAGATAGTAACCCCGCATTACGGTCCGAAGCGGCGATTTTTTGGCTTGGGTCGAGTCTTCTTCGGTTTGAAAAATGGTACTCGTGATATAGACATTTGCAGCGTCGATCGGCCTGACGAGCATCGCGTCGGTAAAGTGCTGGGGACGCAATTGTGCAAAGGCGTTTACGCTTTCTTTGATCGCGGCACCATTGTCCAGATCGGTCGAATTCAGATTTTTACTGAGCTTCGAATAATTGGCACTATTAGTGCCCTTGACGAACTTTTTGTATTTGCCCGAGCCGCCGTCATTCAGGATCGCTACGCGAAAATTCTTACCATCCGAGGTCATCTGAGCAACGTCCGACTTTACAACCGGAACGCTGACCTTCATATAGATGCTCGCGGGCCGCTGTACAACTACTTCGCCGTCGGCAGAACGATAAACTTCCTTACTGCCAAACTCGGCAAACGAGTTATCTTCGAACTTGAGCCGCATCTTGGCATAGATAGAATTGACCTTCGCAAACCTATTTATCTCCTTGATGAGGTCGGCCTGTCCGGCATCTTCTGTCTTGAGCAGTCGCGCGGTCTTTTGATCGGTCTTTACGATGTTGCAGCTGCTTATAAAAATAATCGCTACAACGGCGGTCCATTGACTGATCCTCAATAATTTGTGCCGGGAAAATATCATCCTTTTCTGATGGCCAACCTTGACTTAACCGTTGTCCGGCAATGTATGGAACACCGCGGATCTCGTGGTTGTTAAACCGAAAATAATATCACGCGCAAAGATCGATGTCCTAATTGCGCAAAGACGCGGTGCCGAGAGTAATACGTGTCTCTCGCACCGCGTGTCTGATCAATAAAATGCCGCCGGCTACTGCCCGAACACACCGTTTCCGCGTGTGAAATAATCGCCCATCGTAAACGAGAACATTATCGCCAGCCAGAAAAAGGCAGCTAGAGCCGATATCCAGACCATTTTAGGGCTCCACCGGACGTGCATAAAAAACAGCATCACGCACAGCATCTTGAAAAATGCGATGCCTAACGCGACCAATGTATTTGCTCCGACAAATATACTGTCGAGATCGGTCAAAGCCACGAGATACGTCACGATGGTGCCGACAAACAATATCCCGAAAATGGTCAAGTAGCCCGGGATGCCTATATGTTGTTCTTCTGAATGATTATCCGACATCAATTCTCCCTAATGTATAAAGTGCCTGCCGAGCAAATAGAGCAGCGGAAACAGGAAAATCCAAACAATATCGACAAAGTGCCAATATAGGCCCGACATTTCAACGGGCATATAATATTCGGCACTGTAGGTATTCTTCCACGCCTTCCACAAGAGCCAGGTCATCAGCCCAAGGCCAATGATCATATGCAGGGCGTGAAGCCCCGTCATGACGAAATATATCCAGAAAAATATCCTGACCTTGTCCCGAAACTTGTTTTCGTCCAGTTGCCCGCTTGTAAAATAACCGATCTTCTCGGCCACCGTCAGATGCTGGACGTTAGGTTCCTTAGCCTGGAGTTCGATGGTATGGCGGATCAGATCGTACTCGTGCCACTGAAACTCGCCGTGCGGATTTACATAGACGTGCTCCGGTGCTCCGGGTGTACTCTCTGACGCTGATGCGACGGTTTCGAACGGAAGCACAAATGCCTTGTGTTCAGCTGCCGGTACACCCGCTTTGGTCTTTTTGTTCAGTCCGGCGACGGGCACTAGGCCGTTGTTGTATTTGTCGTTGTATTCAACGGCCTTAACGCCCAGAAACATCGTGCCAAAGAGCATAGTCAGCACGATCAGAATGACCTGCATATTCCGGTTGCCTTTCTGCGCGTAATACACGGTTAGGGCCATTGTCAGCGAACTGACGATAAGCACGAGCGTGTTTAGTCCGCCGAGAAATGCGTCGAGGTGGTTACTGCCCGCGGCAAATGCCATCGGGTACCGCGAACGGAATACCAAATAGGCCGTAAACAGCCCGCCAAAGAACATGATCTCCTGGGCGAGGAACAGCCACATCCCGATCGAGACGGACTCTTCCTGCTGCTTCATGTCTTCGAACTGATGTTGAAGACCCGGAGCGTGATGATGTTCGTGTGTATCTGCGTGTGTCGACATTATTTATCTATTGAGAATTCAAACAAGATAGTTTGATCGGTCTCCGACGACGATAAACGTTTCGCCGCCCGGACCGTCGTGTTCAATTCTATGCCAATGTGGCGGGTGCTTCGCTCCGCCTCGCTTCTTCAAGATCGAGGCCGCTTTCCTCGCCGTATTCGTACGCTTCCCAAGTGACAACGGGCATCGTTTCAAAGTTTTCCGTCGGTGGCGGCGAACTTGTACGCCATTCGAGTCCGGGCAGCATCCACGGATTGTCGGCCGCCTTTTTGCCATAAAGCAGCGAATGGCAAAGATACAACACCGGCATACTTAATCCGATAGCAAGCACCGAGGCTCCAGCTGTGGAGAAGATATTCAGAACCTGAAATTCCTCCGGATACGACGCATAACGCCGAGGCATTCCCATATAACCGAGGATGAACTGTGGGAAAAACGTTAGGTTAAACCCGACAAACACCAGCATAGCCGATATCTTGCCCCAAAACTCCGAGTACATTCGTCCGGTTATCTTCGGCCACCAATAATGAATCCCGCCAAGATATGCGATGACCTGCCCGCCGACCATCACATAGTGGAAGTGGGCCACGACAAAGTAAGTATCCGTCAGGTGAACCGTCAGGCCGACCGACCCGAGGAAAAGCCCCGTCAGGCCGCCGATAAGGAACAGTCCCATAAAACCGATCGCATAAAGCATCGGCGTGTCGAACGTGATCGACCCCTTGAACAGCGTCGCCGTCCAGTTAAACATCTTGATCGCAGACGGTACCGCAACGACCATAGTCAGGAATGAGAAAACAAGGCTGGCATAGACCGACTGTCCGCTAACGAACATATGGTGGCCCCATACCAAAAAGCCGAAAACAGCGATCGCGATGCTTGAGAACGCGATGAACTCATATCCAAAGATCTTCTTTCGCGAGAAGCTCGAGATCAATTCGCTGATCACGCCCATTCCCGGCAAGATCATAATATAGACGGCCGGATGCGAATAGAACCAGAACAGATGCTGGAAAAGAATCGGGTCGCCGCCGATCGACGGATCGAATATGCCGACGTGGCCAACGCGTTCGAGTGCGAGCATCAGGATGGTAATTGCAACCACCGGTGTGCCGAGGATCATTACGAGGCTGGTCGCATAGTGCGCCCAGACGAATAGCGGCAGGCGAAACCAGGTCATCCCCGGCGCACGCATCGTATGGATCGTAACGATAAAATTAAGCCCGGTCAGGATCGAAGAGAATCCGTTGATAAAGATACCGAGTCCGACCGCCATCACATAAGTGTTTGAAAAGGTCGTGCTGTACGGGGTGTAAAACGTCCAGCCCGTATCGACGCCGCCCTGCATCAGGCCATACAAAGTAAATATTCCGCCGACCCAGTAAATATAGAGGCTCAACAGATTGATACGCGGCAGTGCCAGATCCTTTGCCCCGATCATCAACGGTAATAAAAAATTACCGAGGATGGCAGGGATAGCCGGGATCAAAAAGAAGAAGACCATCAGGATCCCGTGCTGAGTAAACACCTTGTTATAGGTGCCTGATTCGAGCAGGTCACTGGCCGGCGTCAGAAGTTCGAGTCGGATCGCGGCGGCATAGAGTCCTCCCATAAAGAAGAACACCGACACCGAGATCAAATACATAATGGCGATGCGCTTATGATCTTTGGTCAAAAGCCACGACTTGAGTGACGTGCCGTTAGTTAGATAATTCAACTTCGGTTTGGCCGCCATCTCCGCATTCATTGCATCTTGCGTTTGCATAATCTTTTACTACTCTACTTATTACTGTTCGCTGCCGGTTTAACAGGCTCCGTTTTGGTTGTTGCCGCCGAATTTGCACTTGCCGGTGCAGCAGGCGGAGCCATCGCCGACGGCGATGCCGCTCCCGGGCTCAACGACTTAATATAGGCGACCAGCGAATTCAACTGTTCCTCAGTGACCTGCCCCTTGAAAGTAGGCATTATCGGCTGATAGCCCTCGACAACTTGTGACGCCGG
>Ga0073904_10001801_pt1 | contig 16059 bp, 15 predicted proteins | sample KloWWTrecipitate_FD_66668 | JGI IMG/M metagenome (GOLD analysis project Ga0073904, IMG submission 66668) | Active sludge microbial communities from Klosterneuburg, Austria, studying microevolution and ecology of nitrifiers - Klosterneuburg... | ecosystem: Engineered > WWTP > Aerobic digester >...
GAAATGGACGAGATGAAGTACGACATGTGCGGCGCAGCCGGCGTCCTTGGCACCATGCAGGCCGTTGCCCGGATGCAGTTGCCGATCAATCTGACAGTGATCGTTCCAGCCACTGAAAACATGCCCGGCGGCAATGCCTCACGTCCTGGCGACATCGTCACGTCGATGTCAGGCCAGACGATTGAAATTCTCAATACCGACGCCGAAGGCCGCCTGATACTGTGCGATGCGCTGACCTACGCCGAACGCTTCGAGCCGGACACCGTGATCGACGTCGCCACCCTGACCGGCGCCTGTGTTGTTGCGCTCGGTGGCGTCGCCAGCGGCCTGTTTGCCAACAAGGACAGCCTGGCCCGCGAACTTCTTGATGCCGGTGAAGAAGCGCACGACCGCGCCTGGCACATGCCACTGTGGGACGATTATCAGGATCTGCTGAAGAGCCCGTTTGCTGATATGGGCAATATCGGCGGCCGCTGGGGGGGCGCCATTACGGCTGCCTGCTTCCTGTCGCGCTTCACCAAGAAATATGACTGGGCACATCTGGACATTGCCGGTACTGCCTGGAAATCCGGTGCCGAAAAAGGGGCCACCGGCCGGCCGGTGCCGCTACTCACCCATTACTTGATGCAACGCGCCGGAAAACTGAGTTGACCCAGGTTTTCTTCTACCACGGAGCAGCGGACAAGATAGCCGCTGCCTGCGCACTGCTCAGCGGGGCTTATGCCAAGAAGAAAGCAATGCTGGTTTTTGCCCCGGAAAAAGAGGTCGCCAGCAGTGTTGACCGCATGCTTTGGACTCACCCGGCACTCAGCTTCGTGCCGCATTGCCGGGCTGATTCGCCCTTGGCCGCAGAAACGCCGATTCTGCTTACCGACTCTCTGGAAAGCGTGCCGCAGGACGAACGCCTGATGAATCTCAGCCAAATCGTGCCGCCCGGTTTTTCCCGCTTTCAAAGCCTGATCGAGGTTGTTGGCCAATCTGACGACGACCGCAACAGCGCCCGCGACCGCGTCAAGTTTTACAAAGATCACGGCTGTGAGGTGCGTTACTTCGACCTCAGCGAGCGCTAGGGAGAAATCGTGCCGAGTCCCATTCTCGCTCGTGCCGATGCGCTGATGCAGCGCCGACGCCAGCACACCGAAGTCGACGACGTTCCGGTGCTGACCGACGTGATTGATGACGAGGATGACATCCCGGTCCTGATTGACGCCGAAGGAGCGATGTCAGTCGTCGAACAAAATTACGATCTGGAATTAGACTCGGCAACCTTACCCGAATTCGATCAAGCACCACCGGCGCCGCCTGTTTTCGATGCTGCGATGCGCGACATTCTTGCCCACGAACTGGCTCGCCGCGTCAAGCAACGCATCACCGCAGAACTGCCACGTATCATCGAATCAACCGTTCGCGATTTTCTTGCCGAACAGGAAATGATTTCGGCACTTCCGCCCCAAGACTGAAAACGCGGGAAAGCGCGGCACGGCAAGTGCAATCACGTGAATGAACGCCAGGGATGACGCTTGAAGCCGGTATAATTCGCGGTTTTCCGTTTTAGTCCAAGCACATGGAACTCGCAAAAGCTTTCGAACCGGCTGATATTGAACGCCGCTGGTACCCCGAATGGGAAGCCAAAAATTACTTCGCTGCTGGCGTTGACCGCAGCAAATCCGACGCTTTCTGCATTCTGCTGCCGCCACCCAACGTCACTGGCACCCTGCACATGGGCCACGGTTTCAACCAGACGTTGATGGATGCGCTGACCCGCTATTACCGGATGCGCGGCCACAACACCCTTTGGCAACCGGGCACCGACCATGCCGGCATCGCAACGCAGATCGTCGTCGAACGCCAACTCGACGCCCAAGGCATTTCCCGCCATGACCTCGGCCGCGAAAAATTTCTCGAAAAAGTCTGGGAATGGAAGGAATACTCCGGCGGCACGATCACCCGCCAGATGCGTCGCATGGGCACCAGCCCGGACTGGAAGCGCGAGCGTTTCACGATGGACGCCGGCCTCAACAAGATCGTCACTGAAACCTTCGTCCGCCTTTACAACGAAGGCCTGATTTACCGCGGCAAGCGCCTGGTGAACTGGGACCCGAAACTGAATACCGCCGTTTCCGACCTCGAAGTCGTCCAGGAAGAAGAAGACGGCTTCATGTGGCACATCCGCTATCCGCTGGCCGAAGGCAGCGCTAGCCTGGTGGTTGCCACCACCCGCCCGGAAACCATGCTCGGCGACACCGCCGTGATGGTCCACCCGGAAGACGAGCGTTACAAACACATGATCGGCAAGATGGTGAAATTGCCGCTGACCGACCGCGAAATTCCGATCATTGCCGACAGCTATGTCGATCTCGAATTCGGCACCGGCTGCGTCAAGGTGACGCCGGCGCACGATTTCAACGACTACGCGGTCGGCCAGCGCCACGGTTTGCCGATGATCTCGATCCTGACGCTGGATGGAAAAATCAAAGGAAGAACTAACGCAACCTTAGAAGTCAAATCAAGCGGTATTCGCGAAACATTAGGACATGCTTGGGATCATCACGCAGTCGTAGCTGTAATCCCAGAGAAATACCAAAGCATGGATCGCTTCGAGGCCCGCAAAGCCATCGTTGCCGATCTCGAAGCCTCTGGTCTCTTGGTAAAAACCGACAAGCACAAACTCAAAGTACCGCGCGGCGACCGTACCGGTGTCGTCATCGAACCTATGCTCACCGACCAGTGGTTCGTCGCCATGTCGAAACCTGGTGAAGATGGCAAGTCGATTACCGAAAAAGCGCTCGACGTCGTCCATTCCGGCGAGATCAAGTTCTACCCGGAAAACTGGGTCAATACCTATAACCAGTGGCTGAACAATATCCAGGACTGGTGTATTTCCCGTCAGCTGTGGTGGGGCCATCAGATTCCGGCCTGGTATGGCGACAATGGTGAGATTTTTGTCGCCCAGAACGAGGAAGCTGCCCGGGCCGAAGCCATCAAGGCCGGCTACAACGGCCCGCTGAAACGCGACGAGGATGTTCTCGACACCTGGTACTCCTCCGCCCTGTGGCCGTTCTCGACGCTGGACTGGACCGGTGACGAAGCGATTGATGCGGTCAACCCGCTTTTACAGCAATATTTGCCGTCCTCGGTGCTGGTCACCGGTTTCGATATCATTTTCTTCTGGGTGGCACGTATGGTGATGATGACCAAGCACATCACCGGCAAGATCCCGTTCAAGCACGTCTATGTGCACGGCCTGATCCGCGACGGCGAAGGCCAGAAGATGTCGAAATCCAAGGGCAACGTCCTTGACCCGATCGACCTGATCGACGGCATCGGCCTTGAAGCGCTGATCGAGAAGCGCACCACCGGCCTGATGAACCCGAAACAGGCCGAAAGCATCGCCAAGAAGACCAAGAAGGAATTCCCGGAAGGCATCCCTGCTTTCGGCACCGATGCGCTGCGCTTCACTTTTGCCAGCCTCGCCTCGCCCGGCCGCGACATCAAGTTCGACCTGAATCGCTGCGACGGCTACCGCAATTTCTGCAACAAGCTGTGGAACGCGACGCGCTTCGTGCTGATGAATGTCGAAGGCCACGACCTGGCCCTTGACCACGAGCAAAAAGCCGGTGGCGTCTGCGTCGTGCCGGAAGGCGAAGCTCGCCTCAAGTTCAGCTTTGCCGATCGCTGGATCGTCAGCCAACTACAACGCGTCGAACAGGAGGTCGAGCAGCATTTCACCGACTACCGCTTTGACCTCGTCGCCCAGGCTATCTACAAATTCGTCTGGGACGAGTTCTGCGACTGGTATCTCGAAATTGCCAAGGTCCAGATCCAGACTGGTGACGATGCCCAGCAACGCGGTGCCCGCCGGACGCTGATTCGTGTGCTGGAAGCGGTATTACGCCTGGCCCACCCACTCATTCCGTTCATTTCCGAAGAGTTGTGGCAAACCGTTGCCCCGATTGCCGGCCGCAAGACACACGATTCGATCATGCTCGCCGCTTACCCATGCGCCGATCTGTCGCGTATCGACGAGGCTGCGGAAGCCAAAGTTGAGCGCCTGAAAGCGCTGGCGTACGCCTGCCGCAATCTGCGTGGCGAGATGAATCTTTCACCCGCTCAGCGGATGCCGCTCATTGTGGCTGGCGGCGGTGCCGACATCGCAGCCTTCGCCCCCATCCTGCAAGCCCTCGCCAAGCTTTCCGAAGTACAAGTCGTGGACGAGATGCCGGTCGACGAAATGTCGCCGGTCGCCGTGGTTGGCGAAACCCGCCTGATGCTGAAGGTGGAAATCGACCCGGCAGCGGAACGCGAACGTCTGGCCAAGGAAATTGAAAAGCTCGAAAAGCAGATTTCCATCGCCCAAAACAAGCTTTCCAACGAAGGCTTCGTTGCCCGCGCCCCGGCTGCAGTGGTCGACCAGGAAAAACAACGGGTTGCCGACTTCACCGCAACGCTGGAAAAGCTCAAACCCCAACTGGCCAAACTCGGCTAAACGAAGGAAATAAATGTCTCTCGACAAACGCGGCATGCTTGCCCAAATCTTTATTGCCCTGATGATTTTCTCGGCGCTAGTTGGTGTTTGGACCGTCGCTTTCATGATCACGTGGCCATCTGACAAGAGCGGCGTCTGGAAGCCCGAGTTCCGCCTCGTCGCCATCTGCGCCAACAAAGAGCCCTGCGGCCTTGCTTACAAAGACCTGGCAGATGCCAAGGCCAAGGGACTCACTTCACTGATGCCTGCCGAGCCGGCCGGCGACATTCAGGAAGAGCAGAACTGGTTGAAGTGGAAGATCGAAAACGGCATCATCGAAGTCAAAGCCTCGTCTTGGCACTTTCAGACCACGATCCGCTACACGGTAGAAAATGACGTGCCAGTACTTCTTGAATATCAGGACGTCGATGTCCCCAAGGCCTTCTACTACGGTGTGGCAGCTGCCCTCTTCTCATTGATTGGCATTTACCTGCGCAAGCTGCGCCGCTGATTGCTGCTACGGTCGACGGCCTGAAAACACCAATTTTCAGACCGTTTCTACCGCCAATAGCTCAACCCGTATCAAGCCACGCAAGGCATTGCCCAGCCAGAAACCGGCTTGCAAATCTTCCGGTTTCACAATCGTCTCTCTGGCGCGACCACTCGCCAGCAATTCGGCCCGCAAGACACCAGGCAGGCAACCACTAGTCAGCGCCGGCGTCAGCAACTGGTCATCCCGCTCGACAAAAATATTGCTGCGCGCCCCTTCGGCCACCTCGCCTCGTTCATTCAGGAAGACCACGTCAAAAATTGACGAGCCAGCCGGCAAGTACCGCAACGCCTCATCGTAAAGCCGGCGCTCGGTTGTTTTATGACAACGCAGTAGGTCCGTCGAGTCGATTCGCTCATTGGCCAGTTGCGCGTAACGAACCCCAGCAGGCTCGTCCGGCAAGGCAAACGACTGCACTTCAATCTCTCCCGACTTGGCAAGCGTGAGCCGGACCCGCCAGTTGCCGACCCCCGGCTGCGCCGCCAGATGCTGCTGTACAAGCGCCTCATCCAGCCCAAAACCAAACCACGCCGCCGAACGGCGCAAGCGGGCCAGATGCCCGGCCAGACGCGGGTATTGCCCATTTTCCCGACGCAAGGTTTCAATCAGTTTCAGCCCCGGATCGCAATCACGCAAGAATTTGGCTTTGAGCAAACACTCCTGCCATTCAGACGCCGGCTGCGAGTCGGCGACAATACCGCCACCCACCCCCAACTTGCCGGTCTGCCCGGCTTTTAGCTCCAGCGTACGAATCGCCACATTGAGCCGAAAATCGCCGTTGGGCGCCAGCCAACCCACGGCACCGGTATAGAGGCCACGCGGCGAACTCTCCAGTTCAGCCGCGATCTGCATGGCGCGAATTTTCGGCGCCCCGGTGATTGACCCGCAGGGGAAAAGTGCCTGCAATACCTCGGCAAATTTACAGTTGCCTATCCGGGCCGAGACCTCCGATACCATCTGCCAGACCGTCGGGTAATCCTCGATCTCGAATAGCCGATCAACCACGACGCTACCGTTATCGGCAATGCGCCCAAGATCGTTGCGGAGCAGATCGACGATCATCAGATTTTCTGCCCGATCCTTCTCCGAAACCCGCAGTTGTTCCGGCGACGAGTGACGCGGCGCAGTACCTTTCATTGGCCGGGCCAGCAACCGATCGGCGCGGCGTTCGAGAAACAATTCAGGCGACAGCGAAACCAGCCCCTGCTGCGTGTCGCCGACAAAACCACCGTAGCGCACGGGTTGGTGCCGGCGCAGCCGGGCATAGAAATCAAGGGGCGCCCCGAACCATTCAAATTCAATCGGCAAGGTGAAATTAACCTGATAGCAGTCGCCCTCGGAAATCAGGTGTTTTATCCGGTCGACCGCAGCACAGTGCTCATTTTCGGAGATAAGCGGTCGCAACCCGCCAAGCCCAGCTGCCGCATCGCTGACATGCGCGGCCAGCCAGCTTTCAGCTTCTTCAGCACGCAAGAAAAGACAATTCGTGAAGCGCCAGAATCTGGCCAGCGGACGAGACTCGGAGGGCAGCCAAGCCGGCGGCGCAGCCTTGGGTTCCAGCAGGTAACCCAATTCGTAATCCAGGGTGGCAACCACCCAGCCGGGCTCGCGCTCCAGGCGGGCCAACGTCTCCGCCAGGGTCTGCGCATCCCAAGCGATTAGACAATCAATCGCCCCCTCAAAAAGCCAAGCGGCAGGTTCGCCCTGGGGCGCCCGCCGGTCTTCAAGGAATGCGTAAAACGGGGGTTCTATTTGCGCTTCAGGAAAAACTCGAAGACGCGATTTTCTTCCTTTTGTTCAAGCAGTTCGTTACCGGTCTGCTTGGAAAAAGCGGGAAAATCCTTCAGAGCACCGGCATCGGTCGCCTGCACACGCAAGACCTGACCGGACTCCATCTCGGCTAACGCCTTCTTGGTACGGAGGATGGGCAGCGGACAGTTCAGCCCCTTGACGTCGAGATCTCGATCAAATTCCATGGTCGTTTAGCTTCCTGATAAGGCCAAATATTTTACCCTCAATTGCGCTTCTCCTTGAGTTCCTCGGCAAGTTGGCGCTTCAGCTCACGCAGTCGGGCATCAATCACCGACATTTCAAAAAAATTGGCATCACCGGCCCGCTGTGCCAACTGCAGTTGCTCAATCGCCCCGGCCGTCTGGCCCTGCAACGCAAAAACCTGGGCCAGCGACTGATGCTGCTGAGCCTTGCGCCCCAGCCCAGCATAGCTTTCCGCCCGCATCTTGTGCAAACGAACATCATCCGGGTAATTCTGCAACTGCGCCTCGGAAAAACGCAACGCCTCTTCAAAGCGACGGGCGCCGATCAGTGCACCGCCATGACCATAGAGCAAACCCATGTGCAGCGGGAAACGCACCATCGCATCACGATAGACGCTCAACCCACTCCCGACCTCGCCCCTGGCAACAAGAATATCCGCCAGCAAGCGCTCAAGCATGGCAGCGGAAACATTCATCTGACGTGCTGCCAAGATCTCGCGCTCGGCCCCCGTCCAGTCACGCCCCCGATAGAGCGCATAGGCGAGGCCATAACGGGTTGCCGCTTCCGCAGTAAATTTCTTCTCGTTGAGCAAAGTCTCGAAATCCTTGATCGCCTCGCCCGGCATGCCCTGCATCGCACGCAACTTCGCACGCACCAACTGAAAGTCGACGCTATCCGGCATCTGGCGATAACCGACTGATTGTTCGCGGTTCTGCATGTCGGTCAAACGCTCACCAGTTAGCGGGTGCGTCCGCAAATAGGCTGTCGCATTGTTTTCATAGAGGCGAACAGCCCGCTGCAGGCGCTCGAAAAAAGCGGACATGCCGCGCACATCAAAACCCGACTTGCGCAGGATATCGAAGCCTTGGCGATCGGCTTCACGTTCGAAATCGCGCGAAAAGGCAAGTTGCGCTGAAATCGCTCCCGCTTGCGTCGTCGCAATTGCAGCCCCTGCCACCTGCCCGTTCGAACGCGCTGCCAGGAGCGCCAGCCCCATGGCTACCATTGAGGCCATGCCGATCTTCTTGGACTGAAAAACCTGACGTGCGATATGACGCTGCGTGACGTGCGAAATCTCATGCGCCAACACCCCGGCCAGTTCGGATTCCGACTGCGCCGACAAGACCAGGCCGGTGTGCACGCCGATATAGCCCCCGGGCATGGCAAAAGCGTTGATGCTCGGATCGTTGATCGGAAAGAAAAAATAGCCAAACCCCGGATCATTGCTGACCGCAGCCAGTTGCCCGCCCAATTGATTGAGATAGGCTTCGACATCGGAATCCTCCAGATAGGAGGGCTCCCGCCAGCGAATTTCATGCATGATTTGCTGGCCAATTTTTTTCTCTGCACTCAACGACAAGTCATTGCTGGCGACATCGCCAAGTTCTGGCAGTTCGTCGGCACGCAAAGACTGCAGGCTCAGGAAACAAGCCAGGATTGCGGCAACGAAGCGGCTAGCAAGAATCATGGTGCTATGATACCGCAGCCCAAAAACTGCCACTTTGGCGAATCGTAACCACCTGTGAATTCCTGTGACGAACCAAATCCTTACCCATTTTGACAGCACCGGCCAGGCCCATATGGTCGATGTTGGCAGCAAAACTGAAACAGCACGCGTTGCGCGCGCTGCCGGCAGTATTTTCATGAAACCCGAAACGCTGGCACTGATCCGTTCCGGCTCCGCTAAAAAAGGAGATGTTCTCGGCATCGCCCGAATCGCTGCCATTCAGGCGTCAAAACGCACCGGTGATCTGATCCCGCTTTGCCACCCCATTGCATTGACCCGCGTCGCCGCCGACTTCAGCATCGACGAAGCGCAAAGCGCTGTTCACTGTACGGTAACTGCCGAATGTTTCGGTCGAACCGGGGTCGAAATGGAAGCACTGACCGCCACTTCCGTTGGCTTACTGACCATTTATGACATGGCAAAAGCCGTTGACCGCGGCATGCGCATCGACAATATCCGCCTGCTGGAGAAAACGGGCGGCAAATCCGGCCACTGGGTTGCTGAATAGATCACAGGAGCAAACCCATGTTCGAATTACGCCGAAGACTGCTCAAAGGCGGCTCTGTGGCAACCCTCCTCTCGCCGCTAGTCGGGACCGGGCTGCTGACACCAACCGGTGTATTCGCCACCGAATGGAACCGCAACGCCTTCGCTGCTCGCAACATCAACGACGCGCTGAAAGCCTATGGTAGTGCCAACACAACCGAGTCACGGGACATTCTGATCAACGCGCCGGAGATTGCCGAAAACGGTGCAAAGGTTGAGATCGAGATCAGCAGCAATATCGAAAACACCCGCAGCCTGGCCATTTTTGCGGACAAAAATCCGACACCACTCGCCGCCATCATGGAATTTTCTGGCCCTGCGCTGCCCTATGCCCGAGTACAGCTAAAGCTCGCTGAAACAACCCGCGTGCGTACTATGGTTAAAACACTGGACGGCAAGACCTACGTTGCCTTCCGTGAAATCAAAGTCACGCTTGGCGGCTGCGGAGCTTAGCGGTGGGAGAACCAATCAAGATTCGCGCCCAGATCAAAGGTGAAATTACCGAGATCCGCATTCTGATGCAGCATCCGATGGAAACCGGACAACGCAAGGATGAAGACGGTCAAACACTGGCAGCGCATTTCATCCAGAGCTTCTCAGTGAGCCACAACAGCAAGCCGATGATCGACGGGCAACTCAATACCTCAATCGCCAAGAACCCGCTATTCGCCTTCAAGGCGCGCGGCATCAAGACGGGCGACAAACTCACGGTCAATTGGCAAGACAACACCGGAGACAAGCGTCAGGACGAAATCACTGTCAGCTGAAAAATCTGAGACACCATAGAAAAAAGCCCGCCTGAATCAGGCGGGCTTTCAATTTCAAACGATCCGTTGCTTAGGCGCTCTGGATGTTGGAAGCCTGCTTACCCTTGGGGCCTTGCACGACTTCGAAGGAAACTTTGTCGCCTTCCTTAAGGGTCTTGAAACCATTCATGTTAATGGCGGAGAAATGCGCGAAAAGATCTTCGCTGCCATCATCAGGAGTGATAAAGCCAAAACCTTTGGAATCATTGAACCACTTGACAGTACCGAGTGCCATGTTTGCTACTTTCTTACAAAAAACGAACGATTTTCCGGGTTTCCCCGACTCCCTGTTTGAGTTCGCTGACGCAGCGCCTTGCAGCAACTTTGTTACAGCTTGAATTCAAACACAATTGCGTTCTACGCCACTTGAATTATGTCGTCAACAAGTTTCGATTCCGCGGCGCAGCAAAACCTTCGCCAGATAATTACTCGAACTCACCCGAAAATTGAGCCCCCCAGCCTGATATTTCTTATTGCAGATTGAATTGGACTGTATAGAATCAAAACTATGGCTACAAAGATTCACGAGGACGGACAGCTTGCAGCGCAACGCGCGAAGCTGGAGCCGCCGAAAATGTACAAGGTGATGTTGTTGAACGACGATTACACGCCGATGGAGTTCGTCATTGTGGTTCTGCAGCAATTTTTTTCTCTGGATACTGAACAAGCGACGCGAATCATGCTCAAAGTTCACAATGAAGGACGTGGTGTATGCGGGGTTTTCCCGCGCGATATTGCGGCCACCAAGGTGGAACAGGTGGGTGCATTCGCCCGCCGGCACCAACATCCGCTTGCTTGCGTCATGGAGGAAAATTGATGATTGCCCAGGAACTCGAAGTCAGCCTGCACATGGCCTTTGTCGAGGCGCGTCAAAAACGCCACGAGTTCATTACTGTCGAACATCTGCTGCTGGCGCTGATTGACAATCCTTCTGCCGCAGAAGCGTTGCGTTCCTGTGGTGCCAAGCCGGATACGCTGCGTAAGGACTTGGGCAACTTCATCAACGAGCACACCCCAACTGTATCCGGCGAAGACGACATCGACACTCAGCCGACGCTTGGCTTTCAGCGCGTTATCCAGCGCGCCATCCTGCACGTCCAGTCTTCTGGCAAAAAAGAAGTCAACGGTGCCAACGTACTGGTTGCCATTTATGGCGAGAAGGATTCGCACGCCGTTTATTTTCTGCAGAAACAGGGCGTGACTCGCCTGGACGTGGTGAACTTCATCGCGCACGGCATCAGCAAGGTACCGCAGCCGAAATCACCAGCCGAAGGCGAAGTGGAAACTGACGGGGAAAAGGAACAGTCCGGCCCACTTGAGCAATACACGATCAACCTCAACGCCCTGGCGCTCCAAGGCAAAATAGATCCGCTGATTGGCCGCGACAAGGAACTTGAGCGGGTCATTCAGACGCTCTGCCGTCGCCGCAAAAACAACCCGTTACTGGTTGGCGAAGCTGGTGTGGGCAAAACTGCCATTGCCGAAGGATTGGCTCGCCGGATTGTCGAAGGAGACATTCCCGAGATTCTCGCAAAGGCCAATGTTTATTCACTGGATATGGGATCGCTGCTGGCCGGAACCAAGTACCGGGGTGATTTTGAGCAACGCTTGAAAGGTGTCATCAAGCAGTTGAGCGAGAACCCGAATGCGATTCTGTTCATTGATGAAATTCACACCTTGATCGGTGCCGGCTCGGCATCGGGCGGTACGCTTGATGCCTCCAACCTGCTCAAGCCGGCGCTTTCGTCTGGCCAGTTGAAATGCATCGGCGCCACGACCTACACAGAGTTCCGCGGAATTTTTGAGAAGGATAGCGCCCTCTCCCGTCGCTTCCAGAAAATTGATGTTAACGAGCCGTCAGTGGCTGAAACCGTCGAGATCCTGAAAGGGCTCAAGGCACGCTTTGAGGCCCACCACGGCATCAAGTACTCAGCTACCGCAATCTCCTCGGCAGCTGAATTGTCGGCGCGCTATATCACCGACCGCCACCTGCCGGACAAAGCAATCGACGTGATTGATGAGGCCGGTGCGGCACAGCGAATTCTGCCGAAGTCAAAGCAAAAGAAGGTGATCAACAAGACCGACATTGAGGAAATTGTTGCCAAGATCGCCCGCATTCCCTCGCAGCACGTCACGCTGGATGACCGGGGTGCGTTGAAGAATCTCGACCGGGATCTGAAGGCGGTGGTTTTTGGCCAGGAAAAAGCCATCGATGCACTCGCCAAGGCAATCAAGATGGCCCGTTCAGGCCTCGGCAATCCCGGCAAGCCGATTGGCTCCTTCCTGTTCAGTGGCCCGACCGGTGTTGGCAAAACGGAAGTCGCCAAACAATTGGCTTACTGCCTGGGTATCGAGTTGGCCCGCTTCGACATGAGCGAATACATGGAGCGCCACGCCGTTTCCCGGCTGATTGGTGCGCCTCCCGGCTATGTCGGTTTTGATCAGGGCGGGCTGCTGACCGAAGCAGTAACCAAGAAGCCTTACTGCGTCTTGCTGCTCGACGAAATCGAGAAGGCGCACCCGGACATCTTCAATATCTTGTTGCAAGTGATGGATCACGGGACGCTGACCGACAACAATGGGCGCAAAGCCGATTTCCGTAACGTGGTGATCATCATGACCACCAACGCGGGGGCGTCCGACCTGCAGAAGTCGAGCATGGGCTTTACCAATGCCAAGCAGTCTGGCGACGAAATGGCCGAAATCAAGCGCCTGTTCACGCCGGAATTCCGCAACCGGCTTGACGCAACGATTTCCTTCGCGCCGCTTGACCGTGAAGTGATTCTGCGCGTGGTCGACAAGTTCCTGATTCAACTTGAGGAGCAGTTGCACGAGAAGAAGGTTGAGGCTCACTTTACCGAGGCAATCAAGGAAATGCTGGCTGAAAAGGGTTTCGATCCGCTGATGGGCGCGCGCCCGATGGCCCGCCTGATTCAGGACACCATCCGTTCAGCGCTGGCTGACGAGCTTTTGTTCGGCCGACTGTCCAACGGCGGTCGTGTTACGGTCGACCTGGATAAAGAGGGAAAAATCAAACTCGATTTCGAGGAAGAAAAATCCGAAGCTGTCGTTTAAACTTCACCCCACACATTCCAACAAGCCATGCGATGCATGGCTTTTTTTCTGCCAGGGAGCCCTCCATGACTTTCAAAACCCCCGATCTTTGCGATGAATTTGAAGCCGAACTCGGCAAAACATTGCGCGTCGTTGCCCCGATGTTTCAGCGCTATGGCGGCCGCAAAAGCTTTTCCGGCCAGATCGTTACCTTGAAGATTTTTGAAGACAACTCACTGGTGCGCGAAGCTTTTGCTGAAAACGGCCAGGGCAAAGTACTGGTTGTCGACGGTGGCGGATCCTTGCGCTGTGCGCTGGTTGGCGACCAACTGGCGATCCTGGCGCAAAAAAATGGATGGGAAGGCATCGTGGTTTATGGCTGTATTCGCGACTCCGGCGACATCAATGGCATCGACATCGGCCTCCGGGCACTGAACACGCATCCGCAAAAAAGTATCAAGAAGGGTGCGGGGGATCGCAACGTTGCCGTAACTTTCGGCGGCGTCACCTTCAATCCCGGCGAATACCTCTACACCGACGAAGACGGCATTCTGGTATCCAGCAAGTCGCTGTTGCCGGGCTGAACGTCGCGATGCACTGTTTCAACTGTATCAACAGGGAATAACCCGGCTCGGGTTACCCCTGTGTTTCATGTATCCAGGAATACATTGCTGTCGCAACCGACGCGCACATTGCCCCAATGTTTGCCACCGACATGGATTGGCATCGCCAGATCGCAAAGCACCTCGCCAGTGTCGCGGATATAGGTTTGCAAGAGCATCGCCTGGGTATTGCCCGCCGCACGCAATTCGGTCGGTGCCTCAAACTTTCGACAGGTCCGATTCCCGACCAGATCGGCCTGATAATCACCCGTCAGTGGCTTGGAATATTTCCGATTGTGGGCAGTTAGAAAGCCTTTGGTGTCGACGCCGACAGCGTAAGCGCCACCCTTCATTTTCGCCAGGGCGTCATCCAGCAAGCCTTGGCAATCCGTCATGTAATCCCGCTCATAACTCACTGAGTATTTTTGTGGCCTGGTGCCAGGCACCGGCCGGTAATTTTGGTCGAAAACGTTGATGCCACGGGCCTGCATTGCAGCCAGCTTTTCCTGCAAGGCATCACGGAAGTTTCTTACGACATCGACATTCTGGTCGAAGGTGCCGCGCCCGATCTTGAAGCGCGACACCAGTTCCTGAACACTTTCCGTCGCGACACCCAGTTTCACCGTCGATTGCTCGGAGGATTTCATGGTGCTGGAAACTTCTTTCGATAAATCGTTGACCTGTTTCACCGCCTCATGCACCTGGGCATTGGTCGCGGTCAACTGCTCAATTGCACTCCCAATTTGATTCAACTGGTCGCCAGTGCGCTCGAAATCGCCCACCATGCGGTTGAACTCCATCGAAGAGCGTTCGACCACCACCCGTGTCTGACGAATATCCGTGTTGATTGTCTCGTTTTCGCTTTGCGTTTCCTGCACCAGCGAAATCATGCCACCAATGTTGTCGGTGATCTCCTGAGTCGCCACATTTACCCGCTCAGCCAGTTTTCGTACCTCGTCGGCAACCACGGCAAAGCCACGCCCCATTTCGCCGGCACGGGCTGCCTCAATGGCGGCGTTCAAGGCCAGCAGATTGGTCTGGTCGGCAATATCCTTGATCAAACCGGCGATCTGCCTGATGCTGTTTGAACGCTCGGCCAAATGCCCTACCGTTTCGTTGAATCGGCAAAGCTTGTCGCTGACCAGTTGGACATTACTGACGATCTCATGCATTTCGTTCAGCGAAGCGCGTGCGGTTTTCAGGTTGGCCTCGGTGGAATGCGAAATCAGCTCTGCCGAAGACGAAACCTCGGAAATTGCCCGCACCGCTTCAGTGCTGGCACCAAAAACCGCACTGGCGATTTCACCCTGCTGGCCCGCCGTTGCGGCCGTTGCCGAAACAACTCGTTTGACCTGTACCGCCTCACAGGCAATGTTGACGCTCATCTTGCGCACTTCGCTGATAATTTCCCGCATTTTGTCGGCAAAGCGGTTGTAAGACTCTGCCAGCGTCCGCAGTTCATCGTGCGTGATAGTCGGCAGATTGCGCGAAAAATCGCCTTCTCCGCGGGCGATTTCGTCGAAGATACCGGAGATCAGTTTGACCGGGCGCAGGATCAGGTGACGGATATAGAGAATTTGTAACAGATTCCAGCACAACGCGAACACAGTCAGGAAGATCATCAGATTCAACCCGGCATCCATGCTGCTCGAGATGCGTTGTAGCGCCTCAACATTGCCGCCGGCACGCTGCATCTCCTCAGATACTGCACTTTTCTGCTGGAAGTAAATACCCAAGTAAGCAAGATCGACACAGAAAAGCAGCAAGAAACTCATTAATTTCTTGGTCAGCGAATTCCAGAAAGTTCGTTCGTTCCAGTCGTACAGCCGTCGAAATGTCCCCATCATGCCTCCCTTTTTTATCTGTTGCGGCGCATTCAACGCTGACCAAGTAGCCGCGTCAAGTGGGGAAAGCACAGCTTCCCATAGAGCATTTGCCATCTGTCATCAACACCTCGACGAACATTTATTTCACAGACGCACGCGCGGTTTCACAATATGAAATACAGCATCTAACAAACTGATTATATGAGTTATTATTTTAGTCTTATGTCTTATATAAGACTGTTGCTGCTACGCAAAAAAATGTCTATACTTTCACCATCGTCGCGGTGAAAATACCCCCGGCGCGAAATCGTCAATCCCCACTAAACTCTTAAGGAATTCACAATGAGCACTCGCGAACAGCAAATTGCCGCCCTCGAAAAGGACTGGGCTGAAAACCCCCGCTGGAAAGGCATCAAGCGCGGTTACTCCGCTGCTGACGTTGTCCGTCTGCGCGGTTCTTTCCAGGTTGAGCACACCCTGGCCAAGCGTGGTGCCGAAAAGCTGTGGGATCTGGTCAACAACACCCCCTACGTCAACTGCCTGGGCGCCCTGACCGGCGGCCAAGCCGTCCAGCAAGCCAAGGCCGGCATCAAGGCCATCTACCTGTCCGGCTGGCAAGTTGCTGCTGACAACAACGAATACGCCGCCATGTACCCGGACCAGTCCCTGTACCCGGTTGACTCCGTGCCGAAGGTTGTCGAGCGCATC
>Ga0073904_10001803_pt1 | contig 16052 bp, 10 predicted proteins | sample KloWWTrecipitate_FD_66668 | JGI IMG/M metagenome (GOLD analysis project Ga0073904, IMG submission 66668) | Active sludge microbial communities from Klosterneuburg, Austria, studying microevolution and ecology of nitrifiers - Klosterneuburg... | ecosystem: Engineered > WWTP > Aerobic digester >...
AATACCGCGTTCCCTACAAGGTGTCGAAATCAGCGAATTACTGGCCAGGCACCCGCTTGACGGATCGGATCGATAGGCTGCTCTTGGAGTTCGCAGCGATCGAGTCGGGACTGCAGTCTTTCATTTCCAATATTTCCATACCGCTGCCGCCCTCCACTCCGATGATGACCTTGTCTGGGCTCAAGCGTTTCGAGGATGCATTGGACGCACTGATTTGCTGTTGGGTAGGAGCCTGCTACCTGGAGCGAAACGCCACCGCACTCGGAGATTCAACTGGTGCGATTTGGTGGCCAACCCACCAGAAAACGAAAGCCTTTAGCGAAGGTCTGCAGAATCGACTGCCAGCTTAGGTGGGTGCCGGCGCTCATCGCCGAAAGCTGGCGTGCCATGAAGCACCGACACTGCGGTGCGCCACCTGATCAAGGTCAAAATTCAAGAGTGATGCGGCGCGGCGTTTGTTTGCCGTGGCTCAGTCAGTGATCGGCATCTGGCTCAGAATGACGCCGGCGGCAACGCACCCCTTCATCGACGGGTTCTTGCCAAGTCCGAGCTGCTTCTTGGCCACCTTCGTCGTACTCGTGCCAGCGTCAGACAAGATGGGTCAGCACGGTTTCTTGCATACCGTCCCTAAATGAACCGAACAATCTACTGTCTGCCCGGGCGCGGCGGTCGCCTTGCTACAGGGCTGGGAGAGGGACTTTCCAGCCGAGGCTTCAATGTCACCGGCAGAGAGACCGTTGGCGATTTCCGAAGCCTCGCCTTTCAGGAACAGATTGACATCGTTGCCGAAGACCTTCGCACCCGCTTCTGGCACGAAGATGCCAGGGTCATCGCCAACTCATTCGGCGCGTACTTGTTTCTCCACGCACAGGCACAAATGGAGCCATACGTTGGCAAAGTGCTTTTGCTGTCCCCGATAGTGGGCGAATTCTCGAACGAGGATTCACTAATGAACTTCTCCCCTCCAAGAGCGGGAAGACTTCAGGAACTCATTCGTGAAGGCAACTATCCCGCACCCAATGAATGTGAAATCCACGTCGGTGATCAGGACTGGCAAAGCGTTCCGGGAAACGTCATCGCCTTCGGAACGCGACTTGGTCTGAAAGTCATCGTGGTTCCCGGGGCTGGGCACATGCTCAGCAAAGACTATGTTGGTTCCGTTCTGGACAGGTGGCTAAGCTAATCAGGCGCATGCAGAAACTCGGGATTGATCCTCGGAGAACAAATACGAAACTGGTTTTCTCAAGGGGTAGAAGGTGGTTGTGCTGTCTTCACCGTCGCGCAGATTTCGCCAGCCCTTGAGACGGGACACGAGCGCGTGTTCGGTGTAAGCGGCAAGCGCAGCGTCACGCTCGTGTTCAGTTCCGACTTGGTTCTTGACCTGCTGGGCAAAGTCGCGCGCGTCACTCGAAACACATAGAAGGGCCGTGGGATGAGCTTCCGAGATCTGTGCGTCAGGCCAGCGCTCGGAAGCCATGCGAGATACGAGTACGCCCTGAACTAAGCAGGCGCCACGCAACGAATTGACATGTCCGACGGTCCCGCCGGAGCCACCGGATTCGCAGACCATCCTTCTAACGACCTGATCTGCAACCCGATCACCGGCGTTCGCCCAGAAGAGTGGGGCATCCGTAGCGAACGCAGCGGGTCGGGCATCACACCTCGCTTGCAAGGCTGCCAATGCCTCCGGAGCACTGGAGCAAGTTCCTGAGCCCAGCAGCGAAGGAACTCCGCCATGTACTGACAGTACCGTCCAACCAAAGGCACCCTGGCCGCCAGGATCAAAGCCGAAAACATGCATGGACAATGAGCTTGAAGTAATCGTGTCCGAGAAATGGGCGACCGATCAATTTTCCGGTCGATCGATTCTTCAACTGGCTAGAGATTCAAGTGCATCGGCCTCGAAAAGATGCACATGCTCAGAGCGAAACTCGATTCCGACCAGCGTCAAGCAGCCGTGCGATTCGCCTGCCGCGGACTTCAGTGCGTCGAGTATGCCGAGAACATGCTGCTGCGGGTAGGCACTGATATGCGCGAAATGAGTGATCAGAAGCGTTCTCGCTTCGACCTCGGGCGCTTGAGCAGCCCGGAGAAGATCTTTCATCAATCGGGTAGCGGCGACGCGACTTCCAGAGTCCATTGTCCGCAGCGTTGGTGTGAGCAGAACCCGCCAACGCGACGATACCCTTGCAGGTAATACACAAACTTCGTCCCGCAAAGTAGTCTCGGCGCAAGCCGCCTCCAGTTCGGCCTTCGACATCGATTTGATGCCCAGTGCGTTGAGAACAGTGAAACCGTCAGCGTGTGGAGAGCAAGTAATGGCTTCAAAGGAGTGCGACGCTATATCGGTCGTGATCTGAAGTGACGCACCAGCTTTGTCAAAAAGGCAAAAGTTCATCACCGCTCCTTGTTTCGCGTGTCGTTCCGGCGGTTGCAGGCAGTTCCATGTCAACGACGCATAAGGCTTGACCAACGAATTTGAGATCCGATATTCCAGTTGAATTCTCAGCCTGACTGTCGTCCAACCGTGAACTGAACCGACCCCTGGATTTGAGGCGGGTCCTGCTTCTCAGGCGTTGGACCCTCATCCACAAAAGCGCGGCTGTTCATCGCCTTCCTGATCGATTGGGTTTTCACCAGATCGCACTGAATACTGCCAACCCTCGACGACCCGTTCAAGGAGGCAGTGATGAAAAGGTCCAAGCTGTACGGAATGGTCTGGCAGCAGCCCATGACAAGGGTCGCCGCGGAGCTCGGGCTCTCCGACGTCGGCCTGGCCAAGCTGTGTCGCCGGCATTCGATTCCAGTTCCACCGCGCGGCCATTGGGCCAAGATCGCGGCCGGCAAGCCGTCGGAATCGATCGCCCTGTCGTACCGCGAACAAGACAGCGAGATTGCGCTGCCCGACTCTGCGCCGCGCCGCTCAGACGACAGCGCAGCGAAGGGCGCCGCGCCTGAAGTTCCTCCGCCCGAACTGGATGCGCGTGCCCTTGCCGCGACTCGCTTGTCGCCCACCCTGGACGCACCTCACCCGCTGGTGAAAGCCACGGCTGCCTATTGCCAGCGGATCCCGAAACTGATTGCTCGCTACGAGCGCACCTCCATCACGGACAAGGCCTGGGGCGAAATCGAACGACCACCGCAAGCACATCATGGGCGCTACATGCTGACCTCGGCGGGGTGCCTGTGCCTGACAGCCTCGCTCGCACGCATGGACTGGGTTCTGCGTTTCCACGACAGTCTGTTCAAGTCGCTGACCCTGGCGGGTGCGAAGGTTGTGCTCGTCCCGGCCGACAAGGAGCATGGGGAACGGGTCGCCGCCGACCTCTGTGGAGAACGCGTGTTCATCTCCTTCAAGGAGGGCTATCGGCGAGTCGAAATCGATCCCGCCGAACTGGCGAAGTTGCGTGCCAAATGGAGCTGGTCCAGTGCGTGGCGCCACGAACCGTCAGGGAAGTTCACCTTGCAGTGGATTGGCACCGAAACCGGTTCGCATGTCGAGTTCACCGGCACGGACAAGCAACTGGAGGCCAGGCTGCCAGAGGTCGTGTGCCAATGCCTGCACCTGCTGCAGAGCCAGCCCGCCGTCAGACAGGCACGACTGGAGCGAGAGGAGTCCGCACGCCGACGAGCCGAACGCGATGCCCGGGCCCGGCGGATTGCGGAAGCACGCGCCAAGCAATTGGAGAACGCCTTCGAACTCGCCGAGACCCACGAACAGGTCGAGGCGCTGAATCGATTTCTGCACTGGTTCGAGAAGGATCTGCAAAACCTGGTCGAGCCCTACAACGAGCGGGGCAAGGTCTGGCTCGCGGTCGTGCGCGCAGAGCTCGAGCGTGCCAATCCGTACCAGCGACTGCTGGGTGAATGCCTGTCAGCGGAACCGTGGCGCAGCTGGCCCCCGGACTGGTGGCCGGAGGCGCAGATCGAGGATGAGTGATCTCATCTGCGGGCCCCGACATTTGATCCGCTGAGCGCTTGCATCACACGACATTTGCGTGACGTCCGAGCGTTCCCAGCGCTCCGGAATTTGTCGTCAAGCCAGATTGATCCTTATGGCTTGTATTTGTAGGGCATTTGCCTTACATTGCTTTCCATGGAAGCAATCACCCCCCCCAACCGGTCCAAGATCACGGTGCGTGTCTGGGCGCCGATCCTTGACGCGCTCATCGCGCGCACCGACGCGGCGTGCCTGCGGCGCGATCTGCTGATCAGTCGCACGCTGCAGCTCGAGCTGCCCCGGATCAGCGAAGAGATTCCGCACCGCAACTCCGCCATGGCGCGGCGGTACCTGGAAGCACAACTGCGCAGCCTGTTCGCGCGCCCTCCAGGTGCACGGCAGATCTCGCTGGCGCTGGAGCCGCAGGTGGCCGTGCAGCTGGAGTCGGTATGCGATGCAATGAACGTCCCTCGCGAGATCCTGCTGAATCGACTCTTCATGCTGCTGGGCGCGCCGGGGGAATTCATGGCGGCGAACTTCACGCAGTTCACTCCGGCGCCGCTGTCGAAATCGGATTTCGAGCCGAGCTGGGACCCGACCGACGTGGTACCAAGATCGGGTGGACCTGCAGATCTGTATGCGGAGGCAGCCTCGGGCCGCCTGCATGACGTTCAAACCATCGCGTTGGACATGACCCGGCTCGATGAAGCCTCGGCTGACTACGACCACGCGCTGTCGCCACTGGGACGCATCAATTCCGTGGTCAGCGACCCGCTGCGCTGGTATCGCCGCATGCTCCAGATCAGCTTCGAGCAGATCAACGGACCGCTGATCGCCAGCGGCAGTGCGGATGACGTCGCAGCCATGAAGCGCGAGTCATTCATCTTCACGCCGTTCGGCATGAACTTCGAGGACCAGGAACTGCTGGGCCTGAACTGCTACTGCCCGGATCACTGGATTCCCGGCAGTCCGGCGGCCAGGTTGATCCATCCGCCGACAGCCGTCGACCCGTCACCGGCTGTCGTTCCGTCACCCGCTGCCAAGCGCACCAGGAGAACGAAATGAACCAGACACGTCACGCACAGATTCGCGCGCAGCAGCGCTGCATTCCGCCACTGGTGATGGAGTGGTTGCTGGCGTATGGCTGTCGCGAGCGTTCGCAGGGTGCGGTCCGGTTGAGCTTCGACAGGCGCTCACGGCGTGATCTGGCCCGCGATGTCGGCAAGCCGGTGATCAATCAGATGGGCCGCTTTCTGGACACCTCGCTGATCGTGGATCCGGACACGGATCAGGTCATCACGGTGATGTGGAATCGCTAGGCCACTGCGCCGGGACCGAACTGCGCGCACCGCATCGACCGAGGACCTGCCGTGAAGATCGTCATCAGCCGCAAGGGCTTCGACTCGGGTTATGGCGGCGTGCCCAGCCCGGTGCTTCCGGACGGGCGTCTCGTGTCGCTGCCGATTCCGTCGGCGCAAGGGTCTGCCGCGCGCTCGGGCAGGGCTGGGGAGCTTTGCCTCGGAAATGTGATGGCCGATCTCACGTCGGGCCGCCTGAACGGGGACACGCTGATCCATGTGGACCCGGACCTCGATGCGTCGACGCTGCCCCGAAGGACCGGTTGGCGTCCCTCGTTCGGACAGGTGGGGACAGCTCAGGCGCATCTGCGGAATCAAGGCGTCGGCGTCGGCGATCTGTTCCTGTTCTTCGGGTGGTTCAGGCCAGTGGAACTGCAGGCGGGACGGTGGCGGTATGTGGCTGGGGAGAAGAGCTTTCATGGTCTGTTCGGCTGGCTGAGGGTCGGCGCGGTGATCGACGTGGATGCGGTCGGCGCCCACGCCGTGCCGGCCTGGCTCGCGGACCATCCTCATGTCGCGCATGCCGAGAGCTTTGTCGGTCAGCGAAATACGGTCTATGTCGCAGCAGACCGCCTGCGCCTGGGACGCGGCCGAGACACCCCCGGTGGCGGCATGTTCGGTCGCTGGTCGCCGGCGCTGAAGCTGACTGCTGCGGGTCAGTCGATATCGGTGTGGCGCGTGCCCGAGTGGTTCGCGCCCCGTGACGGGCGCCCTGCCCTGTCGTACCACGGCCGACCGGATCGATGGATCCGACAAGGCACAGAGCTGCATCTCAGGTCCGTCGCAAAAGGACAGGAGTTCGTGCTCGACACCGAGCACTACCCCGAGGCCACGGAATGGGCCCACAAACTCATCGAGGAGCACGCATGAAAGATCGCATCTATCGCTACGTTGTCCGCTACGACACCGGCGTCGCACCCAATCCCTTCGGGGGCTGGTGTTCGCTGGCCATCTGCAAGCCGGCGATTCGCCGCACCGCACAGGTCGGGGACTGGATCATCGGACTGCGATCGCAGCAGGCGGCTCAGGTGCTCTATGTAATGCAGGTCGAGCACTGCCTGTCGTTTGCGGACTACTGGCGTGATCCGCGGTTCCTGGCGAAGCGTCCGGACCGCTGCCCCAGTTCAGACAACATCTATCGACCCGACGCGTCGGGCGAGCTCGTTCAGGTACCGAACCGCGCGCATGTGCCGAGCGACACGCAACGCGATCTGAGCGGGCAGCGAGTGCTGGGCGGGCGTCGCTTCTGGTACTTCGGGGATCGGAGTCCGCAGCTGCCAGCCGACCTGGCCCATCTGGGCCATGCAAGCCAAGGCCATTCGCTGCACAAGAATCGCCGCGACAACGATGTGCAAGCACTGGTGGAATGGCTTTCTGGCTGGTCGAACGGCATCCACGGAAGTCCGATTGATGCCGATCGGCTGCAAGCAGCTGCCGTGAATCCTGATGTTGTCGAACGCAGCGGATGCGGCGTCAAACCGCAGCGTCCGTTCACCGCGCCTGGACCTGCGGCCGGCAGGATGGGTTGCTGACGCGGCGCGGCGGTGCTGTGTGATCGACGGGCCGGTGGCTGCCATCGGTCTGCCGCGGCGCTGGATCCGTCATCCGCGGAGCCGTTGCAAACCTTGATGCTTGTTTGTCCTCAAGAACTAGAGCGAGAGCGACTCCGGCCACAGGAAGTACGGCCCGAATCGGCTCTTCTCGACCCGCACAGCGCCCGCTGCAATCGCTCGATCGGTCAACACATGTTGATCACCCTGCTGCACGAGATAGCCGGCCGACATGAGCCGTTCCAGCATCACCGAATTTCCCTTGATGCCGAGCTTCGCGGCCAACTTGGATGTTGAAAGGCGGCCCTGGTGGAGGTCGTCCTCCACGAGGGGCTGCGGCTCTTGCGTTGCGGGCTTCAAATCCGCGGGCGGTGTGGGTAACCGTTCGGCCGGGCGCTGAACCACCTCGGCCACGGAGGGCTGGGCGGCAGGCACTTGCACAGTACCCTGCCCTCTGAGCCCGAATTTCCCAGCCCAATCGAACGTGATCGGTCTGTGCAGTTGTGCGACTTTCTTGGCGAGGTCTTCAAGGGTCTCTGAGCTCACCATCTTTCCCATCGACAGCAACGTCGTTGCGGCGGACTCCTCTTCGATCCGACGTTCGATCAGGTCACGCAGCTGGTCGGACTTGATCACGCGGTCGAGGCCATCGAGCTTCGTCTTGGGCCGACTGATTCGCGCCCCTTTGCTGACCAGAATGACGCTGTGAATCGCTGGCTTGAGCGTCAGGCCGAGCCGGGTGGGCAGCTGGATGACGCTGCTGCCGAGAAGAGCCTGCAGGACGGCCACGTGCTTGCGGTTCTGCTCCAGTGGTGAGGGAACACCGTAGGGGCGACCGGCGAAGAAGCCGGTGAACTCGCCTTGCTCGTTGATGGCCACGCCTTCGCTGAAGTGCTTGGACTCGCAGACCCAGATCTCGAGCCAGCGATTGATCAGCAGGTGATCGATTTGTGCGACCCGACCTTGGTGTTCGATCCGCAGGTCATGAATCACAGCCCAGTTGCGCGATGCCTTGTGATGGAACTCGATCTCGTAGGCCGCCTCGGCTTCGCCCTTGGCTCCCGCGCGGATATTGCGGATTTCCTTGTCGATGAGAGCGCGCGTGGGTGCGGTGATTCCAGGTGCTGCCAGCAGAGATTGAAGTGTTTCGAGGTCTTGGCTGCGGTCGGTGGCGGCTTTGATGAGCATCTGTTCTCCTGGGGATCGGCGGATTGAACCAGATGAATATTGAAAGACCGTCTCTGCGGCGTCCTGTGACGCTTACCAATGAACTTCAGAATAGCGATGGACCGGTTCGCTTCATGAAGAGTGGGTCCATTTTTTCTAGATCTGGACCCATTCGAGTTGCGCCTGCGGTGCGCAGCCGATCTTCGGGGCGATCGATTCCGCGGCCGCACACAGCGAGGGGTAATCCCCGCGGTGCTCTTGAACCAGGCGCACCGAGCGCTCACGGACCTAGGGTGGGAACTTGTTCGACATATTCATGACTTCATCCTCTCAAAGATTGGAGCCTCCTCAAAACCCGGGGCGGTTCACTTGTTCACGACCGCATGGAACACCCGGGTGTCGCTGCGCTCATCAAGCAGATAGTCGATTCCACCGGTCAAGAAATAGCGGTGGATGACACCGCAACCTGCATGGTCTACAGCATCGAAGGTTAGCTCGCGGTCGTGAAACGTTCGGTTTCGTCCGAGCTCCTTAACGACAGCCTCCCCCTTGGGGATGCCCACCTCATCGATGACCTTCTCGACATACCGTGCTGTGTCGAACTGGTGCTCGATGTAATCGGACCCGTCGCGCAGTCGTTCTTTGACCACTGAGCAGTAGATGTCTGACCGCTCAAGTGTTCCGACATGATCCTTGATGAAGGAGAGCATCTGCTTAAGTTTCGGCCGGTTTCGTTCAGTGCCGCAGTAGGGGTCGCGCACGGCAAGGCTCTTGACGTGAAGCCCCTTAAGCGCAGCAAACACTTCGGTCAGCGAGCGAGGCGTACCAACCGGGAATTCCCACATTCCCATCCGCGAGCCTTCGGAAAAATGCTCCGGGGAGTACAGCTCGGCCGTGTCGAGTGCTTCCTTCAGAAGTGCCCGTGTTCCCTCGTCCATGACTCCCAGTTCGGCAGGGGCAGTGACCAGTCCATCCAGCAGCGCCTGCACCGGGAATGCCTGTCGGACCATCAGCGAACCATCGTCCATGGATGAGAAAAGGCGCGGTAGTTTTCCAGCGAGACGTCCATCGAGTTCGCCCAAACCGTAGATGCGAAGCTTGCCCGAGCGGAGCCACGGATACAGGTGCCGATAGAGCATCAGCGTCTGATAGTCCGAAGGCTGCTGCTCAAGCTTGTTCGCAACATGGAGGAGAACTTCCTTCCCGGACTGAAGCCATGTTTGAAGCTGATTGAGCTCGGTCTCCTTGTACCCAGCTGCGCTGGACAGCGATGCTCCAATGATGGAAACGGTCGTGGAAGGCGCGAATCGCTCGCTGAGGCCTGTGAGACTGGGCTTCATCCATGGCACGTAGCTCCCGGGGCCCTCTACGGTTGCAGTCCCCTCCATCAGCGCCCTCAACCACGAAAGCGCTTGCTTGCGGCGGAAGCTGTCCCAGTGGCGCTGATTCCCATAGTCACAAAGACAGGCTCTGCAAGCAGCTTCGCAAGCTTGTGGGCACTCAAGCCGACGCCGTGCCCGTTCCATCAGATCACGGAAGCTGAACATCGGGCTACCCAGTCTGGCGCTGTATCCAGCCCCACCTGGCACACCGTCGTACAGAACGACCTCAGCGATGCAGCCGGCGTTCGCGTACAAGCGATAAGTCGAACGCAGTTCGCCGGGGTACAGATGCAGCATGTCGGAGGCCGCAAGCCGACACGCTTCAGCAACCGTACGAGCAACCTGCTCTTGAAAGAGGCGCTCTCCAGCGGTGTCCTCTGTCGGCTCTGGCAGGGGCGCCAGGAACCGCAGCAGGCGGACATCCGTGTTGAACAAATGCGCAAAGTCGACGCCCAGCTTTGGCATGACATCCGACTTACAAGTCGCGCCACTGCTGGGGTCCTTGTGAACAAACTTCTTTGCGGCTGCGTCGCCAGCGGGTGACGCCTTCTTGCCCGTACTCTTGACCTTTTTCGCCTTCGACGCCGGTTGGCAAAAGTTGCAAACCAAGCAGCGGTAGTAGCCCTCGCCATACGTGCCACGGTTCGCTACAAACAGGCTGCCCTTGAGGTCGTTGTCTTCAGACCCACGAGCGAGCAGAAGCGCTGTGCTGAGAAACGGCAGTTCTGTGTCCTGAAAATGCTCTGGCCGGGGGGCGGCAATCAAGCGAGCTTCGTCTGCTGGCTTCACGCGCCTGCGAGCCGTGCCAGGGTCCTTCCCTTTGCTGTCGGCAATGCTGGTGACAAAGCCCTTGGGCTCAACGAACATCCGCTTGCGACGAGCCGGCTCTGCGTAGCCGCAGTTGCTGCACCCGCCCGGGATGTCCTGGTGGGAGTCCGCTACGTCGACATGGAAGCACTCGGGACACGCGGCGTACCAACAGGTAGGCATGAACGCCTTCGGGTAGCTGGCAAGCCCTGCGCTCTCCCAGATTCGACCGTTGGCAACGACCTCAGCACCAGGGGCGTACTCGCTGATACCTTGACTGGCATCCCGGTTGAGCGATACCTGTGATTGGCTCTGAAACCTGTTGAATGTGCTTCCGTCCTGAACGTCCAGGGTCAGCGAGTGCACGGGGAAGCTGTAAGTCGGTATCAGCCCGCGACGAGACAGCTCGTTGACCAGGAACTGGTCCATGTATTTTTCAAGCTGGTCTTTCCAGTACAAGGCCTTCTTGAGCTCGTCAGCTTCGGTGGCAGCGGTCTTCTTGGCAACGTACGACTGACAACGTTCAGAGACGTCCTCGGCAAACTCCTTGAGCCTGCCCACGATGGCGTTCTTCAGATAAGCGCCACGGCACACCACCGACGACAGATCGGGTGGCAGCTTTCCGCCCAGCGCCTCGGCCTCTGCAAACGCCATGGCGCCTGCCTCGCTTTCAACCCAAGCGTGCAGCTTGTCGTAGAACTCTGTCCGGGCTTTCTCATGCAGGACCTCGCCAAACAGGTGCTTCAGGGAGGGAGCGTTGACGCTCAACTTGCTCAGGGCGTGTCTCAGGAAATGCGACAGCACCACCGACATCTGATGCCGAACGAACAGCTCGGCGTTGCCCAGGTTGATGAAGGGTGTTGTCGGTGATGAGGTCAAGTAGTCCTTGAGCGTCCTGAACACTACTTGGTCGTAGTTGGTGTTCCGTGCGACCGTGACACAGAAGGGGGCAGCTTGGGCACGACGGCCAGCGCGTCCCGTTCGCTGCTGATAGTTGGCGATGCCGGGAGGAACGTTAAGATTGACCACAGCTTCCAGGTCGCCCAGGTCGACGCCCATCTCCATGGTTGTCGTGCAACTGAGCAGGTTGATGCGCCGCTCGGCAAACTCGCGCTCAATCACCTCGCGGAGCTCTGTCGACAGTGAAGCCGTGTGCTCACGTGCACGCAGGGTCAGGTGGTTCGTTTCCTCGTAAGAAGCCAGGTAGTGGTTCTCATGGTGGAGCCTCGTCCGCTCTTCGTTGTCGAGCGCAACGACATCACCGCGACAGCCGAAGGCCGAGCACTTGTCCGCCACAACGTGTCTCTGCAGCAGGCCGCAACTCTGGCACTGATAGAGGGCGAGGCCCAGTCCGCTGCGAACCCGGATGAGGCTGCCATCCATGCCGAACCCTGGCGGGTACTTCTTCAGGAAGGTTGCCGGAGGCCGGGTGATAGCTGACCAGAAGTGGCGCAGGAAATCGCTCGCCTCACTCTTGGTGAGGCCGAGGCGTTCCACCAAGTACCACGATCGGCGGTTGTGGCGGCTGACCTGCTGGCTCGGAAGCCACTTAAACCTAACCCCTGAATCGCCGGACTCCACGTCAAACGTCCGGTGCTGGTTGTAGTCGCCCCAGACCGCCTGGTCGTTCATCGCGACACCGGACAGGCTCTCCAGCGCACGTTCACGCCGGATGGTTTCCAACAGCATGTGGCACAGGGCCTCGATGGATGCTGCGTTGTCTGGGAGGCTCTCGGGCCAGAACGACTTGACCTGCTGGTAGAGGCTCTTCAGCTTTCCCTCGTCGTAGGTGACCAAGGCAACGCCAAGGCTCTCCAAAGAATTGCGTCGCCCTCCTGGTGTGCAGAACTCATAGCCCAGCGAGCCCAAGAGCAGGCGAGACACGTCCTGCTTGTCAATCTGAGGCTCGCCAGCATCGTTCAGCAGCAGTGGCTGACCACCGTCGCGGCGCCAGAAGTCGAAAACTCGTTCGGCCAGTTGCGGCAACCCCATCGGCAAGGAGGACTCGACGAGGACCGCGCGGATGGCGGCCCTGAGAGCCAAGTTCGCAGAGGTGCGCTCGAAGTACGGCGCAAAGAAGGCCGCATCCTGACGGTTGTCTGAGAACGCCAGCAAATTGCGCCCAAGGGCTGGACGAGGGTCGGCGTGGTTGACGACACCAGGCGGCAGGGCCTCGAGAACTCGCTGGGCGACCACCGCCCCTAGCGCTTCATTGCTAGGATGCATCCGGGTGACAACTTCAGCGTCAGCTCCTGTTGACCGTCCGCCACAAGCTGGGCATCTCTTGACGTACTTGGCGCGCTCAACATCGTCCTGCTCCGTGTGTACCGGGTAAAGCGGAACGGCATCCTCGGACGCGGAAATCGTGCCGGTCTTGAGATGAACGAAGATGCGTTCGTGCGTACTGGACCCGGCTTCGCCATCTCCACCTTCGTCCTCCTCGTCCTCGGTTCCGACAAACGGAGTGCCGAGCCAAAACACGACACGCTCTGCTCCGCTCTCTCCGGAATCAGGACGATGCGGCTGGACGTGGGTCTGGTCCTTCCATCCCTCAAGAAATGGCTGGCCACACTTCCGGCATGCCAGCAGCGGGTAGTAGTGGCCCGCATCATCCTTGAAACTTCTGCCAACCTTGGCCTTTGCCCAACCCTCGTCGCTGACGTCGGGGCGGACCACGATGCCTTCGATGCTGTTGACTGCGAGGTGATATCGGCCCGGCAATAGTGGGAAGTCGCCTTGGGTCTGTCGAGCGACCATCCCGCACTGAATTACCGTGCTCAGCGCGGCCTGGGCAACTTGGGGCTCCAGGCCGTGGGTGTCGAACACCCGTTGCGCAAGCTGGGCATAGCCAAGAACGCTTCCACCTTCCAAGGCCGAAGCGACACGCCGAACCTGCTCATTGCGCGCAAACGCGCCCACAAGCGGTGAGCTGGCGGGGCTCTCGTGCGTGCCGTCAAGCCTGAGCTGAGCAGGCAGCTCGTCTTGCGCCTGCAACAGCCGGTTCCAGCAGTCAACCGTCTGCTCTTCACGGTCGAGTTGGAGAAACTCACGCAGGACCGTTCCCAGCGCCATCCACTGGTCGGTATTCATCGAAAAAGTCGGCGTGGTTGGACTGGCCAGAGCCGTGTGCGTAATGCGCCGACCCCGGATGACTCGATTGACGGGTTCTCCCATCAGGTCCGTTGCAAATCTCTTGAGGTCCTCGTCTGCAGTTTCCGAGTCAGACAAGCTGGCGCTGGTGCCGAAAACTCGGATACCTTGCTCCGCGCCCAGGCGCGTTTTGAGCTTCCGCAGCAGGAACGCGACTTCAGTTGCTTGCGCCCCGTGATAAGTGTGGATCTCGTCGAGGACGATGAATCGCAGTGAGTTGGTCGCAAACAGCCCGGCGTTACGCGGCAGTAGCAGCATGTGCTCCAGCATCGCGTAGTTCGTGATGAGGACCTTGGGCGGGTCCGCGAGCATCTCGTCACGGGTGAGCAGCCAGTTCCTAGGAATGCTTGAGGGGTTACCAAGCGCCTCCATCAGCTTGGGGTTGTTCCAGATGCGACCCTCTTCCTCATCGCGTTTCGCAGTTGACTTGACCTGGCCGGTGTACCGGCCGAACGTGATGCCGTAGTCCTTCAGATACCGAGCGAACAGTGGGGCGACCCGGTAGTAGAGCTGGTCGTTTGCCAGCGCATTCATCGGATACACGAGCAGGGCTCGAACTCCCGGTCGCTTGGGCTCTGGGTCCGAGAGTAGGTCGTGGGCAATAGGGTAGAGGAACGTTTCGGTCTTACCGCTGCCCGTGCCGGTGGCAGTCAGAAAACTCTCCTCGTCGACGATGGCGTGGCGCAGAGCGATCTCTTGATGAAGGTGCAGAGCGCGGGTCGCAGTCGGCAGCTGCCCAAGGGCCTCGTGCAAAAAGCCCCCAGCCGATTTCAACAGTTGAACCAGCGACTTGCCCTTCTCGAAGTCCGGTAGCGCCTCGACATAGGGCCCCTGGACCAACTGTTCATGCTCAAGCAGGGTACGGAACTCCTGTCGAAGCTTTGGATATCTCCGAGAGACAGGCAGCGTAGTGGCGATGTATCGAGCGAGGACAGACTTGAGGTCCTGCGAGAAGGAGATTGGATTCGTGTCAGACATTCTCAACAACCGGGTCGAGTTCAACGGTCATCACAAGCTCCCAGAGCAACAGGTAGAAGGAAAACATGGCAGGCGCTACTTGCAAGTAGTACGCAATGCAGTCGGAGACGGTGGCTCCAGGCACTTCCACCTGCTGACGCAGCGTGCCCAGTAAGCCATGAAACGTACTCAGCGCACCTTCACGCCTCTGCTCAAGGCGGCAGTGCCAGGCCAGCAAGGCGCATGCGTTTGCGATGTGCTCCATGTGTTCCCACTTGAGCTGCTCCGCGTCGTCGAGCAGTTCGGCGTTCGCTCTTCCTGGCCTGAGCAGGAGCGGCTGCCCCCTGAGGCCCGAGGGCACCGACTGGTCAAACGACCCGTGGTGGAGGCGCAGCTTCCGCGCCAACGCAAGGGCGGCGCTCTTGCGGTTGTTGGGCATCAGCTGACTGCCAATAAAGCCGCGCTCCAGGTCGCGCCAGGCATGAGCCAGGTGAAGCGGCCCAAGTAGCTCACCGGCTTGGGGTAAGAAGAGCTCGTCGTCGAGTTGGTACGCACCCTCGAGTTTGGTTTGCTGGAGAGCCTCACGGTAAATTGCCATCGCGAAGGACTTCGGGCGCCGTCCGTTCATAACGTCAGCCAAGTTCTTGAACGGCGTCGCTGCGGAGGGGTGAAGAACCGTTCCGAAGGCTGGCGCAATCAAGCCATTCAGTTCCGGCATTGCTCTCAGCACAACAGCAAGTGGATGCGGTTTAGTGTTGACTCTCTTGTAGCTGCTACGAGGTTGGGAGAACGTGCGATTCAGCCAGGCAGCGACGGATTGCATCGACATAAAGCCGGGCCGTACGTCGTCCGGCGTACGACACATCGCCATGTCAGCGAGCTCAGTGACAAAGTCAGCCTCGTTGCCTCTCAGTCTGTCGACCAGCGTTGCAAAGTAAGGTGTCAACCAAGACTGCTGCTCCCAGCAGACTGGCGACCAGCACTGCCTGAAGTGTTCGTTCAGCCGCGTCAGCTGAGCAACGACTTCCGCCAAATCCAGTTTGGCCGCATCTGCGATGACGTCCTTGCCCGAACGTTCCTTTCCGAATAAATCGACAGCAAACGCTACGGCGATGCGCCCATCGTCCGCATCCTGCAGACGCCCCCATACGCTACCGATTCGAGCGCCAAAGCCGAACAGCCAGACACCCGGCTTCAGCGTCTCCACGTCGATGAGCACGTGGATGACGTGACTGTTACCGGCCGGAGCGGTGTAGACCTGCATGCGTGCGAGGTCATTCGTGTGCCATGTGCCAGCCATGAACTCGTGCTCGGCCATCGCCTCACGGCCGGATGACAGCTCCCGCCCAGTGAGCGCTACTGCCGTCGGCTCGCCGCTCACGACGACCCGCACCTCGAATAGGTTCGCCACACGCTCAGTCTTCACATCCGTCGCAACGTGGGGTTGAGAGAGCACGAGCAGAGGCACCGAAACCGCGCCAGACTGCGGTTCGTAGGTCAGCGTTCGCGCTCCGGGTTCGAGGCGACTTGCCAGAAAACTGGCCGGAAATGCCTTGCTTGCCCGTTGCGAAAAGTCTACGAACGTGCGCATGCTTCCGAGGCTGATGAAGCCAGGCTCAGATGCGCTGACGACGACAGTCTTGGTACTTGTCAACGAAACCGTCTCAGCTGCGCCACGTGGGCGTGCGATGGCCGTTGACGAGCCGTCGCCGCTGGGCACCTGCACTTCGACGAATACCCC
>Ga0073904_10001805_pt1 | contig 16049 bp, 10 predicted proteins | sample KloWWTrecipitate_FD_66668 | JGI IMG/M metagenome (GOLD analysis project Ga0073904, IMG submission 66668) | Active sludge microbial communities from Klosterneuburg, Austria, studying microevolution and ecology of nitrifiers - Klosterneuburg... | ecosystem: Engineered > WWTP > Aerobic digester >...
CCATAACCTGCAGGTGGTGCGTTTTCTCGCCGACCGCGTGGCCGTCATGTATTTCGGCGAGATCGTGGAGAGCGGCCCGGCCGCTACCGTGCTTGCCCAGCCGCAGCATGCCTACACCCGCCGCCTTCTGGCCTCCGCGCTCGACGTTGCGCCGGGGGCGGGGCTGCCGCCGCTCGAAGCCCTGATGGAGAGCTGAACACCGTTCCCGATGCCGCGACGTCCGGCTTCATGCGCCTACCACAACGAACGATGCGCCCCTGGCAGTCAGCGGCGCAATCGCAACAAGGAGAGAGGATACTTCATGAAGACCAGTCTCATCGCACTCGGCATCGCCGCCGCGTCCATTGCCGCAGTTGCCGGCACGCCGGCACTCGCCGGCAAGGCGGATGACACGCTCCGGATCGTCTGGAAGGAAACCGTCCCCAATATCGATCCCTACTTCAACCAGTTGCGCTCAGGCTACATCATCGCTTCGCTGACGATGGACACGCTGGTGCTGAAGAACCCCGCTACGGGCGAGTATGATCCGCTGCTGGCCACCGAGTGGGAATGGATCGACAACACCCGTATCCGCTTCAAGCTGCGCGAAGGCGTGACTTTCAACAACGGCGAGGCCTTCAACGCCGATGACGTCGTCTACACCTTCAACTTCGCCGCCAATCCAGACAACAAGATCCTGCTGCCCAACCTCAGCTTCATCAAGGAAGCCGTGAAGATCGACGACTACACCGTCGAGGTCGTGTTCAAGGAGCCGTTCCCGGCCGCGCTGGAATACATCGGCAGCATCATGGCCATATATCCCAACGAGTACCACGCCGAAGTGGGACCGGAAGGCATGGGCCGCAAGCTGGTCGGCACCGGCCCATATGAGGTCAAGGAGATCGACGGCGTCAACCGCTACCTGCTGACCCGCCGTGAGGGCTATTTTGACGCCGCCAAGGGCCAGCCGGCCATCGGCAATATCGAGATCCGCGTCGTCAACGACGAGTCGACCGAAATGCTCGAGCTGATTTCGGGCAAGGCCGACTGGATCTGGAAATACAATGCCGACCAGGTCGCCCAACTCGACGCACAGCCCAATCTAACGGCGAACCTATTTGAATCGATGCGGATGGGCTTTCTCAACTTCAACATCATCGGTGACGGCAAAGGGACGGACAATCCGGTCGCCAACGTGAAGGTGCGCCAGGCGATTGCCCATGCCATCAACAAGCAGGAACTGGTAGAGTTTCTCGTTCAGGGTGATGCCCGCGTGCTTGATACGCCGTGCTTCCCGGCCCAGATCGGGTGCAACGTCGATGCGGCGGTGAAGTACGACTACAACCCCGAGAAGGCCAAGGCGCTGCTGGCCGAAGCCGGCTATCCGGACGGTTTCTCGACTCAGGTGATCGGGGCGCGCAACTCCCAGTGGGTTGCAAAGGTGCAGGAAGATCTGGGCAAGGTCGGCATCAAGGCTGAGGCTTCGGTCATCCAGGGCGCCACCTTGGTCGACCTCTTCGGCCAGGGCGGCATTCCGATCGGCTACTGGGATTGGGGTTCCTATTCGATCATGGACGTCGCGGCGACGCTGCCGGCGTTCTTCGGCGGCAAGTCGTCGTCGGACCGCGTGGGCGACGCCGAGGTGTCGGAGTTGGTGAACTCGGCCGGCACCGAAGTGGATCCGACGAAGCGCCAGGCGCTGTACGACAAGGCCATCCAGCTCATCACCGAGCGGGCACTGACCGTGCCGATCCACTCCTTCGTCGTGCCGTACGCTTACACGGACGAACTGGACTTCACGCCGTATCCCGACGAGATGCCGCGCTTCTACTTCGCCAAGTGGAAGTAGACGTCTGATCGGCGAGCGGGCCAGCGGCCCGCTCGCCTGCCTTATGATATCGAGAATGTCGCGATGACCAACCGCACGCCGACCCATGTCCGCCACCTCGCGGGGCTCCAGGCCGAGGTCGAGATCCTCGTTGATCGGTGGGGCGTCCCACATATCTACGGCACCACCACCCACGACACGTTCTTCGGCCAGGGCTTCGCCGTGGCGCGCGACCGGCTGTGGCAGATCGATGTATGGCGCAAGCGCGGGCTTGGCCGCCTCGCAGCGGACTACGGTCCCGACTTCGTCGCTGCCGACACCGCGGCGCGCCTGCTGCTGCATCGCGGCGACATGGCGCGCGAATGGGCCGCCTATGGTCCAGAAGCGAAGAGCATGACCGAGGCCTTCGTGGCCGGCATCAATGCCTACATTGATTGGCTCGACACCAATCCCGACGCCATGCCGATCGAATTCACCCGCACCGGCACGCGACCTGCCCGGTGGCAGGCGGAAGATTGTGTGCGCATCCGCAGCCACGGTCCGATATTCAATTTCGGACGCGAGCTGGCCCGCGCCGATGTCGTCGCAGCTGTCGGGCTGGTGGGCGAGGCCGCCCGACGCCGCCCCGAACCCGAGTGGACCGTAAATCTCGCGGAGGGGATCGCGGCAGAGCCCGTGCCGCCCGAGGTCCGTACTGTCTTTGCCCTCGCGACGGGGCATCCGCAGTTCGACACCGTCGCCGAGGCCGCATCAGGCGAAGCGGGTGGCAGCAACAACTGGGCGGTGAGCGGGGCGCGCACCGACACCGGCCGTCCGATTCTCGCCAGCGATCCGCACCGGGCCCTGCATCTGCCTTCGTTGCGTTACGTCTCACACCTGTCCGGTCCAGATCTCGACGTCATTGGAGCCGGCGAGCCCGCCATTCCTGGCGTAGCCGTTGGCCACAACGCCACCAGCGCCTTCTGCTTCACCATCCATCCCGCCGACCAGTCGGACCTCTACGTCTATGAACTGAGCGCCGATGATCCGTGGCTCTATCGCCATGGCGATGGTTTTGAGCGAATGGAGGCAGTGACTGAGACCATCGCCGTCGCAGGCGAAGCGGATCACAAGGTGGACCTCATGTTCACCCGTCACGGACCAGTGCTGCATGTCGACGAGGGGCGCAAGCGGGCCTACGCGATCCGCTCGATCTGGAGCGAGACCGGGTCGGCGCCGTATCTGCAGGCGCTGCGCTACCAGCGGGTGGACAACTGGGCTTCGTTCGTCGAGGCCCGCTCCCACTGGAAATCGCCACCGGTCAATCACGTTTATGCCGACACGCATGGCGATATCGGTTGGGTGATGTCGGGCTGGATTCCGGTGCGACCGACATTCGACGGCCTGTTGCCGGTCGTAGGCGACGGCCGTGCCGAATGGGACGGCTTCATGCCCGCCGAGGCGCACCCGCGCCTGCACAATCCCGAACAGGGGTTCGTCGCCACCGCCAACGAGATGAACCTGCCCGCGGACTTTGACTACCGCCGCTACAAGCCAGGATTCGAATGGTGCGACCCCTCTCGCTACCGGGTGATCGCGGAGCAGTTGCAGCGCGACCCCTCGCACAGTCTGGCCGACAGCTGCCGGCTACAAACCAGCGTCATATCCGACACTGCGCGGCGATTGCTCCCGGTGCTGCCCGGCATACGCTCCGATGATCCGGACTTTGCAAGAGCGCGGAACTATCTCGCCGGCTGGGAAGGCGTTGTGGACGTGGACAGCGGTCCCGCCTTGCTGTTCGAACTCTGGTTCCGCCAGCACCTCATTGAGGCCGTAAGCGAAGCGCTCGCGCCCGGGGCATTCGCACATTTCGACGGCGTCGATGTTGCCCACTTCGATACGCTGCTGGTTGCTGACCTGATCGTCGCGCCGGACCAGCGCCTCGGACCTGACCCCGCTGCCCTGCGCGACGCACTCGTCGAGCAGACGCTTGTGGCCGCGTTCCGGCAGGGCATCGAACTGGCTGGGGATGCGACGGAGAACTGGCGCTGGGGAGACTTCCACCATGCTCATTTCACCCATCCGCTTGCGGGAAGGCTGCATGATGACAGCCTCAATGCGCGCCCGGTTCGAAAGGGCGGCTCGGGCCTCACTCCGAACGCAGCGGACTATCGCGTCACCGATTTCCGCATGACCGTCGGCGCATCGTTCCGCATGGTTCTTGATGTCGGGGAGTGGGATAGGGCGCTCTTCATAAACGCGCCGGGGCAATCGGGAGACCCACGGCAGCGCCACTACGACGACCACCTCGAAAGCTATGCTTGCGAGAGTTACCTCCCGCTGCTCTTTTCACGGGAGCGGATCGAGGCAGCAGTCGAATTGCGGCTGCTGCTGCGGCCGGCGGGTGCCGCCGAATGAACGCCCATGCAATCCTGATCTGGGGGAAGCAATGACCAATCCGCTCTACGATGCACTGATCGGCCGACATCGCGGGAATACGAAGACATTTCTCGAACTCGCCGACAGCGAAGACCTCAGCTTCGATGCGTTCGTCGACCTGGCCGCGCGGATTGCCACGGTACTGCTGGACCATGGCGTCAATCCCGGGGACCGGGTTGCCGTACAGGCGCCCAAGACACCGGAAGTGCTGGCGACCTATGCCGCCTGCCTGCAGATAGGCGCCATCTTCCTGCCCCTCAATACCGCCTACACCGCAGCCGAGGTCGAGTACTTCCTCACTGATGCGACGCCGCGGCTGTTCATTGTGGCGACGACGGCCGAGGTGGCCTGCAAGCCGCTCTGCGCCCGGCTCGGCATCGGCCTCTTGACGCTGGGCGCCACGCGCGACGGCACGCTGGTGACTGCCAGCACCCGCGCAGCGCCCCATCGGGAAGTGGTGCCGCGCGATCCGGAGGATCTCGCCGCGATCCTCTATACCTCGGGCACCACCGGTCGCTCCAAGGGCGCGATGCTCACGCAGCGAAACCTTCTTTCCAACGCCGAAGCGCTGGTCGAGATCTGGCGCTTCACCACTGACGACGTGCTCATCCACGCGCTGCCCATCTTCCACACACATGGGCTCTTCGTCGCCAGCAACGTCATGCTTCTCGTCGGCGGTACCATGCTGTTCCAGGCGGGCTTCAATGCCGACGCCGTGCTTGACGCCATTCCGCGGGCGAGCGTGCTGATGGGGGTGCCGACCTTCTACACCCGCCTGCTCGGTTCTGAGCGCCTGACCCGCTCCCATGTCGAGCACATGCGCCTCTTCATCTCGGGCAGCGCTCCACTGCTTGCCGAAACCCATGTCGAGTTCGAGGCGCGTACCGGCCAGCGTATCCTCGAGCGCTACGGCATGACCGAAACATCGATGACCACCTCGAACCCTTACGATGGCGAGCGCCGTGCCGGGACCGTCGGCTTCCCTCTTCCAGGCGTCACCGTTCGGGTGGCCGACAAGGATGGCGTGCAGCTGCCACCTGGGGAGACCGGCGGGCTGGAAGTCAAGGGCCCGAACGTCTTCAAAGGCTATTGGAAGATGCCCGAAAAGACCGCTTCGGAGTTCCGTTCCGACGGCCATTTCATCACCGGCGACATGGCCCGGATCGATGAAGGCGGCTACGTCCAGATCGTGGGTCGCTACAATGACATGATCATCTCGGGTGGGCTGAACGTCTACCCCAAAGAGATCGAGACCGAGATTGACGCCGTGCCGGGGGTGCTCGAAAGCGCCGTTGTCGGCGTGCCGCATCCGGATTTTGGCGAGGCCATCGTTGCCGTGATGGTAGTCGACAGTGGCTTCGACATGGCGGGTGTAGAGTCGAGGCTGGAGACACGCCTCGCTCGCTTCAAGCGCCCTCGCCACTACGCCATTGTCCCTGAGCTGCCCCGCAACGCCATGGGAAAGGTACAGAAGGCCGAGCTGCGGGAGGCCCACAAACACCAATTCACCCGGCCCAGGGACGCGCGTACCTGAAGCCATGTAGCTCCCAAAACTCGGGCATGTCTTGGCCGGGGTTTCATCGTCTGGGCTTCTTGCGATCGCTGGGGTCCTACGGAGAAAGCTCACCGCATCTCACCCGCCCTTGACGCTCGTCGCACTCCGGCACATGCGAGCCGTTGCGGGTGTAGCTCAGTGGTAGAACAGAAGTTCCCAAAAATTCGCGCCAGCGTTTTGAGTAACCAAAAGCACTTATTTTGCAATCGGTTACGACGAGTTCAGAACCACCCCAAAACTGTCGAGTCTTGCGGTAGAGTTGCACAGGAAATCGCACCGCTTTTGGTTGGCGCGATACCCGCCGCGTTCCCGAGCTTGGCGCCCGCTTTGACCTGCTGGTGGTTCAGCCGTAACCGCCGATTTGAACGGTACCAATAGCGGACCCAGCGGCTTTCAGCCGTCAGGAAATTGCGAAACTGCGTTCTAGGCAGCATCCCAGACCCTGTTCAGAACCTGAGCGGCTATCACTGCCTCATCGTCAGGAAGAAGCCGAGGAGCAGGCGCGCGTATCAGGAGTCGGGCCCGACCATCGGGTGAAGGCGGGGCCGTCGAACTCCTCGGCTGACATTGTCATTGACGGGCTGGTGACCAACTGTAGTCATCTGCCAGCCTGCGCAATCCACGCTAGTGCTCTACAAAGTCTAGCGGCTCAGGAACGTCTTTGGGGATCGGACATTCATATTGTCCGCCTACTCGCTCACGATGATCTTCCTTGGCACGCCCCAACAGATCCGGGTCGGTGTTGAGATCGATCGCCGTCGCGGCCAATACCTTGGCGGCCTGATGCTGGCTCCGGCGTCCTTCCGGGCGCGCTCGTATGCCGCCTGCGCATTCCCCTGGTCAGCCTTGAGAGTTGTGATCCGCTCCCGCAGGACCGCATCAGCTCGGGAATGCTCTCGTTGTAGAGACGCCCTCGAACGTTCCGCTATGTTGTCGGCAGTGCCGTCGACGGCGAAGCGGACCCGCAGCAGCCTCTGGGAGTGAATAGGTCTGCGGGTAGCCGGAGGCGCGAAGACGGCCTTCTCGCGCCCGCAACACCAGGCCGCTAGGTGGGCACTGCACCCGCCTGCTCGCCTAGCCACTGGACGAAAGCGTCCACGTCGCGCCGGTTCCCGGCCGCTTCGCGCCAGATCACGTGGTAGGCGGGACCGGGAACGCGGAACTGCGGCCACGGTTCGAGCAGATCGCCGCGTGCGAACTGGTCCGCCAGGGTGCGACACGGGCACACAAGGGCGCCGCCTCCGGCCAGCGCCGCTTCCAGCGCCAGATAGAAATGCGGGAAGGCGAAGATCTTCCGGCCTTGGTCGGCGAGGCCCGCTCCGGCAAGCCAGCGCTCCAGTTCACCCTTTCGGGTATCTGATACAAAAAGCCGGTGCTGGAGGATGTCAGCGGGTTGCCATAGGCGCCCCTCCGCGGCGAGCCGTGGCGAGACCGCCATCGTCAGCTCATCGGAGAAGACCTCGGCGGAGTTGAGTGGCGGCGCGACAGGCAGGTCCTGACCTGTCCGGATGACGACATCGAACGCCATGTCGCGCCAGTTGTCGCCGGTGTCGGTGTGCCGGACCTGCAGCGAAACGTCGCTGTGCTGTTCCGAAAAGTACCAGCTGCGTGGAATGAGCCAGCGTGTTGCAAGCGTCGATGGCGCGATGACGCGCAGCGGCCGCATCTGCGGGTCGTGGCGCATGTGTGCGGCCGAAGTATTCAGCGTGTCGAGAACCTCGCCAAGCGTTCGCGCCCAAGTCACGGCCTCAGGCAGCGGGCGCATCTGCTTGCGGTTGGCCTCGAACAGCGGCCGCCCAACCCATTGCTCCAGCGTCGCGATCTGCTTGCTGACGGCCCCGTGAGTTACAAACAGCTCTTCAGCTGCCTTTGTAACACTGCCAAGTCGGACGACACTTTCGAATGACAGGATCGACTTCAGCGGCGGCAGTTTTCTATTCATCTGTTCCGAAGCCTCACATATCGGCACTTATATTTCGATACACCGAGTTTGGCTTGGCTGTTAGTCTTTTAGTAGCCGGAGTGTACTTCGAAACAACTGAAAACAGACAACTCTATTTTGTTTGGATGACGTCCTGATGAATGTAGAATTCAAACGCGAAACGCGGGGTGCGGCGGCGGAGCCGTTGCTCATCAATGGCAGGACCTACCGGATCCCCAATCATCCGGTCGCCGTCGTCTGCTTCGACGGATGCGATCCGGCCTATGTCGACGCCGCGATCGCGGCCGGCGCCGCGCCGAACATCGCCCGCATGAAGGCAGAGGGATTTGACGCCATCGCGCTCGCCGCGATGCCCACCTTCACCAATCCCAACAATGTGGCCATTGCCTGTGGCGCACCGCCGGCGGTCACCGGTGTTTCCGGAAACTACTATCTCGATCGTGCGACGGGCCAGGAAGTGATGGTGGTCGATGGCCACCAGATGCGGGTCGACACGATCTTCGCGCATTTCGCGGCGGCGGGTGTCGAGGTCTCGGTGGTTACCGCCAAGGACAAGCTCCTGCGGGCGCTGGCGCGGAACATGGACGGGATCGCGCTGTCGGCGGAATCGCCCGAAGGCGCGATCGAGGTGTTGGGCGAAAGCGCCCCGCCGCCGGCCGGGGACAAGTATTCCGAGGCACTCTCGATCTACGTCCTCGATGCCGGCATCCGGTTGCTCGAGGCCGGGCGCGGCAGGGTCCTCTACCTGTCGCTGTCGGACTACGTGCAGCACAAGCATGCGCCTGAGGCCCCGGAGGCGTTGGCGTTCATGCGTGAGGTCGATGCCCGCTTCGGCCGCATTGTCGAGCTCGGCGCGACGCTGGGCATCGTTGCCGACCACGGCATGAACGACATGTCGCTGCCGGGCGGCGCCCCGCGCATCACCTATGTGCAGGATGAACTGGAAGCCCGGTTCGGCGCCGGTTCCGTTCGCGTCATCTGTCCGATCACCGATCCCTTCGTGCGTCATCACGCATCGCTGGGCGGGTTCGTCCGCGTCTACATCAGGCGGGCGGACCTTCCGGCACACCAGGTTCAGGCTGCGCTTTCCGAAATGGGCGGCGTTTCCCTGGCTCTGCTCGCTGACGAGGCATGTGCCCGGTTCGAACTGCCCCCGGAAGGCGAGGCCGACGTCGTCGTCGTCGCCGACCGCGGCGTGGCGCTTGGCGCCACCCGGGCCGAGCACGACCTGTCGGCACTGGCCGGCCAGCGCCTGCGTTCGCACGGCGGCCTCAGCGAGCAGCGGGTGCCCTTCATCCTGTCGCATCCGCTCAACGCTTCCTACCGCGCGCGGAGCGGGGCGGGGCTGCGCAACTACGACATCTTCGACTTTGCCATCAATGGAGCTGCGTCATGAACTCGACCGTCGATACAACGGATATGGGCCGTGTGGTCCTGCTCATCTGCGACGGACACCGGAACGATTTCGTTCGGGCCGACACCTGCCCGAACATGTTCGATTTCGCCTCCCGGTCGCGGCGCTTCGTCAACCACCGCGCAATCTTTCCATCGGCCACCCGTGCCAGCGCGACCTCGATCGCGACGGGGTGCTGGCCGGCCAACCATGGCCTGCACGGCAACACGATGGGTCTGCCGGACGGCGACGGCGTGCGTGTCCACGACGTTGGCGACCCGGCCTTTGTCGGCAAGCTGCGCAACGCGTTCGGCCGCACGCTGAAGGTGCCGACACTGGCGCAGCGGCTGGCTGAACTCGGCGGCGCCATCATCGCCTCGAACGTCTCGCCCGGCGCGGCCTATTTTCAGGATCCGGACAATTATGGCCATGTTGTCCACCGTGCGGGATCGTACGGCCCCGGTGGCCGCTCGCTCGGGCCCGACGAGGCGCCGGTCGTCAGCCATGACGAGGCCGGTGACGAGGACCTCGGCGAATGGTTCTGCACCGAAGTGCTGCAGCGCCGCCGCCCGCGCCTGTCCGTCCTGTGGCTCGCCAACCCCGATCACGGCATGCATGCCGGGCCGCTCGGCTCACCGACGCATCTCAACGCCGTCGCCTGCGCGGACCGCATCTTTGCGCGTGTCGAGGAGACGGTGGAAGCGCTGCGTGCCGAGGGCGAGGACATTCTCTTCCTCGTCGGGTCGGACCACGGGCAGGAGTCCGTGCGCGAGCATGTGGCGGTCGGCGCCCGGCTGGTCGAGGCCGGCCTCAAGGACGGTCCCGACAGCACAGACGTGGTGGTTGCACCACAGGGCGGGGGCGGCCTCATCTACATCGCTCCGCGTGCCGAAGCCCGCATCAACGACATTGTCGCCTATCTCAGGGCACAGCCATGGATCGGCGAGGTGTTTGCCGGCGCCGAGATGCTTCATCTCGGCCAGCGCCCGGAGAACGGCCTGAGGATTGCCTTCTCGATGTCGCGCAGCACCGAGCCGAACGAGTTCGGCGTCCCCGGTCTCATCACCGTGTGCGTCAGCGAGGAGAAGCCGGGCAAGCCGCAGGGCTTCGGCAGCCACGGCGGTCTCGGCGAATTCGAACGCCACCCCTTCCTGATCGCCAATGGCGGCGGCTTTGCTGCCGGCACCATCGAGCATGGTGTCACACGGCTGATCGACATTGCGCCTACCGTCCTGCGTCATCTCGGTCTCCCCCGGGATGGGATGGACGGTCTCGCCCTCCCGCAGAACTAACCCACCCGGAGATTTCCGAGATGAAAATGCGTCTGTTGCCAATCATGGCCGCGCTGTTCCTGAGCCAGGCAAGCCTGCCCGCGATTGCGCAGGAATACGGCGGTACGCTGCACCTCAACTGGGGCACGCTCGACACCACCGACTTCCATCGCCATACCGGCACGATCTCGCTGCCCCACTCGTTCGCCGAAACGCTGACCTCGATCTCGCGCGATGGCAGCCCGAAGGGTCTCCTCGCCGAGAGCTGGACGGTGTCCGACGATGCGCTGACCTACACGTTCAACATCCGCAAGGGCGTCAAATTCCACAACGGACGCGAGCTGACCGCGAGCGATGTCCGCCAGAACTTCGAGCGTATCCGCGACAAGGTCGAAGGCGGCTGGCTGACGACGGCGATGGAGCAGGTGGAAAGCTTCTCCACGCCTGACGACCACACCTTCGTGGTGCAGTTGAAGGTGCCGTTCAGCCCGTTTCTCAACCTCATCGCCGAGGCATGGATCCTGGCGCCGGAATCGCCGGGCTGGGACACCAATATCACGCAGCCGATCGGCACCGGCCCCTTCACTTTCGACAGCTGGACGCCGCAGCTCACGCTCAACGGCAGCAAGTTCAAGGACTATTGGATGGAGGGCAAGCCCTACCTCGATGCCGTTGTCTTCGACGTGCGTGAGGTTGCCGATTCATCGCTCGCCCTGCGCGCCGGCGACTACGAGATTTCCACGGTCCAGCTCAGCAAAGTCGACAGCATCCAGAAGGAAGGCTTTGAGATCGCCTTCCAGGGCGGCACCAGCTGGGACTTCATCTCGTTCAACAATCGCAAACCCCGGCCTCCGTTCGACAACGTGAAGGTTCGCGAAGCGGTGATGTGGGCGGTCGATCGCACCCAGTTCAGCACGATCATGAACGGCAGCCTCGGCGTGCCGGGCAACCAGCCGGTGGGTGAAGGAAACTTCTTCTTCGACAAGGACCTGGCCGCCAACGATCCGCACAACGTCGCCGATCCGGAGCGCGCCAAGAAGATGCTTGAGGAAGCGGGCGTAAAACCGTCCGACTACACGATCCACGTCGTGTCGACCGTGGGCAGCCGCAGTGGTCCTTTGCTCCAGCAGGTGCTGCGCGGCCTCGGCTTCGGCGTCGACATGAAGGAGTATGACGACCTCGGCTACCAGCGCGCGCTGTCGGAGTATGACTGGGACATTTTCCCCGGTGGCTCGGGCGCCCGCAACGACATCTTCCTGCGCTATGTGCGCCTGATGAGCGACGGCCCCAATCCGGGCCTGTGGGGTGGCATCCAGGACCCCGAACTCGATGCGCTGGTCAACAAGGCCATCTCTACTCCGAGCCTCGATGAAAGCCGCGACTACTACCTCAAGGCGTGGAAGCGGGTGATGGACAACTACTACACCTTCGGCCTCGACCAGAAGCCGTCGGCCTATGCCATCAGCCCCAAGCTGCATGACATGACCATCGGCTTCAACAGCTCGGCGCACCGCGTCGACGGCGGCCTGGCCTTCGCCTGGCTCGACCAGAAGTAACACGAGAAAGATGGGAGACCCGACATGACGGCACTTGCCCCAACGCGGCCATCGCGCGCCCCCTTCGTCTTTCCCGTCCAGATGGGAGACATGGTGACCGTCGTGGCGTGGATCATCGTCGGGATCACTCTCGTCGTAGCGGTGGCGGGCCCCTGGCTCGCCACCCACGATCCGATGATGTTCAGCGCCGACATGAATGCCGCGCCAGGCAACGGGCATCTGCTCGGCACAGACGACGGTGGGCGCGATGTCTTCTCGCGGCTGATGGTCGGCACCGGCCTCAGCCTCTTCTACGGCGCCAGTGCGGCGCTTGCGGCACTGCTGCTTGGCGCGGTGACGGCGCTTATCGCCATGGCGCTGGGCAAGTGGGCGGAACTCAGCCTGTTTGCGCTGATCGACCTGGTCCGCGCCCTGCCGGGCATCCTCTTTGCGCTGGCCTTCATCGTGGCCTTCGAGCCCGGGCCCTTCTCCGTGGTCCTAGCGCTTGGCGTATCGTTTGCACCCAACTTTGCGATGGTCACCCGCGCCACCTACCAGCAGCAGATGGCGCAACCCTATACCCAGGCCGCGCGGGTTCTCGGCGGCGGCCGCGCCCGCGTCACGCTGGTTCATGTCCTGCCCAACATTGCGGGCGCCCTGATCACCCAGTTCGCGATCATCCTGCCGCGCTGCATCGTTTCCGAGTCCGTCCTCAGCTTCCTCGGCCTCGGCGTCTCGTCCGAGCAGCCGACATGGGGGCGCATGATCGCCTCGGCCACGGGCTATCTCGAGGAGGCGCCGCACGCCCTGCTCGCGCCGATCCTCGCCCTGTCGGCAGTCACCTTCGCGCTCGCCATTGTCGGCAACGCCCAGCGCCAGCGCCTGACGCACACTCGCAAGGGGGTCTTCGCATGAGATCGCACCACTTCCGCCTCGTGGCCGGCATCGGCCTCGACCTGCTGCGGGCACTCGCCGTCACGCTCGGCATCGTGGTCGTGACCTTCGTCCTCATCCGCATGATCCCGGGTGACGTGGTTGACGTACGGGGCATCGAGGGCTCGCTGACCTATTCGCAGCAGTCGGCCATGCGCGAGGAACTCGGCCTCAACAAGCCCTGGTTCACGCAGTTCATCGATTGGTCGGGGATGGTCCTGTCTGGAGACATCGGGCAGTCGGCGCGCTTTGCCCGCCCGATCGCCGACCTGATGGCGGCGGTGCTGCCCTCGACACTGCTGCTCGGGGTGACCGCGCTCGCCATCGGCATCGTGCTTGGCGTTACGGTATCGGTTCTTGCGATCCTGTTTCCGCGCTCGATCTTCGTGCCCGTTGTCGATCTCATCACCATCTGGTCGATCACGGTTCCAACCTTCTCGATCGGCATCGTCTCGCTGATCGTGTTTGCGGTCTGGCTGGGGTGGATACCGGCAATCGGGAACTTCGTGGTGCCGGCGCTGATCCTGGGGATCGATACGGCGGGATCCATTGCCAAGGCACTCTACGAAGACATGCGGGAAGTCGAGACCGCCGAGTATGTTCGTGCGGCGCGTGCGCGTGGCGTCAGCCACACCAGGATCGTGCTGCACCATATCCTGCCCAACGCACTCTCGGTCACCATCGCGATCATCGGACTGATGCTTGCCGGCGTCTTCACCGGCGCCATCACGATGGAGGTGGTGTTCGGGCTGCCGGGCCTCGGCACGCTGACCCTGCAGGCTATCCAGGGACGCGACTACGCCGTGGTTCAGGCCATCATCATCTGGTTCGGCGTGACGGTGATCCTCGCCAACTTTGTCGCGGACACGCTCCGCAAGCTCATCAACCCGCGCCTGAGGACCCTCTGATGACTACACTCCTGCGTGTTGATGACCTGCACGTTACGCTCGACACCCGCAACGGGCTTGTCGAGGCGGTGCGAGGGGTCTCCTTCTCCATCGATCGCGGCGAAACGCTGGGGCTGGTGGGCGAATCCGGCTCGGGCAAGTCGATCACGGCGATGTCGCTCGTCGGGCTCGCCCCGCCGGGGACCAGCCTGAAGCTCCGGGGCCGTGCTGTTCTGGACGGGATCGACCTGACCGCCCAGGATGAGAGAACCATGCAGGGCATCCGGGGCAAGCGCATCGGCGTCGTCTTTCAGGACCCGGCCGCCGCGCTCGACCCGCTGATGAAGGTGGGCGAACAGATCCGCGAAGCCCTGCCGGCGTCGCGCGACCGTCTCGCAATTGACGAACGGATCGGCACGCTTCTCACAGAGGTTGGCCTGGATATCCCCGGTGTCCGGGAGCGCTATCCGCACGAGCTCTCCGGCGGCCAGCAGCAGCGCGTGGCCATTGCCACGGCGCTCGCCGGCGATCCGGACCTGCTGATTGCCGACGAACCAACGACAGCATTGGACATGAGCGTTCAGGCACAGATCCTGCAACTGCTGGAGACACTCAAGCAGAGCCGCGGCATGGCGATGCTGCTGATCACGCACGATCTTGGCATTGTCTCAAAATACGCGGACCGGGTGGTCCTGCTGAAGCGCGGGGAGGTGGTGGAAACCGGTGCGGCGGCCACCGTGCTTGGCGCCCCCCGCCACGACTACACGCGGATGCTGCTGCAAAGCCGCCCGAGGCTCGTCGCCAACGCCCCGTCTTCCAGCGACCCACAGCGCAACGACATTCTCGCCGTCGCCGGCCTGAGCGCCAGCTATGCCGGCCGGGGGGCCTTTGCTCCGCGCATCACGGCGCTCAGCCGCGTCGATCTCGAACTGCGTCGCGGCGATGCGCTGGCCATCGTCGGCGAAAGCGGCAGCGGCAAGAGCACGCTGGCAAAGGTGCTTGTCGGTCTTGTGGGCCGGGACGAGGGCCGCATCCGGTTCAATGGAAGCGATCTTGATCCGGAGCGCATGGGCCCGGTCCTGCGCCAGAAGATCCAGTACATCTTCCAGGATTCCTATGGCGCGCTGAATCCGCGGCTTACTGTCGGGCAGGCCGTCGCGGAGCCGCTCGCCATCTATGGCAAGCCGCGCCATGGCTGGCGGGACGAAGTCGTCCGGCTGCTCGAGGAAGTGGACCTCGGCAGCGCCCACCTCGGTTGTTATCCGTGGGAGCTCTCAGGCGGCCAGCGCCAGCGGGTGAACATTGCACGAGCCTTGGCGGTTTCGCCCGAACTGCTGATTTGCGACGAGATCGTGTCGGCTCTCGACATGTCAGTCCAGGCACAGGTGCTTGAGCTGCTCGCGCGCCTGCGGAAGACCCGAAGCCTGAGCCTGATCTTCATCAGCCACAACCTCGCTGTCGTGGGCGCGTTGTGCAACCGTACGCTCGTCATGCGTAACGCAAGGGTGGTGGAAGAGGGGCCGACGGGAGACATCCTGACGGCGCCGCTCAATCCCTACACCCGCAGCCTCGTCAAGGCGGCGAGTGACCTTGACCGGATTTTCCCGCTTGCCGAGCCGCGTGCGTTCCGGACTTTGGCTATTTGATTGGTCTCGCCGTGGCATTGTCCCCCACCAGCATTGCGATGCCGGAGCAGGACGACGATGCGGCGCTGGTGGTACTCAAGTAACCGCAGCCCCGTACGCATCCGCCCGGCACCAACGAGGCTCACCATGGACCGTGCGAGCGCCGAGAACGCGCTGCAACGTAGACCAGATGATTGCGGGCTTTCAGAATACTACTTCTGCCTTGCGAGGGGGACTGGCGCCGGCCCTCGCCGGAATACCGTTCGCCGTCATGGTCCCGGCGTGATCGGCAACACGACATGGGACGGATACCCGTGCTGCCCCCTTCGTCGAAGGCGGCCACGTTGAATGTGTAATCGAGGTTCTGAGTCTCGATACGCTCGTAGGTTTCGGGTGACATGCCGAGATAGGCGTCGGCCTCACCCGCCAGCATCGCATTGATGGCTGCCGTGGAGTCCGGGATAAAGCGGATGGTCACGGTCTCCATCTTCGGGGCCTCGCCCCAGTAGTCCGGGTTCCGGACGAGACGCAGGTGGCTGTCCTGCACATACTCGCCGACCATGTAGGGACCGGTCCCGATGGGCTTCTGCGCGATGTCCGCATATGCGGACGCGGCGTGAACCATGCCCTGCCGCTCGGCCATGCCGCGCAGGAACGTGCGGCTTTGCTGCTTCAGCTTGATG
>Ga0073904_10001806_pt1 | contig 16049 bp, 14 predicted proteins | sample KloWWTrecipitate_FD_66668 | JGI IMG/M metagenome (GOLD analysis project Ga0073904, IMG submission 66668) | Active sludge microbial communities from Klosterneuburg, Austria, studying microevolution and ecology of nitrifiers - Klosterneuburg... | ecosystem: Engineered > WWTP > Aerobic digester >...
AAATATTGATTGGATATTCAACCCTGTGAATTTAGAATATAAAATATCTGAAGATAGTGAACCTATTTATGCAGATATAAAACTAATCAAAGAATTTGAAATTTTCAACAATAGTAAATTCGTACGAAAGACAGTGAAAATTGATTTATCGAATGAAAACATCTCTAATTTAAGTATTAATAAATACCCAGAATTTGTAGAGAAAACACTTTTTTTAAGAGTATTAATTGAAGGTGTTTCCAATTTATATCAATATGAAAGTAATGGTTTGTCAAGATTTTTTTACACTAAAAATAATTCAGAACAGATTGAACAATTGATTTACAAAAACTACTATGTTGCTAATAATGCTAATAATACTCTTGCAACAAACAATCAGTTTAAGCAGCAATTATGGATGGACTTAAAATGTGAAGCAATTGAATTGAATACAGTTGAAAAGTTAGAATATAGTAAAAATAGTCTAATGAAATTTTTTAAAAAGTATTATGAATGTACTAATCCAGGTTCTTTAAATGTTGAAGAAAAAAAGGAAAAAAAAGATTTATTCAATTTTTCAATAAGACCTCGTATTAACAATTCCTCAGTTTCTGTTCAAAATTTAAAAGTGACAACTTCAAAAGTAAATTTCAATAATGAATTAGATTTTGGTTTTGGGGTCGAAGCTGAATTTATATTTCCGTTCAATAAAAATAAATGGGCATTTGCGATAGAGCCAACTTATCAAAGTTTTAGCTCAGAGGAATCATTATATTCCGACTATATTGGAGGAACAAAACTAATTGTCAACGTAGATTATAGTTCTATTGAAGTTCCATTAAGTTTAAGACATTATTTCTTTTTCAACAAGAGTTCAAAACTATTCATCAATGCTTCTTATATACTTGATTTTAGTTTCAATTCTACCATTTCATTCAAATCACCAGATAATTTTATTTATGATAATTTAAAATTAAAATCAAACGGCAATTTTGCATTGGGTATTGGATATAAGTTTGAGGATAAATATAGTATGGAAATGAGATATCAATTTGATAGAGATATGTTGCCGTTGTCTGCAAATTATGTTTGGGATGCAAAATATAATGCAATATCTGTAATATTTGGATACACACTATTTTAATAAAGATTATCAAATCGAGTGTTTGTAAAATTTTCATATAGCTTTTAATTTTGTGTGCCAACAAAATCAAGTTATTCAAGCTTTTTGAACTTTCCGAAATTTAAAAATAGATTTAGCTAGACTTTACATCAAGAATGTGCCATCGCCATACAAACGATACTGATTTTTGCTCCGGGAATTTTCAGCAATGCGTGAGAACAAGCTTCTAAAGTCGAACCCGTCGTAAGTACATCATCAATCAAAAGGAAATGTTTGTTGTGGTCTTTTTCAGTAAATGAAACATCAAAAATAGTGTCGATTCCGTCGCTTCTATTCAAGAAAGTTTTCTTGGACTGCGTTTTAGAATATATATTCCGAACCAGTAAATTTGGATTATACGGAATATTCAGGCCTGTAGAAAGTGTTGTTCCAAAATTCGTTACTTGGTTGTAACCCCTTTCCTTGAGTTTTCTTTTGTGCAAAGGCACAGGAATTATTTCATCGACAGATTCTAGAATTGCCACTTTTTTTAAATCATCGGCATACCATTCGCCCAAAACTGTTCCAATTTCTTCTTGACCTTTGTATTTCAGATTGTGAATTAATTCCTGAACAATGCCTTTTTTGTGAAAATACAACAATGCCGAAGTATGTTCGACGGGAATTCTTCCGTAAAAATTTTTGAAAGCCTCATTTTCAGGATTCAAATGATGGTTCGTAAGCGGAATGTTGTGTCGGCAAAGTGTGCAAATCACGTTTTCATTCGATACCAAAAACGAATGACAACCGGCACAAACAGGAGGGAAAAATAGATTGATAATGCTTTTCAACATAAAAACTACATTTTTTCATAAAAATAGCAAAATCTAGGGTTCAAATTTCAAGAATGTTTCTTTTTTTAAGTTCACTTTTTATATTTTTGCACCACTATGGCAAAACAAGAAGATTTATTTAAGAATGTAGTTTCGCACGCAAAAGAATACGGATTTATTTTTCCGTCAAGCGAAATTTACGATGGTTTAAGTGCGGTCTATGATTATGCACAAAACGGAGTAGAATTAAAAAAGAACATACGCGAATATTGGTGGAAAGCAATGGTTCAAATGAACGATAATATCGTTGGTTTGGACGCGGCCATCTTGATGCACCCAACCACTTGGAAAGCATCGGGTCACGTGGATGCCTTCAACGATCCATTAATCGACAACAAAGATTCGAAAAAACGATACAGAGCTGACGTTTTGATCGAGGATTATGCCGAAAAACTGAATCTAAAAGCCAAAAAAGAAATCGAAAAAGCGAAAGTTCGTTTTGGTGACGCTTTCAACGAGCAAGAATTCATCACGACCAATGCAAGAGTGGTGGAATATCTGGCCAAAGAAAGAGAAATTCTAGAAAGAATGGGACGTTCTTTGGGCTCTGGCGACTTGGAAGATGTGAAAGCGTTAATTGAAGAATTGGAAATTGCTTGTCCTGAATCGGGTTCGAGAAACTGGACAGACGTGAAACAATTCAACTTGATGTTTGGCACTAAATTAGGCGCTTCTGCAGATACAGCGATGGATTTATACTTACGTCCTGAAACTGCTCAAGGTATTTTTGTAAACTTCTTGAATGTACAAAAATCAGGAAGAATGAAAGTTCCTTTTGGAATTGCACAAACTGGTAAAGCGTTTAGAAATGAAATCGTTGCGAGACAGTTTATCTTCCGTATGCGTGAGTTTGAACAAATGGAAATGCAATTTTTTGTGCGTCCAGGCGAAGAAATGCAATGGTACGAACATTGGAAAACGGCTCGTTTGAACTGGCATTTGTCTCTTGGTTTAGGAAAAGAAAATTACCGTTTTCACGATCACGAAAAATTAGCGCATTATGCTAATGCTGCTGCCGATATTGAGTTTAATTTCCCTTTTGGATTCAAAGAATTAGAAGGAATTCACTCTCGTACCGATTTTGATTTGAAAGCACACGAACAATTTTCAGGTAGAAAATTACAATATTTTGATTCTGAATTGAATCAAAACTACGTTCCTTATGTTGTGGAAACTTCAGTAGGGTTAGATAGAATGTTTTTGGCCGTTTTCGCTACTTCGTTAAAAGAAGAAACCCTGGAAGATGGTTCAACAAGAACAGTTTTGAAATTACCAGCAGTTTTAGCGCCAACAAAAGCAGCCATTTTACCATTGGTAAAAAAAGATGGATTACCAGAAATCGCACATAAAATCATCGATGATTTACGTTGGGACTTCAATGTAGCTTATGATGAAAAAGATGCCGTAGGTCGTCGTTATAGAAGACAAGATGCATTAGGAACTCCTTTCTGTATCACGGTAGATCACCAAACGATTGAAGACCAAACGGTAACTATTCGTCATCGAGATACGATGAAACAAGACCGTGTAGCTATCGCCGACTTGAAATCAATTATCGAGAATGAAGTTTCGATGAAAAACTGGTTGATGAAAATGTAATTACAGATTCGTTTATATAAAAAAAGGCTTCTCGAATTGAGAAGCCTTTTTTTTGTATGTTTTAAAATCTATAGCCTAATGTTATTCCGCCGCGTCCAACTATTTCAAAATCGGAATCGCTGCTGTTGAATAAATTTCGTCCTATTCCACCATTTATTTCAAATATGAATCCTTTTTTGGTTACCCATTTTGCTCCTAATCCAAAACCCAGAGCGAAATCAGTTCTAGTAACATCATCATAACTTGAATAATTGCTTGCTTCAGTATAAATGGAATCATCATAAGAATTTAACATTCCAAAACCCTCTACAAAAAATCCTGCGGCTGGTTTTTTACCAAAATAAAAGCGGTAATAAGGAGTAAGGCTAAAATTCACATCGATTTCATTCTCATATGGTACAAAAAGAGAAACACCTACTCCAGATTCTTCGTTTAGTAAATGTTCATAAGTAACTTCCAATGCACCTGCTACCAAAAACAAGGCATTTCCTTTAATTTCGTTTTTTGGAAAATCGACATTTGTTTTTTCTTGGCTGTAGCCAATGGTAAAAATAAACAAGCATAATAAGACTAATAATTTTTTCATGGGTTGAATTTTTTATTTCAAATGTATAAATAATTTCTGATACATTGAAAAGTTGAAAAAGAAAAAAATAGCAAACAAAAATACTTATTTGTTGCGCTTTATCAGATTTATTTGCACTTCATCTAAATATGTTAACATTTGTTAATTAAATATTAACAACTTCAATGGAAAATGATGCAAATGTTTATTTTTAACATGTTAAATGAGTTTTTTTTTAATAAAAAATGAAAGATTTATTTAATTAGTTTCCCCAAAACTACTAGAACACTTAACAATTTGAAGTTTTTACTTCAAGCGTCTGATGTTATGCCTAACAAATTAGGATAAAACATTGATGAATTACCCGTACATTATTATTGACGACGATCAAGAAAGTGTTTTGAAAACAAAAGCAATTGCTGATGGTTTTTCGGAGCTTGTCTTTGTAGCTTCGGCTAATAATTATTCGGATGGTTTAAATTTAATTCTCGAACATACTCCAAAATTAATTTTTCTCGAAATTGATCCAGCCGATACAACGAGCAATTTATCATTGGCACTTATCAATGAATTGTATCGCTATCTAAAAGAAATTCCCAAAATAATCATTACTACTCACAAAAAAGATTTGGCCTTTGAAGCCATACAATATGAAGTGGCTGATTATATGATTAAACCGTTGAAGCGAATTGATTTTATAAAATCAATTCTTAAAATAAAAAAATCAATTGGCGAAGAGGAAGTTTCTATTGCACAAAATCAAGTTATAAAAACGCCTCAGGAACTTAAAGTAGAACAACCGCAAACACCGGATTATTTTCAAGAACCCATAGAAGAAGAAATTCTAGATCTAAATGAAAACACTCAAGAACTTACATTAGAACAACCTCAATCTACTTCTGAAGAAACAATAGAAGAAGAAACAATAGAAGAAATAATAGAGGAGGATATTGCACTTGTCGATGAAACAAAAGAGTTTTTAGAAGAACAAATTCCAGAGGCTTATTTACAACAACCAAATCCAAATATTGAACAACCTCTAATATTATGTATTAAATCTTATGGGGATTATCGATACATTGATGCCAATGATATTTGCTATTTCCAGGCCGATAATAATTCGACAGATATACATTTAAACAATGGCGAAATGGTTACTGCTTTCAAAACATTAAAGCATTTTGAAGGCGTTTTGCCTTATCCATTTGCCAGAATTCACAACAGTTATATTGTAAATCGCAATTATATTTCCAGAATTCACACCGGAAATGCGGTCTGTTATATTAAAAATACCACTACAAAACTTCCATTTTCCAAATCTTACAAGGAAAATGTAGATTTAATTATCTCTGAATTTGCCAATGGCAATTATTTGGAAATTTAAAAAATATCCATCTACCCAAATTTGACGGTCATCCACTATCAAACGACCACATTCTACCAAAAACGCCCGTTTTTACTGCAATTTTCGAAATAGACGATGTAGTTTTACACCGTGATTCAGTGCTATCTACTGTTCACAAAACTAACGTAAAAACGAAATAACAATATAAAAACCCCACATTATGAAAAAATCATTTTTAACCATCGGATTACTAACATTGGTAATGATATTAACTTCTTTCACTACACCTGTAACTAAAACTGATCTTTCAGGTCAAGGAGCAACAGGAGGAACAGTTAGATTAGATCTTTCAGGTCAAGGAGCAACAGGAGGAACAGTTAGATTAGATCTTTCAGGCCAAGGAGCAACAGGAGGAACTGTGAGATTAGATCTTTCAGGTCAAGGAGCAACAGGAGGAACTGTAAGATTAGATCTTTCAGGTCAAGGAGCAACAGGAGGAACAGTTAGATTAGACTAATATAAATTACACTAATTTAATTTTATATTTTCTAAAATATTTAGGCTATCAATTATTTGATAGCCTTTTTTTATGTCAATAGTTTTATTTTAGTATTTTTGATGAAATTCAAAACAACTATTGAAAAATATTTACTACATAGTATTACTATTGCTGTTGGTTTTCTTCGGATGTACCAAAAAGAATACAGCGAATCAAACGACAACTTCCTCCGAGGATAGTCTTACCACTTATCTATCCAAAGCCAATGATTTTGGTTCTACCACTAAAGTAAGGCAAGAATATATTCAAAAAGCATTTTCAATTATTATAAATCAAGAAAATGATTCCTTACAAAGAGCCAACTTGTTTAGGGTTGCCAACCGCTATTATAATTTGAACGATTGGAAAAAATACCAAGAAATTGCGCAGATTGTTTTAGAAAAAGCCATTAACAGTAAAGATACCGTGAGTACTGCCAAAGCCTATTCCTATTTAGGTGACTATTATGTGTCTCAGGGAATTTCAGACACTGCTTTTTTGTACTATTTTAAAGCCGAAAAAATTTATCTTCAACAAAATGAGAATTATAATCTAGCCCGAACAAGGTTGAACAAAGCTCAGTTACAATACAATGAGAGTGATTATTTGGGATGTGAAAATTCTGCTTTCAAAGCGTTACGAGTCATAAAAGGTGAAAATGCAGACGATATCTTATATGAACTGTACAATCTTTTAGGATTAGTTTACAATGAATTAGGGGAATATGAAAAAGCAATTGAATATCACGCAAAGGCTTTAAAAACTATAAACAATGAAAAAACGCCAGTTGAATTTCAATTTAGAGCTACTTCGATGAATAATATGGGTTTGGTGTATCTAAATATGACTCAATATAAAAAAGCAATTCCTTATTTTGAAAAAGGGTTGGAACAAAAAAAAGAGTTATTGGCGTACAAACCATTTGTATATGCTTTGCTATTAGAGAACTTGGGTTATTCTCGATTCAAAATAAATGAATCCAAAGGGCTTCCGGGTTTGTTTTATGAATCTTTGAAATTAAGAGACAGTTTGCAATTGACAACAGGAGTTGTGGTTAGCCAACTCCATTTGTCTGAATATTTTGCTTCCAAAGGCGAAATGGCTAAATCTTTGCAATATTCAAAAGAAGCATTACAAACCGCTCGAAATTCTAAAAATTATAGAAATGTTTTAGCACCTCTAAAACAATTAGCCATTATTGAACCACAAAAAGCAGCAGAATACAACAAAGAATACATCCATATCAATGATAGTTTGCAAAAGTCAGAGCGCAAAATTGCAGATAAATTTTCACGTATTGAGTATGAAACGGATGAAATCAAACAAGAAAACACCGATTTAACAGTTCAAAACAGGAATTTGGTGTACATCTTTGGATCTATTTTAATTTTGGGGTTATTTTTGTATATTATCAAGGCGCAAAAGGCCAAAAACAGAGAACTCTTATACAAACAAGAGCAACAAAAAGCCAATGAGGAAATTTACAATTTGATGATTTCACAACAAAATAATGTAGAAACCATTCGTGTAATAGAAAAAAAACGCGTGGCTCAAGAATTGCACGATGGCGTTCTAGGGAGAATGTTTGGTGTGCGTATGAATTTGGATAGCTTAAATAACTTTAACGACGAACTTGCCTCAAAACAGCGAAACAGCTATATCGTAGAATTGAAAAATATAGAGCAAGACATTCGTGAAATTTCGCATGATTTGAGTAGGGAAAAATCAGAATTAATTAATAACTTCGTCGCCATTGTGGACAACCTTTTTGAAGAACAAAAAAAGACATATAATTCAAAATTGGTTTCTTCTATTGATTCTAGCATTAAATGGGATTTAATGACTAATGCGGTTAAAATAAATTTATATAGAGTTGTTCAGGAGTCTCTTCAAAACATCAATAAGTATGCGAATGCCAATAGCATTAAAGTAGAATTTAAAAAAGGCATAGACAATTTATTTTTACAAATTAGTGATGACGGTGTCGGGTTTAATGTAAAAAAAGCAAAAAAAGGAATTGGTTTGCAAAATATGCTTTCTAGAATTAACGAATGCAATGGAGTTTTTGAAATACAATCAAAAAAAGGAGAAGGAACAATAATTACAGTTACAATACCAATTTAAAAAATTTAAAATAAATGACATTTGAATCAACAACCGAAATAACAATTAAGAATAATATATTGATTGTAGATGATCATCCTTTTATCATTCAAGGCTATAAAAATGCTATCACTAGATACAATCCTAAACAATTTGAGTTTTTTATTACCGAAGCAAAAGACTGTGAATCAGGATATAATGTAATCACAAACCCTGCAACTTCACCTTTTGACGTTGCTTTTTTAGATATTAGCATGCCGTCTTATGATGAGAAAGGGATTTTTTCTGGAGAAGATTTAGCAAAATTATTGAATGAATACATGCCAAATTGCAAAATTATTTTGCTTACCATGTACACGGAATTACTGAAAATCAGAACTATAATTGACGCTATAAACCCATTAGGCCTTGTTATAAAAAATGATTTAACTTTCGATGAGTTGCTTTTTGGTTTTAATAAAGTCATAAATAATGAAACCTATTACAGTCAATCTATTCAAAAAATATTAGATCAATCAGAAATGGAAGCGATTGAAATTGACCTTTTTGACAAACAAATTCTTTTTCACATCTCAAAGGGAACAAAAACAAAAGATATTCCGCAATATGTTCCAATTTCTTTAAGCGCTATCGAAAAAAGAAAAATGAACTTAAAAAAATTATTAAATATAAGTGATGAAACCGATATTGAATTAGTGAGAGAAGCTAAGAATAGAGGATTGTTATTTTAATTTTAAAAATTTCATATAAAAAAAAACGGCACTTAAAATGCCGTTTTTTTTATGTTTTATTCTTCGCTTAAAGCATTCCAGCCACGAGCTTTGAGAGGAATTCGGGTATTCGCACGAGTTACTAAATGAATTCCTTCGCTTTCTTGAGTCATATGGCCAATAATCGTGAAATTTGGATTCCCTTTTATTTTTTCAAAATCTTCCATTTTGATTGTGAAAAGCAATTCATAATCTTCACCACCATTGATGGCTACTGTGGTTGCATCTAGATCGAATTCTTCGCAAGTATTCATAAACTGTGGGTCAAGCGGCAACTTATCTTCATATAAATTACAACCCACTTTCGATTGTTTGCAGATGTGCATAATTTCAGAAGACAATCCATCCGAAATATCAATCATTGCCGTTGGTTTTATTTCCAAAGCGTGTAACAAAGTGCGAACGTCTTTACGAGCTTCGGGTTTTAGTTGACGTTCTATTAAATAAGTATAGGCATCCAAATCAGGTTGCGAATTGGGGTTTACCTGAAAAACTTGTTTCTCTCTTTCTAAAACTTGTAAGCCCATATAAGCAGCACCAAGATCGCCAGTTACAACCAATAAATCAGTTTGTCCAGCACCGTTTCTATAAACAATCTCGTTTTCATCAGCTTCGCCAATAACGGTAATGCTGATAATCATTCCTTTTTGCGAAGAAGTGGTGTCACCACCAATAACATCCACTTTATATTCATTAGCAGCTAGCGTAATTCCATCGAATAATTCTTCTAAAGCTTCCAAAGGAAACCGATTAGAAACCGCTATCGAAACCAAAATTTGAGTGGCTTTGGCATTCATCGCACAAATATCCGAAACATTAACAACTACAGCTTTATAACCCAAATGTCTCAAAGGCATATACCCTAAATCAAAATGCACTCCTTCAACCAAAATATCTGTAGAAACAACTATTTTTTTGTCTTTGAAATCCAAAACGGCTGCATCATCGCCAATTCCTTTTAAAGTAGAAGTTTGGTTGATTTCAAAGTTTTTGGTCAAGTGGTCTATCAGTCCAAATTCGCCTAATTGGGCAATACTGGTTCGTTGTGGGGATTTGTCTTCGATCATAATTATAGAGAGGAACGAAGCAATCTTCATTCACTTGTTTTTAAGTTTAAATTTTTTGTGATGCAAAGGTACAAAGTTTTTAAGCCATACATTACATGGATTTTCTTGAATGTTTATTAAACAAAAAAACCTGACAATTTTCATCATCAGGTTTCTATCTTAATACTTAAATCTTAATACTAAAAAATCTAATCATTCAACTTCAAAACAGCCATAAACGCTTCTTGTGGAATTTCAACGTTTCCAACTAAACGCATCCGTTTTTTACCTTTTTTCTGTTTTTCCAATAATTTACGTTTACGCGAAATATCTCCACCATAACATTTGGCGGTAACATCTTTACGTAAGGCTTTTATCGTTTCACGGGCAATGATTTTAGCACCAATTGCTGCCTGAATCGGAATATCAAATTGTTGTCTCGGAATCAATTCACGCAATTTTTCACACATTTTTTTACCAATGTTGTAAGCATTGCTTTCGTGAATCAAAGCAGAAAGTGCATCCACCGATTGAGCATTTAATAAAACATCCAATTTCACTAATTTAGAAGTACGCATCCCAATTGGTGAATAATCAAATGAAGCATATCCTTTGGAAACTGTTTTCAATCTGTCGTAAAAATCGAATACAATTTCGGCCAATGGCATATCGAAATTCAATTCCACTCTTTCCGTAGTCAAATAGGTTTGATTGGTAATAACACCACGTTTTTCAATACACAAACTCATTACGTTCCCCACAAAATCAGATTTGGTAATGATAGTCGCTTTGATGTAAGGCTCTTCAACACGGTCAAGTTTGGAAGGTTCCGGCAAATCCGATGGATTGTTCACCACCATTCCAACTTCAGGTTCTTTTTTGGTGTAAGCCAAATACGAAACGTTGGGAACAGTAGTAATTACCGTCATATCAAATTCACGTTCCAATCGTTCCTGAATAATTTCCATATGCAGCATTCCCAAGAATCCGCAACGGAAACCAAAACCTAAAGCTGCTGAACTTTCGGCAGTGAATACCAATGAAGCATCGTTCAACTGTAATTTCTCCATCGAAGCTCTTAATTCTTCAAAATCTTCAGTATCTACTGGATAAATCCCAGCAAAAACCATTGGTTTCACATCTTCAAAACCCGTAATCATATTTGTTGTTGGCGTTTTAGCATCAGTTAGTGTATCACCAACTTTTACCTCTTTTGCCTCTTTAATTCCTGAAATTAAATAACCAACATCACCGGTAGAAATTACACTTTTTGGAACTTGATTTAATTTCAAAGTTCCTACTTCGTCAGCAAAATATTCATTGCCAGTAGCCATAAATTTAATCTTTTGACCTTTTTTGATTTCTCCGTTTTTCACACGGAAAATAACCTCAATTCCACGGAATGGATTGTAATGCGAGTCAAAAATCAAAGCTTGTAATGGTTCGTCTTTATTTCCTTTTGGAGCAGGAATTTTCTCGATAATGGCAGCCAAAATATTTTCGACACCAAAACCAGTTTTTCCCGAAGCGTGAATAATATCCTCCAGTTTACATCCCAATAAATCAATAATATCGTCACTAACTTCCTCAGGATTAGCACTTGGTAAATCTACTTTGTTCAAAACTGGAATAATTTCCAAGTCGTTTTCCAAAGCCAAATACAAATTCGAAATGGTTTGTGCCTGAATACTTTGTGCCGCATCCACAATCAAAAGCGCGCCTTCGCAAGCCGCAATCGAACGGGAAACCTCATACGAAAAGTCCACGTGTCCCGGTGTATCAATCAAATTCAGGATATAATCCTCGCCTTTGTACTTGTATTCCATCTGGATGGCGTGACTTTTTATGGTAATCCCACGTTCGCGTTCCAAGTCCATATTGTCAAGCAATTGGGCCTTTTCTTCACGAGCCGTAACGGTTTGAGTAGCACCAAGAAGTCTGTCAGCAAGCGTACTTTTACCGTGATCAATGTGTGCAATAATGCAAAAATTCCGTATATTTTTCATTCTCTATTTGTGTCAATTTATGTCCAACTGAGCGCAGTCGAAGTTTGGGCGTGACCACAAGGGTCGGGCTTTTCGTTACAAGTCCTCGCAAACTTCCGCTATCGCTGCACTTTGCTGTGGGCTTTCCTCTTCAATCCCTCACGCAAGCAATTAATCTGCAAATATAGTTTAAATTCAACAGTTTCAAAGTCCTTCTGCCACAATCTACTTGGTTTAAGATTCAGGACAAACGCATCAGCTTAAAAACAACTGCAGATTTGCAGATTTTAACACAAAAATTATTTGAAATTAGCCGTTTTCAACACGAATTAGACTCTTTAAAATCATAAAATTTGTTTGTCAAGAAAGATCTGTAAATCTACTTTAAATCATTTCTTAAATTTGAAGAAAGATGAGTAAATTATTTGGATTTAGTCTTTTGGGTATTAATAAAAAAAGGCTTGACTTTCGTCAAACCTAGATTATTTCTCCTGATAGCCGGAATCGCAATGACAATTTAAAGTTTACAACAAAGCGTCTAAACTATCAGCGTAAGTTTGTTTTGGAGCAACTCCTACTTGTTTTCCTACTACTTCTCCGTTGTGGAATACCAAAACTGTTGGGATATTTCTAACGCCGTATTTTGCAGCAAATTCTTGATTTGCATCAACATCTACTTTTCCTACGACTACTTTCCCTTCATATTCTTCCCCAAGTTGGTCAATGATTGGTCCAACCATTCTACAAGGTCCACACCAAGCTGCCCAAAAATCTACCATTACTGGTTTTGTTGACTTTAAAACTACTTCTTCAAAAGTAGCGTCTGTTATTGCTAATGCCATATTCTTATTTTTTTAAATTATTTGTTTTTGCAATGCAAAGATAAAGAAACATTTGAGTTACAAAGTGTAACTTGTATTACATTTAACTATTTTTAAATTGGTATAACTTATTTAGATCTAAAAGAGACATTTCATTGTGAAAAATTATTTAATCTTTCGATGCAATTATTAATTCAATAAGAATCTTAAAAAAATCTTATTTTTTATCAACTAAAAAGGGAGGATTGAATTAACAAGCCTCCCTTTTTGATTTGAAATGTGAATTATAATTATCCTAATGCAGCTCTTTTGAAACCTGTAACAATAAGATTTTTATCTAAAGATTTAACATAATCAGCAACGCTCATTTTGTTGTCTTTGATATAATCTTGGTTTACTAAGGTATTGTCTTTAAAGAAACGAGCTAATTTTCCTTTAGCAATATTGTCTAACATCGCTTCTGGTTTTCCTTCTTGACGCAAAAGATCTTTTGCAATTTCAATTTCTTTAGCGATGGTATCAGCATCTACACCAGCTTCGTTCAACGCAATTGGAGCCATAGCTGCAGCTTGCATTGATACATTTTTTGCAACTTCTTCAGCACCTTCTACGTTTGCAGATAGGGCTACTAAAGTGGCGATTTTGTTTCCAGCGTGAATGTAAGAACCAATAAAAGCTCCGTCTAATCTTTCGAAAGAACGGATTTCAATTTTTTCTCCGATAACTCCAGTTTGCTCGATTAATTTTTCAGCAATAGTGATTCCGTTATAGTCAGCAGCTAAAAAAGCTTCTTTAGTATCGAAATTCAAAGCTAATTCAGCAAAATCTTGAGCTAGTTTTATGAATGATTCATTTTTTCCTACGAAGTCAGTCTCACAGTTAAGAGAAACGATAGCTCCAGTAGTTTTGTCTGCACTAACAATAGCGATAACAGCTCCTTCAGAAGATTCTCTGTCAGCACGGTTTGCAGCTACTTTTTGTCCTTTTTTACGAAGGTTTTCGATTGCTAAATCAAAATCTCCATCAGATTCTACAAGTGCTTTTTTGCAGTCCATCATTCCTGCACCTGTAATTGTTCTTAATTTATTTACGTCTGCAGCAGTAATTGTTGCCATAATATAATGTGTTTAATGTTATAAAAGTAAAAATTCCAACTTTCAAATCCGAAATCCCAATTTTATCAAATTACTAACTTAATGTTATTAATTTTTTTGGAATTTGGAATTTAAAATTTGGAATTTAAATTTGATTTATTCTTCGGTTGCTGGAGCTTCAACTTCGGCAGTTGGTTCTGCTACTTCAACTTCGGCAACAGGAGCAACTGCAACTTCTTCGGCAACTACTTCTTCAGTACTTGCTTCAGGTTGGATGTCTGCTTCAGCACCTCTGTTTGAAAGACCGTCTACAATAGCTGCAGTTACAATAGATAAAATTTTATCGATTGATTTAGAAGCATCATCATTTGCAGGGATTACATATTCTACCTCTCTTGGGTCAGAATTGGTATCTACCATTGCAAAAACTGGAATGTTTAATTTTTGAGCTTCTTTTATTGCGATGTGTTCAGCTTTGATATCTACTACGAACAATGCTGCAGGAAGTCTAGACATATCTGCGATTGAACCTAAGTTTTTCTCTAATTTAGCACGAAGACGATCTACTTGCAAACGCTCTTTTTTAGAAAGGGTCATGAATGTTCCGTCTTTCTTCATTTTATCAATAGTAGCCATTTTTTTAACAGCTTTACGGATAGTTACGAAGTTAGTCAACATTCCGCCAGGCCATCTTTCAGTGATGTAAGGCATGTTACAAGCTGCTGCTTTATCGGCAACGATGTCTTTAGCTTGTTTTTTGGTAGCTACAAATAATATTTTTCTACCTGAGGCTGCAATTTTTTTCAAAGCTTCGTTAGCTTCTTCAATTTTTGCCGCAGTTTTATATAGATTGATAATGTGAATTCCATTACGTTCCATATAAATGTATGGAGCCATATTTGGATCCCATTTTCTAGTCATGTGTCCGAAGTGAACACCTGCTTCTAGTAATTCTTTTACTTCTACTTTGTTTGACATTTTTTGTTTAGTTTACGTTCTGTTGATTAGCAATGTGTTTTTTTGGTTTGTCGTTTGTTGTTTATTGTTTGTTGTTTCATCTCGAAACTCTAAACTCTAAACCATAAACTAAAAACTTTTCAACCCATTTAGATGCTAAACTAATTTCCCAACGCATCGGGACAACAACAACATTGTTTTTAAATTTAATCATCAATAAGTCTTGCACGAATTGCACAAGACAGGCAATATTAACGTTTAGAGAATTGGAATCTCTTACGAGCTTTTTTCTGACCGAATTTTTTACGTTCAACCATTCTTGGGTCTCTAGTTAATAAACCTTCTGGTTTCAAGATAGCTCTGTTTCCTTCGCCAACTTCACACATTACTCTTGCTAAAGCCATTCTTACAGCTTCTGCTTGACCAGTTGAACCACCTCCGTAAACGTTCACTTTTACGTCAAAGTTGCTTACGTTTTCTGTCATAGACATTGGTTGTAAAACTTTGTATTGTAAAGTTGCAGTTGGGAAATAAGTTGCGAATGGTTTTTTGTTTACAGTGATAACTCCTGTTCCTTCTGAAACATATACACGTGCAACAGCGGTTTTTCTTCTACCGATTTTGTGAATTACTCCCATTACTTAAGATCGTTTAGGTTAACAGTTCTAGGTTTTTGAGCGCCTTGTTTGTGCTCTGATCCTACAACAACATTTAAATTTCTGAAAAGTTCTGCTCCTAATTTGTTTTTAGGTAACATTCCTTTTACTGCTTTTTCCACCAATAATGCAGGGTTTTTTGCCTGTAATACTTTAGCAGTTAAAGTTCTTTGTCCTCCAGGATAACCAGTGTGACGAACGTATGTTTTTTCGTCTAGTTTGTTACCTGTAAGGTTGATTTTTTCTGAGTTGATAACAATTACGTTATCTCCACAGTCCACGTGTGGGGTATAACTTGGCTTGTACTTACCTCTAAGAATCATAGCGACCTTAGTTGCAAGACGTCCTAAGTTATGACCGTCAGCGTCTACCACAATCCATTCTTTGGATACGGTTGCTTTGCTTGTCGATACTGTTTTGTAGCTTAATGCGTTCACAATAATTTATTTTAATTAAACATTCCATTCCCAATAAAGGGAGCGCAAAAGTACAATTATTTTTTTGAAATGCAAATAGTCCTTAATTTTTATTTTATTCTGATTATCAGTCCGTAAAGTGTTTGTTTTTTTGGACGATTTTATTTTTGCCTTCTCCAA
>Ga0073904_10001807_pt1 | contig 16043 bp, 14 predicted proteins | sample KloWWTrecipitate_FD_66668 | JGI IMG/M metagenome (GOLD analysis project Ga0073904, IMG submission 66668) | Active sludge microbial communities from Klosterneuburg, Austria, studying microevolution and ecology of nitrifiers - Klosterneuburg... | ecosystem: Engineered > WWTP > Aerobic digester >...
TGCAGCGCCACGGCGATGCTGCCCGCCAGCAGGCCCAGCGCCATCAACGCGGCAGGCGCCAGGCCCAGCGCCGCCAGAGCGGCCGATGCCAGTGCCAGCACCAGCAGCACCAACGACGCCAGCTGGTAACGGTCATCGGGGCTGTCGGCCAGCACGAACATCGGTACCAGCACGTAGGACAGGCCGAGCGAGAACAAACCGATGAAGCCGTAGGGCGCCATCACCCGGTGCAGCGCCAGCACAGTGTCACGCGCCGGGGCGGCCGGCCAGCCGAGCCAGACGCTGACCAGTGCCAGCGCGGCCGCCAGCATCACCAGCAGCGCGGCCAGCGCGGCCCACCCATGCGCGACCACGCCCGGCATGCCGCGCGCGCCGAACAGGTTGCGCGCGGTGAGCAGGCCCCAGAGCAGCAATGCCAGGGTGCAGGCCGCGGCGCCGGCGGCCAGCCATGCCGGGCGCGCCAGGCCCATGCCCAGCGCCAGCACCGCAACACCGGGCATGTACAACCACCAGATCGCGGCCAGCAGATACGCTCCGGTGGCGGCCTGGCGCGACGCCACCGGCAGCAGCTGGGCGCCAGCACCGAGCACCGACATGCCCAGCACCCCCAGCGTGATCAGGTGCACGGCGGCCAGCGGCCAGCCCAGTCCGGCGCCAAAGTCCGTCCCGTTCGCCGCACCCACGGCCAGCGCCAGCCACGCCAACAGGTGGAACACCACGGCGGCGCCGAAATGGCGCAGCGGAATCGACGCCGGCAGCAGGCGTCCCTTGGCGCCGCCGATGAATGCGCCTGCCGCTGTTCTCGCCGCGCGTGTCCCCTGGCGCGATGCCACCATCAGCGCCGCGCGTACAGGCGCCTTTGCCGGCGCGGGACGCTCCGTCACGGCAGGCGGCTCAATCGCAGCCGCACCTCGCCCGGTTCGCCGGTGAGCGGTTCGACCTGCCAGCCAATCTGCGCCAGCTCCGGATACAGCATCTTCGGGTCGCGGTCGTGGTGCACGATGACTGCGCTGGCCGGGTCCACCGAATGCACCAGCTGCAAAATCTTCACCAGCGGTTGCGGCGGTGGCAGGCCGCGCACGTCGATGTGAACGCCTTTATCGTCTTGCCATACGTGCATCTGCAGATTCTCCGATCCTGCCTGCACGTCAAGGATTGCAGGCCGTTGGCACGGGAGCGGAGCCATTCGGGCACGAAGGCAACGCGGCTACAGGCATCGGCGTCATGTTGCAACCCCGTGTGCGAGTGTGTGTACCAGGCGCTGGGCCAATATGCGCGCGACCTGGCGGCGGTAGTTCGAATCGGTGATGGTACTGCGCATCGGGCTGACCTGTTTCTGCACCGCCTTGCCGATGGTGGCGAGCATGGCGGTGTCCACCGGCTGCCCGATCAGCGTGTCCAGGCCCGCCACCACGACTGGCCGCGATGCGACGCCGCTGATTGCGATCAGCAGCGATTGCAGCGCCCCTTCGGCGCAGCGCAGTGCCACCGCGACACCGGCCAGCGGGAAGTCCATCGCGCCGCGCACCCGGGCCTTGCGATAGGCGCAGACCTGTCCGGCAGGCGCAGCGGGCAAACGCACGCAGGTCATCACTTCATCCGCGGCCAATGTCAGGTGTGCTGCGCCGTCGTCGCGGTACAGGTCGGTCAGCGCCAGCGTGCGTGCGCCGCGCACCGAAGACAGCCCGACCTCGGCCTGCAGCACCAGCAGCACCGGCGCAAGGTCGCCGCTGAATGCCGCGTGGCAGCGCGCACCCTGCGGCGCGACATGGCAGGTGTCGCCGCCGCGTTTGAGGCAGTAGTGGTTGGCGGCGCGCCACCATTCGCTCTGGTTGTAGAAGACGCAACGGGTATCCTGGCACAGGTTGCCGCCCAGCGTAGCCGCGCTGCGGTGGCCGGGACCGGCGGCGGCACGCGCCGCATCGGCCAGCGCCGGCACGGCGCGCGCGATGACCGGGTCGCCGGCAATCCGCGCCAGCGTGACTCCGGCGCCGAGCACCAGCGCGCCATCGGCCGCGTTGTCGACGGTGTCCATGCCCTGCAGCGCCGACAGATCGACCAGGTTTGTCGGATGCTCCAGCCCGCGGCGCAGATTGGGCAACAGGTCGGTGCCGCCAGCGATCAGCCGCGAGGCAGTGTTGTCTGCCAGCAGTTGACACGCCTGGGTAATGCTGCGCGGACGTTGTACGCTGCAAGCGGGCAGGGCATGCATGGTCAAGCCTCCTGGCGCAAGGCGCGTTGTTGCTGCAGCCGGCGTTCGCGCTGGCGCGTCAGCAAGGCGTCATAGACACGGTCCGGCGTGACCGGCAGCTGCGTCAAACGCAGGCCCAGCGCGTCGGCGATCGCATTGATCAGGGCCGGCGGGAAACCATGCAAGCCGCCTTCGCTGCCTTCCTTGGCGCCAAACGGGCCCAGCGGGTCCATGCTCTCGATCAGAGTGACCGCGATCGGTGGCGACTCGGTGATGCCGGCAATGCGGTAGTCGAGCAGATTGCTGCACACTGGCAGTCCTTCGTGATACCGGGTTTCCTCCGACAAGGCCTGGCCCATGCCCATCCAGACCGCGCCCTGCACCTGGCCTTCCACGGCCAGCGGGTTGAGTGCACGCCCACAGTCGTGTGCGACCCACACCTGCAGCACGCGCACCGCGCCGGTGTCTTCGTCGACCTGGACTTCGACCACCTGCGCGGCATAACTGAAACCGGCGGCCGCACCGACCGCCGCACCCCGGAACCTGCCGCCCTGGGTCTCGGGCGGCGTGGACCAGCTGCCCTTGATGGTCAAGGTGCCGGTGTCCGCCAGCGCGGCCTGCACACATTGGGCAAAGTCGAGTCGCTGGTCGGTCCCGCTCACGCCGCAGGATTCACCGTCCCACGCGATCTGCGCCGCATCCACCTTGAGCCGCGTCGCGGCGGCGGCAACCAGCACCTCGCGCAGGGCTTGCGCCGCGCGCAGAGCCGCGTTGCCGACCATGAACGACACCCGCGACGAATACGAACCGTTGTCCTTGGGCGTCAAGGCACTGTCGGCGGAGATGATCCGGATCCGCGCCATCGGCAGCAGCAGCACCTCGGCCACGACCTGGGTCAACAAGGTGTTCGAACCCTGGCCGATGTCGGCCGCGCCGGTCAGGATGGTGATGCTGCCGTCGAAGTCAAGCTTGAGATGGATCACCGCATGCGGCTCGCCACTCCAGTGCACCGGCTTGGCCGAACCCGACACATAGTGCGAACACGCCATGCCCAGGCCGCGACCGGGTGGCAATTTGCCCCGCCGCGTTTGCCAACCCGACGCCTGCTCGACCGCGTCCAGGCACTGCGCCAGCCCATACGAATTGACCTGCAGGTCGTTCAGTGTGCGGTAAGGCGCCTCGATCAGATTGGCCCGGCGCAATGCGATCGGGTCGATGCCCAGTTGCCCGGCCATCTCGTCGAGCAGCGACTCAACCGCGAACCGCACGTTCACCGCGCCGTGGCCACGCATCGCGCCGCACGGTGGCAGGTTGGTGTAGACGCGGTAACCGCGGTAACGCACGGCGCCGATCCGGTACAAGGCATGCAGCAGCGCGCCGGCATACAGGATGGTCACCAACCCATAACCGGCGTACGCGCCGCCGCGTTGCACGACTTCGGCCTCCAGCGCCGTGATGGTTCCGTCGCGCCGCAGCCCGATCCGCAGCCGCGTCGCCGTCTCGGGACGGCCGCGGTGCGTCAGGAACACCTCTTCGCGGGTGAGCTCCAGCTTCACCGTGCCACCGGCCGCACGTGCCAGCGCCGCGGTGATCATCTCGAAATTGAGCGGCTCGACCCGGTGCCCGAAACCGCCGCCGACAAACGGCTTGATGACCCGGATCTGCGAGCTGTCCAGGCCCAGTGTCTGCGCCAGCATCAGGTGCAGGTAATACGGCACCTGCGTCACCGAATGCATGGTCAGGCGTTCGCGTTCGGGCTCCCATACCGCGACGCTGGCATTGAGTTCGATCTGGCCGTGCGCGATCTCGGCGCAGTGGTAGCTGCGCTCGAGCACCAGGTCGGCCGCCTGGAAACCGGCCTCGACGTCGCCAAAATCCTGCTCGACCTGGCGCTCCAGGTTGCCGGGTTTGTTCTCGTGCAGCAGCGGCGCAGCGTCTGCACGGGCGTCGGCCGCCGTGAACATGGCCGGCAACACGTCGATGTCGACCTGCACCGCCGCCAGGGCCGCCCGTGCGCTGGCTTCGTCGACGGCGGCCACCGCAAACAGGGGCTCGCCACGGTAACGCACCTTGTCCCTGGCCAGTGGCCATTCGTTCTGCGCGATCGGAATCACACCGTAAGGCGCGACAAAATCTGCCCCGGTGATGACGGCTGCGACACCGGGCATGGCGCGTGCGCGTGTGGTGTCGATGGCGCGGATCCGGCCATGTGCGACCGTGCTGCGTCCGATCAGTCCGACCAGCGCACCCGAAAACGGCAGGTCGGCGGTATAGCGTGCGCGTCCGGTCACCTTCTCGATGCCGTCGACCAGCGGCGTGCGTTGGCCGATCGAGTGTGTCGGCGGTGCGGGCACCCGCACGGGTGTGGGGTCGCGCTTCACGGCGGGCTGGTGCAGGCCGCCTGCACCGATTCGATGATCTTGACATAGCCGGTGCAGCGGCACAGGTTGCCGGCCAGCGCCTGGCGGATCTGCTCCGGCTCCGGATGGGACTCGCGGCGCAGCAAGGCCTCGGACGCCATCACCATGCCGGGTGTGCAAAAGCCGCATTGGGTGCCCAGGTTCTCGTGGAACGCACGCTGCAGCCGGCGCATGCGGCCACCTTCGGCCAGGCCCTCGATGGTCTCGATGGCCCGGTCCTGGACACTGATGGCCAGCGTGATGCAGGCCAGGCGCGGTGCGCCGTCCACCAGCACGGTGCAGGCGCCGCATTCGCCGCCATCGCAGCCCTGCTTGGTGCCGACCAGGCCCAGCTCGTCGCGCAGCACCTCGATCAACAACGCGTTTTCCCGCGTGGCAACGGTGTGCTTGCGGCCGTTGACGTGCAGCGCGAGCAGCAGGGCGTTCGAAGCGCCAGTTGCGCCGTCTGTATAGCTCATGGCGTCACCTTTGGCCGCAGATCGCGCAGGCGAACCGCCTTGCCTTGCGAACGTGCGATGCTGCCGCTGGTTTGCACCACCACGTCGGTGGTGATGCCGATCAACGACTTGATGTGGTGGGCGGCAGATCGGGCCAGCTGCAGGTGGCGCTCGGCATCGACACCGGGCTGCGCCTCGACTTCGACCCGCAGATGGTCGAGCGAGCCATGCCGCTCGACCACCAGCAGGTAGTGTGGCGCCAGATCGGGCAAACCCACCAGCACCGCTTCGACCTGCGACGGGTAGACGTTGACACCGCGGATGATCAGCATGTCGTCGTTGCGCCCGGTGATGCGCAGGATTCGCACATGGGTGCGGCCGCAGTCGCATGGCACGGTGGTCAGCCGCGTGATGTCCCGGGTGCGGTAACGCAGCATCGGCAAGGCCTGCTTGGTCAGGGTGGTGATGACCAGTTCGCCGGCTTCGCCCTCGGGCAGGCGCCAACCGGTCTGGGGGTCGATCACCTCGAAGATGAAATGGTCCTCCCAGCCATGCAGACCGCTTTGGTATTCGCACTCGCAGGCGACACCCGGGCCCATGATCTCGGACAGGCCGTATACGTCCACGGCCTTGAGTCCGAGCCGCTTTTCGACTTCGCGGCGCAAGGCATCGGTCCATGGCTCGGCGCCGAACAGGCCGACGCGCAGTGAGCCGGCGCTCAGGTCCACGCCCTGTTGTTCAGCCACTTCGGCGATCGCCAGCGCATATGACGGGGTGGCGCACAGGACCCGGGCCCGGAAGTCGGTGATCAGCGCGACCTGGCGTTCGGTCGAACCACCGGACATCGGCACCACCACCGCGCCCAGCCGCGCGGCACCATCATGCGCGCCCAGGCCGCCGGTGAACAACCCGTAGCCGTACGCGTTGTGCAACACGTCGCCGCGGCGCGCGCCGGCCGCAAAAAGCGACCGAGCCATCAGGTCGGCCCAGTTGTTGAGGTCGTCCGCGGTGTAGCCCACCACCGTCGGTTTGCCGGTCGTGCCAGACGATGCATGCAGTCGCGCCAGCTGCTCGACCGGCCGGGTGAACATGCCGAACGGGTAATGGTCACGCAGGTCGGTCTTGACGGTGAACGGCAGCCGGGCCAGGTCGTCCAGGCTGCGGATGTCCTGCGGCGTGATGCCCAGTGCATCGAACCGCTGTCGGTGCAGCGGCACCGTGTCGTAGGCGCTGCGCACCGTGTTCTGCAGCCGCTGCAGCTGCAGCTGTGCGAGCAGTTCTCTGGGCAGGGTCTCCTGCTTCGGATGCAGGTATCCGCTGCGTTGGCCCACGCGCATTTCTGCGCTGGTCGATGCTCCCATGGGGTCTTCTCCTGTCAGGTTGGATGGCCGGGTCGCCCGCGCGGCACACCACGCACCGGCAAGCGGGTCAGGGCGAAACCCTGGTTGAACGCGCCACGTGTGACCAATGCGAACTTGAACCAGGCACCGGTGGCGGCGACCAGCAAACCGGCCAGCGCCATCGCCATGCTCGCGGCTGCGGTGCCGGCGAGCACGCTGGTTGCCAGCAGCACCAGCAGCAGCGGCGCGGCGCTGCCGGCCCATGACAACCAGCGGCCCGGCGGATCCAGCGCGGCCAGGGCGCGCGGTGCGGCGTGGGGTTCGATGGCGCGGCGCCAGGCGTGCCAGAAGGCAACACGAAGCACGACCAGCAGCACGAACAGTCCGGCCAGCGTCGGCGTGCCAGCCCACCAGCCGGCCAGCAGCCAGAACAGACCGGTGCCTTCGGCCAGCGAACAAGCCACGATCAGCGCCGGCATACGCGCGTCGCGCCAGGCCGGTATGCCACGTGCAGCCTTCAGGATGCGTCCCTGGCAATACGCAAAGGCCAGTGCCGCCAGGGCGGCCAGTGGCGCCAGCGCCTGCCACCCGAGCACCATGCCAAAGGCGCTGGCGAAAACCAGCGGTGCCACGAAAGCCTCGCGTGTCATCCACGATGTACGCGGATTGAAGAACACATGCAGCGCGCGCAGCGGCCGGCCGATCTCGAGCCAGACACACAACAGGCCCAGCCCCATCAAGGCCATGCCGGTGAGCAGCAGCGCCGATGCGTGCATACCTGGCGCAATCGACAACGCGGTTATCACGATCAGTCCACTGCCCAGGCCGCCGCCGATGAAGTTGCCTGCCGCGCGCCAGTCCCAACTGGTCTGCTGCCACGGATTGGGACCGAACGGAGATGGCGTGCCCGGTCCCTTGCGCTTGCGGCCCTGGTTGTCGGGGCGATCGGGCTGGCGCATCAGACGTCCTCCCGGTTCGAGTCCCAGAGGTAGTGAAAACCGGGCCCGGTGCCCAGTTCCTCGTGCATGCGGAAATGCTGGTTGTGCGCCAGCAGTTGCGACACATTGCTGTTCGGGTCATCCTGGTCGCCGAAAGCCAATGCGTCGGCGATGCAGGCGTTCACGCAAGCCGGTGTGGCCTGGGCATCGACACCCGGTGTCAGTCCCTTGGCCAGGCCGTCGTCGATGCGATCGACGCAGAAGGTGCATTTGGTCGCCACCGCGAGCCGTGCGTCATCATGGCGCACGGCCTCACTGGTGATCGGGTCGGCGCCATAGGCGAACGTCGCGCGTTCGGTCTTGTAGCGCGCCTGGTACGGGCATGCGACGGCGCAATAGGAGCAACCGATACACAGGTCGTAGTCGATGGTCACGATGCCATCGGCGCGTTTTTTCGTTGCCGTGGTCGGGCAGACGTCCATACACGGCGGATCTTCGCAATGCTGGCAACCGACCGGGACAAACGCCCGTTGCACGTCCGGATAAGTGCCGAACTCCATGTCCAGCACCCGCCGCCACTGCACGCCCGGGGGTGTCGCGTTCGCATGCCGGCACGCAGCGGTGCAGGTCTGGCAACCGACACAACGCCGCAAGTCGGCGACCATCGCCCAGCGGGTCATGTCGGTTTTCCTTTCTTGAGCGCCACACGCACGATGTCGGCGCCCGATCCGGTGGCATCGGTCTGCGCCATCGACATGCTGGCCAATGTGTTCAGGCTGGGTACGTCGAAGTCCTTGGCCAGCGGTGTTTCCCAGTGGCCGAACTGGCCGATCATCAGCAAGGTGTCGGGGCGGATGCCCTGGCGCACCACGGCGCGTCCGCGCACGCTGCGTTTGGGGGTTGCGATCTCGATCGGGTCACCCTCTGCAATGCCCAATCGTTCGGCGGTCCGGGTATTGACGATGACACCGCGGTGGCCGCTGACGTTGTCGGCCACTTCCTTGATCATCTGCATGCCGACGTTGCCGCCCCAGGCATATTGCATCGAACGTGCGGTCAGCAGCCAGAACGGATAGTCCTGCAACTGCGCGCCGCCTTCGGTGACGATGGTCTCCCACATGGACGGGAAGTTCTTCCACTTCGGCAGCCCCTGGTATTCGGTCAGCTGCAGGTCCCACCAGTGCATGTCGTTTTCATGCAGCCGGCGCCCGAGTTCGGTGCCCACGCGCAGCAGTTGCTCCTGGTACGGCAATTCGAAGCGCAGGCCGCGTTCGATCATGGTCGGCAACAGGTACCAGCGAAATCGCGGATACGGATTGGTCGCCATGCCGTGTTCCTTCCACCAGTCCAGCCCGTGCGCGGTTTCGCCACCGGACAACTCGGCGCTGGCGGCGCGGCAGACCGCGTCCCATATCGCCTCTCGGCTGTGGCTGTGTTCGAGTGCCAGCGAGTGGTCGGTGTGTTCGCCGCGCAGCGGCACACCGGCGGCGCCCTTGTTGATGGAGGCGTTGTAGCGGCTGGTCAACCCGGTGCGGTGCGCCAGTTCGGTCGCCACTTCGGTGAAGTCGCGCGCCTGGCCCTGTGGCGCCACGACCGGTTGGCGCAGCGCGAAACCCTCATGGTCCCAGAACTGCTCGACGTATTTGGTACTGCCGATGCGGATCAGCTGCAGGCTCTCCAGGTCGGTGGCATCGGGCAACAACACGTCGGCGAAATGGTTGGTCTCGTCCCGCGTGTAGGCGAATGCGACGATGAACGGGAACCGCGCCATCTTCTCGCCCAGCGCATCGGTATCCCAGAACGAGATCGCCGGGTTGGTGCGGTACAGGAACCAGACATCGGGCGCCGTCACCCGCGGCAGGCCCTTGGGTGTCTCGTCCATGAACATCCACGAAAAATGGGTCGGCCCCAGCGCCTGGCTCCAGGGTCCGTCGGCCGCCAGCGGCACCAGGGTGCGGTAGGCGTTGCGGATATTGGGTGTCGGTGACCAGCGCGCCTTGTCGGTCGGGTTCATCGGGTAGGCCATGAACCCGTCTGCGCCGGCTTGCACGCTGTCGTGGCGCTGCGACATCGGCCGCGTCAGCCGTACTGTGGTGCCGATGGTGCCGCCTGGCACCTCCAGCGCGCCCACCAGCGTGGCCAGCAAGGTACGTGCCCAGCAACACTCGAAGCCACCCCAGCCATTGTTCACCGTCTTGCCCAGCGTCACCGCGACCGGGCGAAACGGCAAGGTCTTGCCTTCGATCTCGATGGTTTCGCCGACGCAGGCATGTGCGATGTAGTCGAGCGCGATCTGCCGCATCGATGCGGCGGGCACGTCGCAGATGGCTTGCGCCCACTCGGGCGCATACGGCTGCATGTGTTGTACCAGCCGTGTGAACGCGGTCTCGCCGACCAGCAGACCCTCACCCAGGATGTCGCCGTCCGGGCCGACCTCGATGGCGTCGACCTCGAAACGCCCTTCGAGCGCCTCGTCGATGTCGGCATGGTCGTGCACACACGCGCTGGCGGTGCGCAGGTTCCAGACCAGTGGTTTGCGGCTGGCGCGATCGCGCAGGTAGTAACCACCGGCGCCGATCAGGTACGGCGAGGCAGTGCGTTTGCACAGGAAGGGCAGATCGAGTCGTTCGCGCGCGACCTCGTGCAGCATGACGTGGATCAGCGCATACAGGAAGGCGGGGTCGGTCTTGGGTTTGATCGGCACCCATTGGGCCGAGCAGGCGCCGGTGACCGACAGATGCGGCTCGACCTGGACGCGTTTCATGCCGCGCACCCGTGCCTTTGAATGGCGCCATATGCCGACTACGCCGCCCGAGGCCTCGATGTTCGAGCCGCAGGAGATCAGGTAGTTGCACAACGGTGTGTCGGCCGCGACGATGAACGCGCGGTGCCACAGTTCGCCGTACAGGTGTTCGGAGTGGTAACACTTGACGCCCTGGCCGGAGCCCAAGCCCATGTCCACCGGGCCCCAGGCCGCCAGGAAGGCGGGGAAGGTGCCCATGTAGGACTGTGGCGTGCCGCCGCCGCCGAAGCTGGCGGCAACCCGCGGATACCCGGATCCGTCGAGCAGGCCTTCGGCGCGGATCTGACCCAGCTTGTCGGCGATCAGTCCATAGGCTTCATCCCACGAGATCTCGACGAATTGCGGGTCTTCGCCCTTGCCCTTGCGCGGATTGCTGCGTTTCATCGGCGCCAGCACCCGGTTCGGGTTGTAGGTCTTCTGCACCAGGCCAAAGGCCTTCACGCAGACCTTGCCACCACCGGGGTGGATCTTTTCGGCGCAGAAATTGGGTTCCACCTCGGTGGCAACGCCGTTGCGCACCTTGACCGTGAGCAGGTCGGGGCCTGCGACACACTGGTAGCAGTAGGTAGGCACTCGCCGGGTCGTGGTGGCCGCATCGGTCATGTGGTTTGCGCCTTCTGCGCCTTGGCGGCCAGGCGTTGTGCGGTCTTGGCGACATCGACGATGAAGCGCGCATGCTGGCCGCGCACGATGGACTCGACGGCGTCGCGGCCTTCGATGTCGAACACCACGGCGCGGCCCTCCAGCGACTCGATCCGCACCGTGATCGTGACCGCCATGCCTATCAGCGTGGCAGCGATATGGTCGATGGCAACGCGGGTGCCCACCGAGTCTTCGCCGGCGTCCAGGTGTTGCAGCAGCAGGTCGCGGCACGCGATCTCGATGTCGCGTACCAGCATCGGCGTGGCGTAGACACGCGCTGCTTCGCCCATGAAGTCGATGGTCTGCTCGCGCGTGACGTCGAATGTGACGCTGCGCTCGAGTCCGGTTGTCAATGTGGCTCGCATGATCTTGTTCCTGATTTCACAGTCCGAGGTAGGCCTGCTGCACCTGTGGGTCATGCAGCAGTTGGTTGGCGTCGCCATGCAGTTCGATGCGTCCGGTCTCCATCACGTAGCCGCGGCTGGCCACGGTCAGCGCGGCGCGTGCGTTCTGGTCCACCAGCAGGATCGTCGTGCCGGTCTGTCGCAGCGCGGCGACGCGGGCGAAGATCTCGCTGACCAGCCGTGGCGCCAGGCCCATGCTCGGTTCGTCGAGCAGCAGCAGGCGCGGATGGGACATCAGTGCCCGACCGATGGCCAGCATCTGCTGCTGGCCGCCGGACAAGTTGCCCGCCAGTTCATTGCGCTTTTGCGCCAGCGCCGGAAACATCTCCAGCACGCCGGGCAGGGCATCCTGCGAACCACGGGCAAAGGCGCCCAACCGCAGGTTGTCCAGCACGCTCAGCGGTCCGAACACCTGGCGTCCTTCGGGTACCTGCACGATGCCCAGGCGCAGCCGCTGGCGCGCATTGAGACCGGCGATGTCCTGGCCGTCGAAACGGATGGTGCCGCCGCAACTGGGCTGGACACCGGACAAGGTGCGCAGCAGTGTGGTCTTGCCCGCACCATTGGCGCCGACCAGGGCCACGAGTTCACCGGCGTCCACCCGCAGGCTGACGCCCGACAGCGCCGGAATCCGGCCATAGCGGCTTTGCAGTTGCTCGACCTCAAGCATGGGCGCTCTCCTGCGCGGCGGCCGGTGTTTCGTCGGCGGTTCCCAGATACGCCTCGATCACCTGCGGATGGCTGCTGACCTGCTCGGGTGTGCCTTCGGCCAGCTTGCGGCCGTGGTCGAGCACAAAGACATGGTCGGACACCTCCATCACCAGGCGCATGTTGTGCTCGACCAGGATCACCGTCGTGCCGGTCTGCGCCAGACGCTTGATCAGTGCGTCGATCTCGCGCGCCTCGGTCTGGTTCAACCCGGCCGCCGGCTCGTCGAGCAGCAGCAGGCGGGGTTCGGCGGCCAGCGCGCGCGCAATCTCGAGCCGCTTGAGTGCGCCATACGGCATGCTGTCGGCGGCTGCATCCGCATACGCTTCGAGTCCGACCTGCGCCAGCAATTGCCGCGCGGAGGATCGGCATGCAGCTTCGCCCCGTCGCAGTGCCGGTGTGTGCAGCAGTGAGGCCAGCAGCGAGCAGGGCTGACGCAGGTGGCGCCCGGTCATGACGTTCTCGAGTGCCGTCATGTTGAAGAACACCTGCAGGTTCTGGAATGTGCGGCCGATGCCGGCCTGGGCAAACTGGTGCGTGGCCTGGCCGGCGAGTTCCCGGCCGTCGAGCCTGATGCTGCCCGCGGCGGGCGCGTAGACGCCGCTGAGCAGGTTGATCAGGCTGGTCTTGCCGGCGCCGTTGGGGCCGATGATGGAGTGCACCGCGCCCTCGTGGATCTGCAGGTCGAGCTCGGCGATCGCGCGCACGCCGCCGAACGACTTGGACAATTGTTCGACGACCAGCAGCGTCATGGTGTGCTCCGCTCGCGCGACATGCGCCGCTGGTGCCACCACGATTGCAGCGTCGGTACCACGCCCTGCGGAAAGAACACCATGGTGGCGATCAGCACGGCACCGAACACCATCATCTCGTATTCCTTGAGCACGGTCAGGAACTGCGGCAGTATGGTCAGTGCGGCGGCGCCCAGCACGGCGCCAAACACCGATGCCATGCCGCCGAACACGACCATGATCACCAGTTCGACCGAATGCATGAACGAGGCCTTCGCCGGTGTCAGGAATGCGGCGTAGTGCGCCGTCAACGCGCCGGCCAGCGCCGCCAGCACGGCCGACATCACGAACACCTGCAGCTTGAAGCGCTGGCTGGCGATGCCCAGCGTCTCGGCGGCCACCGGCGAGCCGTGCAAGGCGCGCAGCGCGCGGCCATTGGGCGAGTCAATCAGGTTCAGCGCCAGCCAGACCGTGAGCAGCAGCAGTGCGCCGGCGATCCAGTACCACAGGCGTTCGCCTTGCACCGCAAAGCCGAACAACACCAGCGGCGGTACCGCCATGCCATCGGGGCCACCGGTCCAGCGGTCTTCGGTGGTGAGCACGATCGAGATGATGACTCCCAGGCCCAGCGTGGCCATGGCCAGCGTGTGGCCCTTGAGCCGCAGGGTCGGCCGGCCGATCACGAAGGCCAGCAGACCCACCAAGGTGCAGGCGATCGGCAGCGACAACCAGACCGGAACGCCGTAACGCGTGGCAAGGATGGCGCTGCCATAAGCGCCGAGTGAGAAAAAGCCAGCATGACCCAGGCTGATCTGTCCGGCGTAACCGATCAGCAGGTTCAGGCCGACACACACCATGGCATTGAGCGCAACCTGGATCGCGACGTCGTACGCATAGTTGTTCGCCATCCACAGCGGTGCCGACACGATGATCAGTGCCAGCAGCAGCGTGCCGCCGACACGCGGCGTCGCGATGGGCATGCGCTTGCGCACCATGGGCTCAGACCCGATCACTGCGGCGCGCACCGAGAAGCCCTCCAGGCATCAGGAACAACACGGCCAGGATCACGACGAAAGCGATCGCGTCCTTGTAGGCGGACGAGATGAAACCGGCGCCCAGGCCCTCGAGCAGGCCCAGCACCAGGCCGCCGAGCACGGCACCAGCGAAACTGCCCATGCCGCCGAGCATGGCGGCGGCGAATCCCTTGAGGCCGAGCATGATGCCGGTGTCGTAGGCGGTAAATGCAATTGGCGCGATCAGCACGCCGCCCAGTGCGCCGAGTGCCGCGGCCAGGCCGAAACTGGCAAACAGCACGCCCCGGGTCGGAATGCCCACCAGCTGGGCGGCCAGCCGGTTGTACGAGGTGGCCAGCATGGCCTTGCCCAGCAGTGTGCGGCCGTAGAAAGCGCTCAGCGCGGCGACGGCGAGCGCGGTGCCGCCCATCACCCACAGGCTCTGCGGCAGGATGGTGGCGCCCAGGAACTGCAGCGGCTGCTCGCCGGAGAACGCGGGCAGGCGGTGCACGCCCTTGTCCCAGACCAGTTGGGCCAGCCCGCGCAGGAACAGCGAGACACCGATGGTGATGATGATCAGTGTCACCGTGTCGGCATCACGCGCCGGTTCGATCGCGAGCTTTTCCACCATCAGGGCCACCAGTATCGCGACGACGATGGCCAGCATGACTGCTACTGCCAGCGGCAGGCCGGCCGCCAGCAGCGTGACTGCGCTCATGCCACCGATCATCACGAATTCGCCCTGCGCAAAATTGATCGCTCCGCTGGCGTTGTAGATGATCGAGAAGCCCAGTGCAACCAGCGCATAGATGGCCCCAGCGGTCAAGCCGCTGGCGACGAACTGGAGCCACGCCGTGTCCATGGTGACGGTCAGTCGAGGTGGGTGGTTCGGCTACTTGACCAGGGTCCAGTCGCCGTTGCGCACTTCGAGCATGCGAAACGCGCCCAGATCCAGGCCCATGTGGTCCTTGGCCGACATGGTGACGATGCCGCCGGTGCCGATGTAGCCCCTGGTCGATTCGAGCGCGTCGCGCACCTTGGCCTTGTCGGTCGACCCGGCTGTCTTGATGGCATTGAGCGCCAGCATCAGGCCGTCATAGGCATGGCCGCCAAAGGCCGAGATATCCATCTTGTGCTTGTCCTCGTAGGCCTTGCGGTAGGCGACGGCGACCGGCTTTTGCGGATCGTTGGCCGCCAGCAGCTCGGACACCAGCAGCGCGGCGGCGGGCAGGCGCACACCTTCGGCGGCGGGACCGGAGAGCTTGATGTATTCGCGCGACGCGACACCGTGCGACTGGTACAGCGGCAGCGTCAGCCCCACCTGGCGGAAGTTGCGGGTGACGATGGCCGGGCCCTGCCCGAAGCCGGCATTGAGCACCGCATGCGCCGAGCTGCCCTTGATCTTGGTCAGCTGGGTCGTCATGTCGGTGTCGGTAGCGCCGTAGGTTTCGTCGGCGACGACTTCGACGCCGTAGTTGCCGACCACCTTCAGGCACTCGGCGCGCATCGACTTGTCGAATCCGCCGGTGCCCGCGATCAGCGCCACCTTGGTCATCTTGCGCGTCTGCATGTCGGCAAAGATCTTCTCGCAGGCCATGCGGTCGGTATGGGGTGTCTTGAACACCCATTTCTTGACCGGCTCGACGATCACGACGGCGCCGGCCAGCGACAGGAAGGAAATACCCGCAGACTCGACCATCGGCACCGCGGCCATGGTGGTGCCGGTGGTGGAGCCGCCGACGATGATGTCGACCTTGTCCTGCTCGAGCAGGCGCTTGACGAAGGTGCGTGCCTTTTCGGCATCGCCGGCGTCGTCGTAGGCCACCAGTTGCAGCTTGCGCCCGATCACGCCGCCGGCGGCGTTGATCTGGTCGACATACAGTTCCAGGGTCTTGAGTTCAGGGTCGCCCAGGAATGCGGCAGGACCGGTGACCGACAGGAAGGATCCGACGCGGATCGGTTCCTGTGCCACGGCGATGGGCGACAAGAAGCCCACCGCCAGGGTCAGTGCTGCGGTTGCGAGTCGACCTGCCCAGCGCAGGGTGGGACGGATGTGTTGCATGGATGTGTCTCCTACAGGGGTGCCGCCTTGCGCCGTGATGGCCGGTCACGCCCCGGCGCGGCTAAAATTCCGGAAGCGCAGCTCATTCTGGTACCGGAATGCTGGTATTGACTTAATCTAGAACAGCTTTTTGACCAAAACATCCGCCACAACCCGTCGCGCCGGCCCGCCGCGCCCTCGCTCCCGAACGGTTCCGGTCGTCGATCCGGAGGCGATCGACGTCCGTCCGGTGCGCCGAACTGACCTGGATCAGGTCATTGCGATCGATGCCACGGTCACCGGCCACGAAAAGCGCCCGTATTGGCAGCGGGTGTATCGGCGTTATGGCGTACCCAGCGCTGGCGAAGTACGGCA
>Ga0073904_10001809_pt1 | contig 16029 bp, 15 predicted proteins | sample KloWWTrecipitate_FD_66668 | JGI IMG/M metagenome (GOLD analysis project Ga0073904, IMG submission 66668) | Active sludge microbial communities from Klosterneuburg, Austria, studying microevolution and ecology of nitrifiers - Klosterneuburg... | ecosystem: Engineered > WWTP > Aerobic digester >...
ATCGGGCTCGGCTGGTCGATGTGGATCGTCCTGCCGGTCACCGTCGTGCTGACGTTGGTTGTTCTGCGGGCGCTCACCCCGAAAGGGGCGCGCGTCATGCTGCAAAAGCAGTACGCGATCCTCGGCGACCTGCACACGTGGACCATGACGTGGCTCTACATCATGACGTTCGGGTCGTTCATCGGGTTCTCCGCCGCGTTTCCGAAGCTAATCCAGGACGTCTTCGGCCGGCTGCCGGACGGAGGACTCAATCCGAACGCGCCAAACCCCCTGGCCTATGCGTGGCTTGGCCCCCTGGTGGGATCGCTCGTCCGGCCGATTGGCGGGTGGCTCGCGGACAAGCGTGGCGGCGCGCGAGTGACGCACTGGGACGCGCTGTTGATGATTGCTTCGTCGCTTGGCGCCGCCTGGCTGATTCGGCAAGCCAGCCAGTCGCCGACGCCCGAGGAATGGTTTCTGCCGTTCCTCCTCACCTTCCTGGTGCTGTTCGTGGCCACGGGGATTGGGAACGGTTCGACGTTCCGGATGATTCCGGTGATCTTCGAGCCGGCCAAGGCCGGCCCCGTGCTCGGATGGACGTCGGCCATTGGCGCGTATGGCTCGTTCATCATTCCGAAAGTGTTCGGCGAGCAAATCCAGGCGGGCCATCCCGAGCGCGCGCTGTTCGGGTTCGTCGTGTTCTACGCCACGTGCGTCCTGGTGAACTGGTGGTTCTACGCGAGAAGAGGCGCGGCTGTTCCATGTTGAGGGCTGACGATTGGCGAGTGGAGTCATGACCGGAAAAATACTGACCATTGTGCTGCTTGTCGCCGCCCTGATGGGCACGGCGCTGCTGGCGAGCCGGATCGGATCGATCAGGATTCCTGGCAATCAGCAGGGCTACGAACCGGCGCAACCGATTGCGTTCTCGCACCGGCTGCACGCCGGCGAACTCCAGGTGCCGTGTCTCTACTGCCACTCGGGCGCCGAGAAGAGCCGGAACGCCGGCATTCCCGCTGTCAGTACGTGCGTCAACTGCCACCGGTTCGTGACGGCCCCGTTCGGCAGCGTGCGGGAGGAGGACGAACTGGCCACCAAGGAGGCTCGTAAACCCCGCCTGATCGTGTCGCCGGAGCTAAAGAAGCTCTACGACGCGATGGCCGTCAACCCGGATGGGATGCTGCCGATCGCCGGTGGACAGCCGACGCCCATCAGATGGACGAAGATTCATAACGTCCCTGATTTCGTCTACTTCGACCATCGCGCCCACGTGACGGCCGGCGTATTGTGCCAGCAGTGCCACGGCCCGGTGGAAACCATGGAACGGGTCCGGCAGATGGAGACGCTCGAGATGGGCTGGTGTGTGAACTGCCACAGGCAGGTGAACCAGACGGGTGTGGCGGGCCGATCGGTGTATGCGTCGACCGACTGCGCCACGTGCCACTACTGATGCTGATGACACGTCTGTGGACGGGCCCGCGAGCGGCCCTTCCGACAAGGATGGACCGGTGATGCCGCAGGATACGAAGCGATACTGGACGAGTCTCGACGAACGCGATCGTGCTCCCGATGGGGCACCGGCGCCGGAGTTCTTCGAGGTGCCGACCGCCGTCGATCTGCGCACGAACCGGCGTGGCTTTCTCGCCGCGGCTGGCTTCGGGCTGGCGGGAGCGACGATGGCGAGCTGCTCCCGGGCGCCGATCGAAGAGGCAATCCCGCTGCTGGTGCAGCCAGAGGCCATCACGCCCGGGCGCGCGTCGTTCTATTCGTCCACCTGTGCCGGCTGCAGCGCCGGCTGCGGCCTGATCGTGAAGAGCCGAGACGGGCGCCCGATCAAGCTCGAGGGCAATCCCGACCACCCCGTCTCGCGGGGCGGCGTCTGCGCGCTCGGCCAGGCGTCGATCCTCGGCCTGTACGACAGCCAGCGCCTCGGCGCACCCACGCGCGAGGGCCAGCCCGTCTCCTGGGAAGACGCCGACCGGGCGATTATCCAGGCACTCGATCGGGTTCGGCAACAGGGCGGGGCTGTTCGGGTGCTGACCGGCACCCTCACGAGTCCCACTACCCGGGCGTGGATCGGCTCCTTCCTGCGGACGTTTGCCGATGCCCGGCACGTCAGCTACGACGCGTTGTCGGCATCCGCGGTCCTCGACGCCCACGAGCAGACGCACGGTGCCCGTGTGCTGCCCCGCTACCGCTTCGATCGCGCCGAGGTGATTGTCGGTGTCGACGCCGACTTCCTGGGCACGTGGATCTCGCCGGTTGAATACACGGCCGGCTACCGAAGCGGGCGCGTGCTCGACGGCGACACCGCGCGCTTGTCGTATCACGTGCAACTCGAATCGCGGATGTCGCTGACCGGCGCCAAGGCCGACCACCGTCTTGTCGTGGCGCCGGCGGACGTGGGTCCCGTCCTCGCGCACCTGGCCGATCGGGTGGCGCGGCTCGCCGGGACGGTTTCACCCACCGCTGTTGACGTGCCGGGGCCGTCTCCGGTCGAGCCAGCGGTCCTGGACGAGGTGGCCGCCCGCCTGTGGGCCGCACGGGCCCGGGGCCTGGTGGTGTGCGGCGTCGAAGACCCGGCGCTCCAGATCGTGTGCAACACGATCAACCACACGCTCGGAGCGTATGGAACGACCATCGACGTGGATCGGCCATCGTTTCAGCGCGCCGGCAGCGACCGTGACCTCGAGACGCTGCTGGGTGAGATCGCGAAGGGCACGGTGGCGGCGCTGGTGATTGCCGGAGTCAATCCGGTGTACGAACTGCCGGGCGGCGCGGAGCTGGCCGAGCAACTGAAGAAGCTGCCGCTGGTGGTCAGCCTGGCGGATCACGTGGACGAAACATCGAGCGTCGCCCGCTACGTCTGTCCGGACAGTCATTTCCTCGAGTCGTGGGGAGATGCCGAACCCGTGGCCGGGCTGGTCTCGGTGACCCAGCCCCTGATCAACGCGATGGGCGGCACACGGCCCTTCATCGAGTCGCTGGCGGCGTGGTCGGGCACGCCGGGTTCGGCCTACGCGTTGCTGCGCGAGAGCTGGACGCAGGCCATTCACCCCCGGCGCCTGACGGACGTGCCGTTCGACGAGTTCTGGGATCGCGCGGTGCACGACGGGTTCGTCGAGGTACAGCCCGCGGCCGCGGAGTCTCGGCCGTTCGCGATGGTGGCGTCCGCATCGGCGTCGGCGCTGCCGCGCGTGCCCGAGGGCACCATGGCTCTCGTGCTCTACCCGAAGGTCGCGATGCTCGACGGCCGCGGCGCTCAGAATCCGTGGCTGCACGAACTACCGGACCCGATCTCGAAAGTCACCTGGGACAACTACGCGTGCCTGTCACCGACGGCGGCCGCCAGGCTCGGCGTGATTGAAGGCGACGTGGTCCGGGTGGAGACGGGCGCCGAGGGAGGTCAGGTGTCGGCCATCGAGCTGCCGGTTTATCTGCAACCCGGCCAGCACGATACGGTGGTCGCGATCGCTCTCGGGTACGGTCGCATGGGCACCGAGCGTTTCGCGACCGTGGGGCCGCAATGGTTCGAGGCACGGCCAACGGTGGGAGACGACGGAAGGGTGGGGCGCAACGTCGCCCCATTCGCCCGGTGGTCCGGAGGGACGCTGCGCCACAGCGGCGCGCCCGCCCGGTTGTCCAAGACGGGGCGTCGGCGCGCGCTGGCGGTCACGCAGTCGCACCACTCGATTGACGTGCCGGCCAATCTCGCCCCCGCCGGCGCCCGGCGGCGGCCGATCGTGCACGAGACGACGCTGGCGGCCTACCAAAAGGATCCGACGGCTGGTTCGCACGCGGGCCACGAGTCGGAGGCAGACCTGTGGCCGCCCGACCACCAGTACCCGGGCCACCGCTGGAAGATGGTGATCGACCTGACGGCGTGCACCGGCTGCGCGGCGTGCGTGATCGCCTGCCAGGCAGAGAACAACGTCGCCGTGGTGGGACGCGACGAAGTGATGCGTCACCGCGAGATGCACTGGATGCGAATCGACCGCTACTTCGCCGACCGCACCGATGGCGGTGTCGACGTCCTGCACCAGCCGATGTTGTGCCAGCACTGCGAGAACGCCTCGTGCGAGACGGTCTGCCCGGTGCTGGCGACGGTGCACAGCGAGGAGGGCCTCAATCAGCAGGTCTACAACCGTTGTGTGGGGACTCGTTACTGCGCCAACAACTGCGCCTACAAGGTGCGCCGGTTCAACTGGTTCCACTATGCGCGGGAGGACCGCCTGCAGAACCTGGCGCTCAACCCGGATGTCGTCGTCCGGTCGCGCGGCGTGATGGAGAAGTGCAGCTTCTGCGTGCAGCGAATCGAGAACGCCAAGCTCGAGGCGAAGCGGCTTGGCGAGACCATGGCGCCCGATGCCGTGCAGACCGCCTGCCAGCAGACCTGCCCGGCGCAGGCGATCGTGTTCGGCGACGCCAACAATCCGGACAGCCGGGTCGCCCAGTTGCTGAAGGATCCGCGTCACTACCGCGTGCTCGAGGACCTCAACGTCGGACCGTCGGTGGGCTACCTGACGCTGGTGCGCAACCGGGCCGAGAACGAGGCCGGGGGAGAGACCAATCATGAGTGAGCAGGTAGCGACGCTCCGAGCGCCGCTGATTGCGGGCGGCAAGTCGATCGGTCAGGTGACCGACGACGTGTGCGCTCCGATGGAGGGGCAGCCAACCGCCCTGTGGTGGGGCGCCTTCGCCGTGTCGTTCGCCGTCCTGCTGGTCGGTGTGGCGGCCGTGTCCTATCAGGTCGCCACCGGTATCGGGACCTGGGGTTTGAACCGGACGGTGGGGTGGGCATTCGACATCACCAACTTCGTCTTCTGGATCGGTATCGGCCACGCCGGCACGCTCATCTCGGCCATCCTGTTCCTGCTGCGCCAGCGGTGGCGCACGTCGGTGAACCGGGCGGCCGAAGCGATGACGATCTTCGCGGTGCTCTGCGCCGCGATCTTTCCTCTCATTCACATGGGCCGGCCGTGGTTCGCCTACTGGGTATTCCCGCTGCCGAACACACGTGGATCGCTCTGGGTGAACTTCCGCTCGCCTCTGCTGTGGGACGTCTTCGCGATCAGCACCTATTTCACGATCTCGGCGGTGTTCTGGTACGTGGGCCTGCTTCCGGACCTGGCGACCGTGCGCGACCGGATCAAGGACGGCACGCGGCGGAAGCTCTTTGCGTTCTTCAGCCTCGGCTGGAACGGCTCGTACCGCACGTGGCATCACTACGAAGTCGTGTACCTGCTGCTCGCGGCGCTCGGCACGCCTCTGGTGCTGTCGGTCCACTCGATCGTCAGCTTCGACTTCGCCACCTCCCTCGTGCCCGGCTGGCACACCACCATTTTTCCGCCCTACTTCGTCGCCGGCGCGATCTTCTCGGGCATGGCCATGGTGCTCACGCTCATGATCATCGCCCGGAAGACCATGCGGCTCGAGGACTACATCACTGTCCGCCACGTGGAGATCATGGCCAAGCTCGTGCTCACGACCGGCAGCATGGTCGGGCTCGCGTACGGCACGGAGTTCTTCATCGCCGCCTATTCGGACAACCCGTACGAGCAGTTCGTGTTCCTCAACCGCGCGCTCGGTCCGTTCGCGTGGGCGTATTGGACCATGGTGAGCTGCAACGTCATCGTCCCGCAACTGTTCTGGTTCAAGCGCATCCGCACGAACCTCGCGGTCGTCTTCGTGCTCTCGCTGTTCGTGAACGTGGGCATGTGGTTCGAGCGGTTCGTGATTATCGTCACGTCGCTCAGCCGCGACTACCTGCCGTCGAGCTGGGCCGGTTACACCCCGACCACGATTGAACTGGCCACGCTCGCGGGCAGCTTCGGCCTGTTCTTCACCTGCTTTCTGCTGTTCTGCCGCGTTCTGCCGGTCATTGCCATTGGCGAAGTCAAGGCAGTGGTTGCGCACGACCGGCGCGCCTCCGGAGGACGAGGATGAGTCGACGAATCTTCGTGGCTGTGTTCGAGCACGAAGCAGATGTCATCGAGGCCGCCGGGGCCTCGCGTGAGCACGGGTTCGAGATCGCCGATGCGTTCACGCCGTATGCGGTGCACGGGCTCGATCGGGCCATGGGCCTGAAGCCGTCGTGGCTGCCGTGGGCCTGCTTCGGTATGGGTGCCGCCGGTCTGGTCTTTGCCACGTGGTTCCAGTTCTGGACGACGGCGGTCTCCTGGCCCATCAACGTCGGCGGCCGGCCGTGGAACTCCCTGCCGGCCTTCGTGCCGGTGATGTTCGAGCTGATGGTGCTGTGCGCTGGTGTGGGAGTCGTGATCACCTTCCTGATCGCCCGCCGGCTCGGGCCCTTCCGCAAGCCGGAGATACCCGATATCCGCGCCACCCACGATCGGTTCGTCCTGGTGCTCAACCCCGGGGCATCCGACCCGCGGGTGGTGCGCCGTGTCTTCGAGGACTGCCGTGCGCTGACGATCGATGAGCGCGAAGTAGAGGATCGGCGATGAGGCTGGCTCTCAATGTCTTCCTGGCTCTTGTGCTCGTCGCCACGGTGGGCGCCAGCCTCAGCCTGCGCATCGATTCGACCAAGCCCAACTGGGAGTTCCTGCCCAATATGGTGCGGTCGATTCCCGCCGACGCCTTCGCGCCGAACGACGTGCTGCCGGGGGGGCATACACTGCAGGTGCCACCGGCGGGCTCGATCCCGCGCAACCTGATGCCGCTCCACTATGCGGCGACACCCGAGGACGCCATCCGGGCCGGCATCGAATTGACGAATCCGTTCGCGGCTGACGATCAGCTGGCGCTCAGCCGTGGAACCGCGGTCTTCAACAGCTTCTGCATCCCGTGTCATGGTGCAGGCGGGCTGGGTGATGGCCTGGTGACCACGCGCGGCGTGCCGCCGCCGCCGTCGCTGCTCGATGAGAATGCGCGGAAGATCGCGGACGGTCAGATGTTTCACATCCTGACCTACGGCCAGAAGAACATGTCGTCGTACGCGTCGGCGATCTCCAGGGAGGATCGATGGAAGGCCATCTTGTACGTGCGGGCGCTGCAGCGACAGGCGGCAGCCAGGGCAGCGGCAGCCACAGCGGCGCCGGCACCGCCACCGCAATAGACGGAACCGAGCGCCTGCAGGCCGTCGGGCGCGCCGGCACCATCGTCGCGGTGGTTGGCGCGGTGATACTTGGTATCGGCGCGGTGTTCTCGCCAGATCGGGCCTGGAGTAACGTGCTGCTGGCCGGCTGGACGCTGGTTGGCCTTGGGCTGGCGGGTGCGTTCTTCGTCGCGCTGGGCTATGCGGCCGACGCGACGTGGGTGACGGCATTTCGGCGCGTGCCCGAGTCGATGACGCGCGTGCTCCCGTGGGCCGCTTTGGTCCTGGGGTTGCTCTTCCTGCTGCACCGCTCACTGTACCCGTGGACGTCCGGGACCGAGGCAGCCGGTGGATTCAAGCAGCTGTGGCTGAGCACGCCGTTCTTCCTCGTACGGGCCGCGATCTATTTCGGTATCTGGATTTCGTGCGCGACAGCGCTCGTCCGCAATTCCCGGCGCCAGGACCGGGACGGCGATCGCGAGTGGACCCGCCGCAACATCCGTCTCTCGGCGGCCTTCCTGGTCCTGTTCGGCGTCACCTGCTTCCTGGCGAGCGTCGACTGGATCATGTCGCTGACGCCGCACTGGTACAGCACGATGTTCGGTGTCTACCAGTTCGCGGGTATCTTCGAGTCGGGCCTGGCCGCCATCATCCTGCTCGTGGTCTGGCTGCAGCGGATCGGACCTCTTCGGCACGTCGTCAGCGACGAGCACCTGCACGACCTGGGCAAGCTCCTCTACGCCTTCAGCACGTTCTGGATGTACATCTGGTTCAGCCAGTACATGCTCATCTGGTACGCGAATATCACGGAAGAGACTGTCTACTTCATCCCGCGGATGCAGGGGGCTTGGCAGCCGCTGATGATCGTCAACGTCGTGCTCAACTGGGTCGTGCCGTTCCTGGTGATCATGGGACGCCCGGCGAAGCGCCACGCGGGCATCCTGACGAAGGTGGCGGTGGCGGTGCTCGTGGGCCACTGGCTGGACCTCTACATCACGGTCCTGCCGACGGTATCGCCCGATGTGCCGCCATTCGGCCTGTGGGAAGTGGCCGGCGCGATGCTGGCGGCCGGAGTGTTCGTGCTGGCGTTTGTGAGGGCGTTCCAGCAGGCGGCGCCGGTGCCCCTACGGGATCCGTTCCTCTCCGAGAGCCTTCACTACCACTCGTAACCTGGACGGAGGTTCGGGCGAGGCCTTCAACCGGTCGCCAACCGGCGCCCGGTCACGCGATCGCGTGCCGCCTGATGGGCTGGTTGAGGGTAAGGCCTCGCCCTGGCCCGTGGTGACGCGGCCCGCCGAGGCAGAGCGGATGAGGGATTACGCCGCGACGGCGGCGGGGAGCGTGACCGTGCCCGGGGTCACGAGAGCGGCCTCAGTGGCGGTGAGCAGGTACGTGTGGGGATCGATGCCCGCGAGCTTCGCCGATTCGCACAGCGTGTAGAAGAGCGCCGCGACCTGCGTGCCGCGCAGCGACTTCGAGCCGTAGTGATTCTTCCGGCCCACGACTGGTCCTCGCAGTACCCGCTCGGCCGCAGTATGCCGCCTCCCCGATTATGCCGCGTCGACTCGATCATCTGGCCAAGTTAGGCGGCTTGGGCCGCTACGGTTGCATGTGACGCGGCATAATCCGCGTGGTCTCTTTGGTCCGGCACTGACGCCGGGCCAGGAGGGACCAGATGGATGTCCGCACAACGACCGCGAGGGATACCGATCCGTCGCCGATCCTCATCGCCGCGTTTCTCGATGATTTGACCGCCGCGGGCTACGGCCCGCACCGCCTCGCCGCACGACGCGTGCTCGTGCAGACGTTCGTGCAATGGGTTCAAGACCGACAGGTCGCGGTGGCCGACCTCCGCGAGGAAAATGTGCGCGCGTTTGTGGCGGCGCACGCGCGAGGCCGCGAAACCCAGAAGCACGAGCGGGCGACCCTCCATCGGTTCATGGCGTTCCTCCGCCGCCGCGGCATCCTCTCGACTGCATCGCCCACGTCTCCGCTCGACGCGCTCGCGGACGATTACGTCGCGTACCTGCGTACCAATCGTGGCCTTGCGGACAATTCCATCGCCATCTATGGCCCGTGCGCGCGTGCGTTTCTCGCGCATTGCGTGGCGATCGGCGGTGTACGGACGCTGGACACGATTGACGCTGAGGCCATCCGCACCTTCCTCGTCGCGCGGGTTGCGGGACGGTCATCAGAGTCGGCCCGGCTGCTGAGCGTTGGCCTGCGCGCGTTCCTCCGCTTCTTAGTATTCCGCGGCGTGTTGACACGCGACCTGTCCGGCGCCGTGCCGCGAGTCCGTACGTACCAGCAGTCCAGCGTGCCCGTGGTGTTGTCGCCCGACGAGGTCGAGCGTGTACTCGCCACGGCGGACCGCGCGACGCCGCGCGGACGCCGCGACTACGCCGTGCTGCTCTTGCTCGCGCGCCTTGGGCTCCGCGCCAGCGAGGTCATGGCCCTCGAGCTCGACGACATCTATTGGCGGGCGGCTGAGATCATCGTCCGAGGCAAGGGGCGCCGGCGAGATCACGTGCCGCTGCTCACGGACGTCGGCGAGGCGCTCACGCAGTATCTCCGCGAGGATCGGGGGGCGAGTCCATCCCGGCGGGTCTTTCTCCGCCTCATCCCCCCGCGCGTGGGGCTGTCACGCCCGTGTGCGATCGATCACATGGTGCGGCTCGCGCTCCAACGGGCCGGTATCGGTCCGCACCCGCGGCACGTCGCGCACTTGTTCCGCCACAGTCTGGCGACCCGGATGATTCGGCACGGCGCCTCGTTGGCCGAGATCGCCGAGGTACTGCGCCATCGCTCGCAGACGACGACCGCGCTGTATGCCAAGGTGTCATTTGAGGCGCTCCGCTTGGTCGCACGACCGTGGCCCGTGCCGGGAGGTGCGCAGTGAGCGCCCTGCAGACGGCGCTGGTGCAGTATGTCGAGGTCCGACGCGCACTCGGTTCGACGCTCGTGGAGCCGGCGTCCACGCTGGCCCAGTTTGTCGCCTTCCTCGAGCGCGAGGGCGCCACGCGCATCACGACTGCCCTGGCCCTCCAGTGGGCGATGGTGCCGCAGGGCGTCCAGCGAGCGACCTGGGCACGCCGCCTCTCCATGGTGCGACGCTTTGCGACATGGCTGCACGCACGGGATCCCCTGACCGAGGTGCCGCCGGACGGTGCACTCCCGGCGCGTCGGCGTCGCCGCCGTCCGCACATCTTTACCGACGACGAGGTCCGGCGCCTCATGGCCGAGGCCGCGCACCAGCGATCGCGGACTGGACTGCGCCCGCTGACCTACGCGACGCTCATCGGGCTCTTGGCGGCGACCGGCCTGCGCCCGGGCGAGGCCCTCGCGCTGGACACCGCCGACGTCGATCTCGACGCCGGCCTGCTCACGATCCGCCAGAGCAAGTTCGGCAAGTCGCGCGTCGTCCCGGTCGACGACTCCACGCGCAACGCGTTGCGCCACTACCTGACGCGACGCACGGCGCTCTGCCCTCGGCCGCAGGGTCCCGCGTTCCTGCTCTCCGAGCACGGACGTCGCCTCCGCGGCAACGCGACGCGTCGCATGTTTGCCGTGATCTCGTGCGCGATCGGGTTGCGGCCGCCGCTTCACCGGCGCCGGTGGGGACGCGGCCCGCGGCTGCAGGACTTGCGGCACACCTTCGCGACCCGCCGGCTCGTCGAGTGGTACCAGGCCGACGTCGACGTCGCGCGTGTGCTACCGACCCTGGCGACGTACCTGGGGCACGTCGGCATCGGGCTCACCTATTGGTACATCGAGGCCGTGCCCGAGCTCCTCGCGCATGCCCGGACTCGGCTGGGGAGCCCGCGTCTCCCGGGAGGGCCTCGATGAGCCCCACGAATTTCCCAGCCCTCCTCCAGCGCTTCTTCACCGAGCGACTCGTCACGCACCAGGACGCGAGTGCCCACACCGTCGCGGCCTATCGCGATACCTTCCGCCTGCTGTTACCGTTCGTGCACGCACGCGTGGGCCGCGCCCCCTCAGCGCTGCGCCTCGACGATCTCGACGCCTCGTGTCTCGAAGCGTTCCTCGTCCACCTCGAACGGGATCGTCACAATCAACCCCGCACACGCAATCAGCGGCTCGCCGCGCTCCGCGGCTTCTTTCGGTACGTCGCGCTGCAAGAGCCCGCCTACAGTCTGCACTGCCAGCGCGTGCTCGCGATTCCCGCGAAACGATACGAGCGTGTACCTGTGGCGTTTCTCACTGACGACGAGATCGCCGCGCTCGTCGCCGCACCGGACGCCACCACCTGGGTCGGTCGGCGCGATCGGACACTCCTGCTCGTCGCCACCCAGACAGGGCTGCGGAATAGCGAGCTGACCGGGCTGCGGCGGCAGGATGTCGCCCTCGAGGCCGGCGCACACATTCGGTGCACCGGGAAAGGTCGGAAGACTCGCGCGACGCCGCTGCGGCCAGATGTCGCGGCGGTGCTCGCGGACTGGCTCGCGCGCCAGCCCGGCACCCCCTCCGATCCCGTGTTTCCAACCGCGCGCGGCGGCCGCCTCAGCGCCGATGCCCTACAGCGTCTGGTCACCCGTCATACTGGGACCGCCGCTCAGACCTGTCCCTCGCTCACCCAGAAAGCCGTCACCCCCCACACCCTGCGGCACGGCGCGGCGATGGCGCTGCTGCAGCGGGGCGTCGATCTGAGCGTGATTGCCCTGTGGCTCGGACACGAATCCACGGAGACCACCGAGATCTATCTCCACGCGGACCTGCGACTCAAGGAACGCGCGTTGGCGCACGCGACCCCCTCCGGTCTCGTCCCCGATCGCTATCACGCGCCCGACCCCGTCCTGGCCTTCTTGGAAGGGCTGTGATTATGCCGCGTCGCTTCGTGTCACACGGCCGAGATCCGTGACTGCACGGGAGGTTCGCTCACTGGTGCGGCATAATCGGGGAGGCGGCATACTGCGGCTTATGCCGCGCGCGGCATAAGCGGCATTGTTGTCGAGCGGAATGCACGGGTTGTCGAGGAACCGGGTGAGACCGGTCCACCGTTCGAGCATGTAGCGCACGGCCTTGCCCAGCTCACTGCGCGGCAAGCCGACTTGCTCCGTCGCCCACGTCTTGATGCGGTCGGCGATCCCGCGCGAGCGCTCCTGCCGCAGCTGGTGCCGCAGGGCTTGCGCCGCGGCGTCGCCAGGAAACCGGCCCGGGACGAGGCGGTCGACGTCATAGAGATCGCCGATCAGCGCGTCGATCTCGCCGCACGCCGTCGGCCAGTCGGTGGCGTTCGCCTGAAACTTGCGTTTCGTGTGCGCCCAGCAGTGTGCCAGGGCGAAGCCGGGCCCGTCGCGGGCCAAGACCTCGTACACCGCGTAGCCGTCGACGACGACCGTGCCGCGGAAGTCGCCGAGGACCTGGCGGCCCTCGTCCGCCGACTTCCCGGGCAGGATCCGATAGAACGCCGTCGTGGGTGTGGCGACGCCCCACACGGTGCCGGCCGACAGCGCGCCCGATCCGAGCCGGGGCCAGCGGGTTTCGTCGACATGGATCACGGGCGTGGCAAGCGCCTGGCGGCCCAATGCCTCGTACGTGGGCTCGAGATGCCGCGCCAGCGCCTGAATTTGATCCCAGAGGGTCTGCGACTCGACGATCAGCCCCTCGCGCGCCATCATCCGCACCTGGCGTTCCAGCGGCAGATGATCGGCGTACTTCGCGACGGCCACCCCCACGGCAAACGCGGGCGTGTACCGCCCGCCCGGGATCAAGACGGGCGGGGCGGGCGCGGTGACCACCGCGCCGTTGCACGCACACCGATACTTCTGCCGAGCATGGTGCTCGACGTGATACGTCGCCTTCACCGTGGTGATGCGCTCGGCCGTCTCGCACTGCCCGACGAGCTCGGTGAGGGTCCCGCCGCAGGCTGGACACCCGCGCTGCTCCGCGGGCAGCTCATGTCGCACCTCGATGATCGGCAAGGCCGGTTGCGCGCGCGGTCCGTGGCCTGGTCGCGGGGCCCGCGGCGTGGCCAGTGCCGGCGCGGTGGCCGACGCGCCGTCGAGGATCGCCGCGCGCGACTGCTGCAGCGTCTGCTCGACCGCAAACGTGAGTTGGGCGACCTCGGGCAGGCCCCGCAGGCGCGCGAGCTCGGCGGTCAGCTGAAGATTCTTGGCGATGAGGCGCTGATTCTCGCGCTCGAGCAACAGGCTGATCTGCCGCAGCGTGTCGACGTCGCGTTCCTCCGCCAACGGCACCATGATGCCGCGCAGTAGATCATCAGCGCCGATCGGAGGCAAGTGAAAACTGCGGTAGCGTGGGCGGGGTGAGCGGCATGCGGCCCACGAGGGTGCTGCCATCGAGAAAGAGATCCAGCTCGCTCACCGTAAGCGTCATCGGGCCCTCGGCCTCGTCCCGCCACAGTGCCGCGAAGCGCCCGCGCTCGAGGCGCTTCACATACAAACAGAGGCCCGTGCCATCGAAGTGCAGCACCTTCGCACGGATCCGATTCCGGCTCACGAAGAGAAAGACGTCGCCGCTCAAGGGATTCCGGGCCAGACGCTCGGTGACCATCCCACAGAGGCTGTCGAAGCCCTTGCGCATGTCCGTCGGGGCGCTGTGCGCGTAGACGCTGACCCGCCGCCCCGCCCATCTCATCGCAGCCGCGCGATCAGCTGCGCCGCGGTCTCCACGTCGACACCCTCGACGCGCACGCCCGTCGCGTCGACGATGACCACGAGCCCCGCGGGCGCCGGGGCCTCCGCGAGAAGACGCACCGGACGAAACCGCGCATCCTCGGCCCAGCGGCGTAAACTCACCGGCGCGATCCCGAGGGCCGTGGCCACCGCCCGCATCCCGTCGCCCGTCGCCTCACGCGCACGCCAATACGCCACCGCCTGCTGGCGCAACTCGACGGAATACCGTCGCTCGGCCCCTTCGCGATCACCCCGCTCTCGACCAGCCTGTCGTCGAAATCGCTGCACCGCCTCGTCCATCGGCCTTCTCCTTGCGCGGAGACTGTGCACGATTCTCAGGCAATTGCCCAGACGGGCCAGGGCGAGGCCTTACGGTTGAGGCGCCCGTCCACCCATGCGTCCAGCCCCCGCACGACGCGATCGCGGGTCATCTCGAACACGGGTCGGCCGTCGAGCCTGGCCCCACGAGCCGCGATCGCCTTCGGCACCGCCGCTGCCCGTTCGCCGGTCACCAGCGCGTCGGCGCGGGCGAGGCACGGCCCCGATGATGCCTTCCAGTCGAAGACCGACGGCGACACCACGAACAGCAGCACGTCGGGTTCAACCAACGAGGCCAGGCGATTCGACTCGACGATGACGTGCGTACCCTCGGCAAGAAGGCCGCGCACGAAGGCGGCGGTTTCGGGAAGGTTCGCGTCGGGTGTGCGGCACAGAAACGCCCGGCGGGCGCCGGACAGCAGATACCGTCCCGACTGGGTGAGTGGTGACGGCCGAAGGGTCTCTTCCACGAGGGGCCCAGCGCCGGAGGCCGGCGCGTGCCGATGGGCGGAAACCTTCACGGCTGCCCACGTCTCGTCTTCGGGGCGGGAGCGCAAGATGTGCTCGACGACCGACGTCTTGCCGACGCCCCTGCTGTGGCCTCCGACCACAATCAGGGATGCGTACGACGAGCAGGCGAAACGAAGTCGAATCATGGCTCTGGCTCGGTAGCCGCGCCTGAGCGCAACTACCGTAAGGCTGCCAGACGCGCCAGCACCGGCCTATGACGGGCGTCATAGGCTCGAGCCGCTGGCGCTCCGACCGGCCGTTCGATCAGGAGTAGAGGTCGGCGTCGTCCGGATCGCTGTCCATTCCGCCGCTCAGGTACATGAACGACCCGACCAGCCAGAGCAGCGTTCCAAGCCCGATGATGCCCAGCATGGACCCCGCCAGCCATCCGGGGCTTTCCAGGAGCGCGGCGCCCAGGTTCTGGTTCAGGGCCGCACCGAGACAGACCACGCAATAGGCGACCACACCCGCCACGGCGACCACGAAGCCGCTGATGACGAGCCGATGGCCCTGTCGCATGCGCTGCACCGCCTCGTTGTGGACCCCTGTCCCCACGCGCGTCGGCGCGCACGTCGATTGATCTGACGCTGCGTAGCCGGCCATGCCGTACAGGTCCGCCCGGGCTCGTGTTTCTCTGCTCATGATGTGATTCCTCCAGTTGTCCATGCGCCGACGGCCGCCGGGCCGCCGGGTCGTTGAAGTGGTATTCCCCGTGTACCCCGTATTCCGAGCAGCACCGCGTACACCATCTGCTTGACCAGCCCAAGGAAGGTCAGCAGCCACACGACGGTTGCGGCGATCACGAAGGCTCGTGCAATCCACAGCAGAAACGGGGCATCGAGCGCACCCGCCAGCCGGAACGTGCTCGTCGCGTACATCCCGATCGGAAACACCAGGCCCCAGTAGAGCGGGTCGTACGAAACCCTGGCGCCGCGAACGCGGTGCCGCCAGATGCCGAGCACCAGCAGCATCGGAATCCACCAGGTGGCCGTCGCCCAGAACATGACGGTCAACCCGAGGATGAAGGGGTGCATCGGCGCAAGCAGCACCGAGCGTTCGGCGGCGACCGCGAGCAGCGCTCCCGCGAGCGTCGAGATGGCGACCGCCCCCATGTTGATCCAGTACGGCGGCATGAGATCCCTGGGCGAGAAGGGGAAGAACATGTAGCGGTAGAAGATGAGGCCGATGATCCACAGGTAGAGCATCCCCCCGCCCAGCCAGAAGCACATCAGCACGAACAGCGCCATGTCTCGGTCGCCCAGTACCGTGCCGTCCAGCACCGCGCCCAACACGCAGACGGACTGGGTGGCCACCACCGCCACCAGCCATCCCCCGTTGATACCGTCCGCCAGGGACGGCTTCGCGTCGCCGATGGTGAGCAGCGCGAAGACCGTGTAGGTGCACGCGGCCCACATCGCGACCGAGACCCACCACAGGCCGTGCGCCACGAGGATTTGCTCGTGCAGCATCGCGGCCTGGGTGCCCATCATGCCGGTGGCGGCGACGACG
>Ga0073904_10001811_pt1 | contig 16028 bp, 13 predicted proteins | sample KloWWTrecipitate_FD_66668 | JGI IMG/M metagenome (GOLD analysis project Ga0073904, IMG submission 66668) | Active sludge microbial communities from Klosterneuburg, Austria, studying microevolution and ecology of nitrifiers - Klosterneuburg... | ecosystem: Engineered > WWTP > Aerobic digester >...
AGATGATCGGAACAATGGCCAGCACCGGCGTCGCTTGCAACGCGACGAGGTAGGGGTAGATCGACCGCTCGAGCCACACCGCACGAGCCATGAGGACCGCCAGTCCCATGCCGAGCACGATGGTGATGCCAAGCCCGATGGCCGCCGCGTAGGTCGTCCAGCCGAGGCCGATCAAGAGCTGCTTGCGCACGACCGAATCGAGGAACGCCTGGTCGATGACGGTGACGGGGGAGGGCAAAAGGCTGGGCTTCTTGCCCAGAAGGCTGCGCATGCCGTCGCGATGCATGTACTCCCAGAAGCCGATGAAGAGCAGGAACACCACGATCGGGCCGAGGATCGTGCTCCACTGATGAGCGGGCTTGTCGGCAACCGGAGCGTGCTGGTCGACGTGCACCGGTTCCGCGTCAGCGTCATGTGACAAGACGTCCGCCTGCGTGACCGCGATCGAGTCGGCCTGGTGTTCGTCGGTGTGGCTCATGCGTGCGCTCCTCTCAATGTGTAAGAAATCTCGCCAGCGAGGCTTGCGAACTCGGCGGAGAAGCGAAGTTCGGGCTGACGCGGGTACTCGAACGGAATCGGATAGTCGGCGACGATGCGGCCCGGCCGGGCACTCATCACCAGCACCCTGGTGGACAAGAAGACGGCCTCGCTGATGGAATGCGTGATGAACAGGCCGGCAAAACCTTGGCGGGCGAACAGCGATATCACCTCATCGTTCAGGCGCTCGCGTGTGATCTCGTCGACGGCGCCGAACGGTTCGTCGAACAGGAAGACTTTCGGGTCGAGCACCAGACTGCGCGCCAGTGACGCGCGCATCTTCATGCCGCCTGACAGCTGCTTCGGGTACTTCTTCTCGAAGCCATCGAGGCCGACCAGTGAGATTGCTTCGGCCGCACGGCGGGTGCGTTCGGCTTTGCCGACACCGTCGAGTTCGGCCAACAGCTCGACGTTTCTCTGCACATTGCGCCACTGCAACAAGGTTGCATCCTGGAAGACGTAGCCAACCGCGCTGCTGTCGACGGAAATCGACCCGGTGGTGGGGTGGTGGAGTCCGGACGCGATTTTTAGCAGCGTGCTCTTGCCGCAGCCAGATGGACCAACGACCGTGACGAACTCGCCAGGGGAGACGTCGAAACTGGTTTCGCGCAGGGCATGAGTGCCATCCGGGTAGACCATCGAGACGCCGTGGAACCTGAGAGCCGGATCAGTACCCATCTGCGGAACCATAGCTGGTGGGGTGGTCGCGTCCCGACTGAAACCGCTCATCAGTGCATCACCATTCCGCCGCTCACGTTCATTGCTTGCCCGGTGCAATAGCGAGCTTGTTGCGATGCCAAGAAAAGTGCCATGTCGGCAACTTCTGCGGGCTCCGCGCACCGGCCGAGTGGTGACATGGCAGACCACCTGGCAACCATCTCCGGGGTCCGCGTGGCGGCCCCCATCTCGGTGAGCACATAACCCGGACAGATGCAGTTCACTCGAATACCGTGCGTGCCCAATTCCATGGCTGACACGCGAGTGAGACTGATGACCGCTGCCTTGGAGGCGGCGTAGTGCGCCTGATTGGGGGAACCGAGCTTGCCGCCCATACTGGCCATGTTGATGATGGAGCCACCGCTCGGCGTTGCCGAAATCATCGCCCGCGCTGCAACCTGCGTGGTCAGCAGCATTGCCCTGACGTTGATGTCGAAGGTTCGGTCCCAATCATCGACGGTGATGTCGAGCAGGGGCGCCATGTGCAGGATGCCGGCGTTGTTGACCAACACATCGATGCCACCGAGGGCATCGATCGCGGCCTGCGTGACATCTCGGGCACTCTCGGGGTCAGCCAGGTCGACCTCGAGCGCGTCAGCCCCCAACCGTTGTGCCGTCGCCCGACACTGATCGCCCTCACGGTCGAGTAGGGCGAGGCGTGCACCTTCGGTGGCAAAGGTTTCAGCAATTGCCGCGCCGATGCCGCGCGCAGCGCCGGTGATGATGACTCGCGCCCCTGCGAGGCGGCCTGCCGTAGGGGGATGTCGTTCATTGACCATGACAATTTTTAGCATAGAACAACAACTGTTCTCGCCTGGGGTTCTGGACACTCGATGACGTGACCAAAACTGGGCAGATCAGCCCCCGGCGACGGACCCCACTCGGGCACGCGGGTCGGTGGCGCCGGCCCAGAAGCCGTTCGCGTCGCGCATGATCACCTGCGCGTGGCCGAACGCGCTGTCGTACTCGGGCAGGACACTGACCGCGTGCCCGCGTGCCGTCAAGGCCGTCGCCCATTCAGCGGGCGCGTGGCCCTCGATCTCGACGATGGGCCCGCTGCGCGCCGACCACGTGTCGAAACCCGTGAGCGGGCCCGAGAGTGCCCAGCGGCCGGCGTGCATCGCCACCGCCGGCGACTGCTCATAGTGGAAGAGGCGGGCCGCAAGCTGTAGCAGGATCTGTGGCTGTGCGTCGCCACCCATGGTGCCGAACACCGCTGCCAGGTCATCGCCGCGAGTCGCAAGTGCTGGGGACAACGTGTGCGGTGGACGAGCACCGGGCATCAGCTCGGCCGAATGCCCGGCCTCGAGGTCGAAGCCGAGACCCCGGTTGTGCAGGTTGATCTGCGTGTGTGGTTCCACGAGCCATGACCCGAAACCGGAGGCGTTCGATTGGATGAGCGAAACCCCCATCCCCTCCGAATCGGTGGTGCACAGGTAGGTGGTGTCGCCCTGTCGTGCGGGCATTGGCCAGTCCCCAGCTCGCTCGGTGTTCAGCAAGTCTGCGCGCGCTGCGATCCTGCGCAGGAGAGCAAAACCGTCGGCAGCCTCATGGAGCGCTGTTGGCCGATCGAAACCGGCGACCTTTGCTGCCTCGATGAGGAGATGAGCCGAGTACTCGTCGTTGGGGTCCGTCGGCAACGAAAGACGGCTGGCGAGTGCTGCTGCTCCCAGCGTCAGATACCCCTGCGAATTGGGAGGAATGGTCCACAGTTCGACATCCCAGGCGCTCTCCGACAGGGGAGTGACCCATTCGGCCTGGCTGCGGGCGAGATCGCCAGCGGTGAACCAGCCGGCACCGAGCGCTTGCAGGCCCGCACCGAACTCGCCCTCGTAGAAGGCTTCGCGCCCACCGGTCGCAACTGCGCGCAGCGCTTCGGCGACGCCCGGCCGACAGACCCGATCGCCTGGCCGCACGGCCTGGCTGCAGAGCTCGCGGAGATTCTCGCGCGCCCGCGGGTCCAGCCGGGCGATGGACCCGATCAGCAGTGGGCTGGCAGGAAAGCCACCCTCCGCAAGCGCAATCGCCGGCGCGAGCAGCGTCTTGAGTGGCAGCGTGGCAAAGCGGTCGAGCAGCTCGCTCCACCCGTCGACGCATCCAGGGATGGTGACGGTACGGACGTCGTGGCGAAATGGCATCACGCTGTGTCCATCGGCTCGAACTGCTGCGGCGCTCGCCCCGCTACCGGCGCGACCGCTCGCGTTGAGAGCGTGGACCGCCGAGCCGTCGTGCACCAGCGCGAACAGATCACCACCCATCCCGCAAAGATGCGGTGCCACCACAGCCATGGCCGCGTTGGTGGCGATGGCTGCGTCGACCGCGTTGCCGCCAGCCGTGAGGATTGCAAGACCTGCCTGTGTGGCAAGCGCGTCGGCGCTGGCAACCATGTGGTTCGGTGCGCGAGTGGTGTTGAACGGTGCGCTCATCGCCATACCCCGCGAGTTTCGAAGACGTCCTTCAGTACCAGTGGTTTGTCAGTCATGATGCCATCGACTCCAAGGTCGAGCAGCCGGTGCATCTCGACAGGTTCATCAATAGTCCACACGTGCACCTTGATGCCCAATGCATGTGCCCTTTCGATGAACTTCTCGTTGACCACCGTCAGCGGACCCTGACGGACAGGGACCTGTGCAGCGTGGGCTGCGGCTGACCGCGGCTTGCCGAAACGCAACCGGGCCGCGCCCATTGGAGCCAGCGCCGTGCACAGGTTGTCGCCGAGCAATGCCTTCAGTCGCTTCATCCGACTGTCGCTGAATGCCCCGACGCACACTCGATCGAGGGCATGGCAACGTCGCAATGCTGCAACGAGTGCGGGTACCGCCGTATCCGTCTTGCAGTCGATGTTGATTCGCAGTTCGGGCCAGGCGCCGAGCATTTCCTCCAGTAGTGGTATCGGGGCGGCGCCGTCGACGAGTGCCGTCTTCACCTCGGCCCACGGCAGGTCGCTGATGCGACCGGCGCGACCGCAGATACGGCTGAGGTCGTTGTCGTGGAAGGCCACCAGCACCCCGTCAGCGGTGACCTGCACGTCGGTCTCCACGTACCGATACCCGGCGTCGACGGCGTATTGGAATGCCGGCATCGTGTTCTCGGGGACGTCGCTGGCGCCGCCACGGTGAGCGAATGGGACCGGCCCGTCCCATTCGAGGTATGGGTGGAGGCGTGCACTCATCGCGCACAGTATCGTCGCAAACATGACTGATGTGATCACCGTCCGTTCGCCCTATGACGATTCTGTCATCGGGGAAATCCCTGCCCAGACGTCGGCTGACGTAGATCGTGCCGTTGCAATAGCGAAGGGGGCGCTGCATTCGAACCCGCTCCCGCTGTGGAAGCGTGCTGAAATTCTTGATCGCGCTGCCGCTCGGTTGAGCGACCGGCTCGAGGAGTTCGCACAGATTCTTGCTCGGGAATCGGCAAAGCCGATCAGGACCGCACGCGTAGAAGCGGAACGTGCCATCGGCACCTTCCACTTCGCTGCCGCCGAGGCGCGCAAGCTCGGCGGCGAGATGATTCCGCTCGATGCCATCCCGGCAGGGGAGGGCAAGTTGGGCTTCACGCTTCTCGTTCCCATCGGAGTTGTCGGCGCCATCGCACCGTTCAACTTCCCGCTGAACCTGGTGGTGCACAAGGTGGCGCCGGCCATTGCCGCCGGCTGCCCGGTGGTCCTCAAGCCGGCCAGCCAGACACCGTTCAGCAGCATCGCTCTGGCGAAGATGCTGATCGACGAATGCGGTCTCCCGGCGGACTACCTGCAGGTGGTCACCGGCAGCGGAGGAACAGTGGGTAACGCGATCGTCGACCATCCCGACATTGCCCTCATCACCTTCACCGGCTCACCGGATGTCGGCTGGGCAATTCGGGCGCGTGCACCGCGCAAGCGGGTCGGCTTGGAGCTGGGGAACAACGCGCCGTGCATCATCGAGGCCGACGGCGACTGGCGAACCGCCGCCGCCAAGATCAAGATGGCGGGCTTCAGTCACGCCGGGCAGAGCTGCATCAGTACCCAGCGCGTGCTCGTGCACCGCTCCATCGCCGACGAGTTCACTGCCGCGCTGGTCGAGCACGTCAAGACGCTCGTCGTGGGCGATCCGATGGACGAAGCCACCGACGTGTCCGCGCTCATCTCGCGCAGCGAACGCGATCGCGTCGCTTCGTGGGTGCAGGAAGCCCGCGCGGCGGGCGCCACCATCGCCACAGGCGGCACGTTGACAGACGATGGAGTGCTGCTGCCGACCGTGATCGCGAATGCGACGCCTGACCTGAAGGTGTGCTCGCAGGAGGTGTTCGGCCCGGTCGTGGCGGTCACGCCGTACGACACGCTCGACGAAGCGATCGCCATGGCCAATGACACCAAGTTCGGCCTGCAGGCTGCCATCTTCACGTCTGACATCGCCAAGGCGCTCATGGCGGTCAAGACCCTCGACTTCGGCGGCGTGCTGGTCAACGAGGTCCCTACCTGGCGTGCCGACCAGCAGCCCTACGGCGGCCTGCGCGACAGCGGCAACACCCGTGAGGGGCCGGCGTACAGCGTCAAGGAGATGACTGAGATTCGCATGGTCGTGTTGTCGCCGTGACTGGTCGGCCGCTGCGCTGGGGCGTGCTGGGCGGCTCGAGTCACATCTACCGCAAGAGCCTGCGCCCCGCCTTCGCCGCGGCGGGGCAGACCATCGTTGCCGAGCCCAGTCGGGACGGTGACTCGCTGGCACCGTACGCGGCCATGTTGGCTCGCGACGATGTCGATGCGGTGTACAACCCGCTGCCCAACTACTTGCATGCCGAGTGGACGCACAAGGCGCTCGACGCCGGCAAGCACGTCCTGTGCGAGAAGCCGCTCACGTTGTCGCCGACAGACACCGCGGAGGTGTTCGACCACGCCGAAGCGGCGGGCCTCACGGTGCTCGAGGCCTACATGTGGCCGCACCACCCACGAGCGCGTCGTCTGCTGCACTTGGCGCGAGCCGGAGAGCTGGGTTGGCTGCAGAACGGTCGCGCCGCCTTCAGTTGGCCGATGGACATGGCCGGTGGCGACCACCGCCTCGACCTGCGCGGTGCCGGCGCCTTGTTCGACGTCGGTATCTATTGCCTGGCGCCATTCATGCTGATGGCTCGCCGCGACGCCGTCGTGGTGGGGGCAAATGCCGTTCGTAACATGGCCGGAGTCGATGTGGCGATGACCGGCTGGGTGGACTGGGGTGCGGGCTTCGGCAGCTCATTCGCCGTGTCGTTCGAGGCACCGCCGCATCGCTCGATGGCGGTGACCGGCAGCGAGGCTGTGGTCACGGTTCCGGGTTGGCACGCACCGGGCCCATTGGAGCCCAGCGAGCTGGTCCTGGAACGGCGCGACAGTACGGTCGAGACGCTGGTGTGTGACGGCAGCGACGCCTATACCGAGATGGTCCGGCACTTCACCGAGGTCGTCGCTGGAGACACCGAGCCAGTCTTCGGACGAGTGGAAAGCCAACGATTGGCAGACGTTCTGCAACGTCTGCACATCGCCAGCGCACACTGACGTCGGGCGCCGTCGCCCTCAGATGCTGCGGCCGGCCGCCTTCCAGTACTCGTCCTTGAGCAGGCGCTTGTAGAGCTTGCCGGTGGGGTGGCGGGGCAGTTCGTCACGGAAGTCGATGGTGCGCGGGCACTTCACGTCGGCCAATTGCGAGCGGCAGAACGCGATCAGTTCCCGGGAGAGTGCCGCAGCCTCCTCCTCGGATTCGGGCATCGTCACTGGCTGGACGACTGCCTTCACCTCCTCGCCGAAGTCGTCGTTGGGAACGCCGAAGACGGCGACGTCGATCACCTTGGGGTGGGTGACCAAGACGTTCTCGGCCTCCTGCGGGTAGATGTTCACGCCGCCCGAGATGATCATGTACGCCTTGCGGTCGGTCAGGTAGAGGAAGTTGTCGGCATCGAGATAACCGACGTCGCCGAGCGTGCTCCACGGCTGGGTGGGGTGACGCGAACTCTTCGTCTTCTCCGCATCGTTGTGGTACTCGAACTGGGCGCCGCCCTCGAAGTAGACGGTGCCCGACTCGCCCTGGGGAACTTCGTGGCCTTCCTCGTCACAGATGTGCAGCACACAGCCGATCGGTGTGCCCACCGTGCCCGGGTGCGCCAGCCACTGCAGGCTGTTGCAGTAGACGAAACCGTTGCCCTCGGTGCCGGCGTAGTACTCGTGGATGATGGGGCCGAACCACTCGATCATCTGCTGCTTCACCGGTACCGGGCACGGTGCGGCAGCGTGGATGACACATTGCAGCGATGACACGTCGTACTGTGCGCGAACCTCGGCGGGCAGCTTCAGCATGCGGATGAACATGGTTGGTACGACCTGGCTGACGGTGGCGTCGTGCTCTTCCACGAGGGCCAAGTACTGCTCTGGGTCGAAGTGCTCCATCGCGACAACAGTGGCGCCCAGCTGCTGGGCAGCCATACAGAAGCGCAGCGGGGCAGCGTGGTAGAAGGGCGCGGGCGACAGGTACACGCTGTCGCCCGTGACGCCGAACAGCAGTGTCAGCAACCCTGAGACGGTGTTGGCTGTGGTCTCCAGCGGCTGGGGAACGAACGCCCGCGACACGCCCTTGGGTTGGCCGGTGGTTCCCGAGGAGTAGAGCATGTCGAGGCCGGCGATGCGCTCGCCCGGCACCGGTGTCGCAGGCTGATCGTCGACCGCGGACTCGTATGAGTCGTAGCCATCCACGACACCGTCGAGCATCAGGCGCAGCCCCACCGCGGGGGTGCTCGCAATGATCTCGGTGGCTTGGTCCGACTTGTAGTGCGAGGTGATGAACACCTTCGCCGCACAGTCGTTGATGATATAGCTGAGCTCGCCGCTGGTGAGCCTGCTCGACGTGCAGGTGTACACGGCCCCGGCGTAATGGCAGCCCCACACGATCTCCATGTAACGGTCGTGGTTCTCCATGCAGATCGCCACGTGGTCGCCGGCGTTGACACCTGCCGCGCGCAGCAGATGACTGAGGCGATTGGCCGCTGCATCGAGCTGAGCAAAGGTCTGCGTGAAGCCGCTACCGCCCATGATGATGGCGGGCTTGTCGGGATGAGTGTTCAGGAACGCGCCAGGAAACATGGCGGCGAACGTAGTCGACGGTACGTTCTCGGCATGGATCCGGCGGCCCGCTTCGCAGAACTGGTCAATCGACCGGCATCGGAAACCCATCTCGACACGATGGCGGCACTCATCGGCGCCGCCTTCGAGACCGGTGGCGGCGGGCCGGTCGATACCGCAGAAGCGATCATCGGTCAGGTCATCGTCGGCCTCGACCACCTGGCCGACGAGTGCGCCCCGTCATTCGACTCGATCCTCGCCGCGCTCTTCATGTCCGGTCGGCTGGCCGGAAACCGTGCTGACTACGGCGACCCGTCGAACTCGTATTTGCACCGGGTGCTCGACACCGGGCTGGGTATCCCCATCACGCTCAGCGTGTGTGCCATGGAGGTCGGCAGGCGACTTGACGTACCCATCGAGGGCATCGGTCTGCCGGGTCACTTCCTGATCATGTGCAATGGCGAATACGCCGACCCGTTTCACGGCGGTCGCCGCTACAGCCTCGATGAACTCGAGCCGGCGTGGCAGCGCATCACCGGCATGACCGGCGACTTGGAGCGCCGCTTCGTGCAGCCCACGCACACTCGCTCGATCCTGTTACGCGTGCTCAACAATCTGAAGAACATCCTGGTGGCGATGGATGAACCAGGACCACTGAGTGTCTTGGCCACGCTGCGAGGCGCGTATCCGGAGTTGGCCCAGGAGCGAGCAGAGCATGCCCGCTGGCTGCGACACTGGAACTGATCAGCGAGCAAGTCCACCATCCGAACGGAGACGACACGTGACGACATTGACTGCCGGAGCGCCGTTGGAGGCCCCGGTGCATCCCATCGGTCGCCGCACCATCTCGCTCGTGAACCAGGCGCGCGACGGCCGAACACTTTCAATCGACCTGTGGTACCCCGCGGCACCTTCCGCGGCCGCACCATCCGTCTACGAAGTGTTTCCCGGCGTCGCGTTCACCGGAGTCGCAGCACGGCACGACGCGCCGGCGCTCGATGGCCAGTTCCCACTTGTGGTGTTCTCGCACGGCCGTACGGGCACACGGATGTCGTACTCGATGGTCTGCGAAGCCCTCGCCGCTCGCGGAGCCGTGGTCGCCTCCTCGGATCACCCGGGAGACACCCTCTTCGACTGGCTCACGGGCACGCAGTCCGATGACCGCACGAACGAGGTGAACCGTGTCGCTGATGCGAACTTGCTGCTCGACGCGCTGCTCGGAGGCGGCGCCCCAGTGCCTGTCGACGTGGCGTCGTCGATCGACCCTTCCCGGGTCGTGTTGGCGGGCCACTCCTACGGTGCGTACACGGCGTTCGCAGTGACCGCTGGCAGCAGGGGGGTTGCGCCGCATCCAGGTGTGCGCGCGATCATCGGCTTTCAGCCCTACACCCGTTCGATGAGTGACGCGTTGTTGGCCCGGGTCGGTGTCCCTGCGCTGCTGGTCGTCTCCGAGCAGGACCAGGTCACTCCCGCAACCATCGACGCCGATCGGCCGTGGGAGCTACTGGCCGGTACGCCGACGTGGCGGCTCGACCTCGCCGGGGCAGGGCACCAAGCCATCAGCGACATTGCGCTCTATGCGGAACTTGCCGACCACATCACCGATCTTCCTGATCTCGTGCGCGAGTACTTGCGTTACGCGGCGTTGGGTACTGCCGAGGCGCACGGGCGGGGGTGGCGCACCGTCGAACAGCTGCAGGTGGAAGCCGCATGGGCATTCATGCAGATTGTCCTCGAGATGGATCCCGTCGCCGGCAACGATGCCGCTCGCTCCCTCGCAGCGGTACCCGGCCTCACCCTTCAATGCCGCTGAGGTGGTGGCTCGCTTCGGCTGAGTTGGCCCTCGGCAACTAGCATTCCAACGTTCTGCGTGGGCCGTTCCGCCTGTCCACCCCAAGTTTCTGGAGTCACCGAATGACTGTCACCGACACCCCGCTCAACACCGACGAGCAGCAGGTCAGCGACCTGGTCGACGCCTTGCTGGCCGAGTTCCCGCCCAAGACCACCGATGCGGTCACCTTCCTGGGTGCACAATTCGACAAAGGCCTGGCCTGGGTCAACTTCCCCACCGGTCACGGCGGGCTCGACCTCAACCCGAAGCTGCAGAAGGTGGTCAACGAGCGCATTTATGCGCAGGGCGCCCCCAACCCGATGTACCGCAACCCCATCGGCCATGGCATGTGCGGCCCGACGGTGGCGGTGTGGGGCAGCGAAGAGCAGAAGTCGCGCTACCTGCGCCCACTGTTCACCGGTGAGGAAATCTGGTGCCAGCTGTTCAGCGAGCCGGGTTCGGGCAGCGATTTCGCCGGCCTGTCCAGCAGGGGCGTCAAGGACGGCGACGAATGGATCGTCAACGGCCAGAAGGTGTGGACCACCCTGGCCCACCTGTCGCGCTGGGGTCTGCTGGTCGTGCGCACGAACCCGGAGGCTGTCAAGCACGCGGGCCTCACCGCCTTCGTCGTCGACATGCATGCCGCCACCGTGGAGACCCTGCCGCTGCGCCAGATGACCGGCGAGGCCGAGTTCAACGAAGTCTTCTTCACCGACACTCGCATTCCTGAGACGGAAATGCTCGGCAAGCCCGGCGACGGCTGGCGCGTCTCGCTGACCACGCTGATGAACGAGCGCCAGTCGATCGGTGGTTCCATCCCGCAGCGCGGTTCGGGCACCATTGCCAACCTGATGATCGAGTGGGCGAAGGCACCGGAGTGGAAGAAGGACGCCGCCACCCGCGACGAGGTCATGAAGCTGTGGAGCCGCGCCGAGATTCTGCGCCTCACCAACATCCGCGCCAACAACAACCGCAAGATGGGCGACCCGGGGCCGGAAGGCAGCATCAGCAAGATGGCCGGCGCCACCCTCAACCAGGACATCTATGAGTGCCTGGTCAACCTGATGGGCGCCGACGCACTCCTCTACGGCAGCTACGAAATGGTGCGCCCCGAGCACGCGATGGAGTACGCCACCCCGCAGAAGGCGTTCCTGCGCAGCCGCGCCAACACCATCGAGGGTGGCACCACAGAAGTAATGCTCAACATCCTCGGTGAGCGCGTCTTGGGCCTGCCCGGCGACGTTCGCGTCGACCGCGACGTCCCCTGGAGCCAGGTTCCTCGCAACTGATCATTGAGGTCGAGTGGCCAGCTGGCAATCTGCTAGTTCGCCTCGCCGGGCTTCCAGCGGTCGAGCGGCGGTTTCACCGCCTGCGCCGGCAACGATTTCGACCCCTGCAGCGACGGCAGGCAGGAAGGATCTGCCCGAACCGTCGGTGTCATGACGTTGCCCTCGTGAAGGTCGGATCCTTCGCGCAGATGAACGGTGCCGCCATAGTAGATGTTGAAGGTCGAAGTGTCGACCCGGAACCGCACTTCGCCCTTGCCGGAGCGCACGTACAGCGACTCGCGGTATTCGAACGAGCCTGTCACGCGTTCGCCAGCGGTGGCACTTGCGTTGAACCAACAGCTGAACCCAGCGGGCGGTTGGACGTTCGGCGCGGCGTCGATGCGCAGGGTCGCCCCGCTGTAGTGAGCCCGTGGTTCGACGATCGCTTCGAACCCAGGCAGGTAGCCGGCTGGCATTGGTAGGCCGGTGGCTGCGGCTACTTGCTGCTGCAGGGCCGTGGAAATGGTCTTCTTCACCTCGCCGATGACGGCGCCGATCATTTGCCCGCACACGTCGACACCCGCCGACGTGTCGATGGGAACGTCGCCGCCGGCTGCATCTATCCCCCCTGCCACCAGCTGTGCTTCCTCGGGCGAGAGCTTCATGTCGTCGCACGGCACGCCGAGCGTTTTGAGGTATTCGACGGCGAGACCCTTCAGATCGCCTTCGGCGATTGCCAACAACTGGCTACTGGTCGGCAACGTCGGTGGCAGACCGAACCCGACCATCACCGCCGACACGACAGCGCGGGTTGCCGCCCGCGCAATTGCCGTACAGGTGTCGGTGACAACCCCACCCACCTCAGTTTTGAAGACAGAGTCGACGATCGCCCCGGCGACGCGGGCCTGCAGACAATACGGGTTGAGTTGAGCAGCGATCTCGATGGCGAGCGTGACGATGCCGTTGTAGGCCGCAGCGACGACGTCCCATGCAGCCGCGAGGCCGGAGACGACAGCGCTCACTCCTTTTACGATGGCCTCGAAGAATGCGCACGACCCCTTGCACGGCGGTGGGTCCCAGTCGTGGGCACAGAAGGTGCGGGGCGCTGCGTAGAACTGGGATATCACGAACGCGTCGAGGTTGCTGCCAACGAGCTCGATAGGGAGTGCGGGCTGCATGGTGGTGGGGTCGATTGTCCACGGGACGCTCGTCACCCGGACACAGCCGTCGAGTTGGTAGTTGCCGCCGTAGCCGGGGTCGAATGCCAAGGAATTGACCTTGAACACCACCGGGACCTTCGCATCTGGAGCGAACAGCGACACCGCGATCAGGTTGCTGGGCGGTCCGATGATCTGTCCACCCGACAGCGGCAGTGCCCTGACCCACACTTGGTCGCCCGGGGCCGGCACCGGTGCAGACGCAACCTCGCTGGCGAGCGCGGCGAGATCGAGAGCCGTGGCGGTGATTGCAGCGCCGTTCGGTATCGACGCGATGGAGGTGAACGATGGAGCGGTGAGTAGGGCGAACGATGGCTGATCACTGTCGGCCGTACGGCCCGCTGTCAGCGCGGCCGCAGGGATCGGATAGTCACCCAACGGCAGGTTGCTGACCCTCACGCTCTTGCCAGGGGCGTCCGCTGTCTCACCGGCCACACCGGTGGCGATCATCATCGGCGGAGATGCGTTGCGGTCATCACCTCCGAGCGGCTGGGTGAGGACCTGCCACAGCACGCTGTCAACCCGTGACGACGTCGCCTGCCACTGCATGCCGACCGCGACGTCGGTGACCGCCAGATCGATCCCCTGACTGGTGATTGAGCCAACCTTGTCGCGGCCGTACAGTCGTACCTCGACACTCTCTCCGAGGAAGTCGGTGATGGCCTGTGACTGTGGGATCGTGGCCTCGCTGCGCGCCACCAAGGTCGCTGGCTCCGATGGGCTCGCCGCTGGTTGCCACACTTCCAGGCGAATCTTCTTGCCAGACAGAGTTGGCATCAACTGGCCGAGATCGGCAGAGCCCGTGATCGCCGCCACTGTGCCGACCGCGGGAACGCGTTGGAACGGCTGACCGTCGACACCGACGTACATCCACACTTCGGGGACGGGCTTTTCGACTGTCAGCACGCCGTCGAAGAGAGTGGCCGAGCCTGTCCACAGGTCGGCAAGACACTCCGGCCCGGCAGTGACTGCCACGGGTGCGGACGATGCCGGCGAGCCCGCAGCACCCGCAACGAACACGTGTTGCCCTGGCGTCAGCTGGCTGGTGACGAGCGGCGCAGAGGAGGCGACGACACCCAGCTCGGTGAACCCCGGACCCGAGCCGGCGGTCGCGTACACGACGAGGTCCCCGCCGGCGGTCGCGACGGTTGCCACGCATCCGTCGAGGGCGGCGGCGATGACCGGTACCACACCTGCCGTGGGTGGCGCGGGGACAAGTGGCGTGGGCGCTGGGGCCACCGACGCTGCCGGCACGACGAGCTCAGCGCCCCGCGGAAGTGGAGCACCCGCGTCGGCGATGGCGATTGGTGATCTGCTCGGAGCGTCGGCCGTCGGCTCGCCGATCACGACAGCGGTCGAGGGATCGATGCCCAACGTTGCTGCCGCTTCATCGAGGCTCAGTCCGTTGGCGGCGACGCGGACGTCTTCGACCGGGAACAGGCCGTTGACGACCTCGACGCGCGTGGTCGCTGAGTGTGCCACCTGGTCAACGGTGCCCCCGGTGGCAGTGGCGTGCAACAGGTGGCGACCAGTGCGCACCGCCGGCCACGAGAAGGTGGCCGCAGCGGTCGGCGCGACCGGCGACGTGAACGTGTGCCGACCGACCAGCGTCTCGCCGTCGTACAGGCGTATCTCGCTGATGGCCGCGCCGACTGCATTGACAGCGATCAACGGTGACGAACCGATCAGCGCACGCCCGTCGACCACGAAGGAGGTCAGCGAAACAGACAGCGGTGCCGGAGCCAGTGCAGGGAGATCGACAGCGACGGACGAGGGCTTGTCCGAGCCGCTGTCACGCCGCTTTGCCACGTTGTAGACGATGCCGCCGGCGAGTGTTGCAATCGCGACGGTGAAGGCTGTGACCGTGAGCCACCGCTGTCGCATCTTGCGCCCCGTTCATCCTGCAGCACCGGATGGCGCGAAGTGTTTATAGTCTGTCACGTTGCGTCGCGCCCGGTGACACATCGACTGTGAACGAGGCTGCAGTGGCTGGTTCGGGAATCCTGCTGAAGGTCGGCCTGCCGCTGCTCCTCGTCGGCGGTGGTGTCGCCGCGTATCTGACGGCGCCCAGCAGTGTCGCGTCAGCGCGCGCCGACGTGTGGATCGACTCTCCGGATGACGGCGTACTGATCAGCGCCGGACCGGCGTTCGTGGTCGCCCACGCCACTGCGGAATCGGGGGTCTCGTCGCTCTCGCTCGAGGTGGACGGCACCATCGTGTCGTCGTCCTCCGACCTCGAAGCCTTCGACACTCTGGTCGCGGCGACGTTGCCCTGGGATGCCACCGACGGACCTCACCAGCTGGTCGTGACGGGTGACGGCCAGCGCAGTGCACCAGTGATGGTGCAGGTCGGCGTGGCTGCAGAAGTCCCCTCCGCGTCACTGCCCACTCGACTCACGCTGCCGCCGTCGGGTACGAGCACCACCTCAGTGAGTACCACGACCACCGTGTCGGAGACGACCACGACCGTCGAGGCCACGACGACGGTGCCACCGACCGCACCGCCGACGGTACCCCCCGCGACCAACCCGCCGCCCACCAACCCGCCGCCCACGAACCCGCCAGCCACGAATCCGCCAGCCACCAACCCGCCAGCCACGAATCCGCCAGCCACGAATCCGCCAGCCCCCACCATCGGCAACGTCACCCTCGCCCCGGCCTCGGGGACGTCGCTGAGGTGCACGGGTGACCAAGTTCGGGTCACCGCGAGCGTCTCCAACGCGACCAGTGGACAGATGAAGATTTACTTCACTGTCTCGAACGGGTTGTTCGAGACAGTGAACGGCAGTGTGTCCGGAGGGGTGTTCACCGCCACTCGCGACGGCGCCACGCCGGTGAAGATCCCCACCGCCCAGTACTACGTGACCATCACCGTCACCGGCCCCGGCGGCTCGACCGACACGAACGCGGGCCAATTCTCGTCCGACTGCACGAAGGACTGAACCGCCGCGAGCGTTCGGGTCAGGCAGCGCCAGTGCGCAGGAGGAGGCCGAGGAAGAGTGCCCCCACTGACAGCAGCGCCCCCAAGGAGCCGCCGAGCGCCTTGGCCAGGGTGGTCGAACCGAACTGGTGCACGGCCACGAACACGCCTGCCCCTGCAGCGATGGCGATGTGCGCCATCACTGTCGCCTGGTAGGCCGACGACGTGTTCGTGATGTCGATGGCCATGACGTTCCACATGCCGGTGACCACCAGCACGATGAATGCCGGCCACGCCAACCGGGCGAAGGCTTGTGCCACCGGCTTGGTGGTGGCGGGTGCGACCTTGCGCAGCGTGGGCACCACACCGGCCAGCGCGAACTGCCCGCCTACCCATATGGCAGCGGCGAGCACATGCAGGAAGATGCGGAACGTGGCGAGCGTGGGGGAGAGCATGCCGACAGGCTAGGAAG
>Ga0073904_10001813_pt1 | contig 16024 bp, 15 predicted proteins | sample KloWWTrecipitate_FD_66668 | JGI IMG/M metagenome (GOLD analysis project Ga0073904, IMG submission 66668) | Active sludge microbial communities from Klosterneuburg, Austria, studying microevolution and ecology of nitrifiers - Klosterneuburg... | ecosystem: Engineered > WWTP > Aerobic digester >...
GCGCGCTCAGCCCTCCGTGACGCCCTTGGGCGCCTTCTGGTTCATGAACCCGAACATGTAGCCGGCGACGCGACGGATCTGAATCTCCTCGGCACCCTCGGTGATGCGGTAGCGACGATGGTGTCGGTAGATGTGCTCGAAGGGCTTGTGGCGCGAGTAGCCAAGGCCGCCGTGCACCTGCATGGCTCGGTCGGCGGCCTCACAGCACAGCCGGTTGGCCCAGTAGTTGCACATGCTGACCTTGTCGCTCTGACTGAACGCTCCGTCGCGGTCCATGTGCCACGCCGTCTTGTGGATGAGTGCGCGCAGCATTTCGCACTGGGTCTGCAGCTCGACCAACGGGAACTGAATGGCCTGGTTGGTGGCCAGCGCCTTGCCGAATGGACGTCGTTCCTTCGCGTACTCGACGGACTGATCGATGCAGAACTGGGCGGCACCCAACGACGATGCGGCCTGGCGGATGCGGTTCTCGTTGAAGAAGTGCTGCACCACCTGCAGGCCCTTGCCCTCGCCACCGAAGATGGATGCGTGCGGCACACGCACGTCGGTGAGACGAATGTGGGCGTGGTCGGTGGGCATGTTGAACGTCCACAGGAACTCCAACACCTCGAAGCCTTCGCTCTTCGTCGGCACCAGGAAGGCGGTAATGCCGCCGCCGTCACCGGCCTTGCCACTGGTGCGCGCCATGATCATGTCGTACTGCGCGTGATGGATACCGGTGTTCCAGGTCTTCTCACCGTTGATGATCCACTCGTCGCCATCGCGCACGGCCGTGGTCTCCATGTGTGTGGCGTCACTGCCGTGGTTCGGCTCGGTGATGCCGAACGCGAACCCGCGTGTGCCTTCGGCCAGCGGCGTGATCCAGTCGGCCTTCTGCTCGTCGGTGCCGTAGGCGATCATCAACAGCAGACCGACGTTGTTGCCCACGATGCTGTGCTCGTTCTGCAGGTCGTTGTGCAGCCCGAGACCCTTACGGGCAAGGTGCTCGCGGATGATGGCCATGCCCAGGTTGGTGCCATTGCGGCCGCCGAACTCGGCGTCGAGTGGGTAACGGTAGAAGCCGGCGTCGTCGGCCAGGCGCTTGGCCGTGTGCAGCAGCGCCTCCCACTCCCCGTTGGGAAGGCCGTTGCGGTCCCAGTCGGTGCGGGCGTCCTCGCGTCGATGATCGAAGAATCGGATGTTGTCGTCCTTCTCCTCCAGCGGCTTGATCACTCGCTCGATGAACTCGTCGAGTTCGGCAAGCAGTTCGACAACGTCAGCAGGCAGGTCGAAGTCCATCACGACAGCATTCCCCTCTCAGCCCGCCAAGGACGAGCCGAAGCGTGCCAGAATGTCGAGATGGCCGCCACCTTCACCCGCATGGACGAATCCACCGCCGAGCAGTGGGCAGTGATCGGCGAGGAGACCCGCCGCAATCAGCCCCGCGTGGCCGACCGCGTGCTGATGCTGCTCGAGTCGCTCAGCGACGTCACCGACGGCTTCGCCACCGACCAGCTGACGCATTGCCTGCAGACCGCCACACTCGCAGAGCTGGCCGGCGCCGACAATGAAGTGATCGTGGCCTCGCTGTGCCACGACATCGGCAAGGCAATCAGCGTGCCCAACCATGGCGCCATTGCCGCCGAGATGCTCAAGCCGTACGTGCGCTCCGACGTGTACCGCACCGTCTTGCACCACCAGGACTTCCAGGGTCGCCACTACTACAACCACTTCGGAATGCCCACCGACCTGCGCGAGAAGTACCGCGAGGAAGACTGGTTCGCGCTGTGCGAGCAGTTCACCGACGACTGGGACCAGGTTGCCTTCGACCCCGATGGCCACACCGAGCCGCTCTCGCACTTCGAGCCGATGGTGCGTGAAGTCTTCGCGCTGGCGCGCTACTAGCCCTCGACCGCAGGTTTCTGCTTCTCGAGATCCAGCGAGATGCTGTTCATGCAGAAACGATCACCGGTAGGTGCCGGGCCGTCCGGGAAGACGTGGCCGAGGTGCGACCCGCACCTGCGACAACGCACCTCGGTGCGCAGCATGCCGTGGGTGCGGTCGTCGATGAGTTCCACTGCTTCCGCGGACTTCGCCGCGTAGAAGCTGGGCCAGCCGCAGCCTGAATCGAACTTGGTCGACGAGTCGAACAGCTCGGCCTCGCAGGCTGCGCACCGGTAGGTGCCGTCGGCATGTTCGTCGTTGTACTGACCCGTGAACGGTCGTTCGGTTCCGGCCTCACGCAGTACCTGGTACTGGGTTGGTGTCAGCAGCTCACGCCACTCGGCTTCAGTGCGTTCGATCTCAGGCATGTGCACAGCCTAGGAGCAACTACTCACGGGCCTGTGAACGCCCGGCCGCCGGATACGAACTCGTTGCCGCCGCCTGCTGCCTTGTCGGCCTGCCGGTTCTTGGCTTCGGCGCGCCCGACCACTTGGTGGTGCACCTCGTCGGGGCCATCTGCCAGACGCAGCGTGCGCTGGCTGTGGTACATGTCGGCCAGCGGGAACCACTGCGAGATGCCGGCCGCACCGTGCATCTGGATGGCTTCATCGATGATGTCGCAGCACTTCTCGGGCACCATTGCCTTGACGGCGCTGACCCATACGCGAGCCTCGGCGTTGCCCAGCGTGTCCATCGCCTTGGCGGCACGCAGCACCATCAAACGCATGGCCTCCACCTCGATGCGGGCGCGCGAGATGACTTCCATGTTCTTGCCAAGGTTGATCAGCTTCTTGCCGAAGCCTTCGCGAGAGAGGCCGCGGTCGACCATCATCTCGATGGCCTTTTCGGCGACACCGATGCTGCGCATGCAGTGGTGGATGCGGCCCGGCCCGAGGCGCACCTGCGAGATCTCGAAGCCCCTGCCCTCGCCCCACAGCACGTTCGACTTGGGCACGCGAACGTCATTGAACCGAATGTGCATGTGGCCGTGCGGCGCGTCATCGGTGCCGAACACCTGCATGCCTTCGACGATCTCGACGCCGGGTGTGTCCATCGGTACCAGGATCTGCGATTGCTGCTTGTACGTGTCGGCATCGGGGTTGGTGCGCACCATGACGATCATGATCTTGCAGCGCGGGTCGCCGGCGCCGGAGGCGTAGAACTTCGAGCCGTTGATGACATATTCGTCGCCGTCGGACACTGCCGATGTCTGGATCTGCTTGGCGTCGCTGGACATGATGCCCGGCTCGGTCATCACGTAGGCGGAGCGGATCTTGCCGTTGAGCAGCGGCTCGAGCCACTGGGCCTTCTGCTCGGGCGTGCCCACACGCTCGAGGACCTCCATGTTGCCGGTGTCAGGGGCCGAGCAGTTCAGGCACTCACTGGCCAGGCGGTTCTTACCAAGCTCGACCGCGATGTATGCGTAGTCGAGGTTGCTGAGGCCCTGGCCGGTCTCTGCGTTGGGGAGGAAGAAGTTCCACAGTCCCTGCGCGCGAGCCTTGTCCTTCACGGTCTCCAGCAGTTCCAGCTGACCGGGGGCCCAGGTCCAGCGATCGGCACGATTGGCGCCGAGCCGGTAGAACTCCTCGGTGATCGGGTTCACCTCGTCGCGGATGAACGTCTTGACGGCCTCGTACAGCGGCCGAACACCCTCGGACATCCGAAGGTCGAGATCGTCCATGCTGGCCATTCTGAGTGCGCCACCAACCATGAGTGTTCCTTCCATCGTTCGAAAAGCTCTACGAGCCGTGCGCGACCGTACCCCGACCATGGGGCGGGACCATGATCGGGGAGGTCGGTTGGTGCAACAGCACCAGTTGTCGCGAGCTCGTCTGGTCGCCGGACGGGTATTCAGCGACCAGACGAGCTCAAGCGATGGGTGTGTCGATGACGACGGTGTATCCGATTGGCAGCAGCCAGCCGAGCCCGGTGAGCTGGCGATCGGCGAGCGAACGAGCGTCGAGCTCCGTGCGCAGCACGCACTCGCAGTTGTTCATGCGCGACTCGTTGCCATCGAGACCGACAGCGACGACCTCAGCGATCATCTGCGTCTCGGTGGCGACCACACTGCCGTCGCCCACCGGGGTGGTCTGGCCGTAGCTGACGACTGTCCATGTGAGCGATCGCAGCGCCGAACGGAGATGACTATCGCGACTGATCTTCCACGGCGAGAGACCGGACACAACGATGTGCCGCGCGGGAAATACCTCGCGCGAGGAGATCGCCGGGCCGACCAGATCGCTCAGCGATGCCCGACTGCGATCAACAAGTCCCGATTTCCCGACGCTTGGGTCACTCTTGGTGAGGGTCACGGGGCCCACGGTAGTACTGGATCAATTTCAGGTCAAGTCCATTCAGGAAAAGATCAAGACGAATTCCGGTGTAGTTTGCGACGACAAAACAATCGGAGGTGAGCGATGAGGAACACAGCGATGCTCACCATCGGAGTGCTCGGCCTGGTGGTTGCCGGTTGCGGCGGTGACGGCCCGTCGTCCGCTGCCACGCCCACGGTCGAGTCAGCGGCTGTGGCGAGCAGCACGGTGAGCACCACGTCGGCCCCCGACCCCGCCGCAACCACCTCCAGCACGATGCCCGCCACGTCCGTCGCACCAACCACTACTCAGCAACCCGGTCCGCCGACGTATGAGCCACAGCAACTCGGCGACAGCCTCGACCTCGACAGCTTCGTGCTGACGATCACCGTCGACAACACCAACAGCGGCGAATTGACCCACAACGGCACCACGTTCGCGTACACCAGGCAGCCGGAGGCGACGTATCGGATTGCCGAGTTCGGCGAGTACGGGGGCACCCGCAGCTACCTGATCAACGGCCGATACTTCGACGAGAACCAGTTCGGCGATTGGAACCTCTACGAGGCAGGCAGCCGCGCGGTACCGAAGCCGTCGGATAACCGCGAGCTGCACTCCGAGATCTTGGCGAGCGTGCTGACAGCGGAACTGGTGGGACATGAGGACTACGCGGGCGTGCCCGCCAACCACTTCGTGTTCAATGAAACTGACACAGCCAACTACTCGTACTACACGCCGGAGAACCCCAGTCCCACCGTCGAAGGCGACTTCTACCTCGCACAGGACGGCAACTACGTGCTGTACGCGCACTCCAAGGAGAGTTCTCCCGGCCGCGTGTACGAAGTAACCGAGTCGATGTCCTTCATCGGCCTTGTCAACCAGATCGCACTGCCCGACGACATGGCACCAATGGCATCGGCGCTCGACCTCGGCGCCAGTCTGACCAGCCTGCTGCCGCCAGGCTCGGCGTTGTCGGGGCTGCTGCGCTACAAGAACGGCATCGGCATCGACTACTTCACGTACACCACAACGGCCAAGAGCAACGACGAGGTCCTCGACTTCTACCGAACGATGCCCCCCACGAACGGTTGGAGCGTCACACACATCGGTCACATCGCGACGCACCTGGAACCGAACAACTGCGAGACCCGCAATGAGTGCGTGATTCTGCAAAACGGTGGCGAGCAGTTGGCGATTTCGTTTGCCGGCACGATCTTGTTGGAATACGACCACCAGCACATCTTCTCTCCGCTCGCGTAGGACCACACGCGCCCCGGTGCAAGAGCCGTGACGTTCGGCCCTTGGCGAACCTCGGCGACGAGGTCGCTCTTGCAGCATGAAGCGTGTACTCGCGCTTGGCTGCTGCATGTTGTTGATCGTCGCCGCCTGTGCTGGCTCGGGCGCCGGTGCCGGCACGATCACTGCGACGGCTTCGTCGCTGTCTCCTCGCACGCTTCCCTCGACGTTGGCACCTGTCGTCGATCCGGTCACGACTGCCCCGGCCACCACCACGACCATCGCAACCCCCACCACCACTGCACTGCCCACGTGCGATGTCGTTCGGGCAACCGAGATTCTCGATGCGGCGCTCGCACTCGCCCGCCTCACACCCGGCGGACCATGGATCAGCTCGAATGCTTCCGCATCTCTGTTCGATGCGCGCACCGACGACGCTGTCACGTTCACAGATCGAATGTCCTACGACTGCGGGGTCAGGCTGGTACAGGGGGGCGATACCGATCGGCTGGCGCTGGTTGTATGGAACGCCCACCGGCATGCATTCGTGATTCAGGCAGCCGACGCACCATCGACGTCGTATGGCACTGCGATCAGGTTCCAATTGTTCATCGAGCAGCCATACGGAGAATGGCTCCAAGACCAGGAGGTATGGGCAGCCACTATGGCGGGTGGCGAGTCGATCGTGGTCGGTACCAGCGACGACAGCACGGCATTGACGGCGAAATCGTGGCAGTCCACGGTGCCTGCGTTCGACGACCTTCCGATCACGATCGAGAGCGAGGGCTACGGAATCGAGGCGCTGGTCACCGCCGGCGCGCGCAATGCAGCGGTCGCCGAACCGGCGAGTTACGACTCGACGATCGGCACGATCCATTTCCGCACGCCGTATGCGCTGACCGCGTATGCGGTGATCGGGCCGGTCGATTCCTTCGACCCGGCGGTGCCGATCGGTGTGGGTGCAACGACCGCGTCGAACATCGTTGGTGTCGATGCGAGTATTACCGCTGGTGTCGAGATCGGTTTCGACCTCTACGAAACCGGCTAGATGATTGGCTCCAAGCCTTCAGTGGTCGTAGGCGATGAGTGATCGTGCGCAGTCTCGACCGAGCTCGGGAGGCCACCCATCCGGGTGCGGAGCTCGTCGAACGCTTCATCGACGGTTGTAGACATCTTCGCGACGTGGGCGTCCGGATGTGCTCACTCCAGGTTGTACGTCAAGCGTCAGAAAATCGCACCGTACAAATTCGGGCAAGTTGCGCGGCACAGCGCCGAGAAATCGAACCGTTCAATTCCGCTCGCAGCAGCAGACTCCCCAGACACCCGGGACGACCCGGGATGCCCAGCAACGCCACTCGATTTGGTCTCACGCCAGTTCGTTGGCCCGATCGCTGAAGGGGCTCAGCCAACGCCAACTTCGCAGAACTTGTCGGCATCAGCCGATTGGCTATCGCCCGACTCGAAGGCGGTCGCATCTCCCCCGGCCTCCCCACCCTCGACCGAATCGCCAACGCGCTCGACGCCGAACTCACCGTCACCTTCACCGCCACCCAACAACTCCTCGGCGCCCGCTGACGGCTGGAGCCGACATGAGCGTTCATGATCGGCACCGTGAATGCTCACATGCCGACGATCAGACGCGATACTCAAGGTCGTGGAATCTGTGACAGTCGCCCTTGCTGAATCACCGAACCGGAGCAGGACCAGCGAAGTGGCGTCGTTCCTCGTCGACTCGGGCAAGGTGGTACCCGGACTCGGCACCGACAACGACGGCCGATGGCGATCGTGGTGGTGGCCGTTGCCGGCGATCGGTGACCGCGACCTGATCGCGAGCCTTCTCGACAGCCGCGCCGACAGCATCCACGCGATCTCGGCCGAAGGCTGGGATGAGCACTCGGACTCGGTCGAGGCCCACGCGGCGGCAGCGCAGGCGCTCGCGGAGCACGTTGACCGGGAGATGAGACAACGGCTGCTCAGTGCATCGATCGCGTTGGCCCCGCGTCGCTCCGGCCGCAGGACCGTGCCCCAGGCGTGGTTGGATTCGCTGTCCGCCGAGGACCCAACGCTGCCGTCGTCGCTCGACGGTGCCAGGGTCGCCGCGTTCGCGGCACGACTCGACGAGTGGATCGCAACCGGTGCCGCATCGGCGAGCCGAGCCCATCTGTGCCTCCGAGTCCACGAGTCGCCTGCCAACACATCGTGCACGGACCCCACTGAAGCACAGTTGTGGACGATTGAACTGTTGGTCAGAGACGCCGATGAGCCGAGCATGATCGTCCCGATCGCCGACGTCTGGGAGGGCCTTTCGCTGTTCGGCCCGGAGGCGATCCACGACGTGGTTGCCCAACTCGGCAAAATGGCTCGAATTGCCCCCGAGTTGTCGGCGCTGCTCGATTCCGCCGCACCGACCACCCACCCGCTCGACACCGACACGCTCTTGACGTTTGCGTCACAGCGAGTCGAAGCGCTGGCCGATTGCGGGATCGTCGTGTTGTTGCCATCGTGGTGGACGCGGCGGGCGCGAGTCGGACTACGCGCCAGGGCCAAGACCGCCGGACCCCAAGGAGTCGTCACAGAATCGGGATTCGGGCTCGAACAGTTGGTGTCGTTCACCTGGGAAGCGGCGCTCGGTGGGCGCAAGCTGACCAAAGCCGAGATCCGGCTACTCCAGCAGTCCGCCGAGGCCAAACAACAACTGGTCCGACTGCGCGGCGAGTGGGTTCAGATCGACCCGGCCGAAGTTGCCGCGCTGATCGCTCTTGCGGGAACTCGCACCGAAGCCCTGGCGTCAGACCTGCTGCGGGCCGGGCTCGGTCTCGATTCCCTCGGCGCTCCCGACAACGTTGCGATCGACGGTGTGATCGCGACCGGTTGGCTCGGCGACTTGCTCGACGATGCGTTGCACACCACGATCATCCCGGTCTCGACGCCGGATGGTTTCGAGGGAACGCTGCGCCCGTACCAGCAGCGCGGTGTGGCCTGGCTAGCGTTCCTCGGCCGGCTCGGTCTGGGTGCCTGCCTCGCTGACGATATGGGTCTCGGTAAGACCGCCCAGCTGATCGCGACGATGCTCGCCGACCCGGTGTCAGGCCCGACGTTGGTGATCAGCCCAGTGTCGGTTCTTGGCAACTGGGAACGCGAGCTGCAGCGCTTCGCTCCACATCTGACGGTGATGGCTCACCACGGCCCCAACCGACACAACGGCACCGACCTGCCTTTCGCCCAGCGGGCTGTCCAGCACGACGTGGTGTTGACGACTTATTCGCTGATGGCCCGCGACATCGACCACCTCGCCGAAGTCGGATGGGCGCGGATCGCGCTCGACGAGGCCCAACAAATCAAGAACCCCGGCACCGCCCAGACCAGAGCCGTCGCCAAACTCAGCGCCTACCGCCGGATCGCCCTCACCGGTACGCCGGTCGAGAATCGTCTGGCTGAGTTGTGGTCGTTGATGCACATCCTGAACCCGGGTCTGCTCGGCAACCTCACCTCGTTCACCCGCCGGTTCTCCGGCCCGATCGAGCGCGACCACGACGAAGACGCCACCGCTTTGCTGCGACGAGTCACCGGACCGTTCATCCTCCGTCGACTGAAGAGCGACCGTTCGATCATCGACGATCTGCCCGACAAGATCGAGCAGACCGAACGCTGCGCTCTCACCCGCGAACAGGCGACGCTGTACCAGGCGGTGGTCGACGAACTGCTCGCCGCGGTCGCCGAGACTGATGAGATGACCAAGCGGGGCCTCGTCCTCGCCGGGATCAGCAAGCTCAAACAGGTGTGCAATCATCCCGCCCACTTCCTGCGCGACAGATCAGCGCTATCGGCCAGATCGGGCAAACTCAACCGGGTCGAGGAACTGCTCGACGAGATCATCGACGTCGGCGACAAGGTGCTGTGCTTCACCCAGTACGCCGAGTGGGGCGATCTGCTCGTCGAACACCTCCGCCGCCGCTACGGCACTGCGCCGCTGTGGCTCCACGGTGGAATCCCCCGAGCCCGACGAGATGAGATGGTCAACGCATTCAACGACCCGGGTGGTCCACCGATCTTCATCTTGTCGTTGAAGGCTGGTGGAACTGGTCTCAACCTCACGTCGGCTTCACATGTGGTCCACCTCGACCGATGGTGGAACCCGGCGGTCGAGGATCAAGCGACCGACCGCGCCTACCGAATCGGTCAACGGCGCACCGTGCACGTCCACAAGCTGGTGTCCAGCGGAACGATCGAAGAACGGATCGATGAAATGATCACCAACAAGCGGGCGCTCGCCAAACGGGTCGTCGGCACCGGCGAGCAATGGGTCACCGAACTCAACGTGGACGAACTGCGCGACGTGATCGCGCTACGACCGCAGGACATCGACGGATGAGGGGCCGCGGTTGGGACGATCCGTGGCAGACCTATCCGGCGTCGAAGCCGCTCAAGGCCGAAGGCGGCATCGCGACGAGCAAGCAACGGGGCGCCATGGCCGACACCTGGTGGTCGAAACGGTTCGTCGAAACGCTGGAGTCCTATGGGCTCGGAACGCGAATGCAACGCGGTCGCCGATACGCCCGCACCGGCCAGGTTCTGTCGATCGACGTCAACCCTGGCCTGATCGTGTCTCAGGTTCAGGGGTCGAGGCGGACCCCGTACGTCGTGACAGTTCGCAGCGAGCAACCGTCCGACGCCGAATGGGCCCGCCTCGACGAAAGCCTGCGATCACAGGTGGGTTTCACGGCCCGTCTGCTCGCTGGCGAGGTCCCCACAGAACTGGAGGGAGCATGCCGCGACGCTGGTATTGACCTGTTTCCGGTGACCTGGAGGTCGATGCAGGCCACGTGCAATTGTCCGGACTGGGAGAACCCGTGTAAGCATCTTGCAGCGGTGCTGTACGTGTTCGCCGACCAACTCGACAGTGACCCATGGCTGCTGCTCGCGTGGCGAGGACGCACACGGGAACAGGTGCTCGAGCTGCTCACGGCCGGCCGGTCGGCGGGTTCTCACGGTGCCCAAAGCCACGGATTGCCAGTCTGGTGGCCACTGCGGCCGGGACGCGGCGAACAGCTTCAGAGCCGACAGCCGCTGTCGATCGCAGTTCCACCGGTGCCCGCTCACCGGGTGCTGGCGCGACTCGAGCCGCTCGACGCGGAGATCGCCGGCACACCCATCACCGAACTGCTCGCCGCCGCGTACGAGGTGCTCGAACCGCGCTAGCCGTGCCGACTGACGGCCATTCGACCTCTGTCAGTGATCGGCAATCGGACGTTTCGCGAGCCCGGCATACCGGCACCTCGGAGACGGTCCCACTGCTCCGGAGTCGTAGTGTCAGCTGAATGGGCGAGTCGGAGAATCCGGATCCTGCGGTTGTGGTCGACAGACAAGCCGACGGGACGGAGCCCGGCGGTGAGAGATCACGGGTCACATTGTCCGACCATGCGGTCGTACTACGACCCTGGAGCGTCTCCGATGCGGTCTTCATGGCTGAAGCGTCGAGGGACCCGGCAATCGAGCGCTACAACGGCCCGGCGCCAGACTCAGTGGCTGACGCAATCACGGTCATCGAACGCATTGAACAGAGCTGGCATAGGTTCGAGGTCGAGGGTGATCCGACGGGCATCGCCTTCGCGATCGTCGATGCAGTCTTGGGTGAGCCGGTCGGCATGTGTGGCATCGACCACTGGTCGAGCACAGACGTAGTCCAGTTCGGCTACTGGCTGGCGCCAGGCGCGAGGGGACGAGGGCTTGCGACTCGCGCCGTAACGCTGATGACAGGCTGGTTGTTTGAGCTCGGAGCAGCTCGCGTGTTCCTGACGATCCAGTCCGAGAACGCAGCTTCGGCGACGGTCGCACGCCGCGCCGGGTTCACCTATGAGGGCACGCTTCGTGCCTACGGCGTCTGGGCGGGGCAACGCAAGGACGTAGACGTTTTCGCCGTACTTCCCGACGAGTGGCCGTTGGGAGGAAATAGCTGACTGCCACTCCCGCCGGATACGCGGAGAGCATCGGGGCAGTCAGACCTCGAAGATCCATCGCGCAGAGCGTTCACCGCAACGATGAACGAGATGGCCACCAGTGGGCAATTTCTGTGCCACTCGCAATCACATCCCCCGTCGAAAAAGGACAATCACCCACCGGCGTTCGCCTGACGACTGCACGCTCAGAACACTGCACCCGATGCGTTCGCAACAACTCGACTGTTTCGATATCGAGGTCGACAACACAGTTGGCATTCTTCGTCTTGGGTCCTGCAGCAACGGACCACCAGTCGCGTCGATCAACCCGAGCGACATTTGCCCGTCAACGCGTCAACCCCGCCTAGGCACGCAGCTCCCACGAACCAGGTCTCCTTTGCCGAATCGACCAGCCGGTTGAATCGCTCGCCCACGTTTCACATACGAAAACACCAGGCAAGCATTTCAAGACCTTGGACGACGGCTTTCGGCATGTCGACCATCCAGTTCGTATCCCGGTCTACCATCGCATCGGGAGACGCACCACCCACGTCGGACGCAATCGCCCGATTGGCCCCTGGTTGCATTTGTGGGTTGCACTTAGAGCAGGCGAGGTGCATGATTGGGTGATGCACACCATCCAGCATGATGCTGTCGTCTTCGAACCCACACCAGAGGATCGAATTGCAGCCCAACACGTCGCCGGACGCATCACAGCCGCGTCCATGAGTTCGCTCGCCGGAACGACGGCCACCGCCGCCGATTCGGACGGTGCCGTGTTCGAGTTCGTCGTGCAACTCGCAACCCGTGCGATTGCCGACCTGGCCGCCGGCCGCACTATCGCGTACACCGCATCGCCCGAAGCCGGTGTGTCACCCGCCGACGCGGCGACACTCCTCGGGGTGTCTCGCCAGTTCGTTGACCGACTGATCGCTGACGGCAAACTCACCCACCGATGCAAGCCCGGATCAAAGCATCGGATCATCTCGATCACTGACATCAACAACCTCAAAGCGCAACGCGAACACGGGCGCAACGGGGTCCGTCGAGCCATAGACGCGCTCATTGATGGCGGCATCGAATATTGAAGTCTCCGCGGGTCTTCGTTGACACCAACGTCTTGTTTCCCGCCTCGCTCGCAGACCTGACGCTCAGCTCGGCCGAGTACGGACTCTTCGAACTCGTCTACAGCGACCATCTCCTCGAAGAAGTCCAACGTGTCCTTGTCGACAACAAAGGGCTCGCACCCGCGAATGCCCAACGGTTCATCGACGAGATCTGCGAGACGTTCCCGAACGGCAGGATCACCGCCTCCACCTATGCGAGTGCCACCGACTCGTGGACAGGACCCGACGACGCCGACCTTCTGCATCTCGCTGCCGCCGCTTGTGGTGGCGCGGCCGTGCTGGTCACGAACAACACCAAGGACTTCGAACCAGCCACGCCGCCTGGCGGGGTGATCAAACCAACCGTCATGACGGCCGACCAGTTCTCTGCTCGCTGTTGGACGAAGGATTCGAAGAAGATCTCGCGAACGTCATCAACGCGATGATCTCGGCCAACCGACGCCCACCGCAGGCCTGGGACGCAATGATGCGACGACTCGCAACAGTCGGCCTGCAGCAATTCGTAGACCGCCTCATCACCGCAGCCCGACTGGCCACCTGACGCGTCGAGCCCCGGATCAACGCCCGTGAACACTCGGAGTTCGAATGAGCCGATGCTGCGCTGGCGGACCGATCCCTGCATAAACCGTCGATCGGCACGTTATGGCCGCAGTTGATGGGCACGATGGGCAACCCAGGCAAGCCGAAAACGCAAGCCGGCGGCCCCTGTAGGGCCGCTGACCTGATGTTGCTTGGAGCGGATGACGAGATTCGAACTCGCGACCCTCACCTTGGCAACGTGATACAGACCGTCCGTCCAGTCCGTCTACTGCGCTGCAGTACTCCACAGTCCCGAAAACCGTCCGGGAAATCCGTGTAGTCCGTCCAGTTCGTATACCGGTCTACCATCGCCTCGTCACCAGCGCGTCTGCGACTGTGCCGATTCGAGCGTTGGCAGAAGAACGGTGTTGGCCGCTCACCGACCAACCGGAGGACATCGTTGCCGGGAACTGCGTCAGTAGGCGAACTCGCTGATCGAACCGTCCCGGTTGATGAGGCTCACCGGCTGGTCCAGCCATGTTTGCTCGTCGCCTCCCATGCCGGGTGAATCACCCGGCATTCCTGGCAGTGCCAGCCCGACTGCGATGGGACGATTGGCGAGCAGACGCTGGATTGCAGCTGAAGGAACGTGACCTTCAATCGCGTAGCCATCGACCACCCCGGTATGGCACGACGCCACGGCCTCGGGGATGCCGAGCGTCGCTCTGAATGACGCACGTTCGGAGTCTTCGCTCAATTCGACCACCGCTCCGTTGGACCGCAGGTGAACCACCCACGCTTCGCAGCAGCCTCAACCGGGGTCGCGTCGCACCTCGAACACCAGCCCTGTGAGCGCCGCGTCGGCTGGGGCAGCGCTCGGAGCGGTGTCGCTATCGGAGCCTGAGCACCCGGCGATAAACATGGCAGAGAGCCCGGCGCCAAGTGCGGCGCAGAACTGGCGTCGTCCCGTCCCGGTCATCGGCTGCCACCGTACCCCTGGTTGGTTTCCAACCGCCGGATGCCGAGTACGACGCGATGAATCGGGCGACGTCCGTTGGCGGCTGCGGAAGGGTGGGCGATTCTGCGGACAGCAATGCGAGACGGCCACGACCTTGAGCGGGGGCGAGTGCAAACCAACATCAACGTATTCTACTACATTCTGTAGGAGTATGGGTGCAATTCAGTACTCCTGTATCAAACCCGAGGGAGGCAGGCGCCTGTTCCGTTTTCGACCACAGCTCGATTGCACGCACGAAACACTGAGTATCGCGTCTCCGACGACGATGACACCTGATGCGTTGAATGAGCTCGACGGATTGGACAGGAACGATGGCGTTCGGACCCTGGTGGCTGCTGTATTCGTGACGACTTGCTACGACACAATGTAGAAGATACGCTCCCTTTGTCATGAGATTGAAACATTCAAGCTGGGGCACACCGGCCGTACAACGACTGATGCGCACGATGCTCGCTGCGTCCATTGTTCTATCGGCGACGCCTTTGCGCGCCGACGCGACCGACTCGGATCTCACGTCAGCGCAGGTAGCCGCCGAGATTCTTCGCGTGCAAACAAGCGCCGACGACGTGGCTCGCCGCTGGGCTGACGCGGAACTGCGCTCGGAAGCTCTCGCCGAGGAAATTCTGGCGGCAAATGAGTCAGTCGTCGCAACCTCAGCCGAATACAACCGCCTCGAGAATGAGATGACGCAGGTTGCGATCGATAGGTTCACGGGCCGGGCGAACGAGACAATCCTGGTTCTCGGTGGCAACGCGATGGAATCGATGCAGCGCGATGCCTTGAGGGCAATGGCACTCGACCTGGGTGCCGCAGATCTGGACTCGGTCGACGCGGTGCAGACTCAGCTGGCCAGCGACAGAGCTCACCTCGAGAAGTTGAATGCCGAGAACGCTCAGCTCGTGATCGACTTGGCCGACAGCCAGACGGCCATCAACACGCAACTTGCGGAGCTGGCACAGCTGGAGACCCACCTCAAAGACGAGGAAGTCAAGCGCGAGTATGAAGCGCAGCTGGCGGCCCAACGCCAGGAGGAGGAGCGGGTCGCCGTCGCTCAAGCAGCAGCTTTGGCTGCGAAACAGGAGCAGGCCGCAGCGACGGCAGCTGCCGCAGTGCGGGGAAGCGGGTCGCCCTCCATCGCCCCGACGACGCCCGTCGCAGTGGAGCCAGCACCCGCAACAACGCCCGCGGCAGCAGCACCCGCCGCAGTCTTTGGTGACAGCTCATGGTTTTGCCCCGTGGCGGGGCTCAACGCTTTTGGCGACACTTGGGGTGCACCGCGACCAGGAGGACGCAAGCACGAGGGTGTCGACATGATGAGCCCCTCGGGTACCCCGATCGTGGCGGTGGTTGCCGGTGTCGTCAAGTTCAGTACGAGTGAACGCGGAGGAAACCTTGCCTCGCTCAACGGAGTCGACGGCCACAGGTACTTCTACGGTCACCTGTCCGCTTGGGAGGGAACCTCGCGCAGCGTCGCAGCTGGCGAAGTCATTGGCTACGTCGGCAAGACCGGACAAACCAACGCGAACCACCTTCACTTCGAAATACATCCAAACGGCGGCGGCGCCGTGAATCCATATCCGACGGTACGCCAGGCCTGCTGACCATCCCCTGGTGACGACGCCAGCCACCCTGCTTCGTCACGCTCCGAAGCACTGTCGGCGGACAAGTAGAACTGCCCACTAGCGGCCATCTGGACCTGCCCGCTGATGGCCACTTCGCCGCCGAGGGTGGTCGCTTGACTGGACTGCTGGCGTGCCCACCAACGGCACTTCAGGGATGCTCCGGGGAGGGTGGCCTATGCGGCAAGCCGCGGCAGAGCCAGTACACGCCTGGTGGTCTCACACCAGGTCCTTCGTCTGGCGTGTCAGGCCCTTTGGCCCTACTGGCGACATCGTGCGGCGCTCATGCTGAACCTATGGAGTTCAGGATCAACGTTGAGCCTGACGGCGAGTT
>Ga0073904_10001814_pt1 | contig 16019 bp, 9 predicted proteins | sample KloWWTrecipitate_FD_66668 | JGI IMG/M metagenome (GOLD analysis project Ga0073904, IMG submission 66668) | Active sludge microbial communities from Klosterneuburg, Austria, studying microevolution and ecology of nitrifiers - Klosterneuburg... | ecosystem: Engineered > WWTP > Aerobic digester >...
GCTCGCGCGCCTGCTTGTCGGCCTTGTAGTCGCACTCGCCGAGCGCCTTGCCCTTCATGGTCATCTCGGTGACCTCGCCGCTGTTGTCGGTCATCTTCATCAGCGAGCTCATCGTGGTCCTGGTGCGCGTCTGATCCAGTTCCATCAGCCCTTCCTTGCATTGCATCCGCGCGAAGTGCCTGTTGCCCTGGCTGCGCTGCTCGAGGATCGTGCAACCCTCGTCCGGTGGCGGCGCCGTCTCCGGGTCGTTGGACATGCACACGCGTTGCTTGGGCATCATGGAAGCCATGCCGGCCGGCATGCCCTCCATCTCCATCCCGATCTCCCACAGGGTGCCGGAACCCGATTGCGCCAGCGACGGCAGCGGCACGGACGACAGCACGAACATGGCAGCGGCGAACAAGGACGAGGTGCGCATGGGTCTGAATCCCCTGATATTTGTTGTGTCATTCGTTGAACAGCATGATGCTCAGCGCGCCGGGCAGCGTCAATCGAGCGCCACCTCCTGCGCGTACTCGGGCACGCTGACGTGCCAGCCCAGCTCGTCGCGGATACGCAGGCGCAACGCATCGGCGGCGGCCGGTTCGCCGTGCGTCACGAAGGTGTGCCGCGGCGATTGCTTGCACGCCTTCAGCCACTGCAGCACTTCGCCGGCGTCGGCGTGTGCCGACAGGGCATCGAGATTGTGGATCTCCGCGCGCACCGGTAGCCAGGCACCATGGATCTTGATCGAATCGCAGCCGCCGACCAGCGAGGCGCCGCGTGTGCCGGGCGCCTGGTAGCCCACGAAGACCATGCTGTTGCGGTGGTCGCCGATCAGCGACTTCATGTGGTGCAGCACGCGCCCGCCGCTCGCCATGCCGCTCGCGGAGATGATCACGCAGGGATAATTCTGCGCCACCAGCGCCTTCGATTCCTCGACCGTGCGCACGAACGTCGTCGTCGCGTCGATCAGCTCGCATTCCTCGTCCGTCAGCTTGTGCTCGCGATGGAAGCTGTGGAATATCTCGGTGGCTCGGATTGCCATCGGGCTGTTCAGGTAGATCGGCACGTCGGGGATCGCCTTGCGTGCACGCAACCGTTGCAGGATGTAGAGCAGAGTCTGCGTGCGCCCCACCGCGAAGGCCGGCAGCAGCACGATGCCACCGCGCTTGATGGTGGCGTTGATGATGTCCTCGAAGACGCGCTCGAAATCCACCACGGCGTGGCGCCGGTCGCCGTAGGTCGACTCGACCACGAGGTAATCGGCGGGACGCAGCGCATCGGGCGCGAACATGACCGGGTCGTGCGGGCGCCCGAGGTCGCCGCTGAAGGCGAGCGTGCGTTCGCCGTCGTCGAGCCGCACGCTCGAGGCACCGAGGATGTGACCCACCGGCGTCAGCGTGGCCTCCAGTCCCTTGGCCACCGGATGCGCCTCGCCGTAATCGATCGCGCGGAACTGCTTCAGCACGCTGTAGGCATCCTGCTCGGTGAAGAGCGGCTGGGCGGGCGCGTGCTTGCTGAATTTCTTGCGGTTGGCGTAGGCGGCATCCTCCTCCTGCAGGTAGCCCGCGTCGGGCAGCAGCACCTTGCACAGCGCGTGCGTGGCCGGACTGCAATACACCGGTCCGCGAAAGCCCTGGCGGTAGAGCGCCGGAAGGTAGCCGCTGTGGTCGATGTGCGCGTGCGTGAGCACCACCGCGTCGATGTCCGACACCGCAACCGGCAGGAGCTGCCAGTTGCGCTCGCGCAGGTTCTTGATGCCCTGGTAGAGGCCGCAATCGACCAGTACGCGCGAGCCGTTCGCGCTGACCAGGTATTTCGAACCGGTTACCGTCTGGGCCGCGCCCAGGAACTGGATCTTCACGTGCCGCTCTCCCGCTGTCCGCTATCGGCGCAGTGTAGCGCCAACCGCCCGGCGAAGCATGCGTGCGCGGGAGCCGACCGGCACGCACGCCAGCGCCGGCGCGAGCGGCACTGCGCAGGCCTCAGTCGGGCAGTTCGAACACGTAGATGGCGTTGCCGCCATTGGGCTGGTAGATGTCCGGGCTCTGCTTGGCGGTCAGCAGCTTGAACACGCCGATGCCCGTGGTCACCGCGATGTACTGCTTGCCGTTCGCGGCGTAAGTGATCGGAAATCCGTGCACCGGCGCCCCGAGCCTGGTGCGCCACAGCTCCTTGCCCGTCTTCACGTCGAAGGCCTTGAAATAGCGGTCGACGTCACCCACGAACGCAAGGCCGCCGGCGGTGCTCAACACCGAGGTGAGGTGCCCCTCCTCCATCGGCACCTTGCGCCCCACCAGGTCGACGCAGAGCTGGTGCAGCGGAATGATCAGTGACCCGGTTTCGGGGCTGCGGAATGATCAGTGACCCGGTTTCGGGGCTGTAGGCGGTGGATTGCCAGTTGTGTCCGCCGTAGACGCTGGGACAGACCGAGACCGGCTCGTCGCCAGCTCTTCCACGTCGTTGCACCCGGGGTTTGCGCCAATCCCGCCCTGACGTCGGCCCACGTGTCGCCGCGCCGCCCGCGACACCGCCAGAATTGCCATCGTGTACCATGAGTCCTCGCGCAACCACGACTCGCGGCGACACGTGAACCACAATTTCCTCGTCCTCAGACGCCCCGGCATCGACACCTACCAGGAGCCCGTGGTCTACATGCGCTCGGACTGCGACATCTGCCGCGCCGAGGGCTTCAGCAGCCAGAACCGCGTGCAGGTCACGGTGGGAGAGCGGCACGTCATCGCCACCGTGCACATGGTCACCTCGGAGCTGCTGCACCACGACGAAGCCGGCCTCTCCGAGGCCGCCTGGCACCTGCTGGGCGCCACCGAAGGCGAGCACGCGCACTTCAGCCACCCGACGCCGGTCGAATCGATGAGCTTCGTGCGCGGCAAGCTCTACGGCAACCGCTTCAGCGAGGCCGCCGCGCGCGCGGTCATCGGCGACATCCGCGACGGGCACTATTCCGACATCCAGCTCGCCGCCTACGTCACGGCCTGCGCCGACGCGCTGCTCGACACCGCCGAGACGATCGCGATCACGCGCGCGATGGTCGAGTCGGGGCAGCGCTTCGACTGGGGCCGCACGCCGGTCATGGACAAGCACTGCGTCGGCGGGCTCCCGGGCAATCGCACCACGCCGATCGTGGTCGCCATCGCGACGGCGTGCGGCCTGCTGATGCCCAAGACCTCCTCGCGCGCGATCACCTCGCCCGCCGGCACCGCGGACACCATGGAAACCCTGGCGCCGGTGGACCTGTCCTTCGAGCGCATGCGCAAGGTCGTCGAGCAGGAAGGCGGCTGCATCGCCTGGGGCGGCTCGGTCAGCCTGAGCCCCACCGACGACATCGTGATCCGCGTCGAGCGCGCGCTGGACCTCGACAGCGAGGGCCAGCTGGTCGCCTCCGTGATATCCAAGAAGGTGGCCGCCGGTGCCACCCACGTACTGATCGACATGCCCGTGGGACCCACCGCGAAAGTGCGCCAGGAGGACATGGCAAGACGCCTGACGGCGCAGCTGATCGAGACCGGGGCCGCGCTGGGCGTGCAGGTGAGCGTGCTGCAGACCGACGGCACCCAACCCGTGGGGCGCGGCATCGGCCCCGCGCTGGAAGCGCGCGACATCCTGCAGGTGCTGCGCCGCGACGCCGGCGCGCCGCAGGACCTGCGCGAGCGCGCGCTCGCGCTGGCCGGCGCGCTGCTCGAGCTGGGTGGCGTGGCTGCTCCCGGCGCGGGGCTCGCGCGCGCCACCGCGACGCTCGACTCAGGCACCGCGTGGGAGAAGTTTCGCGCCATCTGCGCCGCGCAGGGCGGCATGCGCGAACCCCCGTTGTCGCAATACCAACACCCGGTCGTGGCCGAACGCAGCGGCGTGGTCGCGCACCTGAACATGCGCAGCCTCGCCAAGGCAGCCAAGCTCGCCGGCGCGCCGGCCGACCCGGCCGCGGGGATCGAGATGCACGTGCGCCGCGGCGAGGAGGTCGAGCGCGGGCAGCCGCTGTACACGATGCACGCCGACACCAGGGGCGAGTTGCACTACGCGCTCGACTACCTGAAATCGCACCCCGAGACGCTCAGCATCGAGGACCCGGTACGGTGAAGATGCTGCTCGACCTGCGCGGCGACGCGCTCGGCGCGTCCCTGGCCGCACGGCTCGGATGGACCCGCGTGGAACACGAACTGCGCGCGTTCCCGGACGGCGAGTCGTATATCCGCATGCTGTCGGATGTGGGCGGTGCCGAGGTGACGGTGCTGGCCGATCTCGCGCGGCCGAACGCACGCGCGCTGGAACTGCTGCTCGTGGCCGCAACGCTGCGCGCCCAGGGTGCGCGCCGCGTGGCGCTGGTGGCGCCCTACCTGCCGTACATGCGCCAGGACTGCGCGTTCAAACCGGGCGAGGCGGTGAGCTCGCGGCATTTCGCGGCGCTGCTCGATGCGCATTTCGACGCCCTGCTGACCGTGGACGCGCACCTTCACCGCTACGCGACGCTGGACGAGCTCTACACGATACCGGCGCGCAACCTGACGGCCGCCGGACTGCTCGCCGATTGGGTGCGCGCGCACGTCGCGGCGCCGCTGCTCATCGGCCCCGACACCGAGAGCGCGCAATGGGTGTCGGGGGCGGCGCGTGCACTGGATTGCCCCTGGCTGGTACTGGAAAAGGACCGCAGCGGCGATCGCAGCGTGCGTGTGCGGGGACACATCGACCCGGTCCATCGCGATCGCGCGCCGGTGCTGCTCGATGACATGATTGCCACCGGCCGCACCCTGATCGAAGGCTGCCGCCTGCTCGCCGAAGCCGGCATGCGCGCGCCGCTGGTGCTCGCGGTGCACGGTATCTTCGCCGGGGATGCCTACGAAGCCCTGCTCGCCGCCGGCGCCGGACGCATCGTCACGACGAATTCGATCCCGCACGCCAGCAACGCCATCGATCTCGCGCCATTGCTGGCCGGGGCGTTGGCGGGATAGCCCCGCGACCAGCGCCTGTCGTCGACCCGAGGCCGCCGTCAGCGCTCGGTGTTTCAGCGCCACATCTCGCGCATCTTCGCTGCGAGGTCCACCGCCATCTGCCGCGAGGCCTGATCTGGTTCTGCGACCGCCGGCGCCGGCGGCCAGCCGGTCTCCTCGAAGTAACGCAGCAGCGCGTTCGGGATGAAGCGGCTGCGCCCGGCGTAGACGTGCCTGTCCCCCGTGCCGGACTGCTGCGTGACGTAGAAGCGCTGCGGCACGACCAGGTCGAGCGTGTCCTTCGCGCGCGTCATCGCCACGTACAGCAGGCGCAGCTCCTCCTCGATCTCGGCGCGGTTGCGCGTGGCGATGTCGGAAGGAATGCAGCCGTCGACCACATTGAGCACGCTGACCGCGTTCCACTCCTGGCCCTTGGCCGAGTGCATCGTCGACAGGATCAGGTAGTCCTCGTCCGCGAGCGGCACGCCGGCCTCGTCGCTGGTGGCGCTGGGCGGATCCAGCGTGAGCTCGGTGAGGAAACGCTCGCGGTCCGGGTAGCTCGCCGCGATGCGTGCGAGCTGGCGGATGTCGAGCAGCCGTACCGCGGCGTCCTCGTAGAGGCGCGGCATCTGTCCCTCGTACCAGCGGCAGGCGAGCTCGAAATCCGCGGGCCATTGCGGAGTCAGGACGGACGGCGGATCGGCGCGGCCCGCGAGGCGATCGATCAGCGCCGCGAAACCGCACCAGCCTTCGCGCGCCAGCGGCGGCACGCCGGCGGCATCGCGCAGCGCCCCGCCCGCGGCCAGGGTATTGTCCATCACGCGAGCAGCCGACTTCGGACCCATGCCCGCCAGCAACTGGATGGCGCGAAAACCGGACACGCGGTCGCGCGGGTTCTCGGCCCAGCGCAGCAGCGCCAGCACGTCCTTGATGTGCGCCGCCTCGAGGAACTTCAGCCCGCCGTACTTCACGAACGGGATATTGCGCCGCGCGAGCTCCAGCTCGAGGCGGGCGCTGTGCGCGCCAGCGCGAAACAGCACCGCCTGCTGGCGCAGCCGCAGCCCTTCCTCGCGCCGCGCCAGCGCGGTGTCGGCGACGAAGGCGGCCTGGTCGGCCTCGTCCTTCACGGATACCAGGCGCGGGCGCGCGGTGGAGTCGCGCTCCGACCACAGGTTCTTCGTGAAACGCTCGGCGGCGAGCGCGATCACCGCGTTCGCCGCCGCCAGGATCGGGCGCGTGGAGCGGTAGTTCTGCTCCAGCGTCACCACGGTCGCCGGCGGCGTGAAGGCGGCCGGAAAATCGAGGATGTTGCGCACCGTGGCGCCGCGGAAGGCGTAGATCGACTGCGCGTCGTCGCCCACCACGGTGAGGCCGCGACCGTCGGGCTTCATCGCCAGCAGGATCGCGGCCTGCAGGTGGTTGGTGTCCTGGTACTCGTCGACCAGCACGTGGTCGAACAGGCCGCCGATCTCGGCGCCGAGCGCGGGCTCGGCCACCATCTGCGCCCAGTAGAGCAGCAGGTCGTCGTAATCGAGCACCTGCTGCGCCTGCTTGGCCTCGACGAAGGCGCGGAACAGGCCCTTCAGTTCCTCCGCCCACTCCGCGCACCACGGAAAGGCCGACTGCAACACCTCACCGATCGGCGCGCGCGTGTTCACCGCCGCGGAATAGATCGCCAGGCAGGTGCCCTTCTGCGGGAAGCGCCGGCGCGTGGACGACAGCCCGAGCTCGTGGCGCACCAGGTTCAGCAGGTCCGCCGAATCCTCGCGGTCGTGGATGGTGAAGCCCGGATCGAGACCGATGCGCCCGGCATAGTCGCGCAGCAGCCGCGCGCCGATGCCGTGGAAGGTGCCCGACCACGACAGTTGCGCGCGCGCCAGCGCCGGGCGGGCCGTCGCGGCCTCGGCCAGGATGCGTCGCACGCGCCGCCCCATCTCCTCGGCGGCACGGCGCGTGAAGGTGAGCAGCAGGATGCGCCCGGGGTCGGCGCCATCGGCGATCAGGCGCGCGACGCGATGCGCCAGGGTGTTGGTCTTGCCCGAGCCCGCGCCGGCGATCACCAGCAGCGGACCGGCGGGCACGGCGGCGCCGGGACCGTGCGCTACGGCCTCGCGCTGGGCGCGATTGAGGCTGGCCGGCCCGTTGGCGGCGGACGCAGCGAGCGAGGTGGCAGCGAACGGGAGGATCGGCTGGGTCATGGCGGCCATCATAACCTCGTATGCCACGCCCCGGTCCCTGTCGCGCGTCCGCCCCTCGCGCTCGCCTGCCGGCATTCCTGATGGCATCTGCTAAAGTGCGCGCCGGCGCCGCGGCTGCGCTGACGACCGCCCACAACCGATGCCTCGCATGACCAGGAAGCGCAAGCCCCGATCCGTACCCGCCCCCGCGTTGGCTGCCGGCACGCGCCCCGCGATCTCAGCCACGACCGCGCACCGTCGGTGGTGGCCGGGACTGCTCGCCGCGCTGGCCGCGCTCGGCATCGCCGCGTGGTTGCTTTCGCCGCGCGACGCACCGCCAGCCGCCCCGGCGCCGGCAACCGAAGCCGCCGCGACCGGCGCCCCGACGCCGCCATCCCGTCCGGCTGGGGCCAGTGCCGCCCCGCCCGAGGTCGCCGGATTTGTCGGCAGCGAGGCCTGCGGCGAATGTCATCGTGCCGAGCATGCGGCCTGGCAGGGTTCGCAGCACGCGCGCGCGATGCAGCACGCCACGCCCGCCACGGTGCTGGTGATTTCGATGACGCCCGCCTCAACGTCCAGGGCGTCGAGTCGCGCTTCTTCCGGCGCGACGGCCGCTTCTTCGTGCGTACCGACGGACCCGACGGCCAGCTCGCCGACTTCGAGGTGAAGTACACCTTTGGCCTCGAGCCGCTGCAGCAATACCTCGTCGAACTGCCGGGTGGGCGCCTGCAGGCCCTGGCACTGGGCTGGGACACGCGCCCGGCGAGCGCCGGCGGACAACGCTGGTTCCGCCAGTACCCGGACGAGCACATCGATTACCGCGATGAGCTGCACTGGACGGGGCGCGCGCAGAACTGGAACTTCATGTGCGCCGACTGCCATTCGACCGACGTGCGCAAGGGCTTCGACGCCGACGCCTTCGCTACCCGCTGGTCGGAAATCAGCGTGGGCTGCGAGGCCTGCCACGGACCGGGATCAGCGCACCTGTCATGGAGCAAGGCCCCGGATGCATCCGATCCGTCGAAGGGCCTGACGGTGGCACTGGACGAGCGCCGCGGCGCGCACTGGTCGATCGACCCGGCCAGCGGCAACGCGCAGCGCAGCACGCCGCGCGACAGCGAGCGCGAGTTGCAGGTGTGCGCGCAGTGCCACTCGCGCCGTTCGCAGTTCGCCGAGGGCTATCGCGCCGGCCGGCCGTTCCACGACCATTACCTGCCTTCCACTCTGGAGGAGGGCCTCTACCACCCCGACGGCCAGCAGCGCGACGAGGTATTCACCTGGGGTTCGTTCCGCCAGAGCCGGATGCACCAGGCCGGCGTCACCTGCGGCGACTGCCACGAGCCGCACGGACAGAAGCTGCGCGCCGAGGGCAACGCCGTCTGCGGCCAATGTCACGCCGCGGCGAAATACGACGCCCCGTCGCACCACTTCCACCCGGTAGGCTCGCCGGGCGCCCAGTGCGTGAACTGCCACATGCCGGCGACGACCTACATGGTCGTGGACCCGCGCCGTGACCACAGCTTCCGTGTGCCGCGTCCCGAGCTGTCGATGGCGCTGGGCACGCCGAATGCCTGCACCGGCTGCCACCGCGACCAGCAAGCGCAATGGGCTGCGGATGCGGTGGCGAAGTGGTATGGGCCGGGGCGGCGGCAGGAGGCACATTTCGGCGCGGCCATCGACGCCGGTCGGCGTGCCGGGCCGGGCGCCGCGGCCGCGCTGCTCGCCCTCGTGCGGGATTCCGAGCGCCCGGCGATCGTGCGCGCCACGGCGATCGAGTTGCTCGGTCGCTACCCCGGCGCGGCCGCGCACGACGCGATCCGACACGCGCTGCGCGATACCGATGCGCAGGTGCGTCACGCCGCGGTCACCGCACAGCAGGCGGCAGCGCCGGAACATATCGCGCTCCTGCTCGCGCCGCTGCTCGGCGATCCGACGCGCGCGGTGCGCATGGAAGCCGCGCGCGTGATCGCCGCTGCCGGCGCCCTGCCGGCCCCGATGGCCATGGCCGCATTCAATGCGGCGATCGCGGAATTCGAATCCGCGCAACGCGAGAACCTCGACCGCCCCGAAGCGTGGCTGAACCTCGGCAACCTGGCCGGCTGGCGCGGCGACGCCGCGGGCGCCGAGGAGGCCTACCGGCGCGCGCTGCAACGCGATCCGCGCTTCGTGCCGGCCGCGATCAACCTCGCCGATCTGTACCGGGCGACCGGGCGGGAAGCGCAGGGGGAACAGGTCCTGCGCGACGGTCTGCAGGCGGCACTGCAAGCACCGGCCCTGCACGAGGCGCTCGGCCTGGCACTGGTGCGCCAGGGCAGGAAGACCGAAGCCCTGGTCGAACTGGCGACCGCGCACCGCGCCGCACCGGACGAGCCGCGCCACGCTTATGTGTACGCCGTCGCGCTCGCCGATGCGGGGCAACGCAGCGAGGCGATCCGGGTGCTCGAGGAGAACGCGCGCCGCGCCGGAGGCTCGCGCGACGTGCTACTGGCCCTGGCGGCGTTTCGCAGCGACAGCGGCGACGCGGCGGGCGCCGGGCAGGCGCTGCAGTCACTGGCGGCAGTCAATCCGGACGACCCGGCGCTCGCCGCCACACGGTTACCGCAACAGCCGGGACCCTGACCGCAACGCGGGTCGCCATTCATGGCGACAGGTGCCGCCGACGAACCCTTTTTCGGCACGAATGCCGACCCGCGAGGGCCTGCTCATTCACTCCGCGCCCTGCCGGGTTCCTGCTTCCGTGCGCAATATCGTATGGTGGCGGCTGGAACCGGGGCGGCGGCTCGGCTCGAGGATGCGATATGCAAGTAGGTAAGGTGGTGGCGGTCTGGCGCTATCCGGTGAAGAGCATGGCGGGCGAAGCGGTGGCGCAAGCGCTGGTGGATGCCCGGGGCCTGGCGGGCGATCGTCACTGGGCGGTGATCGACGGCGACGCCCGGGAGATTCGCAGCGCCAAGCGCTGGCCTGAGCTGCTGGGCTGCGTCGCGCGCTACGTCGGGGGGAGCACGCCCGCGACCGACGCCTATGCCGCGGCAGTGCTCCCGGTGGAAATCGTGGGGCCGGACGGCCGCATCCTGCACAGCGACGCAGCGGACCGCGACGCCGAACTCAGCGCGTGGCTGCAGCGCGCGGTGCGGCTGAGCCCGCGCGCGCCCGCACACGATCGCGATCACTACCGGCTGGCGCGCTCGCGCACGCCGGAATCGACGGCCGCCGAGATGGATCTGCAGGCGCACGAGGCACCACCGGATTTCAGCCTCCTGTCGGACGCCGCCGCTGTCTTCATGCAGGATCTCGCCGACTGCGCGACGCCGCCGGGCAGTTATGTCGATGCCTTCCCTCTTCATCTGATGAGTCGCAATGCGCTGGCGTGGCTGCGCGCTCGTAGCGGCCTCGACACCGACGTACGCCGGTTTCGTCCGAATCTGTTGATCGATATCGACGGTGCCGGCGCGGAGCCGGGCGAGGATGCCTGGATCGGCTGGCATCTGGCCATCGGCGAAGCGCGTCTGCGCATCGACTCGCGCACGGTGCGCTGCGCCATGCCGGGGCGGGCGCAGCCGCAATTCGGGCTGGCGGCGCAGCCGACGCTGGCACGGGCGCTGGTTGAGCACAGTGCGCGGCAGCTCGGCGTCAACGTGATCGTGGAACAGGCCGGCGTGATCCGGGCCGGAGATGCGATCGAGCGCGTCGGCTGAGCGAGCCGCCCATCGCCGGGCGAGCGCATGCGCGTGCGGTTCACAACAATCACAAAATGGAGTGCCTGCGATGGCGACGGTAGAACGCATCAATCCTCCCGGCCTGTTCGAGCTCGAAGGCTTTTCCCAGGTGGTAGTCGCCCGGGGCGGCCGCACCGCCTACATCGCGGGCCAGGGGCCCTTCGATGCCGGCATGAACCTGATCGGGCGAGGTGATCTGCACGCCCAGACGGTGCAGGCCTTCCGCAACCTGCGCACCGCACTGCAAGCGCTCGGCGTCGGGCCGGAGCGCGTGGTGTCGTCGACGATGTACGTGGTCGGTCTCGATCAGGAGCGAAGCGCGACGTTCGTGCGCGCGATGAACGTCGCGCTCGACGGCGAACCGTTCCCGCCGAACGCTTCGAGCCTGATCGGCGTGGCGCGGCTGGGCCACCCCGAGATGCTGGTGGAAATCTCCGCGATCGCCGTGCTCGACTGAGTCGAGCGCTCAACTGATCGTGATGCGCCTGACGGTCGGCTATTGACCGGCAGGCCGGGCGTCATTCATCGCCGTAGGTCGCCACTCATGGCCGTAGGTCGCCATGAATGGCGACCTACAACATGAATGCCGACCCGCATCAGCGCGGCAGCGTGCTCGAGCCCATCAGGTACTCATCGACCGCGCGCGCGGCCTGGCGGCCCTCGCGGATCGCCCACACCACCAGCGACTGGCCGCGACGCATGTCGCCGGCCGCGAACACCTTGTCGACGTTGGTGCGGTAGGCCTCGGCACCTTCCGTGGCGGCGCGCGCGTTCTCGCGCGGGTCCTTCGCCACGCCGAAGGCATCGAGCACGGTGCCGACGGGGCTCAGGAAGCCCATCGCCAGCAGCACCAGGTCGGCCTTCAGCACCTGCTCGCTGCCCTCGATCTCGATGAACTTGCCGTCCTTCATCTCGACGTTGACGGTACGGATCGCCGTGATCTTGCCCTTCTCGCCGATGTACTCCCTGGTGGAGATCGCGAACACGCGCTCGCAGCCTTCCACGTGGCTCGAGGAGGTGCGCAGCTTGATGGGCCAGTACGGCCAGGTCAGCGCCTTGTTCTCCTGCTCGGGCGGCATCGGCAGCAGCTCGAACTGCGTGACGCTGGCCGCGCCGTGACGGTTCGAGGTGCCGACACAGTCACTGCCGGTGTCGCCGCCGCCGATCACGATCACGTGTTTGCCCGCGGCCGAGATCTGCTTCTTCACCTTGTCGCCCGCGTTGACGCGGTTCTGCTGCGGCAGGAACTCCATCGCGAAGTGGATGCCGTCGAGCTCGCGCCCCGGCGCGGGCAAGTCGCGCGGCTGCTCCGCGCCGCCAGCCAGCAGCACGGCGTCGAAGTCGTTCAGCAGTTCCTCGGGCGCGACGGTCTGCTGCGACAGGTTGGTGACCTTGCTGCCCTCGGGCATGCTGCCGACCAGCACCCCGGTGCGAAAGCTCACGCCCTCGGCGTTCATCTGCGCCATGCGCCTGTCGATGTGCGACTTGTCGAGCTTGAAATCGGGGATGCCGTAGCGCATCAGGCCGCCGACGCGATCGTTCTTCTCGAACACGGTGACGTCGTGCCCGGCGCGCGCCAGTTGCTGCGCGGCGGCGAGTCCCGCCGGGCCCGAGCCCACGACGGCCACGCGCTTGCCGGTCTTCACGGCGGGGATCTGCGGCAGCACCCAGCCCTCGTCCCAGCCACGATCGATGATGGCGTGCTCGATCGACTTGATGCCCACCGGCACGTTGTTGAAGTTCAGCGTGCACGCCGCCTCGCAGGGCGCCGGGCAGATGCGGCCGGTCACCTCGGGGAAGTTGTTGGTCGAATGCAGCACGGCCAGGGCGTTGTGCCAGTCGCCGCGATACACCAGGTCGTTGAAGTCCGGGATCACGTTATTGACCGGACAGCCGTTGTTGCAGAACGGGATGCCGCAATCCATGCAGCGCGCGCCCTGCTGCTGCGCCTGCCCGACGTCCAGCACCTTCACGAACTCGCGGTAGTTCTTCAGCCGCGCCTCGACCGGCTCGTAACCTTCCTCGAGGCGCTCATATTCGAGAAAACCCGTGACTTTACCCATGATCCTTGTACTCCAGGCGAAGTGGTGGTCAGGCGCTGGCCGCGGCCGGCACTGCCGCGTTCAGCTCGGCGAGCGCGCGCTTGTATTCGTGCGGGAACACCTTCACGAAGCGCTCGCGGGCCTCGTCCCAGTCGTCCAGCAGTTCGCGCGCGCGCAGCGAGCCGGTCCAGCGGTGGTGCTGCTCGATCAGCCCGCGCAGCAACTCCTCGTCGACCTGGCCCTTGTGCCAGATCGCCGGGTCGACGCTCGCCTTCTGCTCGCGCGCCGGCAGCACGTCCTCGAGCGCCACCATCGCGGTGTTGCAGCGGCTCGCGAACTCGCCGTCCTCGTCGTAGACGTAGGCCACGCCGCCCGACATGCCGGCCGCGAAGTTGCGCCCGGTCTTGCCGAGCACCACCACGGTGCCGCCGGTCATGTACTCGCAGCCGTGATCGCCGGTGCCCTCGACGACGGCAGTCGCGCCCGAGAGCCGCACCGCGAAGCGTTCGCCCGCGACACCGCGGAAGAAGGCCTCGCCGCTGGTCGCGCCGTAGAGCACCGTGTTGCCCACGATGATGTTCTCGGTCGAGTCGCCGCGAAAATCGATGCTCGGGCGGATCACCACGCGCCCGCCCGAGAGCCCCTTGCCCGTGTAGTCGTTGGCTTCACCGGCCAGGTACAGCGTGATGCCCCTGGCGAGGAAGGCGCCGAAGCTCTGACCGCCCGTGCCGTTGAGCTGCACCCACACGGTCTGGTCGGGCAATCCCTCGGGGTGGCGGCGGATCAACTCGCCCGAGAGCATAGCGCCCACGGTGCGGTTGACGTTGCGCACGTCGTCGAGGATCTGCACCCGCTCGCCGCGCTCGAGCGCCGGCGCGCAGCGCGCGATCAGCGAGGCGTCGAGCGCGCGCTCGAGCCCGTGGTCCTGCTCCTCTACCTGGCGGCGCGCCACGTCTTCGGGCACGTCGGGGCGGTAGAACACGCGGCTGAAATCCAGGCCGCGCGCCTTCCAGTGCTCGATGCCCTTCTTGGTGTCGAGCAGATCCGAGCGCCCGATCAGCTCGTCGAAGCGGCGGATGCCCAGCTGCGCCATGATCTGGCGGACTTCCTCGGCGATAAAGAAGAAGAAATTCACCACGTGCTCGGGCTTGCCGGCGAACTTCCGGCGCAGCACCGGGTCCTGCGTCGCCACGCCCACGGGGCAGGTGTTCAGGTGGCACTTGCGCATCATGATGCAGCCGCTCACCACCAGCGGCGCGGTGGCAAAGCCGAACTCGTCGGCCCCGAGCAGCGCGCCGATCACCACGTCGCGCCCGGTCTTCATCTGGCCGTCGGCCTGCACGCGGATGCGCCCGCGCAGCCCGTTCAGCACCAGCGTCTGCTGCGTCTCGGCCAGCCCGAGCTCCCACGGCGTGCCGGCGTGCTTGATCGAGGACCAGGGGCTCGCCCCCGTGCCGCCGTCGTGACCCGCGATCACCACGTGGTCGGACTTGGCCTTGGCCACGCCCGCCGCGATGGTGCCCACGCCGACCTCGCTCACCAGCTTCACGCTGATGCTGGCGCGCGGGTTGGCGTTCTTCAGGTCGTGGATCAGCTGCGCGAGATCCTCGATCGAGTAGATGTCGTGGTGCGGCGGCGGCGAGATCAGGCCCACGCCCGGCACCGAGTAGCGCAGCTTGCCGATGTACTCGCTGACCTTGCCCCCGGGCAGCTGGCCGCCCTCGCCGGGCTTGGCGCCCTGCGCCATCTTGATCTGGATCTGGTCGGCCGAGACCAGGTACTCGGTGGTCACGCCGAAGCGCCCGGAGGCCACCTGCTTGATGCGCGAACGCAGCGAATCGCCGTCCTTCAGCTCGGTGTCCGAGGCGATCACGTCGGCGCCGATAACGTCCGACACCTTCGTGCCGGCCTTTATCGCGATGCCCTTCATCTCATCGCGGTAGCGCGCGGGGTCTTCGCCGCCCTCGCCGGTGTTCGACTTGCCGCCGATGCGGTTCATCGCGATCGCGAGGTTGGTGTGGGCCTCGGTGCTGATCGAGCCGAGCGACATCGCGCCGGTGGCGAAGCGCTTCACGATCTCGCTCGCGGGCTCGACCTCCTCGACGGGAATCGCCTTCGACGGATCGATGCGGAACTCGAACAACCCGCGCAGCGTCATGTGGCGCTTCGACTGGTCGTTGATCAGCTGCGCGTATTCCTTGTAGGTCTCGTACTTGCCCGAGCGCGCGCTGTGCTGCAGCTTCGCGATCGCGTCCGGCGTCCACATGTGCTCCTCGCCGCGCGCGCGCCAGGCGTATTCGCCGCCGGTATCGAGCATGCTCTCGAGCAGCGGGTCGCTGCCGAAGGCGCCGCGGTGCGTGCGGATCGACTCCTCGGCCACCTCGAACACGCCGATGCCCCCGACCTGCGAGGCCGTACCGGGGAAGTACTTCTGCACGAAGTCCTGCTCGAGACCGATCGCCTCGAAGATCTGCGCGCCGCAGTAAGACATGTACGTGCTGATGCCCATCTTCGACATGATCTTCGACAGGCCCTTGCCGATCGCCTTGATGTAGTTGTAGATCGCCTTCTCGGCCGTCACGCCCCCGGGCGCATCGGCATAGCGCTGTGCCAGCGTCTCCATCGCGAGGTAGGGATGGATCGCCTCGGCACCGTAGCCGGCGAGCACCGCGAAGTGGTGCACCTCGCGCGCGAAGCCCGTCTCGACGACCAGCCCCGCGGTGGTGCGCAGCCCCGCGCGCACCAGGTGGTGGTGGATCGCCGACAGCGCGAGCAGCGCCGGGATCGCGACGTTGTCGCGGTCCATGCGCCGGTCGGTGATCACCAGGATGTTGTAGCCGCCCGCGAGCGCATCGACGGCCTCGGCGCACAGCGAGGCGAGCTTGGCCTCGACCCCCTCGTTGCCCCAGGCCAGCGGATAGGTGATGTCGATCTCGTAGCTGCGGAACTTGCCGTTGGTGTAGCGCGCCACGTCGCGCACGCGCGCCATGTCGGCGAAGTCGAGGATCGGCTGCGACACCTCGAGGCGCATCGGCGGGTTCACCGCGTTGATGTCCAGCAGGTTCGGCTTGGGCCCGATGAAGCTGTTCAGCGACATCACGATCGCCTCGCGGATCGGGTCGATCGGCGGGTTGGTGACCTGCGCGAACAGCTGCT
>Ga0073904_10001815_pt1 | contig 16017 bp, 16 predicted proteins | sample KloWWTrecipitate_FD_66668 | JGI IMG/M metagenome (GOLD analysis project Ga0073904, IMG submission 66668) | Active sludge microbial communities from Klosterneuburg, Austria, studying microevolution and ecology of nitrifiers - Klosterneuburg... | ecosystem: Engineered > WWTP > Aerobic digester >...
TCGTCTTCGCTCTCGCCACCCCAGTAGCCGTACTCGTGATTCGAGCGGGCGAAGGAGCGACATGTGCCGTTGACCTGGCAGTTGCCGCAGACATCGCGGGCGCCGGATTCGCGGCGCTCACGCGCCTGCGGGCGCTCGGCGGGCGGCGGGAAGAACAGATGCGTCAGCCCTCTGCACGCCGCATCGTTCATCCACCGATCGTCGGTGAGAACTCGTTGGACGAAGAGATCAACCGCTGCCATGGAACCCCCAAGATTCATGCCGACGAAATACTTGCACACAGCAAGTAGTCACAGGATACGCGATGGAAACGCTCCCGTAAAGAGCAGATGACGGATTTCAGGAAAGAAGGTGACGAACGCCCGCAGCAAAGCCGTCGACGTCCTCAGGTGTGGTGTCCCACGAGGTCATCCAGCGCACCTGGTTGCGGCTGACATCCCAGTCCCAGAAGAAACACCACTCGGACAGAGGAGCAATTGCCTCGGGCGGCAGCAGTGGGAAAAGGCTGTTGACCTGTGGTGCGCTGTCGTACACCACGCCGGGAATGTCGCGAGTCGCTTCGTACAGACGCATCGCCATCTCGTTCGCGTGGCTCGCACCCTGAATCCACAGGTCGTCGGCGAGGAGTGCGGTGAACTGTGCTGCAACGAATCGCATCTTGGACGGCAATTGATTGACCATCTTGCGCACGTACTTGGCGCGCTGGGCCAGCGCCGGGTTCAGGTAGACCACGGCCTCGCCACCCACCAGCCCGGCCTTCGTGCCACCGAAGCTGACCACATCGACGCCTGCATCCACCGTGAAGCTGCGCATGGCTGCCACCGTGCCTCCCAGCGCTGCGGTCGCATTTGCAATGCGCGCACCATCGAGGTGCACCACCATGCCCATGCGGTGCGCCGTTTCACAGAGTGCTGCCACCTCGGCAGCGGTGTAGAGCGTGCCCAGTTCGGTGCTCTGCGTGATGCTGACCACGCCCGGCTGGGCATGGTGCTGCACGCCCTGGAAGTGGGCCAGGCCGTCCAACTGCGCCGGAACGAGCTTCGCTGTCGGTGCCGGAAGGGTCAGCAGTTTGGCGCCGAGAGCTCGCTCGGGAGCACCAGCCTCGTCCACCGCAATGTGCGCCCATTCCGTGCACACGACGCAGTCGGCAGGGTGCACCATCGTGGCCAGCGCCATGACATTGGCACCGGTTCCGTTCCAGACGAGGAAGGCTTCGGCGACCGGCCCGAAGAGGTCGTGAAAGTGGCCCTCGGCCTCCTGCGTCCATTTGTCGCTGCCATATGCCAGCGCGTGGCCCTCGTTGGCCGCCACCAGCGCTGCCAGCACTTGCGGGTGTGCTCCCGCTGCGTTATCGCTGGCGAACGCCCTCGAAGGAGCGGGCGGCATGGAGGTGATACGGGAAGTGATCATCGTTCGCCATTCTGTCGGGCGTACTGTCGTATGTCATGACGTTGGACTATCTCTCGCTGCTGGCCACCGACATCGGGGCCTTCGCCGCCGCGCTGGAAACGGGCGCACCGGAGGCGGAAATTGCCGGATGCCCCGGATGGACATTGCCGGCGCTGGGCGCACACCTCGGCGGCGTGCATCGTTGGGCCCGCGCCGCCATCATCACCGGCGCTGTGCCGCAGCTCGATCCGGCGACCGACCCTGCACCGAACGACCTTGCAGGAATCGCCGCCTGGGTTCGCGATGGGGGAGAGCGGCTGATCGCGACGCTCGGTGAGATCAACCCGCTGGAACCCACATGGCATCCGTTCCCCGTCGAGCCGAAGCTGGCGGGACTGTGGAAGCGCCGCCAGGCACACGAGACATCGGTCCATCGGTGGGATGCAGAGCGCGCCACAGGGCTGTCACCGGTGATCGAGGCAGCATTCGCGGCAGACGGCATCGACGAGTACTGGACCGTGATGCTGCCACGACTGATCACTCGCGAGAAGCTGACAGTGCCCAATTCGGTGATTGCGACCTCCACCACCGACACCGGCCAACGCTGGATCATCGATGGCCGTTCCGGTGCCGTGCAGGTGGGCGCAGCGGGCGACCCGCACGCCGAACTGCACGGAACCGCGTTCGACGTGCTGTTGTGCCTCTGGGGTCGCCCCGTGGCAGCCGGTGCGGTCGCCGTCAGCGGCGACGCCGAGATGGCCGGCGAGTGGTTGGCGCTCGGCGGCGCCTGAGTTACCTGAGCGCCGATTCTTCCTTGAGCCGGATCGGCCCGAATCGTCCAGCCTTCAATCCGGTCCTGCCCTCGTAGAACCCTCTCATCGTGTCCATGTCGGCGACCAGGTCGCCTGTCACTTCGATTGCGGGACCGAAGCCGCCGGAACGGGTCGACGTGTCGACGAACGCGAGCACGATGGGCACCTTCGCCTGTTCCGCGATGCGGTAGAAGCCCGACTTCCAGTAGTCGGTCTTCGAACGGGTGCCCTCAGCGGGTACCACCACCGCGAGTTGCTCGTGTTGGTCGAACTCTGCCGCCAGGGACGCGACCATGCCACCCGCAGCCTCGCGATCGACGGCAACGCCCCCCAGCCGGCGCATGATCGAACCCATCGGGCCGTTGAACAAGGAGCGCTTCCCCAACCAGGAGACCTTCACGCCGGTGACCTTCGCCAACGCCAGCATGAGCGGGAAATCCCAGTTGGTGGTGTGCGGCGCGGCGATGATCACGCACTTTTTCGGCATGGGCTCGGCGCGCTCGACGGCCTTGATTCGCCACAGGAGCAACCAGAAGCGTGCCAACAGCGAAGTCATCGCGCGCAACCTATCCGTCAGACGCCGAAGTGGGTGACGATGACGCGACCGTCGCGTTCGCCGGCACTCGCGGCCAGGTCGGCGACCACCATCGAACGCTGCAGCCAGCGGTCGTAGCCGTCGAAACGTGGCTGATACGGCGAACGACCATGTACCGCAACGTTGTTGTCAACGACGAGCAGGTCGCCGGCCTGCAGCGCGACGCCTGTGTGCTGCGTCTCCACAGCGGCCGACAGCGTTCGCAATGCATCGTCGGCCTCTTCGTCGATACCGACCATCAGGTCTGCGTCGAACACCATCGTCGGGCGGATGCGTTCGCCGCGCAGTACCGGCATCGGTGAGCCCAGCACGTTCGAGCGGCCATGCAGATAGCTCTCGTCGACGGCGGTGCGAAACCGAGGCTGGAACAAGGTGTCGATCACACGCTCGTCGAGGTGGGGGAGGACCTCGAAGATGGATGAGAGGGTGGTGAAGGCGCTGGCGTCACCGCGCAGGCAGAGCAGCAGCAGATACTTCGGGCGATGTGGGTGAAAAGCAGCCTCGGTGTGGAACATGAGCTGCACCTTCGATGAGGTGCTGACCTGGCGATCAGCGTTCGACTTGGTGGGCACCAGGTTCTGGATGAGGTCGCCCCCGTGCTCGGGCAGGTAACCCACCGGTTGGCCGAGGCGACGCGCCACCGTCAGCAGCGTGAACTCACTGACCAGCGGCTTGTCGTAGCTCGCTATCGGTGACTGCGGTGTGAGCGGCAGATCGCCGACGGGGAGGCCTCGCAGGACGACGGCACCTGCCTGCGGGGGAGCGTCGGCGAAGTCGATCAGGGCATCGTGGACGACCGGTGGCATCAGCCGAGCTGCGTGACCTGCGGCAGTGACGAACTGCTCGCTGCCGAACGGTCCTGCGGGGATCGTCAGCGAAGGCCACGGGGGCGACTCGACGATCGACGGCAACGCATGCTCGGTCAGCGTGTTCACTTCGTGGTCCTCGGCGCTCTCGGTAGCTGGAATATCTGTTCCAAGTATATCATTATGTGGAATATTCAAGTCAATCACGCCCAGCAAGTACGGTGAATCCTCGTGGAAGTGGCAGAGCGCATAGGTCGAGCGAGCACAGCGTTGACGCCGGCAGAGCGCCGCGTCGCCGAGGTGGTGCTCGAGCAGCCCCAACTGGTTGCCTTCGGTACCGTCGCCGACCTGGCAGAAGCCGCCTCGAGTGGTGCGGCCACTGTCGTACGCCTTGCCGGCAAGTTGGGCTTCGACGGGTTCACCGGGCTTCAGGCATCGGTACAGCACACCCTGGCGGGCCAGCTACGACCTGCCGCCCAGCGGATCCGCGAGCCAGCGGCCACCGATGCCATCGGCCGACACCTGCAACTGGAGATCGACAACGTGGCCACCACATTGGGTGCCCTCGATGGGGAAGTGCTGACCGACGTCGTTGCACACCTGTCCGCACCCGAGAGCCGGGTGTTCGTTCTCTCCGGAGATGCGTCGCTGGGCATCGCCCAACAGTTGGTCGCCGACCTGCACGCCTTGAGAGACGACGTCACCCTGCTCGACGGCAACGACGTCGCCGTGCGCCGCCTGGTCGCCCAACTGCGATCGACCGATGTCGTCGTGACCGTGGACCTGCGGCGCTACGACCGTTGGGTCGTCGAGGCAGCGCGCGATGCGCAGGGCAGGGGAGCGTGGTGCGTTGCCGTCACCGACAGCCTGCTGTCTCCCCTGGCAGCGTTCGCCGAACGGACGTTGACGGTCGCCGCCGCGGGCGGCGGTCCCTTCGACAGCCACGTCGGCACGCTCGCGCTCGTCAACGTCGTAGTGGCCGGCGTCGCCGATCGCCTCCGCCGTGAGGCCACCGAACGACTGGACCGCGCCGAAGCCGCATGGCAAGCCGCCGGTGCACTGACCGACCGCTGAGCCTCGGATCGCGTAGACCCTCGTCATGACGAACGTCGACCCAGAGCTAACGATCGCGGTCCACCTGGTGCCGAAGAGAGCGCCGGCCCGGGCTATACCGAACTGCCGCGCTCAGCGTGGTCGCCGCCACCGCTAGCACTCGCTAGCTCCGAGCTGTGCTCAACTCCGGAACTCCACAATCACGAAGGGTCCGCCGAGGACAGGTATCGGGCCCTCAGCGCGGCAGTGTCGCGAACAAAGCGATCACGGGAGCACGCTCCAATGACCAGGTCGTCAAACCGTCCATTGAAGTAGTCGTGCTCTGACAGTCTGCCCTCGACCTCAAAAACCCGACTCAGGCTGTGCTGGCGCTCCCACTCAGATCCCAGCATCTCTATGTAGAGCTTACGAAACGGCCAATTGCTGAACAGGAAGTCCATAAAGAACAACATCGATTCAACGGGCAGACCTGTGAGTTGCCACGCAGTGGAGGTGACGATTCCAACCTTGACGTGGTAACGCTGCGCCTCGTAGGCAATCAAGTGGGCACCGATCGTTCCATCGATGTGCGAGCGAGCGACCATCTGTGTGAGAACTCCCGGTTGGAACACTCGCGCTGCAACGTCTGATGGAGACACGTTGCCGCCACGAAAGATCCATCGCGTCCAGTTGGTGCCCTCGACGCTGAGTTCGTAGATCGCTTCTATGTCGTCGGGACGGACCGGGTCGTACACTAGGTTTTTGGAGCGCAACGTGTACTGGTTATGGAAACGCGAGCTTTGATTCATTGAACACTCCAAAGATGACGCTAGTGGTTGGGACAACGCAGTAATCCATGGCAAGCGCGGCCACCGTCGAAACTAGTCGGGCGGCCGCCGCTCTGCCCGCCTTGGTACAGCGTGCCGTTACCGCAGCGCCGATCCCGTTCCCGATGCCCTGCGCATTTATCGTTTCTCCGAGTGACGGCTCGATCCCGCAGACAGCGCTCAACTCGATCACTCCGAGGCCGGCCTCCACGTTGGCGACGGCGAACGGAAGGTCGACCTCGGGTGGCGGGACGGCTGGCGAGGCAAGGAGACTGAACGGGGTGCTGGTTGTGTATAGGGCGAACGAGCCGGCGGGTGGGGAGCTGGAGTCAAACGCGATCACTCTCGAACTCGGCATGTCCTTCACCAAGTCGGCATCTCCAGCAAGCACGACAATTGAGTGTGGCTCGGCAAGGCCAGCTTCGTGCAACAGGCTTGCAAGGTTGAGTGGCGCTCCAACTTCGCTTCCTGGTGCGGCAGGTGAGAGACCCAGAGCGGGAACAAGTCCACGGCCGTCGCCCGGCATTACTGCGACGACCTCAAGATCGCTCCGAAGAACGATCCCCTGGGCGAGCTCCCAATACTGATCGAGCCATCCAAAACTCGAAACAATCAGTAACACGTACCTAGCAGACGATGATGGGGGCTGCCACTTGACGCTGGGAAGCATCATATGTAGCCCGCTTCGAGGGTAGACAGGCACGGCCTGACGACTCGCGGTGCCACGTCGGTAAACCGCCAACTCGGCTGACGCAGTTTGGAGATGGCCGACTGTCACCCTGTCGACTGTCGGTGAAGGCTCGGAGGGCTCAGAGCAGGACTGGACAACCAGCACAAGGGCGGCGGCGAGCAGCCGCGACCACCGTGTCATTGTGTCAGGAGAACAGTGACCTGAATCTCACCCTTGAGCGAGTCGACGAGAAGCTGGCGGGCCTTGCCAGTAAGAGGAAGCATCGTCACCACCAGAAAGTGCGTCTCATTATCAACGATAAAGAGAGTGCCATCGGGCGACAACGCGTACTGAAGGTCAATCCGGGCCTTCTCGACATCCTCAGAATCGCCACCACCAGGCGCGAGATCTCCTGTCCCTTCAAATGACTCCTGTGGCTTGTACGGATCGTCCGAGTCTTTATCTGGCGCGATTTCAACGACGGAACCGACGGCTAAGCCCAAGCCCGGCTCGAACGTGAATGGCGGGGCGACAGTTACTTCGACTCGCGTGGCCGACATCCATAGCCCAGCCTCCTTGTCAACGTCTGAAACCTCTACTCCTGCTGCAAGGAGATCTTCACGGGTAACGCTCAGCCGTACACTCCATCCGCCGCTGCACGCTGGAGGTAGGGAGTCGGTGACCACTCGACAGCCTGTTGCGGCGACATCGGAGCCGACGATGATCAACGATCCGCTGAGATTCTCGGCTGGGCCTTCGGAGATCTGACGATCGGGGTCGCTGGAGTCGGCGCCCGAACTCGTTGCCGAAGCGACAGATTCAACTGGAGCAGTGCTCGCGTCGCTAGCGGAAACAGGCGAGTCTGACTCGACGCGTTGGTCGTTACCGCAGCTGGCGAGAAGAACCAGCGCAACTCCACACGAGATGACAGGCCTTATCATCAGTTCACGCCCTCCATGAGTTCAGTCGATTGATGACGGTGCTGGTCAAGCGAGTCGCGCCGTTCTGGTCGCCGCACCCAGGCATGCTGGCGAAACCATAGTTGTGAATTCCGAACGCCTGAATTCCGCTGGCGTTGCTCTGATAGACCGGACCCCCGGAGTTGCCGGGAAACGTTGAGGCGTTGTAGCAAATTCGGTCGGTGTAGAGCCCCAAAATCTGGCCCGTGCTTTTGATCATCTTGAAAGGGTTGCCGTTACCTCCGCCCATGTCCCAGGGATAGCCGGTGGTATACGTTGCTCCGGCCGAGAGCGACGGTGATCCGGAACTCATGGCAAACCAGGTCGATGGCAACGTGCAGCCGTTGTTGAGTCGAATCGCGCCGTAGTCCGCGACGGGGTTGGCAGTGTTCTGCCAGTCGGCTGACGCCGAGGGTAGGTCCAGGCTCGTGCACGTGCCATAAGGCTTCACAGCTGCCGAGCCATTCCAGTAGGCATCCCTGCTGATCTGGAGCGTGCCATAGCTGGTGATCCATCGTCGACCATCGCCCGGAATGAACTCGTGATAAACGCAGTGGCCCGCTGTAGCGACCGTGTTGTTGTCGAAGAAGAATGCGGAGCAGCCAGCATTTCCCAGCCCGCCTATAAAGCCATCTGAGCTGACCGCAGCGACCCACCTCACCGGATCGTTGCCGACGGCAGGGCTGCTGCTCGTGTTCACCGTGGTGAGCGGCATGCCAGTACGGGTGGCCTCCACCTCACTCGACACGAACGTCGATGAGACAACCGCCGTGAGTGCCCAGCAGCATTCGTTTGGAGACGAACATTCGGGAGTTGTTCATTGGCACGCACAGTAGCAGCATTGGTCACTCAGTGGGGTCGCGTGCTTTGATATGCGTCGATCGTGCGCGGGTCGACGAACACCCAGCTGACGGCGTTGTGAAATGTGCGAATTCATCGCGAGCCAGGTCACCGCCGGCTGTCGTTGAGCTGTCTGGCCGCACCAACCGACGACGGCCGGTGCGAACTTGCTGACCGAAGGAATGCGCTCTAGCGCGTAGACTTTCGTCATGACGAAAGTCGCCCTTGAGCCCAGTGACCAACGATCGCGGTGCCAGTGGGCCGAAGAGTGCTCCCGCCCCAAAAGATGGGCCGGCCAAGGCAGTTCTGCTCGCAAGCCTGTCGCCAATGGCACTGGGTCGGAAAGCAAAGAGCCGAAGAACTCCAGCTGAACGAGTCCGAGCTGATCATCGCCAAGGAAGAGTTGGACGAACTGCACGACGAGCTGTACGTGTTGGCATGTGCAGTGAACGACGCAGAGAAAGACAGAGCGACCGCAGGAAAGTCAGTGACGGCCAAGAGTGCGAGCGCCAGACCCGTGTGCGCCGTGTCCGCCCCAAAGACCGCCCGCAGCCCCGTATTATGGGCTCCGCCCATAATAGGGGTTATGTCATGTAAACCGGGAACCGCGGTGCCGATGCGAGTGGGTACTCCTACCCCGGGGTGCGAGTACCCACTCGCACTGAACCCTGGTACTCGGACCGACGCGCTGGCACTCGCATCGACAGCACGGCGGCGCCCTAGCGCTGGCGGAGCAGGTCCACCTTGCGCGTTGCGACGAACTCACTCAGTTCTGCATCGATGGCTTCGTCGAGCGGCGGCGAGTCTGATTCGTCGAGCAGTCGGCGCCAGACGCGATGGGCTCGCTCGCGGGCGTCGACGCCGCCGGCCTCCGCCCAGGTTTCATAGTTGCGCCAGTCACTGACGAGTGGCGAATAGAAGGCAGTCTCGTAGCGCTCCAGCGTGTGCGGCGAGGCGAAGAAGTGACCGCCGGGACCGACAGCCTTGATCGCGTCGATGCCCAGTGATTCGTCATCGACCACAATGGGCTGCAGGTACTCCGCCATCATCTGCAGCATCTCGGCATCGATGATCAACTTCTCGTAGCTCGCCGTGAGTCCGCCTTCCAACCAGCCGGCGGCATGGTTGACGAGGTTGGCACCACCCATCACCGCTCCCCACAGCGACATCTGGCTCTCATATGCAGCCTGCGCATCGACTGTGTTGGCGGTGGTGGTGTTCGATGAGCGGAACGGCAGGCCGTAACGCCGCGCCAGTTGTCCACTGGCCTGGGCGGCCTTTGTGTATTCGGGCGTGCCGAACGCAGGTGACCCACTGCGCATGTCGACGTTCGAGGTGAACGACCCATAGACCATGGGAGCCCCCGAACGCACGAGTTGGATGAGCGAGCCGACCGCCAGCATCTCTGCGTTCTGCAGCACCAAGGCGCCTGCCAGCGTCGCCGGTGCCATCGCTCCGGCGAGCGTGAACGGGGTGACGCACACGGCCTGACCAGCACCGGCAAGTTCGATGAGGCCCTCCGCCATGGGGATGTCGAGCGTCAGCGGTGTGTTGGTGTTGACGATCGTGAGCAGCGCGGGTCGCTCGGCCAGGCCGGCGCGATCGGTACCAAGTGCGATGGCTGCCATGTCGATGCAGTCAGAGGCCCGATCACGACCGAGAGCGATGCCCTGCCAGTTCTTGTCCAGCAGCCGAATCAGCGAGTGGCACAGATCGAGATGACGGGTCTCGGGATGAAGATCCATCGCTTCGAACGGGCCACCGCCCTCCTGTTGGATCACATCGAGCGACTGCACGAGCCGCAGGTACTCCATCTGCTCGAGATGGGTGCCCGGTCGACGGCCACGCTCGACATCGTTCGCGAACGCAGGACCCCCGACCGAAGTGAACACCACATTGCGCCCACCAATGAGGAGATCGCGTGCCGGGTTGCGGGCACGCAGCGTGAATGACGAGGGGGCGAGCGCCATCATCGCGTCGATCATCTCAGGGTCGAACCGCACCATGAGTTCGTCGACGACGCACCCGGCGGCGGCAAGAATCTGGCGAGCCTGGGGCTGCAGAACCCTCATCCCGGTCGTCCGCAACAACTCCAACGATGAGCGATGGATATGTTCCACATGATCGTCGGAAATGACCTTCGTCGGCTCATATGGATTCTGCAGCGCACGCCACGGCAAAGGTTGGGGTCCTGCTGCTGAACGGCCGCTGCGGGCTCGATTCGCCCTGCTCACAGCGCACATCCGCCAGAAACAACGGCACACATTGGACACGCTGGAGCACACCAAATAGTCTCCACAGTCAAGAAACCGTAAAGGTGACGACGATTCGTGCCGAAGAAATGAGCATGTCCCGATCCAATCGAGCCATCGCAGCGATCCTCCTGACTGTAACCACCGGCGCACTCGCCATGGTGGATACTGCTCGGGCGGACGCCCCCGCCATCTCCTCACCGGCCGTCGCGCCGTTGACCTACACGGTGCAGGCGGGTGACTACCTCTCCGGGATTGCCATTCGAATGGGCGTCAAGCTTCATGCGCTGCTCGACGCCAACCACCTGAAGGTCACCAGCCTGATCTATCCCGGCATGAAGTTGGTGGTGCCCGCCGGCGGCATCGAGCCCGCGCCGAAAGCTCCTACTGCACCCGCTGCCACCGCACCAGTCGTGGCAGATGCGTCGAACACGTACACGGTTCGTTCAGGTGACTCGCTGTCGGGAATCGCCGGTCGCATGCACGTCAAGCTCTCGGCACTACTCGCGGCCAACAAACTGACGATCACCAGCGTCATTCACCCAGGAACGCTGTTGATCGTGCCCGCCGGTGGCGTGCTGCCCAGCGCGGTTGTACCGCAAGCCGCCGCCGCTGCTGCAACGGAGTCCGTCACTGCCGCTCCCCTGCAATACGTCGTGCAGCCGGGCGACTACATCTCTGGCATCGCCCCTGCGCTCGGGGTACGTATTGCGGAACTTCTCTCGGTCAACAAGTTGAACCTCAGTAGCCTGATCTATCCCGGGATGAAGCTGACGGTTCCCCCAGGGGGCACGCTGCCTGCAGCATCTGCCCCTACCGTCGTCACGCCGGCTGCCGGACCCGTGGCGACTCCCCCGGCGACCCCTGCGGTCCCCGCAGACAGCGGAGGAACGACGCCCGATGGCCGTATCGCCACCGTCATCACGTTCGTTCAGGCCCAACTCGGCAAGCCGTACAAGGCGTTCACCGCCGGTCCGGACAGCTACGACTGCAGTGGCCTGACAATGGTTGCGTATGCCCAGATCGGTATCTCGCTGCAGCACTACAGCGGCTCACAGTTCACCAAGGGCACGGTCGTCGACAGGGCCTCCCAGCCGATCCTCGCCGGTGACCTGATCTTCCTGGAATCCAGCGTTGGCTCCGGCATCGTGAGCCACGTGGGTATCGCCATCAACGGCACCCAGTGGATTCAGGCCCCGAGAACCGGTGACGTCGTGCGCGTCGGCAACATTCCGACCACTCGCGTGATCGGAATCCGCCGGATACTGCCGGCTACCTGATCGAGTCTGTTCAGCGAACGGCGACGAGGTCGACGACGAAGACGAGGGTCTCGCCACCCTTGATGGCCCCACCCGCACCACGGCTGCCGTACCCCAGGTCGGGCGGAATGGTCAACTTGCGACGGCCACCGACCTTCATGCCCTTGACACCGCGGTCCCAGCCCTCGATCACCTCACGGGCACCGAGACGGAAGTCGAAGGTCTCTTCACGATTCCAGCTGGCATCGAACTCCTGCCCGTTGCTCCAGGCCACGCCCACGTAATGCACGATGACGCGCTTGCCAATGATGGCCTCGTCGCCGTCGCCGATGACCTCATCGTCGATGAGCAGTTCGGCGGGCGGCTCGCCCTCGGGGATGGAGATGATGGGTTTATCGGACATGGGCGCCAACGCTAGCGGCTGCGCTTCAGCCCCCGGCTGCGATCAGCGCTACGGCGACAGCGGTGGCAGCAACCCCTGTCCCCTGCCACCAGCGCATTCGTTCGCGGTTGAAGGTGACCGAGAGGATCACCGCAACGGTCGCGAACTGACTGGAAGCCACCGATACCGGGCCGGTGTCGCCGCGCTGGAACGCCATCTGCAACGACCCGATCGCTACCAACCCGAGAACTCCGGCGACCGTACCGTACCGAAGACCGACTCCACTGGCGATGAATGGTTCGCGCCGCATACTGCCGATGACCACCAGCAGCACCAGCCCGGTCCCCCGCTGAGCAATCACCGGCGAGAGCCCCGACGCCGTGGAGACCTCACCCATCAGTGTGAACGCTGCACCGAACGCGACACCACTGGCAATTCCCAGCACGGCACCCTGGCGGACGCTTCCCTTGCCGCCGGGGGTGTACGAGGTGAGCACCAACGCAACCATGCCGAGCGCCATACCGACCGCCGCCCAGCCGCTGGGGGTGACGCCGTGCAACAGGTCCCATACGACCGGCACGGTCGCCAGCAGGACCGACGACAACGGCGCCACGATGCCCATCCGTGCGACCGAGTAGCCGTGGTACAGCAGCATCAGACCGATGATCATCGCCAGACCCGACACCACGCCGATTGTCGTGTCGCGTGCGCTCCAACGTGAGTCGACGAGTAGCAGCAGCAACGGGGACAGCGCGGTGCTCACCCCGACAGCCGTGCGCGTCACAGTGAGCGAGGCCGTGGTGCGCGCCGAACGCGCCGCGAAGAAGTCGGAAGTCCCGAGCAGCACGGCAGCTGCGATCGCCAACGTCAGCGCCATGCTCATCGTGTCGCCCACCCTAGAGCAGGCGCGTCAGGGCGACGAGGAGTGCATCTGAATCCGCTTCGGTGTTGTGCGCCGTGAAGCTGACGCGGATGAACTTCTGCCCGTTCCACTCGGGCAGCGGAGCCTCGACGTTGAACTCGTCGAACAGCCGAGTCTTGAGCGAGATCGTGTCCACATGATCCGGCAAACGGATCGAGGCCAGTTGTCCGATCCACTCGGTGGAGTCGGGGCTGATCGACTCGAGACCGGTGAGCTCGTTCACAAGCGATCTCGTGAGCAGCGCCAGCCGGTGGCCTTCGGCCTGAACAGCGGGCCACTCGTGCGAGGCGCAGAAGTCGAGTGCTGCCGACGCTGCGAGAAACGGCGAGAGATCCCTCGTTCCCTGCCACTCGTGATAGTCGATGAACTGCGAGTCGGTGGGGTGGTCGCTCTCCCACCCCCAGCTGATGACAAGTGGGTCGAGCCACGTTTGAGCGTCTGCCCGCGCATAGAGGAACGAGCAGCCCTTTGGCGCGCACGCCCACTTGTGCAGGGCGCCGGTGTAGATGTCGCAGCCGACCTGGGCGAGGTCGAGCGGGATGTGTCCGGGCACGTGTGCGCCATCGACGATGGACACGATGCCGGCCGCACGGGCGCGCCGGCACAACTCGACAACTGGGAAGATGAGCGCAGTTGCGCTGGTGAGATGGTCGAGGAACAGCACCTTGGTGCGAGGTGTGACTGCGGCCCACACTCGCTCCACGAAATCGTCGGCGGTGGTCACCGGAAGCGGAATCTCGGCCCGGACATAGCTGGCACCGGCTTCGGCACACAGCTTGCGCCAGGTGCGATACATCGCGCCGTATTCGTGGTCCGTGGTGACCACCTCGTCGCCTGGCTGCAGCCGGATGTTGCGGGCGACCATGTTGATGGCAGTGGTCGGGTTGGGGAAGAACACGACGTCGTCGCCGCTGACATTCAAGAAGTCGCCGAGACGTGCACGTGCATCGGCCATCAGCTCCGGTGCACGGCGCTGCAACCACGCCACGGGATTGCGTTCCATCTCGCGTTGTAGGCCTTCGTAGGCCTGCTGCACGACTCGGGGCACTGCGCCGAACGAGCCGTGATTGAGAAATACAAGATCTGGGTCGAGAAGGAAGTCACTACGGGTGAGGGTCGCCATGCAGCGGGAGCGTAGACGTCCAACCACGTCACGGACACCAAGGTCACCACCGAACCCGGCAGTGGCGACCTTGGCTCCACAGCACGGCCGTACCTCGGCGACGCTCAGTAGACCGGGGTCGCCCAGTCGATCCACAGGTTGTTGGCGTTGATCGGGTCGACCTTCACGTTCAGTCGCATCCCTGGCTGACAACGACCGAGGTTGAGCTGGTCCACCTGTTCTTGACGCGTTGCCTGCATAGGCACGCCGCTGGGCAGCATGATCAGCAGCTCCAGTTCCACAACCGGACTGAAGTTGATGAGGGCACCTGTTTGGCGAGCCGCAGTGATCGTCGCGACAGCGGCAACGCCGTTGGTGATGGCAGCGCTTGCCTGTGCTCCACCCTGCGCCATCGAGGCCATCATCGCGTTCGCCGCTGACATCCTCGCTGTGCCCGTGGCCAGCGAGTCCTTCACCCCCGGAGAACTTCTTTCGATCTCCTTCGCCTGTTTCGTGATCGTTCTCAGATCCTTGAAGAGCCCCATGTCAGACGCCTCGATAGACGTCGGAGAAGGCGCGGGCAACGGCAGGGTCGCCTTGAATGCGGGCATTCCAACCATCATGAGCCTGCTGCCATGATGTGCCGTCGATGCCGTGCGAGGCCGCGATGCCGGGTAGCGCCGACTGGTCGTAGTTGAGCGGAGCGATCGCCTTCACGATCACCGCGTACTGTTGGAGGCTGACGCCAGCGATGGCGTCCAGTCCACCGGGTTGGGGCTGCAGGGTACCTGCGGCTGCTGCCTGGGCAGCCGCTGCCTGCTGGTAGGCCGCCGCCTGTTGCTGCTGCTGTGCCGCAGCCATGCCCTGAGCATTCGCACTCATCTGATTCGCCTGGTCGATGATGCCGGGCGTGGCCTGGACCATGTCCTTCATGTCTCTGATCGACTTGAAAAGACCCATATTGTTTCCTCCTGTTGAGTTGATGGGGTCATCGTGCGCCGCGCACCAACGCGCGTCATGAGTACCGCGCTACTCACTTTGCGATGAGCAATTGTCCGCTCATACCCATGTGCTCAGTGGATGACGCCCATCACGGCTACGGCGTGCCACGCGAGATAGCGTTCGTCGTGCCAATTGCACCCGGCCGGGAGAGCCACCGACGCGGCCAGCGTCGGGGCGCCGAAGGAGCAACCTCCCCGGAATCTCTCAGGCCAACGGACCGACCGGGTGGGGCAACGCTGGAAAGTAGTCGGCTCTGCCCGGCTCGCCGACGGGGAAATTTGCACGCCACACACGCGGCAGGCAGAGAAGCTCTCAGGCATCCATGACAGCGGGGGAAGCAATTCACACGCGCCACGAATGGCCTGGAGGCTTCCCATGACCACTGATCACCAACTCCCCGCTCACGTCGATCTCGCTCAACTGCTCGGCACCGACGACTTCGTCGGTCGCCACATCGGCCCGACGAGTGCCGAACAGGCCCACATGCTGTCCGTGTTGAACGTGGACTCGATGGAGACGCTGCTCGCGCAAACTGTGCCCGAATCCATTCGGATGCGTGGCGCGCTCCCCCTCGCCGGCAGCCGAACCGTGGAAGATGTCATGGGCGAACTGCGTGAGCTTGCCGGGCGCAACTCGCAGCGAACGTCCCTCATCGGGCAGGGGTATTACGGAACCATCACTCCCCCGGTGATTCAGCGAAATGTGCTGGAGAATCCGGCGTGGTACACGGCGTACACGCCATATCAACCCGAGATCAGCCAGGGGCGGCTGGAAACGCTGCTCAACTTCCAAACCATGATCGGTGAGCTCACCGGCTTCGCGCTGGCGAACGCGTCGCTGTTGGACGAAGCGACCGCCGCCGCAGAGGCGATGACGATGGCACGGCGAACCTCGAAGGTCACCGACGACAAGTTCTTCGTCCATCACGACACGCACCCGCAGACGATTGCTGTCCTGCGTACCCGCGCAGAGCCGATCGGCATCGAGATCGTGGTTGGTGAGTGCGACGAGATGGATGGTGCATTCGGTGCGCTGTTCAGCCTGCCGACCTCGACGGGTGCCATCATCGATTGGCGCTCGGCCATCGACCGGGCGCACAGCGGCGGCGCCATCGTGGTCGTGGCGACCGACCTGTTGGCATGCGTACTCACCACTCCCCCGGGCCAAC
>Ga0073904_10001819_pt1 | contig 16004 bp, 16 predicted proteins | sample KloWWTrecipitate_FD_66668 | JGI IMG/M metagenome (GOLD analysis project Ga0073904, IMG submission 66668) | Active sludge microbial communities from Klosterneuburg, Austria, studying microevolution and ecology of nitrifiers - Klosterneuburg... | ecosystem: Engineered > WWTP > Aerobic digester >...
GTGACGGCGAGCGCGAGAAACAGGAGAAAACGGCGGCGGAAGGCTTCCTGTTCGCTGAGCATGCGGGAGATCCTAGCGCGCCGTCGGGCGGACTAGAATGGCACCATGCCGAGACTCACCAGGATCTATACCCGCACCGGGGACGACGGTTCGACCGCGCTCGGCTCCGGCGTCCGCATCAGCAAGGATGACCTGCGCGTCGACACCTACGGCACCGTCGACGAGCTCAACGCCCAACTCGGCGCGGCGCTCTGCCAAGGGATGCCCGAGCCGCTCGCGGAACCGCTCTCGCGGATCCAGAACGACCTTTTTCACCTGGGGTCGGATCTTTGCGTCACCGAAGCGGAGAAGGCGGCCCGGCCGATGCCGCGCATCGAAGAGCGGCACGTCGCCTGGCTGGAGGCGGAGATCGATCTCTGGAACGGGAAGCTCCCGGCCCTCGACAACTTCATCCTGCCCGGCGGGAGTCCGGCCGCAGCGCATCTGCACGTCGCGCGGACGGTCTGCCGGCGGGCGGAGAGAATCCTGGTCGCCCTGGCGCATCGCGAGGCGGTCGGAGACTGCGCGCTGCCCTATCTCAACCGGCTCTCCGACCTGCTCTTCGTCTACGCCCGGGTGGCGAATCTGCTCAGCGGGGCGCCGGACCGCCTGTGGAACTCTCGCGCCTGAAGTCGAAGACCCTGCCGGCGGAGGAACTCAGGAAGGGCAGTTCAAATCGCGCCGCTGCTCGAGATCTTCGACGACGGCGCGCTTGAAGGCGATCGGTCCGTCGGCTTCGCGCATGCGCTCGGCGCGGTAGGTCGCGATGTCGACCAGCTCGAAGTTCATGCGGATAGTGCGGAACGGGCGCGGCAGGCGTTCGCCCGGCGCCTGCACGTGGTGCAGCCCGCCGCTGTAAGCAATCAGCATCGGTCCCTCGGGGATGGCCTCGAGGATGTCGGCGATGCCGCCGCGGACGGTCATCGGCTGGCCCTTGGAATCGAGGCCGTTGCTGCGCTTCATCCGGCCTTCGGGCAGGATGACCACCATCGAGTCGGGATCGATGTGCGCCAGCACTTCGCGCCAGGTATGGTCGCGCTCGCGCGAGATCGACACCACGTGAGCGCCGACGAGCTTGAAGAACTGGCCGACGATCGGCCGGCTCGTCGTCTTCTCCGCCGCCGGCACGACGCCGTGGCAGGCGACGCGCCAGAGAAAGCGCGGCGGGGCCATGGCGATGAAAAGCCACTCGAAGAGGCTGGTGTGGTTGAGGAAACAGAGCACCCGGATACCGCGCCACGGATCTCCCGGCGGCGTGCCGCCGATCCACGTCATCTCGCGCGACCAGAAGGCCTTGGAGATCAGGCGGGCGGTGGCGAGGACAAGAAAAACGAGGTACTTGCGCACGTCGGGGCCGGGCTGGAGCGGCGCGTCTAGAGGACGGTCTCGCGGACGACTTCTTCGACCGTCGTCACGCCGTCCCGGATCTTCTGCAGCCCTGAGCCGCGCAGCGAGAGCATGCCCGTCTCGATGGCCTTGGTGCGCAACTCGACAGAGCTCGCTCCCGAGAGGATCAGCTCGCGGATCTCGTCGCCGACTTCCATGACCTCGTAGAGGCCGACGCGGCCCTTGTAGCCCGTGTTGGAGCAGCGGTCGCAACCCCTGCCCTTGAACAGGCGGATCGACTTGGCGTCCTTCTCGGAGAAGCCGGCGTTGATCAGGGCGCCGAGCGGAGCTTCGGTCGGTTCCTTGCACGAGCCGCAGACGCGCCGGACCAGCCGCTGCGCGACGATCATGTGCACGGAGGTGGCGACGAGGAAGGGCTCGATACCCATGTTCATCAGTCGGTTGATGGACGAGGGCGCGTCGTTCGTGTGCAGCGTCGAAAGCACGAGATGTCCGGTCATCGCCGCCTTGATGGCCACCTCGGCGGTTTCGAAGTCGCGGATCTCGCCGACCAGGATGATGTTCGGGTCCTGGCGCAGGAAGGAGCGCAGTGCGGCGGCGAAGTTGAGCCCGATCTGCTCCTTCATCTGCACCTGGTTGATGCCGGGGAGGTTGAACTCGACCGGATCCTCGGCGGTGATGATGTTGACCTCGGCGGTATTGACCCGCTGCAGCGCCGAGTAGAGCGTGTTCGTCTTGCCGGAGCCGGTGGGCCCGGTGACCAGGACCATGCCGTAGGGCTTCAGAATCGCCTGCTCGAACTTGCGCAGCGACTCGGCCTCGAAGCCCAGCCGGGTCATGTCGAGCATCAGGTTGTCCTTGTCCAGCAGCCGCATGACGATCTTCTCGCCGTAGATCGTCGGCAGCACGGAGACGCGGAAGTCGAGATCCTTGATGCGGTCCTGGATCTTGGTCTTGATCTTGATGCGCCCGTCCTGCGGCAGACGCTTCTCGGCGATGTCGAGCTTGGCCAGGATCTTGATGCGGCTGGTGATCGCTTCGCGCAGGCGCAGCGGCGGGTGCATCATCTCGTAGAGGATGCCGTCGATGCGGTAGCGGACGCGGTAATCCTTCTCGTAGGGCTCGATGTGGATGTCCGAGGCGCCCTTCTTGATCGCATCGGTCAGGATGATGTTCACCAAGCGGACGACCGGGGCCTCTTCGGACTCCTTCTCGAGCATCTCGAGATCGAGGTCCTGGTCCTCTTCCAGTACCTCGAGCGAGGAGTCCGCCGAGGTGTCGGTGAGATCCTCCATCACCTTCTTCAGCTCGATGGCGTGCGTCGAGCCGTAGTACTTGTCGATCGAGATGCGCAGCGCGGATTCGGAGGCGACGACGGGATCGACGTTGTAGCCCGTCATGAACTTGATGTCGTCCATGGCGAAGACGTTCGTCGGGTCGATCATCGCCAGGGTGACCTTGGCGCCGACTTTCGCGATGGGCAGAATGGTGTACTTGCGCGCGACGTCCGCCGGGATCACCTTGATGACCGACTCGTCGATCTCGACGCGCGCCAAGTCGATCGCCGGGACGCCGAAGTGCTTCGAGAGGAACTCGACGAGATCCTTCTCCGACATGGCGCCGATCTTCACCAGCGCCGAGCCGATGCGCCCGCCCTTGTCCTTCTGCAGGGCGAGCCCCTCCTTCAGTTGCTCCGGGCTGATCTTGCCCGACTTGAGGAGGGCGTCTCCCAAACGGTTGCTCATCTCTTCAAGGGCCTTTCATGGCTCGCGAAGCGTCGCTCGGGACGCGCGCGGGCAGCTACGTCCAGCGGCCGGCGGTGTCTGCCCGCAGTGTAGCAGCGCTCGGAAAAAGGGGTCAATAAAGCGCCGTCTTCCCGTCGCCTGCGGGGAGACGGCGCACCTTGGAGATGATGTCGCTGGTGGCGTGGTCCTTGGGATCTCCGACCAGCGCCGTGCGACCGCCGTAGGCCGCCACGACCGAGAACTCCGGAACGCGCTCCGGTGTGCCGTAGTCGGTCCCCTTGCAGTGCACGTCAGGGCGGATCTCGGCGAGCAGGGCGGCCGGGCTGTTGCCGGTGAAGATCACGACGTAGTCCACCGGCAGCAGCGCCGCCAGCAGCTCCGCGCGTTCGGCCGCCGGCACCACTGGTCGCCCTTCGCCCTTGAGGCTGCGCACCGAGGCGTCGTCGTTGACCGCCACGACGAGATGATCGGCCTCGGCGCGCGCCGCAGCCAGATAGCGCAGATGGCCGACGTGCAGCAGATCGAAGTGGCCGTTGGCGAAAGCGATCGTGCGTCCCGCCGCCTGCAGGCGGCGAGCTTCGCTGGCGAGCTCGGCGGAGGTCAGGACGCGGCCCATGTCATCTCCATGCGCGGGCGAGGATCGGAAGAGATCGCCGAATGCAGCTCCTCGCCCGAGACCGTCGCAGTTCCCATCTTCATCACCACGACGCCACCGGCGTAGTTGGCGAGCGCCATCGCCTCGAGCGGAGTTCCGCCGGCGGCGAGCGCCAGGGTGAACGTGCCGATGACGGTGTCGCCAGCGCCGGTGACGTCGGCCACCTGGTCGGTGCCGTGCACGGGAACGTGGGCGGCGCCGTCACGCGTGAACAGGGACATGCCGCGACTTCCCCGGGTGATCAGCAGGAACCGCGCCCCGAGACGCTCGCGCAGCGCACGCCCGGCGCCGAGGTCGCTGCCGTCGGCGTCATCGAGGGGGCGCCCGAGGAGGGTCTCGGCTTCCTCTTCGTTCGGCGTCGCGCCATCGAGCCCCGCAAAGTCGCCCAGCCGGAACCGGCTGTCGACGATGATCGCGCCGGCCTCGCCGACCGCCCGGCGGATCTCGGGCAGCAGGGCGGGCACGACCGAGCCGTAGCCATAGTCCGAGAGGATCGCCGCGCGCGCGCCGGCAAAGCGCGCAATGGCGTTGCTCAGGGCCGCGATCTCACCGGCTTCGAGGATCACCTCCTGCTCGCGATCCAGGCGCACGACCTGCTGCTTGATGCCGGTCGGAAAGCCGGCGAGGATCCGGGTCTTGGTCGGTGTCCGGTAGCCCTTGCGGACGAGAATCGCATCGGTCGGGATGCCGCGCGCCGCGAGCGCCGAAAGGAGCTCGCGGCCGCTGTCGTCGTCGCCGACCAGGCCGAAGGGGTGCGGGCGCCCGCCCAGCGCCATGACGTTCGCCACAGCGTTGGCGCCGCCGCCCGGGGCGAGGCTTTCGCCGGCGTAGCGCAGGATGAGCACCGGGGCCTCGCGCGAGATCCGCTTCGGCGTGCCGGAGAGAAAGCGGTCGACGACGAGATCGACGAGCATCAGGACCGGTTGGCCGCGCATCGCTTCGACCAGACTGTGCAGTCGGGCTTCCGCAACGGGGAGTAGGTCGGAGGCACACATGGGCAGGTCGGGCGGCATTCTCTCACTATCGGGAGGGCGGACGGTTGGCGGGGTACGCGAGAGGCGGCGTGGAGGAACCTCCGGCGCGTTGGCGACAGTCGGGCGCGTTTTCGCCGGGAAGAGATTGGCACCGTTCGTGCGTCGGTTTCCCGGCAGGCAGATGATGGATAATCGAACGCGACAGATGCCAGCTGAAATGCAGACGACGGGCGCAGACCGTTCGGCGGACGACCGCGGCGCTTTCGAGGCGGCGGCGATGCCCCATCTCGACTCGCTCTACAACACCGCTTACCGGATGTCGCGCAACGCCGAAGATGCCGAGGATCTGGTGCAGGAGACGTTCCTCAAGGGCTATCGCAGCTACGCCCAGTTCACCCCGGGGACCAACCTCAAGGCCTGGTTGTTCAAGATCCTCAAGAACACCTTCATCAACGAGTATCGCCGCCGCCAGGCGGCGCCGCCCAAGAGCGACTTCGCCGAGATCGAGGAGTCCTTCGAGAGCCAGCTCGCGCCGGGAGCGGCCGGTCAGATGAAGAATCCGGAAGAGGAGGCGCTCGCCAACGCCTTCGACGAGGATGTCCAGAGGGCGTTGGATCTCCTGCCGGCGGACTATCGCATGGCGGTTCTGCTGGCGGATATCGAGGGATTCTCCTACCGCGAGATCGCCGAGATCCTCGAAATTCCCGTCGGAACCGTCATGAGCCGGCTCTACCGCGGCCGCAAGCTCCTCGAGGAGGCGATGCTGCGCTACGCGCGCGAGCACGGCTACCTGCGCTCGGGAGCCGAACCGGCGCGGCGTCGGGGCACCGACACGGCGCCGGACGCCGCCTCCTCTGGTCACGGCAGCTCGGGACACTGAAGCCATGCGATCGTGGAATTTCGCCGGACGGACGTGCGTTTTCAACGGAGTGCGAGCCGCTCGGCGAACCGGGAGCCTGCGCCCGGAGGAATCGGCAGAGGAACCCATCGATGGCGTGTAGACGAGTGCGCAGGGTGGTTTTTCTGTGGGTGGATCGCGACCGCGAGCAGCTGCCGCGTGAGTCCATGGAGCGCCATCTCGAGGATTGCCCGCACTGCCGCGAGCACGCCACGCGCATCGAAGAGGTCATCGTCAGCGTCCGCACCCGCTGCTACCGCCGCGCGGCGCCGACCGAACTGCAGCAGAGGATCCGGGCGCTGCTCGGACTGGAGTGAGCGCAATGCAACGGCTTCGATTCTCGTCTCGCGACAGGGGCGCTCTGGCGTGGCTCGCGGTTAGCGCCGCGGCGCTGCTGGTCGCGGGGTCGGCTCTTCTCGGTCGTCCGGCGCTGGCGCAGCAAGGGGGAAGCCTCCCGGGCTACGGTGGCGGACAGCTCTCGGCGACCGACCTGGCTCAAGGGACCCACATCATCGTGGTCTGGGCTTCGTGGTCGCCACGTTGTCGCGACATCGCGCCCAGAGTCAACGAGCTGGCGCAGAAGCTCTCCGCCCTGGGCAAGGTGGAGACGGTCAACTTCCAGGAGGAGACGTCGGCGATCGCCGACTTCGTGCGCCAGAACCCGATCAACGCGCCGATTTTTCTCGACCGGGACGGCGAGTTCTCGAAGGGGCATGCGGTCACGACGCTGCCGGGCTTGATCGTCATCCGGCAAGGGGAAGTGCTCTTTCAGGGCCGCCTGGCAGCGGAGGCCGAGCCGCAGATCCGGGACCTGCTGCGCTGAGCGGCTGCTGACCCCTGCGCGCGAGCGGCGAGCCCACTCCACCCGGTAGCGATAGATTCCACAGATGAATCCGGACCGGATGTTATGATTCCGGTCCCGGGAGCCTCCCGGCCAATCGACAAGTCGAAGCTGGAGAGGGTCCCCTGGATGAGTGCGTGGAGCAGGAAGAGGGTGCTGCGATTTCTCGGCCGCGCCCTGCCTGTATCTGCGGCCGTCGTGATCGCACCCCTCGCCCTCACCTCCTGGATCGAGACTCCCGCAGCGCAGACGCCCGAGATCGGGCCGCCGGCGCGGGTCTCGGCCGCCTCCACGGCGGCTCCAGCCAGCCCGACCGGCGCGAGCCTGGAGCCCGATCGAGTGCGCCTGCTGCGCTCCGGCGACACTCTGGGCAAGGCGCTGCGCGATCTGGGCTTTGCGAGTGACGAGGCGGAGCGCGCCGCTTCCGCCGCCAGCCGCTACGTGAATCCGCGCCAACTGCGGCCCGGCATGCGGGTCGCGGCCTACCTGGAAGGCGCCGCGCCGGGTCGCTTCGAGCTGGCCGTCGCCGGACGAGGGGAGCTTTCGGTCGAGCGCGGTGGAGGCGAGTGGCTGCCCACCTGGCGGCCTTACCGCCGCGAGCTGCGCACGCGCGCCGTCCACGGCCGCCTGGTCGGGTCGCTCGAGAGCTCGGTGGAGGCCTCCGGAGCCGATTCCGAGCTCGCTTACGCCATGGCCGACGTGCTGCAGTGGGATCTCGACTTCAACCGCGACCTGCAGCCCGACGACCGGTTCGACGTGCTGTTCGAAGAGGTCTATCTCGAGGGCCGCTATTCCGGAATCGAGCGGGTTCTGGCGCTCTCCTACGCGCAGAAGAACCGCAAGCTCGAGGTCTACCGTTACGGCAGCGCCGGCGCCTACTATGACGCCTTCGGCCGGCCGAGCGAGAAGATGTTCCTGCGCGCTCCGTTGCCGTACTCGCGCGTGACGTCCAAGTTCTCGGCGCATCGCTTTCATCCGGTGCTCAAGGTTTCGCGGCCCCACTACGGCGTCGACTACGGCGCTCCGGTGGGCACGCCGGTGCGGGTCACCGCCGCCGGAACGGTCTTCCACGCCGGCTGGGACGGCGGTGGCGGCAAGACCGTCAAGGTCCGGCATCCCAACGGCTACGTCACCTGCTACCTGCACCTCTCCCGCTTCGCGGAGAGCATCCGGCCGGGCACCCGCGTGCGCCAGGGCGAGCTGATCGGCTATGTCGGGGCGACGGGGCTCGCGACCGGGCCGCATCTCGACTATCGCGTGCAGCGCGACGGCAGTTGGATCGACCCGCAGTCGCTCAAGAGCGTGCCCGCTCCGCCGCTCGACCGCGCTCAGCTCGCCGACTTCGAGCGCGTGCGCGATCTGCTGCGCCCGGTGCTCGAAGGCTCGGCCGATCCCGCGGCGCTGCGCGGCGCTTCGTTCCAGATGGCGTCCGCTGCTTCCGGGACGCAAGAGCCGAGTCGCAGCGGAATGGACGCGGTCGGCGCGCTCTCGACGAGGAAGTAGGGCGTGGTCCGGGTGCGCACCTGGTGCCGCGCGGACCTCGGCGGCGGCACCCTCGACATCTGGCCTCTGGGGCTCCTTCATCCCGGCGCATGCACGGTCAACGTCGCCCTCGACCTCGCGGTCGAGGTCCGGCTGGAGTCGCGGCGGCAAGGATTCATCGTCACGCAGAACGGCGAGCGGCTGGAGGTGGAACGGCTGGAGGATCTCGCCGCCGCCCCTGGCGGAGCGCTGGTCGGCGCCGTTGCTCTGTCGGAGGGCCTGCCGCCGTTCGCGATCGACATCGCGAGCGCCTCCCCGCGGGGCGGCGGACTCGGGGCGAGCTCCGCTCTCGCGGTCGCACTGCTCGCGGCCTCGGAGGTGCAGCTGCGCGGCGCTCCGACGCGTACGGCCGGCGAGCGCGCGGCGGTCGCGCGGGATCTCGAAGCCCGCCTGATGGGCCTGCCGACCGGCCTGCAGGATCACTATCCGGCGCAGCTCGGCGGTGTGCTCGAGATCGCCCACGAGCCCGGCGGCGAGCGCATCACATCCCTGCCGGTCGATCTCGCAGCTCTGGGCGAGCATCTCGTGGTCGGTTTCACCGGCCAGAGTCATTTCTCTGCCGGCGCGAACTGGCTGGTGGTGCGACGCCGGCTCGAGGCCGATCCGTTCATCGTCGAGCGGCTGCAGGAGATCTGCGACGTCGCACTGCAGCTGCCGTCCGCCCTGCGCGACGGCGACTGGGCGCAGGTTGGGAGGCTGGTCGGCGCAGAGTGGGCGGCGCGGCGTCAGCTCTCCGGCGAGATCTCGACGCCAGGCATCGAGGCGCTGCTCGAGAGCGCTCGCTCTCTCGGCGCCTGGGGCGGCAAAGCCTGCGGCGCGGGTGGCGGCGGCTCAGTGCTGGTGCTGGCGCCGGCGGAGCGGCGAGAAGCCATCGCCGCCGCCTGGCGAGAGCAGGGCACGCAGATCCTCCCCGCCCGCCCGACGGCGCGGCAGATCGAAATCGAAGTCAGCTAAGCGGGGAAAGAGAGCCGGGCGACGGCCCTTGCCTGCGAATCAGAGGCCCGATGCGCGGCGCTCGATGGCGTCCCAGGCTTCGGCAAGCGAGATCTGGCTGAGATCGAGATCTCGCACCGGGCTCCAGTCGCTTCCCGCAGTCACCTCGCGGTAGAGGAGGTGACCCTCGCCTGACCAGGCGATCGTTGCACGGTTGCCGTCGGCGGAGACCAGAATCCGCGCGTCTGCGGCAACGAGGTCTGCCGGTACCTCCCACTGCGCTACCTGGCGCATGGCGAAGAAGTGGCTGAAGGGCGTGTCCGTGCCGGTAGCAGCGGGATCGAGCGGCGGAACCTCGAGCAGGAGCTCGGCGGTGCAGAGATTCGCCAGCCCGCTGTCGAGAATTTCGCGGCCGAGAGCCACGATGTGTCCACGCGCCATCTCGCCGAGAGTGGGGCCATCGGTCGAGGGCTCTGCCGCAGTCAGAAATTCGCCAGTGCGGTCGCCGATATAGGTGGCCGCAGAGGAGTGGAAGCGACTCGCAAGGGCCACAATGTGGCCGCGCGCCATGGTGCCGAGCTCTGCAAGATTGCTGTTGCCAAGGTCCGCCGCCAAGGCGACGATGTGGCCGCGCGCCATTTCGGCCAACTCTCCGAGTTCGCCGGGAAGAGTCTGCACCTCGACCGAGACCAGGCGATGGGACTCGGAATGTACGAACGAGGCCGTGACCTTACCGCCAGGAGTTGCGATGAGAGTCGGCGCCGCGCGCAGCGCAAGCGGCACTTGGGCAGCCGGCGTCAGGGCCGTATCCGGGATCGCGAGCTCATCTAGCGCCACCACCGGATTCCACCCGAGATACCGTCCGTTGGCGAAGACGACAGGGGAGTAGTAGGCGTGCGTGACGTCCGCCACTGTCTCCGACCAGACGAGATGCAGAACTCGGCGCGCAATGCGCGTCTCAATACTGTCTACGGATGTTAGGTATTCGTCCGATGTCAGGGCCAGTTGCAGCGCCGACTTGTCGGTCAGTGAACCGCCAGAGAGATCGATGAGCTCCGTCCAGCCCTCCGGGGAAAGCGAGCGAAGGTACAGGCGCGAAACTGTCAGGTTGGCTACGGTGCGTGAATTCCAGACGGCGTGAACCGAAGACGAGCTGCGATCGAACAGCAGCGCGGCGGAGGTCTCGATCGCCAGATCGTCGGTGCCGGGTACCAGGTTGCGAACCAGGGGCTGCCCGGGGGCGACGATATCCATCGCGAGAACCGGCACGCTTGCCGCCACGGCAGTGTTGTCGGGGCCGAAGAGCTCGCCGAAGGTCCCAGACCAGAGACGGTAGATTGTGCCATCGCTGCCGAGCTCGATCGGCGTCGCGGTCGCAGACGCAAACGCAGGCGTTGCGACGCACATGGTCGCTACGGCGAGGCTGCGAGAGAGGCGGAGCGCCAGTCTCATCGGTCAGGCCTTGAGGTTGACCAACTGGAGAACGTCGACGTGGAGGAGCAGCTCAGGGAGGTAGTCGGCCTCGGGGAAGAATCCCTGCTGCAGGCGCTCAAAGTGGCGTCGAGCGCCAACTCGATCACCGGTGGCGACGGCTGCCGCGCCGAGCAGGTAGAGCGCGTTTTTCTGGGCGTCGGAGTCCTCGAGACGTTCAGCGAGCGCTAGCGCGCGCGCGGCATGCCGGCCAGCCGGCTGGGCGCGACTTGTCTCGAGGAGCGCAAAGGCGAGATCGAGCTGCGCTTTCATCGCGTGTCCGTCGGCGCCTCGGCGCAGCAGTGAGCGCAGGCTCGAGTAGAGAAGCGCCAAGCCTTCGCGGCTGCGGCCGGTCAGCGCATTGCAGTAGCCGAGGTTGTAGCCGATGACCGCTCGGCGGAGAGAATCGCGCGAAGGAAGCAAATCGAGCGCCTCTTCATAGGCCGCGATCGCCTCCTCGAAACGGCTCTCCGCCACCAGAAAATTGGCGATGAAATTCAGGCTCTCGGCGCGCCGATTCTCGTCGAGGGTCTGCGCCCGGTCGCGCGCCAACTGAGCGTAGAAAAGCCCCTTGCTCTGCTCTTTCTGCAGTTCATAGTGGCGTGCGATGGTATAGGCGGCGAGGTAAGTATTTTCGGCATTGCTGGAGCGAAGTAGCAAAGCGCGCAAAGCCGGGACGTGTTGAGCTCCGGCACCGAGTTCGAGAGCGATCGCCGCCCGATTGCAGAGCGTCCGGTCGCGCAGGCACTCCTCGCCGCTGGCCTCGGCCCAAACCAAGGCCTCCTCGACGAAGACAAGCGCCTCGTCCAACCGCCCGGCTTCGAGGGCCTGCGTCCAGCGGGCGCGAGCCGCCTGAAAATCTTCCGAATTGTGGATCACGCCGGGCAATCCTAGCTGAGAAGCACCGGCTCGCGCCGGGCGATGCGTCGGGGCTGCCTGCGCTCGTGGATGTAGCCCTCGATCTCCTCTTGCGCTACCGGGTCGAGGGAATGAAAGTCGTTGAGCAGCCGCAGGTCGCGGGGCGAAACGGTCTCGCGGGAGACATCTTCGAAGAACTCACCGACGCCGATGCGGAACTCGGCGAGCACCTTGAACAGGGTGTCCAGGCTGACCCGATATTCGCCCTTTTCCATCCGCGAAAGGTCGGACTGCTGGATGCCCAGCTTGGCGGAGAGCTCCGTCTGCGTGAGGTGGCGCTCCTTGCGGAGCTGACGGATCTTCTTCCCGACGAGTTGGACCTGCTGGATCTCTGGTAGTTGTCCCATGGCGAATTTCCGACGCATGTGCATAGTAGGCAGGCGCGAGGTTCCATGTCAAGATGCCATGAACGGCCCCCTTTCGAGGTGCCCGGACTCGCATGCAACACAGTTTCCTCCTCAAAGAGCTGGTCCGTCGCGACCTGCAGAGCCGCTACCGCGGCTCCTTGTTCGGCTTTCTGTGGGCGTTCGTCCACCCCCTCTGGCAACTGGTGCTCCTCTGGGTGGTCTTTTCGGTCATTCTGAAGGTCCCCTTGACCGGCGAGCGGACGGCCAGCTTCCCGGTCTTCCTCTTTTCTGGATTGGTCCCCTGGTTGGGGTTCGCCGAGGGGATCCAGCGCGCGGCGACGGCGGTCGTCGAGCACTCCGGCCTGGTCCGCAAGCTGCGTTTTCCCAGTGAGTTGCTGGTGGTCTCGAGCATCGCTTCGGCGCTCATTCACCAGTTCGTCGCCCTCGCCATCTTCGCCGTCTGGCAGGCGGTCGCCGGCGAGCCGGCCTGGGGGCGCCTGCCCTGGCTGTTCTTCGGCCTCGCCGCCCAGGTCGCCCTGGCGCTCGGCCTCGGCTGGGCCGCATCCGCCCTGCAGGTCTTCTTCCGCGACGTCGCCCAGGGGCTGGGCATCGCACTTCAGGCCTGGTTCTACCTGACGCCGATCGTCTATCCCCTGAGCCTGATTCCGGAGGGCCTGCGACCGTGGATGGCGCTCAACCCGATGGCGACGGCCGTTCAGGCCTTCCGCACGGTCCTGCTCGGCGGTCCGCCGCCGACGGCGGGCGCTGCGCTCGCTCTGGCGGCGATCGCTCTCGCCACGATGGGGCTGGGCTGGGCGCTGTTTCGCCGGCTGCGCTCGGCCTTTGCGGACGAGCTCTAGGCGACTGCTCTATGCTTCCCCCCCACCGTCGGGCCGTTCCCGCCGGCGGGGGTCGGAGCGCGATCTCGAACGGCGGCGGCGCAATAGCAAGGCTCGGTGCGCGCGCGGCCTGGTGACGTCTTTCGAGCCTGAAGTCGGAGGAGGGCAGCGGATGGCAAAGCTGGAAACCGGAAGGGCCGAAGCTCCGCTGCTCGGGAGTCGACCGGCAACGTGGCGACCCGAGCCGTTCCTGCATGTCGAAAGCGAGCGCCTCTACAATCCGCTCACCAGCCGCTACCTCGAGCCTCACGAAGGTGGCTACAGCGAGCTGCGAGCCGCGGCTCTCGGCCAGGCGACGCTCGACGGACTGACCCCGACGGACCGCGCGGCGCTGGTCGCAGCCGGCTGGATGGTCGAAGACTCTCCCACCCTGAGCAGCCGCTTCCTTCTCAAGTACGCCTCTCTCGAAGCGCACACGGCCTGTAACCAGGGCTGTTACTTCTGCCCGGTCGCCGAGCACCCGCGCGAGACGTTCTCCATGCCGCTCGACTTCTACGAGGAGGTCGTCGAGCAGTTGGCGGAGTTCCGCGACACCCTCGAGGGTGTGTCGATGATCAACTACAACGAGCCGACGATCGACAAGCGCTTCGTCGAACAGGTTGGCATCCTGCTGAAGCATCGGCTGCCGCCGGCCGTGCTCACCAACGCCACCGGCCTCACCCCGGACCGCATCGATGCGATCCTCGCCCTCGGCAGACTCAAGTACCTGTCGGTGAATCTGTCGACGCTCGACCGCGCGCGCTACGCCGCCGACCGGCGCGGGGACCACTTGCGCGTCGTTCTGAAGAACCTCGACTATGTGAAGAACGTGCGCCTCGCCGAGACCATGGAGATCGCCGTTCTCGGTCAGGGCGACGAGAACCACAAGCGGGATTTCGCCGAGATCAGCGAGCTCTTCGGCGAGACCTGCTTCACCGTCAAGTACTACGAGGTCATGAACAGGGCGGGCAATGTTCCCCTCGGCCTGCGCCCCACCAAGGCCCGCGCCGGTTTGTGCGGCTGCGAGCAGACCGGCTCGCGCCCGGTGCAGTGGGTCCACATCACGCCCCACGGCAAGGCCGTGCTGTGCTGCCAGGACTACTTCGACCGCTACGTGGTCGGCGACCTGCACGAGGAGTCGCTGCGCGACATCCTCACTGGTGAGCGCATGAGTCTCCTTCGTCGCTGGGTCTATGGCATGGAGGAGGCGCCGGCGGACTTTCTCTGCCGCGACTGCATCTACGCCCTGACCCGGTGAGCGCCGCGGTGGAGCGTGCGCGCGCGACACCGCGCATCTTCTACCTCGTGTCCGACTATGCGGCGCCGAGCTGGGGGCAGGGAATGCTCTACCAGCACGTCCGGCTGCTCGTCGAGGCGGGATTCGACGCCTGGGTGCTGCACGAGCGGCGACCCTTTCGCCTGCCCTGGCTCGACGATGACGTTCCGCTCGCCTACGTCGAGGGGGCGACGGATCCGCCGCGCGCGCACGACCTGGTGGTCGTGCCCGAGGTCCGGGCGACGGAGACGCTGCCGTGGCCCTGCCGGCGCGGCGTCTTCGTGCAGGGGAGCTTCCTGCCGCTGCTCGGCGATCGTCCGGCAGTGCGCTATCCCGAGCTCGGTTTCGAGTTCGCGCTGGCGGTGATGCCGCACGTCGCCGCCGTCGTCGAGCGGCACTTCGGAATCGCCGCACGGCTGGTGCCGCCCTGTATCGCCCCCTACTTCCTGCGCTCGCCGACCGAGATCCGCGCCCAGTTGCGCGAGCGGCGGGTACTGCTCGCCGCCAAGCCCGACTATCGGCGCGCCGGCTTCCCCGACTACGACATCGTCACCAAGCTGGTGGCGCGCAGTTTCGCCGAGCGGGGCGCCGGCTGGCGCCTGCAGGAGCTCGCCGGCCTCTCCCACCGAGAGGTCGCCGGCCTGATGGCAAGCACACCGCTGCTGGTCAATCTCAACACCCACGAGGCTTTCAACACCAGCGTGCCGGAGGCGATGGCCGCGGGCTGCCTGCCGGTCTGCTTCGAGGCGGTGGGCGGGCGGGACTTCCTGACCGACGGCGTCGACGCCTTCGTCTTCGACAACCACCATGCGTACGCCCTCGTCGACCGGCTGCTCGAGCTCGTCGAGATCGAAGAGAGGGATCCGTTGCGCTTGCTCGAAATGCGGTTGCGCGCCCGGGAGACCGCCGGGCGCTACAGCGAGGCGGGGACGCGCGACGCGCTGGTCGCGGTTTTCTCCGAGCTCACCGGACAGCGGCCGGCAGCGGTCGGCCGTTGAGCGAGCGCTCGTCGCCGCCGAGCGGGCGGTCCTGCGCTCACCTCCACCGCGCCGTCGCCGCAAGTACCGCTGCCGCGTGAGCGATCTCGCCATTGTCCTGGTGCACTACCGGACACCCGGGCTCCTCGTCGAGGCCGTCGGGGCGCTGCAGCGCGACCTCGCGAGCTCGCGCCTCGATGCCGAGATCCTGGTAGTCGACAACGGCAGCGAGCCCGCCGACCGCAAGGGCTGGAGCGGCCTCGAGGTGCGCCGGATCGATCCCGGGGCGAATCTGGGCTACGCCGGCGGCGTGCGCTGCGGCGTCGAAGCCAGTCGCGCGCCGCAGATCGTCGCCATGAACCCGGATGTTCTGGTCGCCGAGGGCTGCCTCGGCCGCCTGTGCGCCGAGCTCGAGCGTGGCGCGGCGGCGGCGGGGCCGCAGTTCTTCTGGGACCGCGAGCGCCGTTTCCACCTGCCGCCGACCGAGCCGCGGTCGGCGACCGCCGAGCTCCGTGCCGCGCTGGCGCGGCGCTATCCGGCGTCGCCGCTGCTCGCCGCGGGGGCGCGGCGGGCCTGGCGTCGCCACGCTCGCCGTCACTGGGAGGCGGCAAAGGCGTTCGCCTCACCCGCGCTCTCGGGCGCATTGATCGCTTTCCGGCGCGACGCCTGGATCCGGGTCGGGCCGTTCGACGAGGCCTTCCGCCTCTACTTCGAAGAGACCGACTGGCTGCTGCGACTGCGCGCCGCGGGGCTCGAGTCGCGCTACGTGCCCACTGCGCATGCGGTCCACCTCTTTGCCCAGAGCAGTGTCCAGGAGCCGCGCGCCGCCGGATGGTTCGCCGACGCCGAGAGGCTGTTCCGTCGGCGCTACCTGGGCGCCGCGATCACCCGGGTGCTCGAAGCGCTGGGGACGGCTCCGCCGCCGGGCGAAGCGGCGCCGGCGCCGGCGCCGCCGGTGTCCGGGGGCGCGGCGCCGGCGTTTCCGCTCGCCACGCTGGCGACACCGCGTCCGCCGGTCTGGATCGAGGTCGCCCTCGCCGCAGGTGGCTTCCCCGCCGCCGGCGAGCGCCTGCGGGCCGACACCGCGGCGACCGGCGAGTGGCGCATGCCGGAGGAGATCTGGCGCCGGCTGCCCCCCGGCGAGCTCTGGTTGCGCGGAGTCGA
>Ga0073904_10001822_pt1 | contig 15993 bp, 14 predicted proteins | sample KloWWTrecipitate_FD_66668 | JGI IMG/M metagenome (GOLD analysis project Ga0073904, IMG submission 66668) | Active sludge microbial communities from Klosterneuburg, Austria, studying microevolution and ecology of nitrifiers - Klosterneuburg... | ecosystem: Engineered > WWTP > Aerobic digester >...
GTTACTTCTTTTATGAATTCTTCCTTTGTCATATTTGCTCTCAAGGCATAATTTGTTTTTTTCTGATTCCCTAATGTATCTGTAGTTTCTTTACTCATGTTTTTACCACAAGCACTACCAGCACCGTGAGCAGGATATACAATAATATCATCAGCCAATGGCATAATCTTATTTCTTAAGGAATCAAATAAATAACCAGCTAACATATCTTGTGTTAAATCAGCTACTAATTTTTGCGCCAGATCAGGTCTTCCTACGTCGCCAATAAACAACGTATCGCCGGAAAACAAGCCAATATCTTTTCCATTCTCATCTTTTAATAAATAGCAAGTGCTTTCCATTGTGTGGCCAGGAGTGTGTAATACTTTCAGTGTTACATTTCCAACTTTAAGTACTTCACCATCTTTTGCAATATGTGCATCAAATTTTGGTGCAGCATTAGGTCCGTAGACAATTGTGGCTCCGGTTTTTTTGCTTAAGTCTAAATGGCCGGAAACAAAATCCGCATGAAAGTGCGTTTCCAAAACATATTTTATTTTGGCGCCATTTCTTTCAGCTTTTTTGATATAAGGTTCTACTTCACGAAGTGGATCAATAACAACTGCTTCGCCATTACTTTCAATATAGTATGCGCCTTGAGCAAGGCATCCGGTATAAATTTGTTCTACTATCATATTCGTAATTTTTATTTTTTTAATTAAAGCAAATTTCTAGTATAATTTTTATTTCAATAGTGACTTACATCACAATCAATGACCACCACTTCCAGGGAAAAATAACTCTTTAATAATGATATAAATACCCATTATTAGTACAAACCATCCAAATCCTTTTTTCAATTTATTACCATGGATTTTTTTGCTTAAAAAGTCTCCGATAAATATTCCCACAATCGCTAATCCGGTTACTGTCAGTAATAATTTCCAATCCATTGTATAATTTGACAAATCGCCAGTAAAACCTATCAAGGATTTTGCTGCAATGATTAAGAGTGATGTTCCTACTGCTTGCTTCATTGGTAGTTTGCTGAATATTACCAAAGCCGGGATAATTAAAAAACCACCACCAGCACCTACAAGACCAGTAAGAATACCAACCACAGTTCCTTCCACCAATATCATTGGATAATTGAATTTTTGTTTTTCTGACACATCTTCCTGGATATCCTTTTTCCCTTTAATCATGGAGATGGAAGCAAAAACCATCAATACTGCAAATAATACCATCAACAGAATGCTTTTGGTAATTATAAAATCACCTACACTAAAAATTTCTTTTGGAATTTGTGGAACAATAAATTTACGGGTGGCAAAAACGGCTGCAATTGCCGGTATGCCAAATATCAATGCTGTTTTAAGGTTAACCAATCCTTGTTTGTATTTGGGCACTGCGCCTACAAGACTGGATGCGCCTACAATAAATAAGGAATATGCTGTTGCTAAAACCGGTTCAACCCTGAATAAATAAACCAGCACCGGTACTGTGAGAATAGACCCTCCGCCACCTATTAAACCAAGCGAAATGCCGATAAGAAGTGATGCAAAATAACCAATGATTTCCATGTACATAATTTATGCAAGAATAATGGTTACTCAAATTTTATAGTGTGACTGAAATCACAGCAAATAAATATTATAATACCTCAATCATATTACGGTTTAATTTTACCAGCTGCCGTTGCTCCATTTTTTTTAATAACCGTGAAATAACTTCTCTTGAACTATTTAAATCATCTGCTATTTGTTGATGGGAAGTTTCAATTATTTTTTTTCCTGAATTTTTTACATGTCGTTTTAAATAAAACTCAAGACGTTCATCCATATTATGGAAAGCGATATTATCAACAACAGTTATCAGTTCATCAAACCGGCTACGATAGGTTTGTATAACAAACTGATACCAGCTTTTATATTGGTTCATCAGTTCATCCATCAGTTGCACAGGAATCAATAAAACTTCAGTTTCTTCCTCAGCGATAGCAGTTATTTCACTTGTTTCGGATTGTAAGGCACAGATCATGGAAACAGCACAAGCTTGACCTGAGCCGAGATAATACATCAAAAATTCGCCGCCATCCGGATTCTCTCTATAAATCTTTATTTGTCCTTCTAATACTAAAGCAGTTGATTTGATATACTGGCCCGTCCGCATGATGACTTCACCTGCGGCAAAGGTTTTTTGAACAGCATTTTTTTCAATTATTTCTATTAATGCAGTTTCAAACTGCGGGAAAAGTTTTTTCCAGTCCATATTATAATTATAAAGTTATGATTCTAGTACTTTCTCCATTTTAATACTTCGGCTTCCTTTTATAAGTAAATGAGTGTTCTCTAAATTTTGTTCTATTAACCACTTTCTTGCCTCATTTGATGTATTAAATGAAATATAAGGATGTTCTATTTTTAAAAAATTGCCTCCAACCAGCACAACATTTGTCCATTTATATTTATTGATGATCTCAACAATGGCTTTATGTTCATCAAAGCTTTCATTGCCTAATTCAGCCATAGCTCCCAACATCAATACTTTTTTTTCTCCGGCTAATCTTGCAAAGTTTTCAATTGCAAGTTTTAAACTGCTCGGGTTGGCGTTATAAGCATCCAATATTATTTTATTAGTTCCTTTATTTATTAATTGAGATCGGCTGTTAGAAGGGGAGTAGTTCTCAATTGATGATTGTATTTTCTGATCAGTTATTTTAAAATATTTGCCGATAGCTACTGCTGCTAACACATTTGGAAGATTATAATCTCCAACTAATTGAGAATTGATTTTGTTTGTTTCAGCCCCATTGTTTATTGCAACAGACAAATATGGGTCATTTTTAATTAGAACACCTTCGACATCCGCATTAGCAGTTCCATATTTTATAATTGTAGAAATTCCTTTGCTCATTTCCTGCAGGTATTCATAATCCCACATTACAAAAGCAGTTCCATTATTATTTCTCAGGTAATTAAATAATTCCCCTTTACCTTTTTTAACACCCTCTACACCACCAAAACCTTCAAGGTGTGCTTTGCCGCAGTTGGTAATAAGACCATGTGTAGGTAGGGTATATTCACAGTACGATGCAATCTCATTTTGATGATTGGCACCCATTTCAATTACAGCAATTTCAGCATCAGCTTTTATTTTTAAAATAGTTAGTGGAACGCCGATATGATTATTGAGGTTTCCTTCCGTAGTATAAGTTTTGAAAGTAGAAGATAGAACAACGTTTATCAGTTCTTTGGTTGTCGTTTTCCCATTGCTACCTGTTATGGCAATAAAGGGAATAGTAAATTGTTGTCTATGATATTTGGCTAGTTTCTGTAAAGTAGTGAGTACATCCTCAACCAAAATTGTTTTATCAGGCTCCTCAAATTCTTTTTCATCAATTACAGCAAAAGTTGCTCCATCTTCTAATGCTTTTTTTGCAAATGCGTTACCATTGAAGTTGTCGCCTTTTAATGCAAAAAAAATATCTCCAGGTTTCAACTTTCTGGTATCTGTTTGTACGGATGGGTGTTTTTTTAATATTTTATAGAGTTGTTCTGTGGTCATAGTACAAATGTAAGTTGGATATTAAGAATGTAAACCCTTCTTCGCTAAAGCTTCTCGGGGTAAAACAAAAAACCCTCCAATATGGAGGGTTTAAATATTTTGAAAGAATAAATTATCTTTTTTGTCTTCGGGTTTTATAATGCTGACCTGTTTTGCGGCCATTGCCTTCTGGGCTACCCATGCGGTTCATGGCGCAACGGAAACCTAAAGTACTCAAAGCCTGATCTTCTTCAAGATAACGACGGGCACCTGGTGTTAACCAATAAGCTCTGTCGTTCCAGCTGCCACCTTTGAAAACTTTTGATTTATCGCTTACTAAAGTGGTAATGCCATAGCCGTAAGTTGCTTGTGATAAAGAGTCACCATCAAGATAGTTGATAACATTACCTCTTTGATAGTTCCTTCTATCTTTACTTTCAGCATCTGTTACATTCACCATTTTCACACGGCCAGTACTGTCCTTTTCATATCTGGTAGATGGGTCCATTGTAGAAGAATCAGCAACATATAACTTCTTAAATACATTACCACGGAATGGAGCTGGTTGATCATCGAAATCTAATGAAGAAAGTGGACGATAAGTATCTTCCACCCACTCACTTACGTTACCTGCCATATTATATATACCAAATCCGTTTGGAAAAAATGATTGTACTGGTGCTGTGTAGAAGGCATTATCATTCAAACCTCCTGCTACACCGGCATTATCGCCAGAACCTCTTTTAAAGTTTGCTAAGAAAGTTCCTTGCCAGCTTCCGCGGCGGGTATCTCTAAGGCCATTTACATTCTGAGCCCATGGATAAACTTGTTTGTTAGAGACCAATTCTTCCCCTCTTTTCTTTTTAGTGCTTGGTCTTGGATTTTGATTTACCAAGCCATATGCCGCATATTCCCACTCTGCCTCAAATGGTAAACGGTAATCAGGTAATAATATACCAGACTCCATAGTTGCAGTTGTCATCTTGGGTTCGTCCTTCTTGGTCTTTATTTTACCTGGAGGTGCAGTATATAGACCCAATAAATAAGATTTTGTAGTAAAATTATTATCACCCTGTTGGGCACCCGGTTTTAAGTTAGCTTTATTGATAAAATTCTTTTCTACCAATTTGCCTTCATTAACACGGTCACTTCTCCATAAACAGAAGTCATGAGCTTGCCTCCAAGTAACACCAACTACAGGATAATCATTAAACCCTGGGTGACGGAAGTAGAATTCTACCATTGGTTCATTATAGCTTAATTCACTTCTCCAAGCTAAGGTGTCTGGTAGGGCAGATTCGAGAATTTTAGCATTAACTGGGTCGGATGCGTCAAACACTCTTCCCAACCAATGAAGATACTCACGGTAGTGAACGTTAGCTACTTCGGTTCTGTCAATATAAAAAGAAGGAACAGATACACGGCGGGGGATATTATTCCAGTCGCCCATTATGTCTTCTTCAGTTTGCCCCATGGTGAATGTACCACCTTGAACAAACACAAGGCCTGGTCCGAGCCCTTGCTCTTTTGATTTAGCTACCTGAAAACCACCTTGATTCTTGTCATTGTAGTTCCAACCGGTAACGTCAGACTTGTCTTTCTTGTTTTTATTGAAAAGACCATTTTTGCATGATGTAAAGAGCATCAAGCAGGATACCACGATTATTAAGTTTTTCACTGTCATTGTTTTTTGCATAAACCTATGAATTGGAATAAATTTAACGCCGGGTGGAATAAAATATTGCATTGTAAGGTTTTTTTGCCCCCGGAAATGCGAATATATATACTTTAAAGACATGGGAAAACGAAGTTCTACTCTTTTTAAACAGGAAAAGCCCTTATAAGTAAAGCTATTTAACTTGCTTTATCAGCAGTAATCACAATACAACATTTATACACTTACCAATGAGGAAGTCGACTAATTTTTATGTTCAGGTAACCAAAACTCAATAATTTTTCATTAGAAGTGTCGATAAAGTAAGTATAAAGAGATATAGGGTACTCAAACATTTTTAAAAGTAAATAACAGAAAAATTGGTAATACTATTTCTCTTATTTACTTTAGCAGCCTCTGTAAGGAGGAAACTTGAAGAGGGGGATTTTAAGATATCATATTTTATTGTAGAAAAATATTAGTTTTTACAATAAAAATCGAAATTTTACGTTTTTCCGAACATTAGATATAAGCTAAAATATGCTTGATTATTATCTTGCATTTAGATATTAAGTTTTGGAATTAGTATTTTCCGTTTCAGATAAAATTCCATATTTTAGTTTTCTATTTAATCAAAAGCTCTATATTTACACCATTATTAAAAACTTTCTAATGAGACCAACTGCTTTAAAACTAACTGCTGGAATCCTGCTTTTTTGTGGTTTGAACACTACTGTAAAAGCTCAGGTAGAACCAATTAACGTAGTAACAACTGCTGTTCCTTTTTTACGTATTTCACCCGATGCCCGTTCAGGCGGTATGGGAGATCTTGGCGTTGCCACTTCTCCTGATGCCTATTCTGGATTGTGGAATGGTGGAAAGGTAGCTTTCAATACTGGAAAAGCTGGTGTTGGTGCTACTTACACTCCTTGGTTAAAAGACTTAGTAAATGACGTTTATCTTGCTACGTTCGCAGGATATTACAAATTTGCCGACAATCAGGCCATTCATGGTTCTGTTCGCTATTTTAGCCTAGGTAATATTACTTTTACCGACAATCTTGGTAATGACTTCGGTAGCTACCGTCCCCGTGAATTCGGTATCGACGTTGGCTATTCTCGTAAGTTAAATGCAAAGAATGGTGTTGGTGTAACTTTGAAATTCATCAATTCTAACCTTGCTGGTAACACTACTGTAGGTAGTACTACTTACAAAGCTGGAAATGCTGTAGCTGCTGATCTTTCTTATTTTCATACCGGAATCGGTGCTAATGGAAGTGGTTGGAATTTCGGTGCTGTTTTATCAAACCTTGGATCTAAAATATCTTACACAGATAATGCAGATGCAAAAGATTTTATCCCTGCAAACCTTGGCATAGGAACAAACTATACTAAGCAAATGAATGCTCAGAATAAAATTTCATTTGGTGTAGAACTTAATAAGCTTTTAGTTCCTACTCCTCCAGAAGATCCTGCTACACCTGCTCAATTAACTGAGTATAGAAATAAGAGTGTAATTGGTAGCTGGTTTAGCTCATTTGGAGATGCTCCAGGTGGCTTTGGTGAAGAAATTAAAGAATTTCAAGCTTCATTAGGTGCTGAGTACACTTACAATAATCAGTTCTCTCTTCGTGCAGGATATTTCTACGAGAACAAAACAAAAGGAAATCGCCGTTATTTCACAGCAGGTCTTGGTGTGAAGTACAATGTTTTCGGATTTAACTTTGCGTATCTAGTACCAACTGGTAGCGGAGTTAGCCGTAATCCATTGTCAAATACACTTCGTTTCTCTGTGATATTTGATTTCGAAAAATAATTATAATTCTTTATTATAGTAAAACGTCCTGCCTATCGGCGGGACGTTTTTATTTTCAGGATATTTGCCTAAATCTATAGCCAATGTCATACAGAATAGGGTCGGGAATCGATTTTCATAAATTAGTAGAAGGAAGAGATTTGTGTATCGGAGGAATAAAAATTCCTCATCACAAAGGGTCATTAGGCCATAGTGATGGAGATGTTTTGCTCCATGCTGTTTGCGATGCTTTATTGGGAGCTTTAGGCTTAGGAGATATTGGAGTTCATTTTCCAGATACAGATGCTTCTTTAAAAGATATAGATAGTAAGATATTATTGGTTAAAACAATAGAGCTTATAAAGGAAAAAGGCTATTCTGTAGTTAATATTGATTCTACCTTATGCCTTCAATCCCCAAAAATTGGTCCTTATGTAAGTGAAATGCAAACTGTGATAGCAAAAATTTTAAGTATAGCTATAACTGATATTTCAATAAAGGCAACTACAACTGAGCAAATGGGTTTTGTAGGAAGAGAAGAAGGCCTGATGGCTTATGCAACTGTTTTATTAAAGAAAGAAGAAACTAGTATGTAAATAACTCAAAACACTTGTCGTTCCTATCTTTGCCCTATGTCTTCAATTGAAATAAAAATTATTAATATATCGGATAATCCATTACCTGATTATACAACAGCAGGCTCTTCAGGTATGGATATAAGAGCTAATCTTTCTGAAAGTTCTGCGATAAGTCCAATGGAAAGAATATTGATTCCAACTGGCATCTTCCTTGAAATTCCATATGGTTATGAAGTACAGATAAGACCAAGAAGTGGGATGGCAATCAAAAATGGGATTACTTGCCTTAATACTCCAGGTACAATAGATTCAGATTATAGAGGAGAAATTAAGATTATCTTAATCAACCTTTCATTAGAACAACAAGTCATCAATCATGGCGACCGTATAGCTCAAATGATTGTTCAGAAAGTAGAAAAAGCTATATGGGTAGAAACAAAAAAAATAAATGTAACTGAGAGGAACGAAGGTGGATTTGGCCACACTGGCTCTAATTAAAGATTTAAAATGAAACAGATATCATTAATCATTGTTATTGGCATATTCATTTTCCCATCTTGTAGATCTGCAAAAAAAATACAAGCTCCTGTCGTTATCAAGGACACAGTTATTGCAGAGGTTAAACTCCCAGATGTTGTATTGGAAGATACAGCTGCAATAATAAAAAGTAGCTATAATCTGCTTCAAAACAACCTAATAAAAGTTTCTACTTTTTCTGCTAAAGTAGATGTGAAGTACATAGACCCAGATGGTAAAAAATATGATGTAAATGCGAATATCAGAATGTATTATGATAGTGTGATTTGGGTGTCTGTAACTGGCTTATTAGGAATTGAAGGTGTAAGAGCATACATCACACATGACTCAGTAAAACTTATTGATAAGCAAAATAAAACTTACACTTCCAAAAGTGTTGCATATCTACAGGAAATTACAGAGCTTCCGCTAGACCTTGTTTCTTTGCAGGACCTGCTTCTTGGCAACCCTGTTTTTTTTAATTCAAAAATCAAATCTTTTAGCCGTTTGGAAGGAACGATTTCATTATTGAGTATAGGAGAATTCTTTAAAAACCTTTTAACCATAAATGAAGAAAATAAACTGATGATTACTTCCAAGCTTGATGATTTGGTTGATTCGGGTAAAAGAACAAGCCGCCTCACTTATAATAATTATGAAAATAAAAAGAGCACTAACTTTTCTGTAAATAGAATAATTAATGTGGAAGGCACAAAAAAAATTGATATCGAACTTGAATTCAAGCAGTATAATTTTAATGAAACGTTAAGTTTTCCCTTTAATGTGCCTAAAAATTATAAACATAATTAAACGAATAAAATTAAATTTGCTTGTATGCGTTGTTAGCAGGTAATCTTGCTATGCTTTTTTAAACCCATATCCCTTTTAGTATGATAAGAAAAATTGCAGTCCAACTTTTATTTTCATTTTTTTTATTTTCAGTAGCCGCTCAGCCAATTACTGATAAAACGCAGCTTGAAAAGGAAAGGCAGGATATTCAAAGAGAATTAAAAGAAATACAAGGGCTTTATAACAAAGTAAAAGGACAAACCAAGTTGACTATTGGCCAACTTGCAGTTCTTAATCGTAAAATTAATTTGCAGGAACAATATATAGGAAGCATAAGTAAAGAACTTAGAACTATTGATGATGATATTTATCTAAGTGAATTAGAAATTTACCGTCTTAATAAGCAAATCGACACACTAAAGACACAGTATGCAAGAACCGTTGTGTATGCCTATAAGAATAAGAGTAATTATGATTATCTCAACTTTATTTTTTCTGCAAGTGGATTTAATGATGCAATAAAAAGAATTGCTTATCTCAAAAGCTATAGAACATATAGAGAAAAGCAGGTGAACATAATTCTGGAGACCCAGCAATTGATTGCAAAGCGGAAGGAGCAGCAACTTGGGCGTAAGCAATCCAAAAATGTAGCATTGGAAAATCAAACTAAGCAAGTAGAAGAGCTGGCTGTTCAAAAAAAGGTAAAAGCCGAGGTGGTTTCACAATTAAAATCAAAAGAAAAAGATTTAGGTAATCAGATTGCACAAAAGAAAAAAAGAGACCGAGATCTGAATAATGCAATTGTTGCAATTGTAAAACGGGACATAAAGGCTGCTGAAGATAAAGCAAAGGCAGAAGCTGAGGCCAAGCGAAAAGCAAATGAAATTGCAAATAAAACAAATGCAGTAACAACGACAGCAACTAAACCAGATAATCCAGAAAAGAAAGTTACTACTATTGCAGAGCCCAAAGTGGTTAAAAAAACTGTACCAGAAGTGAAACCAGACAGTTATCTTAATCTGAATGCAAAGGATGTAGCTTTAAATAGTAGCTTCCAGGCAAACAGAGCATTATTACCGTGGCCGGTTGATAATGGAGTTGTAACATTTGGTTTTGGCACTAATAGAATTGATAATCTTTCATTTGATAATCCCGGAATAACGATTGCAACCCCATCTCAAGGTGTAACGGTAAAGGCTGTATTCGAAGGCGAAGTAAGAGGGATTTATAATTTAGGAGATGGCATGGCAGTTACAATTCGACATGGTAAATATTTTACTACTTATAGTAACTTGTCAGGTGTAACAGTCTCTAAAGGAGATATAGTGAAGACAGGTCAGCAAATTGGAAGAGCAGGAAGTAATGAAGCCGGCAATGCTGGACAAATTGATTTTATATTAATGGTAGAAACAAAGAACGTTGATCCAAGACCTTGGCTACGACGTTAAATAATAGCTAATGAAATAAAAAATCCTCTTTGTTAAGAGGATTTTTTATTTATAAGAATCGTTCATATAGTTTCTCATACAAAGGAATAATTTTCGATATGTCGAATTTCTTTGCATGTTCAGCAGCCCTTTTTTTGAATTCATTTAAGGTGTGGTCATCTTTTAAAATAGCAAGAGCATGTTTGCTCATCGTTGCAACATCACCTACATCGCCCATATATCCGTTATCACCATCTGTTACAATTTCACTCAATCCTCCTGCATTAGTAGAAACAACAGGAACGCCAGCAGCCATTGCCTCTAATGCAGCAAGACCAAAACTTTCGTATTCAGAAGTAAGCAAAAATAGATCTGCAATAGGCATAATATCTTCCATCTGTTCCTGCTTGCCGACAAATTGTATTTCATCACATACGCCTAATTCTCTTGCTAAATCTTCGGCTGTTGATCTTTCTGGGCCATCGCCAACAAACAATAATTTAGAAGGGATTTGTTTATTTACTTCCGCAAATATCTTTACAACATCCTGCACTCTTTTTATTTTTCTGAAGTTGGATGCATGTAATAGTATTCGTTCTCCATTGGGGGCAATCACTTTTTTAAACGCATTTATCGGCTGCCGTTGAAATCTGCTTACATCTACAAAATTCACAATCACTTCAATTTCTTTCTTTATATCAAAATGTTTGAATGTCTCCATTCGAAGGTTTTCTGACACAGCAGTAATCGCATCACTTTCATTAATAGAGAATGTAACAACCGGAGCATAAGTTTTATCCCGGCCAACAAGTGTTATATCTGTTCCATGTAATGTCGTTATAACAGGAATTTCATAACCCTCTTTTTTTAAAATTTGCTTGGCCATATAAGCAGCAGACGCATGTGGAATAGCATAATGTACATGCAGCAGGTCCAGCTTATTGTTTTTTATAACATCAACCATGGTACTGGCTAATGCAGTTTCGTAAGGTGGATAATCAAAAAGCGGATAGGTTGGCACTTGCACTTCATGATAAAATATATTCGGGATAAATCCATTAAGCCTTACTGGCTGCTGATACGTAATAAAATGTACCATATGACCCTTTTGAGCCAGCGCTTTACCTAGTTCTGTAGCCAAAACTCCGGAACCGCCAAATGTAGGATAGCAAACAATTCCAATTTTCATAAATTCCAGTTCTAATGATGAACTAAGGTAACAGTTTTATGCGGCTTTGGTTTGCCGTTTATCTTAAAAAAAATCACCTGCATTTGATGTTTGTATTAACTTTATCCAAATTCGTAAATATGCAGAAGTTATTTTTTATCGCTTCCTTTTTTGTCGCTGCTTTTCAAGTTAAGGCGCAAAATGCTGACTCAATTTTTATCAAAAAACTAGCAGACGAAATACTAACAAATGGAAAAGCGTATGAGAATCTACGCCATCTTACAAAACAGATAGGAGGAAGATTAGCAGGTTCACCCGGAATGGTGAAATCGGAGCAATGGGGAATGATTGTAATGAAAGAAAGCGGAGCCGAAAAAGCCTCGATGCAACAGTGCATGGTGCCGCATTGGGTAAGAGGAGGTGAAGATCAAGCTTCTTTTAATGTGCAAGGGAAAAAGGTGTATGAAAAACTGGATGTGGTTGCTTTAGGCAATTCAATTGGTACCGGAAAAAATGGAGTTACTGCTGAAGTAATAAAAGTTAATTCATTCGATGAGTTGGAAAAGAGAAAAGATGAAGTAAAGGGAAAAATTGTTTTTTACAATTATAAATTTAATGATACATATATAAATACATTCTTAGCATACCGTGATGCAAGCCAGTACAGAGGGCAAGGACCAAGCCGTGCTGCCAAATATGGAGCTAAAGCTGTTATTGTAAGAAGCATGAGCCATGCAGCAGATAACAATCCGCATACAGGTGCAACAAGATATGATTCAGCGTATGAAAAAATTCCTGCAGTTGCAATCGGATTGAGAGATGCCGACAAATTAAGCAAGGAAATTGAAAAATCGAAAGTAACGGTGAGAATGCAAACCAATGGTCAGTTTCTTCCAGATACAATAGGGCATAATATAATTGGCGAATTGATTGGCACTGAATTTCCCAAAGAGTATATAACAGTAGGGGGTCATTTGGATAGTTGGGATAATTGTGAAGGTGCACATGATGATGGAGCAGGATGTGTGCAAACAATGGAAATACTAAGGGCACTTAAGGCTATCGGTTACCGTCCAAAACATACAATACGATTTGTTTTATTTGCAAATGAAGAGAATGGATTAAGAGGTGGAAATAAATATGCTGAAGAAGCAGTAGCTAAAAATGAGAAGCATCTTTTCGCCATGGAAAGTGATGCGGGCGGTTTTACACCTAGGGCATTGGGGCTTTCGGGTTCGGAAGAACAGTTTCAAAAATTCCTGAGTTGGAAGCCTTTGATTGCTCCTTATGGCTGCACCGAATTTAATAAAGGTGGTGGCGGTGCCGATATTGGCCCACTAAGCAGAGCTTTAAAAACTCCAACGGCAAGTCTTAATCCTGATTCGCAACGTTACTTTGATATTCACCATGCAAGAAGCGATGTATTTGAAGCAGTGAATAAAAGAGAATTGGAATTGGGTGCTGTGAATATGGCCGCATTGATTTACCTGGTAGATAAATATGGTTTATGAGCAAAAATTATGAAGTAAAAAAGGATAACTACTATATATCTACTAATCCAGCATTGATAAATATTGATGTCATTTATAATTATTTGGCTAACGAGTCATATTGGGCAACAAATATTCCAAAGGAAATAGTAATAAAGTCAATTGCTAATTCATTATGTTTCGGACTTTTTTGTGAACATCAACAAATTGGATTTGCAAGAGTGGTTACAGATAAGGCAACTTTTGCATATCTGGCAGATGTATTTGTTTTGAATGAGTACAGGGGTAATGGATTGTCGAAATGGCTGATGGAAATATTACAAGCTCATCCTGATTTACAAGGCCTTCGGAGATGGATGCTTGCAACCAAAGATGCTCATGGTCTCTATGAGCAATTTGGCTGGACAGTACTTGATGAAGAAACAAGGAAAAGGTTTATGCAAAAGCATAATAAAAATGCGTATTTATAATTAGCTCTTAATTAAAGCCGAAATAGCACTAGTTACTTTTTCAAAAGGGAAGCTGCCAATAACTTTCTCCATTTGTGTTTTTATTTCTAAAGTACAAAGATTACCAATGCTTCCTTCATGAGTATGGTTGACGTTTGTATCGTAGGTAAATTTTCCGGCCTCAATATCCAATCCTACTGTTTTATAAGCATCTCTGAAAGGCATTCCCTTATTCACCAGTTTATTTACTTCTTCCACACTAAAGAGATATTTATACTTTTCATCAGCCAGAATATCTTTTTTTACTTCAATATTGGATAGCATCAAACGTGCTATTTCTATACAGTCTTTTAATATTTTGAATGCCGGAAATAAATGTTCCTTCAGTAATTGTAAATCCCGATGATAACCAGATGGAAGATTAGTTGTCATCATGGTGATTTCATTTGGTAATGCTGCAATTCTATTACAATGAGAACGGATTAGTTCAAACACATCAGGATTTTTTTTATGCGGCATAATGCTACTGCCTGTTGTTAACTCAGCCGGAAAAGAAACAAAGGCAAAATTTTGATTTAGAAATAAACAAGCATCCATACTTAGTTTAGCTAAAGTAGAAGCCACGTTGGCAAGAGACTGTGCTACCACTCTTTCTGCTTTTCCTCTTCCCATTTGTGCATACACTACATTATAGTTTAGGTCAGCAAATCCCAGTAGTTCAGTAGTTAATTTTCTATTGATAGGAAAAGAAGAACCATAACCAGCAGCAGAACCCAATGGATTTTTGTTTGCCACATCATATGCTGCTTTTACAGTAACAACATCATCAACCAAACTCTCAGCATAAGCACCGAACCAAAGTCCGAAGGAAGAAGGCATTGCTAATTGCAGATGCGTATAGCCGGGTAACAAATCTGCTTTGTATTTCTCACTTTGAGTTTGCAGCAATTCAAAAAAAGGTTGAATAGTTTTTACTAATTCTTCCAGTTCTCTTCTGAGAAATAATTTAACATCAACCAGCACCTGGTCATTCCGGCTTCTGGCACTGTGAATTTTCTTACCGACATCTCCCAATTTTTCTGTCAATAGTAATTCTATTTGTGAGTGAATGTCTTCTACATCGTCCTGCAAGATAAATTCTCCGTTCTGTATTTGTTTGTATATACTTTTTAGTTCTTGTTGCAGTTGGGTTAATTCTTCTTTTGTTAATAGACCTACCGATTCCAGCATTTCAATATGAGCTAAAGAACCCAGCACATCAAAGGAAGCAAGATACATATCCATTTCTCTGTCGTTGCCAACAGTAAAATTTTCTACCTCTTTTAATGAGGCTATGTCTTTTTGCCACAATTTCATATCACTTTATTTAAAAGCTGAATATACAAATCAATTCCTTCTTTAATTTCATCAGTATAAATATACTCATCTGCTGTATGGCTTCTTGCAGAATCTCCCGGTCCAATTTTTAAAGAAGGGAAAGGCATTAAAGCTTTATCAGATGTAGTAGGAGAGCCATAATAAGTTCTACCTAGTTCAGTTCCTGCTTTTACCAGAGGATGATCTAATGGAATTGATGTAGAACGCAGCCTTGTACTTCTTGGCTTAATCTCACATTGTACATTTTGTGTAATTATTTCTAAAGCTTCTTCAAAACTGTACAACTCATTTATTCTTGTATCTACTACAAATTTGCAAATAGCTGGGACAACATTGTGAGCCTTATTCTCTGTCTCAATTACAGTTACACTCATTTTATTGGCTCCCAATAAATCAGAAACCTTTGGAAACTGAAAACTGTTAAACCACTCAATATCTTTTAATGATTTAGTAATTGCATTCTGTCCTTCATTTCTTGCAGCATGAGCAGCTTTTCCATGGCTTATACAATCTATCACCATCAATCCTCTTTCCGCAACCGCCATTTGCATTTGTGTAGGTTCTCCAACAATCGCACAATCAATTTTTGGTAAGTAGGGAAGAGTGTATTCAATTCCACCTGCACCAGAAATTTCTTCTTCTGCAGTGGCAGCGAAAATAATATTGTATTTACTATCTGACTTATCGTAAAAGTTTAAGAAAACTGCCAATAAAGAAACCAAACACCCGCCTGCATCATTACTACCAAGTCCAAATAGCTTACCTTCTTCTATGATTGGTGCGAATGGGTCTTTTTTGTATTCTGGATTTGGCCTTACCGTATCGTGGTGTGAGTTCAGTAAGATTGTTGGCTTGCTTTCATCATAATGTTTATTTAATGCAAAAACATTATTCCCGACTCTTGATGCAGGTATATTTTTTAATGCCAGAAATTTTCCGATAATTCCAGCAGTCTGATCTTCTTCTTTGCTGTATGAAGGAGTAGCTATTAATTCTTTTAATAAGTTAATCGCCTCCTCTTGTAATATGTTTTGATTGCTACTCATTGATAATTGATGTGCCAGATTTTCCTTCAGTTAATTGCTTGAGGTCTTCAGCTTTTCCAATAATAATTTTATTTACGCCACTTTTTAATGCCGCAAATGCATTATCCAGTTTTGGTATCATGCCGGCAAATATTTTTTTCTTCTCTTTTAATTCCTGATAATAAGAAGGTTTTATTTCCG
>Ga0073904_10001823_pt1 | contig 15992 bp, 14 predicted proteins | sample KloWWTrecipitate_FD_66668 | JGI IMG/M metagenome (GOLD analysis project Ga0073904, IMG submission 66668) | Active sludge microbial communities from Klosterneuburg, Austria, studying microevolution and ecology of nitrifiers - Klosterneuburg... | ecosystem: Engineered > WWTP > Aerobic digester >...
CCGTTCTTGTCGGTGCCCATGATGCCGATGTGGCTCGGTGTGCCTTTGACGGGCTTGGGTGTCTCGGCGAACGTTGCCCACGACGGGGGGATAGCGGCGAGCCGTAGGTTGCTGGTGAGCGCGTCCGCGCAGGTCTTGCTGTTCGACGGGCAGTCATGGGAGATGTACGGCAGCGAGTTTGCGCCGATGGCGCTGATGGTGATGAACGCCAACCAGCCGATGGCGAGCCACTTGGTAATACGCCCACGGCGCTTGATCTTGACGCGCCGTGGCGCTTCGGTGCTGACGACGGGCACCTCGGGGGCTTGGTCGTCAGCGATGACTTCGATGTCGGTCATGTCGTTACCCCAGTGCCCGGCTGGCGCGGACTCTCGGATCGATCCAGGCGTAGGCAAGGTCGACCATCAGGTTGATGAAGATGTAGATCAGCGCAAGGATCACGACGCAGTACTGCACTGTCGGATACTCGCGACCGATCACGCTTTGCACGGTGAGGCGCCCCATGCCGTTGAGTGAGAAGATCTGCTCGACAATCACGACGCCACCCATCAGCGCACCAACATTGACTGCCGCCGACGTGACCAGAGAGAAGAGCGACGGGCGCAGGGCGTGTTTGAACAACATCGAGCCGGTACCCACACCCTTGGCGCGAGCGGTAGTGATGAAGTCGCTCTGCAAGGTGGCGATCACGTCAGCTCGCAGCACGCGCATGTAGCCGGCGTAGAGGGGTATTGCGATGGTGATGGTGGGAAGTGCGAACGCCTTGAAGTGCTCGATCGGCGAGTCCCACAAGCTGGTGTAGCGCGACGGGTACGGAAACCATTTGTTGTTGACGCTGAAGAACAGGATCAGGATTGGCGCCACGATGAAGTTGGGCATGCTGAGCATGCCGAACGCCGACGTGGTTGCCGCACGGTCGAACCGTGAGTTCTCCTTGTATGCCGACCACACCGCAGTCGGCACGGCGAGACCGAGCGCAAAGATCTGTCCGTAGATCATGAGGTAGAGCGACACAGGCATCGCTCGCTTGATTTCGGTCGCGATCGACTGGTTGGTGCGGAACGTGGTTCCCCAGTTGCCGCTGACGAAGTCGCCGATCCAGCTGAAGTACTGAGAGAGCATCGGCTTGTTGAGGCCGAGATCGTCCAACACCTTTGCGGACTGTGCGGGTGTCGCGCCGGGCCCGGTCTTGAGGGCAACGATGACATCGGTCCCCCCGGGGAGGAAGCGAAGCGCAATTGAGGTGAGGAAGGTGACCACCACCACGACGAAGACGGTTTGTGCGAACTTTCGAGTCACATATCGCATGACGTGGTGGTGGTCCCTTTCTGGTGTCAGTAGTTGCTAGTGGATGGTTACTGCTCGACCCAGAGGGTCATCGGGTAGAACGTGCCGGCGAAGCCGGCTCCGAACGGTGCCTGGGTGCCATCGGGCAGTGTGAACAGGTTCACGCCGTGCACTGTCGGCTTACCAGCAATGCCCCAGATGGTGTAGCTGCCCCAGATGTTGTAGCACTGGGTTCCGAACAACTTGTTGACGTCCTCGGCGATTTCCTTCTTGCGCTCCGGAGTCGCGCCAGCCCTGTTCTCGTCCAGCAATGCATCGAGCTGCGGGTCGCGGATGCGGCCGAAGTTCAGTGCCAGCTCGCCGACGGGCGGTGCGGCCTTGGAGTGCCACCAGATGTACTGCTGGTCGAGGTCGAAGCCGCCGTGGTTGCGCCACTGGAAGACCTGGAAGTTGCCGAGCAGGGCGGTGACGATGTAGTTGGCCTGGTCGATCTGGTCGATGGTGACGTTGTCCACGCCTGCTTCGGTCCACCACTGCTGTTGCTGCTGAGCAATGGTCAGGTTGGTCTGGTCCTGAGTGGTGGCCAGCGACAGGTTGAGCTCGCCGGGGTTGTCCGCCTTGTACGACGCGATCAGTTCCTGCGCCTTGACCATGTCCTGGGCCTCCGGGAAGCCGGTGTGCTCGAGGTACCCGACCTGAGTCGGGGAGAACGGACCGAAGGCGATCTGGTTGATCCCGGCGCCGATGGTGTCGATGAGTAGTTGCTCGTCGGACGCGTAGGCAAGAGCACAGCGGACGCGAACATCGGTGAGCGGTGACCCTTCCTGCGTCACGTGCAGCAAGGTGAAGGCTGTCTCCCCGTTGTTCGAGATTTCCACCATCGGGTAGTCGGTGCTCTCACGGAACTCGCTGATGGTTTCGCCGTTGGTGGTGTGGATCAAGTCGACTGTGCCGCTCTTCAGTGCATCGCGGCGGTTCAGCCCATCAGGAATCACGCGGAACTCGATGGAATCGAGGTACGGGTACGGGGCGTTCCAATAGTTCGGGTTCTTGGTCATCGAGAACGACTCGTCGGCCTTGTAGTCCGCGTACACGAACGGGCCGGTGCCGACGGGCTTGGACTTGAGGGTGTCGTCGGTATCGCTGGCGGCCAGCCACGTGGGCGAGGCCTCCATGCCGGCCTGGCCGATCAGGGTGAAGGGGAATGCTTCCCAGGGCGTGTTCATGGACACAACCGCTGTCATCGGATCGGAGGCGTCAACCGCGACTGTGTCGACCGGGCGCAGGGCGTTACCGGTGAGGATGCCCTCCTTGGCTCGTGTGAGGTTCTCGACGATTGCAGCACCGTCGAACGGGGTGCCGTCGTGGAACGTGACGCCATCGCGGGCGGTGATCTTCCACTCGGTGAAGTCGTCGTTCGGTGTCAGCGCGGAAGCCAGGTAGGGGCTCCACGATCCGGCATCATTGGGCATGACCAACGAGTCGTAGATGTTGCGAATGACCTGATAGCAGCCGATGGCGCAGACCATTTCGGCAGGGCGCCAGGGGCTGGAGGTGTCGGCCTCGAGGCCGAAGACGACCTTGCCGCCCGCAACGGGCTGCATCTCGGCGGAGGTGGTCGGCGGCGGTGCCGTCGTCGCCACGGCCGCGGTGGTGTCGCTGCCGGCGGGACCAGTGGTCTCCACAGCTGACGGCGTTGTTCCGTCGGTGGTCTTGGTGCTGGTGTCGTCGCCGCCGCAAGCGGCGCCGATCAAGCCGGCACTGATGGCCAGAACGGCCAGCAGGCGGCCCGGCTTACGCCGTGACTGAGTGCTCAATTGACCCATTCTCTTCCCCCAATTCGTATGTGCGTGAATGCGTAGTTGCCGAGGCGTCGGGTCACAGGTGTGACCCCCATCACACCTCGGTGGACGCACCTTACTCACAACCGTATGGCTCACGGCAACACGGAGCTACGGTCGACGAATGCGGCCTCTCCGGGAGCACTTTTTGACTGTTCCGCTGCCAAAACGGTACTCGCCGCGCCACCGCAGCTTCGAGGTTGGTATGGCCCGTCACGCCGCGGCGGTCGCCGCCGCCGTGCCGGTGTATCGCGACCCGGCGACGGGCAACTCGGTGTTCACCGCCGCGTTCCTCGCCGAGCGTGAGTACTGCTGCGCGAGCGGGTGTCGGCACTGCCCGTACGCGCTCGATGCTGCCGACGACAAGTGAAGTAGCGTCGGCGGCATGGCCGCTGATCCAATCGCCTCACTTCGTATCGCCCCGAACAAGCCGTTCTCGTTGGAGTCTCACGACCCAGGCGCGACCCTCGGCTGGCACAAGGAGGCGGCCAAGGTCGAGCTCGACCAGGTGAAGTTGCGACTGGATGTTCTGCAGCAGCGGCTCTACGCCGAGGAGAAGCACAGCGTGCTCCTGGTGTTGCAGGCCATGGACGCTGCGGGCAAGGACGGCACCATTCGGAACATTCTTGCGGGGCTGAACCCGGCAGGTTTCCAAGTCTCCAACTTTGGTGTGCCGGGTGGCCCCGAGACGCAGCACGACTACCTGTGGCGGGTGCACGCAAAGGTGCCGGCCAAGGGGCGCATCGGAATCTTCAATCGCAGTCATTACGAGGATGTGTTGGTGGTGCGTGTGAAGAGCCTCGTGCCGCGCTCGGTCTGGTCGAAGCGTTACGACCACATTCGCGGCTTCGAGGACCTTCTCGGTGAGGAAGGCACCAAGGTCGTCAAGTGCCTCCTCAACGTCTCCAAGGACAAGCAGCGCGAGCGACTGCAGGAGCGCATCGACGACCCCGAGAAGCGCTGGAAGTTCCGCGCCGGAGACCTCGACGATCGCAAGCTGTGGCCGAAGTACCAGCAGGCGTACCAAGAAGCGATCGAGCGCACCACCACGGCTGCGGCGCCGTGGTACGTGGTGCCGGCCGATCGCAACTGGGTGCGCAATCTGGCCGTTGCCAAGATTCTGCTGCACTATTTGGAGAAGCTCGACCCAGAGCTGCCGGCACCCGAGGAAGGTATGGAAGGGCTCGTCGTTCAGTGATGCTGCGCGCAGCGCTTGACGAATTGTAAAGTCACCTCATCATGTCTGTGATAGTTCCCACCTCGTTGCACGGCGCGCTGCAAGCGTTGGCCGACACTCCCGACGCCACGGTCTTGGCGGGTGGCACCGATCTGATGGTCGAGCTCAACAGCGGTCATCGACACGTGGCTTCGGTCATCGCGCTCAGCCGCATTCCCGAGCTGTGTAGTTGGTCGCACGACCCGATCGGTGGTCTGCTGCACATCGGCGCCGGCATCACCTACGACGAGATCGCTCGTGAACCACTCGCCCAGTGGGCACCAGCGCTGGCGCAGGCCGCTCGCACTGTTGGTTCGCCGCAAATTCGTCACGCCGCGACGATCGGCGGAAACGTGGGCACCTGCTCGCCGGCAGGCGATGGGTTGCCGGTGTTGTCGGCGCTCGACGCCGTCGTCCACCTCGCCTCGCTCAGCGGCACGCGCGCCATGCCGTTCGCGGACTTCATGGTTGGCCCCAAACGCACGGCGCGTGTGCCAGGTGAACTGATCACCGGTGTCACCGTGCCCGTGGTTCGTGGTTGGCAGGGTTACAGCAAGGTTGGTGTGCGTAACGCAATGGTGATTGCTGTTGCGAGCGCGGCGCTGGTGGCCGACACCGACGCGGGAACCGTGCGGGTCGCGCTCGGCTCGGTCGGGCCCACCATCTTGCGTTGTCCCGAGGCAGAAGCATTCGCTGCTGCCAACGTCGACTTTGCCACGCGCACGGCAGATCAGTCCGTCGTCGAGGGGTTCGCCCATCTCGTGCACGACGCGGCGCGACCGATCGACGATCATCGTTCCTCGGCTGCGTATCGCCGCCATGCTGTCGGTGTACTTGCCGGCCGCCTACTCCGAAGGGCATTCCCTGATGGCTGAGAGCCAGCTGTACTCACTGCAGGTCAACGGAGCGACACGCGAGGTCCGCGATGCCTGGCTGGGCGAGAGCCTGCTGTTCGTGTTGCGCGAACGACTCGGGCTGATGGGCAGCAAGGGCGCCTGCGAGCAAGGGGAATGCGGGTCGTGCAGCGTCTTGGTCGATGATGATCTGGTGTGCAGTTGCTTGGTGTTGGCAGCCTCTGCCGTGGGACAGCGGATCGTGACCATCGAGGGGGTCGCTGCGGTGGGTGCTCCGAGCGATGTTCAGCGAGCCTTCGTCGAGGCGGGCGCTGTGCAGTGCGGCTTTTGTACTCCCGGTCTGATCATGGCCGCACACTCGCTGTTGGAACGTTCGCCCGAGCCATCCGAGATGGAGATCCGCGAGGAGCTGTCCGGCAACATCTGCCGATGCACCGGCTACGGCCGCATCATCGACGCCGTGCAACGGGTTGCCGCAGAACGCGTCGCGGTGAATCGGCGGGCCGAGGCATGACGGATTCAGCGACTCGTACGCAGCCTCGCGGTCGGCTGGGCGACAGCATTTCGCGACCCGACGGAGTACCCAAGGCGCAGGGCACGTTTGCGTTCTCCGGTGACCTCAGTGCCGACGGGTTCCTTTGGGGAGCAACGTTGAGATCGCCACACCCGCACGCGCGGATCGTGCGCATCGACCTGTCTGCCGCATGGAAGATCAGTGGCGTCGAGGCGATCATCACGGCGACAGACGTCCCAGGTACGCCCACCTACGGATTGATCAGTCACGACCAGCCCGTCTTCGCCACCGATATCGTCCGCTTCGTCGGCGAACCGGTTGCCGCCGTTGCAGCCGACCATCCAGAGACCTGTCGCCGAGCATTGGCCGCGATCATCGTCGAGTACGAGGTGCTGGCCCCACTGATCGACCCTGAGCGCGCCGTCGACGGGTCGCACGCCCCCATCCACCCTGACGGCAACGTCATTCGTCGTCAGCGCATCGTGCGCGGCGACCAGACCATTCACGGGCCTGTCATCGTGGAAGGTACCTACGAGATCGGAATGCAGGACCAGGCGTTTCTCGGGCTGGAGGCCGCGCTGGCGTTGCCCGACAGCGGTGGCGACGGAGTCGAGTTGTTCGTGGCGACGCAGTGGCTGCACGAGGACCAGAAGCAGATTGCTTCCTGTCTCGGTTTCGCACCGGAGAAGGTGCGCCTGACATTGGGTGGCGTCGGCGGTGCCTTCGGCGCCCGTGAGGACATCAGCCTGCAGGTCCACACCTGCTTGCTGGCGTTGCGTACGGGTCGCCCGGTGCGTATGGCCTACAGCCGCGAGGAGAGCTTCCTGGGGCACGTACATCGCCATCCGTGCACCATCTGGATGCGCCACCACGCCGACAACGATGGCCGACTCCTGCGCGTCGAGGCCCGCTTCGTGTTCGATGGCGGTGCATACGCGTCAACGTCATCGGCGGTGCTGATCAACGGCGTCACCCACGCGCAGGGGCCGTACAAGTGCGAGAACGCAACGGTCGATGGCTGGGCCGTGCGAACCAACAACCTGCCGTGTGGCGCGATGCGTGGCTTCGGCGTGGTGCAGGCATGCTTTGCACACGAGGGCCAGATGGACAAGCTGGCGGCGGCCGTCGGCAGCGACCCGGTCGCCATTCGCCTCCTCAACGCGATGGAGACGGGCGATCGGCTGATCACCGGTCAGGTGATCGAGAACGTCGCTCCTGTCGCCCGTTGCATTCGCGAGACGGCAGCGCTGCCGCTGCCCTCGCAACCGGTGGGCGGGCACGATGGCGACCCGTTGCGGTTGCCGGGCGGCAGCGGGCTCACGGCCGACGTCGGCCACATTCGACGTGGCATCGGATGGGGCGTCGGCATCAAGAACCTGATGTACAGCGAGACACACGACGACTACTCGACGGCCCGAGTGCGACTGTCCGATGGCGTTGCCTCGATCAAGTTCGCGACTGCGGAGGTCGGGCAGGGTTTCGTGACGATTGCGGGCCAAATTGCACGCAGCGTTCTCGGCGTCGACGACATCATCATCGAGGCCATCGACACCACGGTCGGCTCTGCTGGGTCGACCTCGGCCTCGCGACAAACGTGGATGAGCGGGGGAGCGGTCGACGGCGCCTGTCGACTCGTTCGAGAGCAACTGTTCCGACAGGTTGGCGGGCAGCACGGCATCGATCCGCTGCGTCTCACCATTGATGGTCGCGATGTGGTTGATGCCGAAGGAAGCCTTCGAGTATCGGTGGTGGAGGCCTCTACCGGCCTTGAATTGGATGAGACGTTCGAGCATCATCACCGCCCGACGGAGGCACTCGATGAGCTCGGCCAGGGAAGCTGCCACACGGCGTTTGCGTTCGTTGCCCATCGAGCCGTGGTTGATGTCGACGTCGAATTGGGACTGGTCAAGGTGGTGCAGATTGCCACCGCCCAAGATGTTGGCCGAGCACTCAATCCGCTCAGTGTCGTTGGCCAGATCGAGGGCGGTATCGCGCAGGGCCTCGGCCTGGCGGTGATGGAAGAAATCATCCAGATCGACGGTCACGTGCGCAACGCCAGCTTCACCGATTATCTGCTGCCAACCTTCCTCGACATGCCTGATGTCGCCATCTCGCTGATCGAGGAGCCGGACCCGATGGCGCCGCTCGGAGCAAAGGGTGTCGGTGAGTCACCCACCATCTCGTCGACGCCAGCCATCGTGGCCGCAATTCGCGACGCGCTCGGACGCGACCTGACACGGGTTCCGGTGCGCCCCAGCGACATCTGCCTTCCGTGAGGCCGCCGTCAACTGTGTTCTTCGTGCGCCGGCGTGTCATGGGTTAGGTTGCACGACGTGTCGAACGAACGCGAAATCATGTCCTGGGAAATCTTCGGTGAAGCGTCGCGTGTGCTCGCCCAGATGATCGCCGACGACTACGAGCCCGACATGATCCTGTCGATTGCTCGCGGCGGGCTTCTGATCGGCGGTGCGCTCGGGTACGCCCTGAGCGTGAAGAACGTCTACACGATGAACGTCGAGTTTTACACGGGTGTCGATGAGCGCCTCGAGGTTCCTCGCATTTTGCCCCCGGCACCCGACTTCGTGGACGTCAGTGATGCTCGCATCCTGATTGCCGATGATGTGGCTGACACCGGCCACACGTTGCGCAGCGTGATGGAGTTCTGTGAAGGCAAGGTCGCCGAAGTACGCACCGCCTGCCTCTACGAGAAGAGCCATTCTGTCGTCAAGTGCGAGTACGTCTGGAAACACACCGACCAGTGGATCAACTTCCCGTGGAGCGACAAGGACCCGGTGGCCAAGCGCGACTGGTCCGTCAAGGACGCCTGATCTATTGGCGTGCCAACACCGTCATTGCGGTGTTTCGGCCGCTGGCGCCCCACACACCCGCGCCGGGGAATGTCGCCGCACCGGTGATGAAGAGGCCCTTGACGGGTGTCTCGTAGCGGGTCAGTTCCGGATTCTTGCTGCGTAGCACCGCGAGTGGCCCGCCCGTGAAGCTGGTGGCATGGCCGTGAGGCAGATGGAACTCGCGCTCGTAGCGGTCGGGTGTCATCGCCCTCCACTCCAGGATGCTCTTCTTGAATCCCGGCTCGGTGAGGTCGCCAAACAGGTCGAGCCAGCGCGCCGGCTCGCCGCTGCTGGCCCAGCCGCCCTGCAGGGAGTACGGCGTGAAAAGTGCCTCCAGGCTGAGAATGTGGCGACCCTTGGCGGCGATCGTCGTGTCACCCACCGACGGCACATTGGCGATCAGGCCGGGTCGTTCGAGCACCTCGCCCGACGCCATGAGCAGGTACCCGCGGTGGATGTCGGCCAGCGTCGGGGCGATTGCGTATGTTGCGTTGAGGTCACCGTGGAGACCAGCTTGCTGCGCAGCCCGCAGGTGGGGCACCGAGGTCATGACCGCGTCGATCTTGGATTCGTAGCCGTCGGCGTGGGGGATGGACCGCCAACGCTCGACCATGCTGCGTGCCTGCGGCGGAGGATTGACGAGCCAGGAGAGAAAGGTGTCGTGCGGATTGCAGGCGGAGATCACGAGCGGCGCCGTCACTTCGGTGCCGTCCATCAACGTGACACCGCGGACGTGCTCGCCCTCGCACGTGATGGTCGTGACCCGGGTGCCGGTTCGTACGGTGCCGCCGGCGAGCTCGAACGCGGCACGCAGCGTGCGCGGTACTTCACCGCTACCACCGATCGGTCGGCCGAGACTGCCCACATGGCGCAGGGCGTAGGTCAGCGCACCAAGACCGCTGCCCTCGAACTCGGGGGAGATGCCCCACACCATCGGCCCCGCCAACATGCCCGGGCCCTGCAAGGCGTCTGTGGTGAAGTACTCGCGCATCACTTCTGCTGCACTTCTGCGGCTCCAACGCAACAGCGTCGACACTCCGCGACCCTTCTTTGCGATCACCTTCTTGGCCAGCCCACCGAATGACGGTGGATCGTTGGCAGCGTCGAACACCAATTCCACAGCCGGCATGGCGGCCTTTGCATAGCGACGGTAGCCGTCGACCTCCTGCGGGTAGTTGCGACCGATCGACTCCAGCGTTTGCTCGAGCGAGTGATGGCTCGCCCAGGCTGCGCCGCCACTCCATGACATGTTGACCTGCGCCGGCTCGACATCGAGATAGCGCAGGCCGTGGCGCCGGAGATCCAGCTCTTCGATGACCGGCGTCGTGCGAAAAGTGATGTGGTCGCAGTTGCAGATGTTGACCATTGCGCCCGCGAACTCCTCGCTTGCAGCGGTGCCACCGACCGAGTCGCGGGCTTCCACGATCAGGGTTCGTAGGCCGCCACGGGCCAGATAGGCGGCGCACACCAGTCCGTTGTGGCCACCCCCCACCACGATTGCGTCGTAGTCGCTGTTGCCGGTCTGGTTCGCACTCATCGACTCCATTCTGCCGGGTGGAACTGGCGGTACGGGTAACGTGCAGGCGTGACTCGCGTTCGCTACTTTCCCGACCTCACCGGCCCCCAGGTGGCGAGTCTGCTCAGCGACAGAAGCATTCTGGTGCAGCCGCTGGGCGCCATCGAACAGCATGGTCCGCACCTGCCGCTCAGCACTGATTCGGTGGTTGCGACAGCGGTTGCCGAAGCGGCGGTGGCGGAGGTCGGCGAGGAACTCGATGTCTGGCTGCTGCCAACGTTGGAGTACACGAAGAGCAACGAGCATGCGTGGAGCGCCGGCACGGTATGGCTCAGTGCGACCACGCTGATGGCCGTGCTCGACGACCTGGGGCGCTGCATTGCGACCACTCCTGCGAAGCGCCTCGTGTTCCTCAACGGCCATGGTGGCAACAGCGCCCTGCTCAACGTCGCCAATCGTGAGCTGCGCCTCGCTCATGGGCTGATGACGTTCGTGACGCACCCAGGGGTGCCGCCGGACCAGGGCGGCACGTCGCCGGCGGACGAACTGGGAATGGGCGTACACGGTGGCACCGACGAGACATCGATCATGCTGCACCTGGCGCCTCACCTGGTGAACATGGACCTGGCCGAGCGACGGGTACCCGAGGCTTTGGCGATGAATCAGTACGTCCGCTTCGGCGGTCGCGTTAGCTTCGGGTGGATGTCGAACGACTTCTTCCCCGACGGCTACATCGGCGACCCCACTGCGGCTACCTCCGAGCTGGGAAAGCAGTTGTTCGACGGCGCCGTCCGCGGGTTTGGCGAAGCGCTGCGCGAGATCTCCACCTTCAACTTTGGAAAGCCGCTATGAACACCGAGTCATTGAGGGTCGACGGGGTCAGGTTGTGGGCGCGGCTGGAGGCGCTGGGCGAGATCGGCGCCGTGCACGGTCCCAACGGCGAGCGGGGTAGTGCACGCCTCGCGCTGACGGACGAGGATCGCGACGGGCGCAACCTGGTGATGAGCTGGATGCACGACCTCGGCCTGTCCGTCGTGATGGATGCGGTCGGCAACGTCGTTGCCACCCGTGCGGGCACCGACGCAGATGCGGCGCCGGTGATGGTCAGCTCACACATCGACACGGTCCGCACCGGTGGCCGTTTCGACGGCAACCTGGGTGTGTTGGCGGGTCTGGAAGTACTCGAGACGTTGGAGCAGCACGGCATCTCGACGGTGCACCCCGTGAGTGTCGCGTTCTTCACCAACGAGGAGGGCGCTCGGTTCCAGCCCGACATGCTCGGCAGCCTGGTCTATGTCGGCGGCATGGCCATTGAGGACGCACTCGATGTGCGTGCAGCCGACGACGGCGCACGTCTCGGCGACGAGCTTGCCCGTATCGGCTACGCGGGCCCGCAACCGTGCCCGGTAGCCCACGCGCCGCACGCCGCATTCGAGCTCCACATCGAGCAGGGCCCCGTGCTGGAGGACGAAGGCATCACCATCGGTGCTGTCACCGGCGTACAAGGCATCTCGTGGACGGAGCTGACGATCACCGGCCAGTCAGCACACGCCGGAACCACGCCGATGCGTCTTCGGCACGATCCTGGGTATGTGGCTGCTGCGATCACCACCGGAGTTCGCGCACTTGCTGTCGAGATGGGCGGATCACAGGTTGCAACTGTCGGCCGGTGCGAGTTCCAACCCAACTTGGTGAATGTGGTGCCCTCGACGGTGACGATGACAGTTGACCTGCGCAATACCGATGAGGCGTTGCTGCAGCAGGCCGAGGCAGTGTTCACCGCTCTGTGCGAACAGCTGGTGGGTGAGGAAGGTGTCACCATCGAGCGGCGGACGTTGGCTCGCTTCGAGCCCGTCGAGTTCGACGCCGGAATGGTTGATCTCGTGGAAGCAACCGCGCGCCGATTGGGGCACTCCACCAGGCGGATGCCCAGCGGCGCAGGCCACGATGCGCAGATGATGGCGAGGGTCTGCCCAACTTCGATGGTGTTCGTGCCCAGCGTGAATGGTCTGTCGCACAACATCGCTGAATACACCACTCCGCAGGACGTCACCGCCGGTGCCGACGTCCTGCTGCAGGTGGTGCTCGCCGCTGCCGTGGTGCTGTCGCCTGGTGTCTGACGAGCCGCCGAGCCGATGAGTAGCGCGTTCGACCTCGTCACGATCGACTCACCACACCCCGACGTATTGGCATCCTTCTGGTGCGCAGCGCTGAGCCTGCACGAGTCGCAACGTGAAGACGGTGATCGCTGGTTCGTCCTCAGTGACGCCAACGGGGTGCGCCGGCTCGGCATCCAGCGCAACATGCACGGTTCGGGCGGCACACATCTCGACCTCGCGTGTAGCCGCAGTGAGTTCATGGACGAGGTGACTCGCTTGGTCGCGCTGGGCGCCAGCCTCGTGAAGCCGCCGCGTATGGAGCCGTACGGGTCCATCGCCAACCTCGCGGATACAGATGGCAACCCGTTCGACCTCTGTGCCTACGGACCCTGACGCAGTCGTGTGCTGACGCGATAGAACCTGCGGGTGCATGTACTGATCGACAACCCTGTCCTCTTGCTGTTCGTCGTGATCGGCGTCGGGGCAGCACTGGGCAGCGTGCGTGTGCGAGGTGTCGCGCTCGGCCCGGCAGCGGCGTTGTTCGTCGGGCTTGCGGTGTCCGCATACGACGACAGGCTGGCCAACACGCCCGCGATCGTGTCGCAGATCGGCCTTGCGTTGTTCATCTACACCGTTGGCCTGGCCTCGGGTCCGTCGTTCTTGGCGGAGGTTCGTCGCGGTGGCGTCAAGGTGCTGGTGGGCGTGACGGTACTGCTGGCGCTGTTCACCGTCGCTCTCGCGGGGGTCGGTCAGCTCTTCGGCTTCGACGCCGGTGAGCGCGCCGGGCTGTTCGCCGGTTCGCTGACCAACACGCCCGCCTTGTCCGCTGCATTGCACACTCTGGGAACGCGTATGGCAGCGGGTGAGGTCACCGATCCGGTGGTCGGGTATTCGCTCGCCTATCCGTTCGGGGTGCTGATGATGCTGTTCGCTGCACAGTGGTCGTTGCGCCGGCGTCGCAACTCATCAGGCGATGAGGCCGTAGTCAGCGCTCCGGCCACCCGCAGTGCCACCAGCGCCACGTTTCGAGTCGCACGGGCTGATCTCCCGGCACTCGGTGAGCTGCGCCATTGGCAGGGTTCGCACCTGGCCTTCTCTCGCTATGAGCAGGCCGGTCGCGTCGAACTGGCGACCACCGACGTGCGGCTGCTGCCGGGCGATCTGTGCGTGGTGATCGGCATTGCGGACGAAGTCGACCGGTTCATCGAGTGGATTGGGGAGCGCAGCACTCGGCACCTGGCGCTCGACCGAACGACATTCGACTTCCGTCGGATATCGGTGTCCAACAGGGCGTTGGCCGGGGTTCACCTTCGCGACCTGGACCTGGAGGGTCGATTCGGTGCAACGGTGACGCGCGTTCGGCGCGGCGACACCGACGTCGTCACCGATCACGATTTCGTCCTGCGCCTCGGTGATCGGCTTCGAGTTGTCGGTCCGGCCAGCCGCCTGCCGGAAGTGGCGGCCATCCTGGGCGACTCGGATCGTGGCCTGGGTGAGGTCGATGCGATGGGGTTCGCGATCGGCATGTCGATCGGCTTGCTGATCGGGTTGATCTCGATTCCACTACCAGGTGGTGGCTCTGTGGAGTTGGGCGTGGGTGGCGGCCCGTTGATAGCAGGAATCGTGCTTGGCACGTTCTCCCGTACGGGCGGCATCACCTGGCAGGTGCCACACGCTGCCAACCTGACCCTTCGCCAGCTGGGTATTTTGATCTTCCTCGCGTCCATCGGTATTCGCTCCGGCGCCACCTTCGCCGATGCTGCGGGCACTGCTGTCGGTGCACAGCTCGCGGCCGCAGCGTTGATCGTGACGGTGCTACTCGCGTTGGCCAGCGTGTTGCTGATGCGCCTCTTGGGCAGCGCACCGGAGTCGGCGGCGGGCCAGATCGCCGGTATCGAGACGCAACCGGCAGTGCATGCGTACGCTGCCGAGCGCACCGAAGGTGACGAGCGGGTCGATGCCGGCTATGCGCTCGTGCTGCCGCTGGCGATGATCCTCAAGCTGATACTCGTGCAACTGTTGATCTGAGCCGAACGTCGCACGTGACATGACGTGCAAAGGGGGCGCCGGCCGCAGCCGACGCCCCCTTCGAGGCAACTACTTCAGTTCGTGTGTTCGATCAGGCGTGAATCGAGGTGTCGATGAACTGGTTGGTGACGATGTCCTCGGGAACTACACCATCCTTGGGCGTGGCGCCCTGGGCGGTGTACACGGGGACGGCCACCTTGATGAGGTCGGCGACGCGGGTCATGTCGAAGCTACCCATGACGCCATCGGTACCGTTGGCCTGCAGAGCATCGTCCTTGATCTTCTGCACACCAAAATCGAAGGCGCCATCCGTGTACGTCCAACCGAAGGAGCCGCCGAACGCGGTAACTGCGGCAAGCACCACCTCTTTGGCGTGGGCGGGATCGTTCAGGTAATCGACGGTGGACTGCTGGATGATCGGTACGAGCTTTGTCAGGCAATCGGCGTACTTCGTGATGTTGCCCGGCTTGGTGGCCAAGCTCTGTGCGTAGTTCCGCCAACCGATGTCGTTGATGTATTGGTACGCAACTGGCTTTGCCCAGTCCTTCAGCTCATTCTGGTACACGTACGGCTCGGAGGAAGCGAAGCCCTGCTGGGCAGCCTTGCCCTCATCGGCGATGAACAATGCCGGGTCGCCGGAGTACGAGCCATCGACCTGGGCCTTGCTGAGGATGCCGGTGCCGGTGAGGAAGTCCATGTAGGCAGCGCCACCGAAGTAGCGGACCGTGACGTTCTTCTTGCCCAGATCGGCAATGCCCTTCACATCGGGGTAAGTGGCCGGGTCCCACATGATCATCTGTGGGTTCTTCTCGAAACCGGACATGACGCCGACAGTCGGGAACTCGCTGCCCGAGAACTGGATGGCCTCGTCGGTGTACACGAAGCCGAGCAGAAGGCTGTCGTCGTTGTAGAGCAGTTGGGTCACCGGGCTGAACTGCTGAGGCTGGCCACCAGAACGGATCTGGATCTTGACGCCGGTGTCGACCCCACTGGCAATCAGCGGACCGGTCACGTACGCCTTGTCGTTGTCGGTGGTGAAACCGTCACCGACCATGTTGTACAAGAAACTGTGCTCGGCCTGGGGCATCCAGTCGGTCTGGATGGCCACGGTGTCAGGGCAAATACCCTTCAAGGAACCGCTGGCCTCCCCGCCAGTGGTGTCGGATGGCGCAGTGGTTTCTTGAACTGCGGTGGTGACTGGTGCTGACGTCGACTCGGTTGTCGTGTCATCGCCGCAGGCGGCGATGGTGACGAGCGAGACGAGTGAGATTGCCAGCAGGTTGCGGCTTCGTCGCTGTTGCATTCAGTGCTCCTTAGTGTTGATGGGTTCACGCTGCTCGGGAGATTGAGAACAATCTCGGTGGATAGGAATTCTTGATACGGGTGGGGCTCAACCGCCGCGGCGAGTGGCTTCGTGCCAGTGCCCGACGACGAGCTTTGCAATCCAACTGAACATGAAGAAGACAGCAATTCCCAGTGCAGCAGCGATGAGGAGTCCGGCGTACATCGCCGGGTAGCGCAGCTTCTGTCGGAACTGTTCCATCACGATGCCGATACCCGGCTTTTGACCCTGACGGAAGAACTGCTCGCCGACGATTGCGCCGATGACGGCCAAGCCAGCGGAGATGCGAAAGCCGGTGAAGATTGCCGGCATCGCGGCAGGGAACTGCAGTTTGAAGAGTCGGGTGAAGCTTCCTGCGTCGCGCAACGTGAACAGGTCGTGTTGTGAGGCATCGACGGAGGTGAGGCCGAACAGCGTGTTGGTGACAATTGGAAAGATGGAGATCA
>Ga0073904_10001828_pt1 | contig 15971 bp, 14 predicted proteins | sample KloWWTrecipitate_FD_66668 | JGI IMG/M metagenome (GOLD analysis project Ga0073904, IMG submission 66668) | Active sludge microbial communities from Klosterneuburg, Austria, studying microevolution and ecology of nitrifiers - Klosterneuburg... | ecosystem: Engineered > WWTP > Aerobic digester >...
GGCCGCCCAGCTTCTGTGCGGCTTCGACCGCTTCGTCAACCGTGAATGCGGCGATGCCCCGGGGCACCGGAACGTCGAACTGGCGCAGGATTTCCTTGCCTTGGTACTCGTGGATCTTCATGGATGGGGCGGCTCAGATGAGGGGATGGGCGGGCCGGAGCTCGGCAGCGAGGTCAGGTGTCCGCGTCATTGCGGCCCGGGGAAGGGTCCCGACCCCAAAAAAATCGCGTGAACTGTAGCATGCTGCAGCGCGACAAGGATCATTCAGCGCACATGGCGCCACTTCATTCCGCCATGCAAAAAGCACCCACCCAACTCACTCATCCTGGGACGGCAATGCTGCAGATCGCAGCACTTGCCTGACCACCTCCCCGCTGAACCCCCGGCCCAGCAGGTAACGCTGGCGCCGGGCCAGATCCCGTGGCTGCGTGCAGGGTTGGTCCCCAAAACGGCGCTGGTACAGCGCGTGGGCCCGCTGCAGTTCGGTCTCGGCGAGCTGCCCCAGGGCCTCATGGAAATCGGCCGGCTGAAGACCTTTGGCCAACAACGCCTGCCTGAGGCGCAGGCTGCCGTGGCCCGCAGAACGTTGGTGCAGCAGCGACTCCACGACACGCTGCACGCTCAAAAGGCCCTGACGCTCCAGCTCATCGAGAAGGACGTCGAGTTGTGCCTCGACCTCGGCATGGGGGCCCAGTTTGCGCTGCAGTTCGAGCCGGGAATGTTCACGCAGGGTGAGCAGCCTCAGCGCACGCGCCCTGAGGCTCGGTGCGCCGGTCGGCCGTGCTGCCAACCGGCCATCGGATCGTTCAGCGAACGGATCTGCGGCGGGCACAGTCGCCTCGACATCCTGCGGTCCGGGCGACGAGTCACCCCTGCGCAGGCGCATCGTCCTCACCGCCCGGCAGCAGGCTCACACCCAGGGAGGCGCGGATCTTGTTCTCGATTTCGCGGGCCAACGCCGGGTTCTCGCGCAGGAACTCGCGGGAGTTGTCCTTGCCCTGGCCGATCTTCTCGCCCTGGTAGGCATACCAGGCGCCGGACTTGTCGAGCACCTTGGCGGTGACACCCAGGTCGATGATTTCACCCTCGCGGCTGATGCCTTCGCCGTAGAGGATGTCGAATTCGGCGGTCTTGAAGGGCGGGGCCACCTTGTTCTTGACCACCTTGACCTTGGTCTCGCTGCCGATGACCTCTTCGCCCTTCTTGATCGAACCGATGCGGCGAATGTCCAGCCGCACCGAGGCGTAGAACTTCAGCGCATTGCCGCCGGTGGTGGTCTCGGGGCTGCCGAACATCACCCCGATCTTCATGCGGATCTGGTTGATGAAGATGACCATGCAGTTGGTCTTCTTGATCGTGGCGGTGAGCTTGCGCAGGGCCTGGCTCATCAGGCGGGCCTGCAGACCGGGCAGGGCATCACCCATCTCGCCTTCGAGCTCCGCCTTCGGCGTGAGGGCAGCGACGGAGTCGACCACGATCAGGTCCACCGAACCGGAGCGCACCAACGCATCCACGATCTCCAGCGCCTGTTCGCCGGTATCGGGCTGGGAGATCAGCAGCTCCTGCAGGCTCACGCCCAGCTTCTGCGCGTACTGAGCGTCCAGCGCATGCTCGGCATCGATGAAGGCACACACGCCGGCCAGCTTCTGCATCTCGGCGATGACCTGCAGCGTCAAGGTGGTCTTGCCCGAGGACTCCGGACCGTAGATCTCGACCACCCGGCCGCGCGGCAGGCCACCCACGCCCAGAGCGATGTCCAGCCCGAGGGAGCCGGTGGAGACCACCTGGATGTCTTCAATCACTTCCCCTTCGCCCAGCCGCATGATCGAGCCCTTGCCGAACTGCTTTTCGATCTGGGCGAGTGCGGCCTGCAGGGCCTTGGCCTTTTCGGTGTTGAGGGGAGACTTGGCTGCTTCCATCGGTTGACTCCTGGGTTTGCTGCGCATTATGGTGGAATCTGTATGTTTGTACAGTAGTCAAAAAATGAAGGTGCTACATGGCAACAGCACCGATGGTGGAGAGGGGCCGCGCTTCCTAGAATGTGATCTGTGTCGCAACACAATGGACGTGCCGCTGAGCGCGCGAGGAGACCAGAACAATGCGCATTCTGATCGCAGAAGATGACCAGGTCCTGGCCAATGGGCTGCTGCGCAGCCTGCGTGCCGCCGGGTACGCGGTCGATCATGTGGCCAGCGGTTCCGAGGCGGACGCCGCACTGGCGGCCCATGAGTTCGACCTGCTGATCCTGGACCTGGGCCTGCCCAAGCTGCACGGCCTGGAGGTGCTCAAGCGGCTGCGCTCCCGCGGGGCGTCGGTGCCGGTGCTGATCCTGACGGCGGCCGACAGCATCGAGCAGCGCGTCAAGGGGCTGGACCTGGGGGCCGACGACTACATGGCCAAACCCTTCTCGCTGCAGGAGCTGGAAGCCAGGGTGCGGGCACTGACTAGGCGCGGGCTGGGATCGGCCTCCGCGCTGATCAAACACGGCCCGTTGACCTTTGACGCCACCGGCCGGGTGGCCTACATCAACGAGCAGATGCTGGATCTGTCCGCCCGGGAGCTGGGCCTGCTGGAGGTGCTGTTGCAGCGCGCGGGCCGCCTGGTCAGCAAGGACCAGCTGGTCGAGCGGCTGTGCGAGTGGGGCGAAGAGGTCAGCAACAACGCCATCGAGGTCTACATCCACCGCCTGCGCAAGAAGATCGAGCAGGGCCCGATCCGCATCGCCACGGTGCGCGGTCTGGGCTATTGCCTCGAACGCATCGCCGGCTGAAGGTCAACGCGCAGGAACCGCAGCGGGTGACCGCGCAGCGCAGCAGGAATCCACGCAGCCGGGCCTCCCTGTCGGCGGCGCTGTCCAGACGCAAGGAGCAGCGCTCGCTGTTCGGCGAGATCCTGGACTGGATGCTCGCGCCTTTGCTGCTGATGTGGCCGATGAGCCTGGCGCTGACCTGGCTGGCTGCGCAGGGCATCGCCAGCCGCCCCTACGACCGGCAGCTGGTGGAATCGGTGCGCATGCTGGCGCAGCGCATCGAGCCGCGCGGCGCGGCGGTGTCGGTGGACATTCCCCGCGAGATGGCGCGGCTGCTGCGCGCCGACGAGGTGGACACCATCTACTACCAGGTGCTGGACACCCGCGGGGCCTTCGTCAGCGGTGACCGGGAGCTGCCGCTGCCGCCCGATGGCGACATCATCGTTCCGGGCGAGTTGAAACTGCGCGACGACGAACACGGCGGTGACAGCGTACGGGTGGCCTACCAGTGGGTGCAGATCGGTATCCAGGACCGGCCGGCGCTGGTGCAGGTGGCCGAGACGTTGACCAAACGGTCGCTGCTGGCCACCGAGATCATCAAGGGGGTGATCCTGCCGCAGTTCGTCATCCTGCCGATTGCCGTGCTGCTGGTGTGGATGGCTCTGGCGCGCGGACTGGCCCCGCTCAATGCGCTGCAGCAGCGCATCCGCCAGCGCCAGAGTGATGACCTGTCACCCATCGATGAACGTGAGGTGCCCGAGGAAGTCTCGCCGCTGGTGCAGGCGATCAACGAGTTGCTGGAGCGCCAGCGCAGCGCCATGGCCACTCAGAAGCGCTTTCTCGCCGACGCGGCCCATCAGTTGAAGACGCCCCTGGCGGGTTTGCGCATGCAGGCCGAATTGGCGGCCCGGGAACTGGCGGGCGGGCACAGCGACGAGCGGTCCATCCGTGCTTCACTGGAGCAGATGGCCAACGCCTCGCAGCGTGCCGCCCACATGGTCAACCAGCTGCTGTCCATGGCGCGCACCGATGCCCGTGCGGGCACCGCACTGCGCGACGTGGTGGACCTGCACGCCCTGGCCACCGAAGTGGTGCGCGATTTTGTGCCGATGGCGCTCGACAAGGGCATCGACCTGGGCTACGAAGGACCCGATGACGAAGCCCCTGCGGGACGCACCATCGGAACGGATGCACGCGTGCAGGGCCACCCGGTGATGCTGCGCGAGTTGCTGGTGAACCTGGTGGACAACGCCCTGCACTACACGCCGGCGCCTGGAACCGTGACGGTGAGGGTGATGCCCGACCCCTTCGGGCAGGTGGTGGTGCTGCAGGTGGAAGACTCCGGCCCAGGCATCCCGCCCGCGGAACGGGAGCTGGTGTTCCAGCCCTTCTACCGGGCGCTGGGCACCACGGTGGATGGCTCCGGCCTCGGTCTGGCGATCGTTGCCGAAGTGGCCCACCAGCATGGCGCAGAGATGCTGCTGGAGGACGCCCGGCCCCCCGGACAGGTGCCGGCAGGCGAAGGGCCGGGCGCCCGCTTCACGCTGCGGCTGCCCCACGCCCCCACCACACGGACCGCCCCGACAGCGGTCGAGCCCCCTGCCATTGCCCATCTGCCAGCCTCCGATTTCGGCGAACTGGCGGAACCCGGCGGCGGCCAGGCGGCCCGCTGATCCGACGCCGGAAGCGACCCTCAGGACTCAGCTCGGCATCAGCCGCCGGGCCCGCGCAATCGACATCAGGATCCCCAGGGACAGCCCCAGCATCACCATCGCCGTGCCGCCATAACTGACGAAGGGCAGGGGCACGCCCACCACCGGCAGGATGCCGCTGACCATGCCCATGTTGACCATGGAGTAGGTGAAGAAGCTCAGCGTGATCGCGCCGGCCAGCAGCCGGGCAAACATCGTGGGCGCCTCGAAGGCGATCACCAGACCACGCAGGATCAACGTGGCGAATCCGATGATCAACACCAGGCAGCCGAACAGTCCGAATTCTTCCGAGTAGGCCGCAAAAATGAAGTCGGTGGTGCGCTCCGGAATGAACTCCAGGTGGGTCTGCGTGCCCTTCATGAACCCCTTGCCCCAGACCCCGCCTGAGCCGATGGCGATCATGCCCTGAATGATGTGGAAGCCCTTGCCCAGCGGATCCTTGGTGGGATCCAGCAGGGTGCACACCCGGTTCTTCTGGTACTCGTGCAGCACCTTCCAGTCCACCCCGGGCTGGCAGATGGCGTCCTCGCTGAGCACCAGCGCCGTCAGTCCGATCGCGGCAATGGCCACCACCGGCAGGATCAGACGCCAGGACAGCCCAGCAAAGAAGATGACGTAGAACCCGGCGGAGAACACCAGGATGGCCGTGCCCAGGTCCGGCTGCTTGGCGATCAACGCCGCAGGCAGCAGCAGGATCAGCCCGGCGCCGGCAAAGTCGCGCGGTCGCAGGCTGCCTTCGCGGCGCTGGAACCACCAGGCCAGCATCAGCGGCGTGGCGATCTTGAGGATCTCGCTGGGCTGGATCACCAAGCCCAGGTTCAGCCAGCGCGTTGCGCCCTTCTTGGTGAGGCCGAACAACGCGGTGGCCACCAGCAGCAGCAGGCCCACGGTGTACAGGGGCACCGCCAGCGCCATCAGTCGCTGGGGTGGCACCTGGGCCACCACAAACAGGATCAATGCCGCCAGCAGCATGTTGCGGCCGTGGTCGACGAACCGGGTGCCATGGTCAAACCCGGCCGAGTACATCGCCAGCAGCCCGGCCCCGGCCAGCACCCCCACCACCGCCATCAGCGGCAGATCGAAACCCGAGAACAAGGGGGCCAGGCGCTGCCGCCAGGTGCGGTCGTCGAGGGCACGGCTCATCTCGAACCTCCACTGGCAGGGACGATCGGAACGGCAGGGACAGCCACCGGTGCACGGACGAGACCTGGTACGGATGCAGGAGAGGCGCCCGCCCCCGCCGCCGCAACCGGCGCAGACGCCGACGCAGCGGTGACGGCAGATGAAGCAGATGCCGCAGCCGCCTCCGGCGCGCCTGCGCTGACCACCCGCACGGCGGGCAGGGGCACCGCGCCGGCAGCCCGAGCCGCCCCCACCGGAGAAGCCGCCTGCCCCTTGCGCACCAGGGCCACGTCCTCCTCGCTGGGATACTGCCCAAGCAGCGCGTAGTCCAGCACACGGCGGGCGATCGGCGCGGCCGCCTCGGCGCCGAAGCCCGAGTTCTCGACGATCACCGCCAGAGCGATGCGCGGGGCGTCCACCGGCGCAAAGGCGGTGTAGAGCGAATGGTCGCGCAGGTACTCGGACATCCGCGCAGCGTTGTACTTCTCGTTCTGGCCGATGCTCTTGGCCTGTGCGGTCCCGGTCTTGCCACCGCTTTGGTAGGAGGCACCGAGAAAGACGCGGGTGGAAGTTCCTTCCTGCGTGACCCCGAACATCGCCCGGCGGATCACCTCGACATGTTCGGGTTTGAGCGCCAGCGGCGACAGCGCCTGGGCAGACACCACACGCTTCTCCCGCGTCACCACGTTCTCGATCTCACGCACCACCCGCGGCTCGAAGCGCTGGCCGCCGGACACCAGCGTGGCCATCGCACTGGCCAGCTGCAGCATGGTGAAGTTGTTGTAGCCCTGGCCGATGCCCAGGGAGATGGTTTCCCCGGAGTACCAGCGCTGCAGGTCCGCGCGCTTGTACTTGCGGCGCTTCCAGTCGGTGGACGGCAGGTCGCCGGTCACCTCACCCTCCAGGTCGATGCCGGTCTTGCGACCGAAGCTGAAGGGCTCGAGTTGACTGTGGATGAGGTCCACGCCCATCTCGCTGGCCAGGGCGTAGTAGTAGACGTTGGAGGACTTGACGATGGAACGCGCCATGTCCACCGCCCCCAGCCCCTCGTCGCCGTGGCTGCGGAAGCGGTGGTTGCCGAACATGAAGTAGCCGTAGTCCATCGTGATCTGGCCCGGGGTGCGTTTGCCGGTGTTCAACGCTGCCATGGCCATGAAGGGCTTGTAGGTCGAACCGGGCGGGTAGGTGCCGCGCAGCGCCCGGTTCAGCAGGGGCTTGTCGATGGACTCGTTGAGCTCCTTCCAGCTCTCCTGGTCGATGCCGTCGACGAACAGGTTCGGGTCGAAGGTGGGCTTGGACACGAAGGCCAGCACCTCGCCATTGCGCGGGTCGATGGCCACCAGCGCACCGCGCCGGTCGCCATAGAGCTCCTCCACCAGCGCCTGCAGGCGGATGTCGATCGACAGGCGCACGGTGTTGCCGGGCGAGGCCGGCTCCGAGCTCAGGCGGCGCACCGGCCGGCCGCCGGCACTGGTCTCCACCTCCTCAACCCCCGTGGTGCCGTGCAGTTCGCGCTCGTACTTCTGTTCGATGCCCAGCTTGCCGATCACCTCGGTGCCGCGGTAGTTGGCCCAGTCCTCCTCGGGCCACTCCTCCATGGCGGTCTTCTCGGCCTGATTGATGCGGCCGATGTAACCCAGCACATGGCTGGCAAGCTCTCCGTAGGGGTAATTGCGGAACAGCCGCGCCTTGATCTCCACTCCGGGGAAGCGGTAGCGCTGGGCGGTGAAACGGGCGACCTCCGCATCGGTGAGCTTGGTGCGAATGGGCAGCGACTCGAAGCTCTTGGAGTCCTCCATCAGCCGCTTCAGCCGCCGACGGTCGCGGGGCTGGATTTCCACCACCTCGGCGAGCTGGTCGAGCACCATCTCCAGGCTGTCGGCGAGCTGGGAGCGCGTGATCTCCAGCGTGTAGGCCGAGTAGTTGTCTGCCAGCACCACACCGTTGCGGTCGACGATCAGCCCGCGGTTGGGCACGATCGGCACCACCGCGATGCGGTTGTTCTCGGCCTGGGTGGCCAGTTCCTCGTGGGACAGCACCTGCAGGTGGATCAGGCGTGAGGCCAGCAGCGCAAAACAGAACAGCACGAAGCCGCCTGCCACGATCAGGCGGACCCTGAATCGCTCCAGCTCCTGCTCGACATTGCGCAGTTCGGCGATCACGGCGGTGGCCCAGTCAGCAGCGCGGCGCGTCAGAGCGGCCGGTTGGCATCACGGTCCGGAGCCCGCCGCTGCGGGGCCAGCAGCAGCAGGCTGACCGGCGCCCACAGCAGGGTCTGAAGGAGCGGCGCCGCGAAGATCGACCAGCCCGGAAAAGCATCCCCGGCGGCCAGCCGCACAAGCAAGCCGACCAGCGTGCCGGCCATGAACAGCGGCAGCACGTGCAGGGCCTGCGCCGGTGCCGTGAACCACAGCAGGCGGCGATGCAGGGCAATGGCAAAGAAGCTCAGCAGCGTGTAGGCCAGTGCGTGCTGGCCCAGCAGGGCACCGGCGTGCACATCCATCACCAGGCCGAACAGGAATGAAATGCCCACTCCAACGCGCCGGGGCTGATGCACCGTCCAGAACACCAGCGCCAGCGCCAGGATGTCCGGCACCACCGGAGCCCGGCCCAGGGGCAGCAGGTTGAGCAGCAGGGCCACCAGCAGGGACGCCCACATGAACCAGGGGTTCACCGGCAGCAGCAGCTGGTCGTGGGTGCGGGGCATCATGGTTGCGGCCCCCTTCCCGTCAACGGTGTCATTTCGAGCGCCCTCCCTTGCGGATCGGCGCAGAGGCGGCACGACCCGGTGCGCTCGCCTCGGAGGCGGCAGAGGCCGGCAGCTGAGCAGCCATCGGGTCAAGCACCAGCACATGGCGCACGCCATCCGGTGTTGCCACCGGGTGCACTTCGATCTGGGCGAAGTCCGACTGCGTGCGGCGCTCCACCGCGGCCACCCGGCCGACCGGGTAACCGCTGGGGTAGACCCCGTCCAGCCCGGAAGTGAGCACCCTGTCCCCCACCTGAACGTCAGCATTGCCCGCCACGTAGCGCAATTCCAGGCCCCCACCGCGCGGGCTGCCCATGGCGATGCTGCGCTGCGCACTGCGCTCCAGCAGCACCGGCAAGGCGGAGTCCCGATCGGTCAGCAGCGTGACCTCGGAGGAGCCGGGGTACACCCGCGTGACCTGCCCGAGCACCCCGACCTCGTTGATCACCGGTGATCCGGCCCGAATGCCCTGCAGACTGCCCCGGTCGATCACCACCCGGCGGGTGTACGGATCTGAGGAGGTGTACAGGATCTCCGCCGCATGGGTCGGCACATTCACCCGCGGGCGCAGATCCAGCAGCTGGCGCAAGCGCTGGTTCTCCTGCTGCTGCACCTCCAGCTGCAGAGAACGCTCGGACAGGCGGGCCAGCTGCGCCCGGGCCGCCTCCGCACTCTGGCGCACCGCGGCGATGCCGGTCAGATAGTCCCGGCTGGCAGACAGGGTGTGCACCGGCGTGAGCATCACCTGCTGCAGCGGTCGCAGCAGCACCGCAATGGCCGAACGCAGCGGCTGGGTCACGCCCACGCGGCTGTCCATGGCCATCAGGAACACCGACAACGAGGCGAACAGCAGCACCCGGGTCAGGGCGGAAGGGCCCTGCCGGAAGAACGGTGGCGGCGTTCGATCAAGGGTGTTCAGCGACATGTCGGCAACACGCGCGGCGGGCCGGAGTGCAGGAAACCACGCGAAGCCTCAGGAGGCCTGAAACCCCGGACTCCCGCCTCGGGCCGCGGTGCAGTTCACTCGGAGGTAAAGATTGAGCCGAGGCGCTCCATGCGCTCCAGCGCCATGCCGCAGCCACGCACCACGCAGCTCAGCGGATCCTCGGCAATCAGCACCGGCAGGCCGGTTTCCTCGGCCAGCAGGCGGTCCAGGTCGCGCAGCAGTGCACCACCGCCGGTCAGCATCATGCCGCGCTCGGCGATGTCGGCGCCCAGTTCCGGCGGCGTCTGCTCCAGCGCCTTCTTGACCGACGACACGATCTGGTTGAGCGGATCGGTCAGCGCCTCCAGGATCTCGTTGGACGAGACGGTGAAGCTGCGAGGCACACCTTCGGAGAGGTTGCGGCCCTTGACCTCCATCTCCTTGACCTCGGAGCCGGGGAAGGCGGAGCCGATTTCCTTCTTGATCGCTTCGGCGGTGGGCTCACCGATCAACATGCCGTAGTTGCGGCGGATGTAGTTGATGATGGCCTCGTCGAACTTGTCGCCGCCGACCCGCACAGAGCCCTTCCAGACCATGCCGCCCAGCGAGATCACGCCGACCTCGGTGGTGCCGCCGCCGATGTCCACCACCATCGAGCCGGAGGCCTCCGACACCGGCATGCCCGCGCCGATGGCCGCAGCCATGGGCTCCTCGATCAGGTAGACCTCGCTGGCCCCGGCGCCCAGTGCCGACTCACGGATCGCGCGACGCTCGACCTGGGTGGAGCCGCAGGGCACGCAGATGATGATGCGCGGACTCGGACGCAGCAGCGACCGGGGGTGCACCATCTTGATGAACTGCTTGAGCATCTGCTCGGTGACGGTGAAGTCGGCGATCACGCCGTCCTTCATCGGGCGGATGGCCTCAATGTTGCCGGGCACCTTGCCCAGCATGGCCTTGGCCTCGGCACCCACGGCCTGGATGGTCTTTTTCCCGTTGGGGCCACCTTCGTGGCGGATGGCAACCACCGACGGCTCGTTCAGCACGATGCCGGTGCCACGCACATAGATCAGCGTGTTGGCGGTTCCGAGGTCGATCGCAAGATCGGTGGAGAAGTAGCGGCGCAGCGATCCGAACAGCATGTTCAACTCTTCAGGGCCGAGGTGGCGCGGACGGCAGCCGGCACCTCGGTGACAGGATTCCGGACCCCGGAGGCTGCTCGTCGCGGCAACCTGCCGGCGACGTTGCACCCTGACACACGGGGCTCCAACACAAAATGGCCCGGTCCGCCAGCTCGGCAGTCCCGCCGACGGGCCGGCAAGGACGATGGGCTTGGACGGAGCGGACCCTTCTGATCAAGCGGGTGATAATAACCCATGGCCCCGCGCGCCCTTGCGCAGGCCGACTCCCCTGCTCAGAACATGGCACTGACTCCCGAGGACGTGAGCCGCATCGCCAACCTGGCGCGGCTCGATCTCAGCCCCACCGAACAGCACGACCTGCTGGCCCAGCTCAATGAGTTCTTCGGCATCGTCGAGCGCATGCGCGCCGTCGACACCACCGGCGTCGCACCGCTGTACACGCCCCTGTCGGCGGTGCAGGACGTGCAGCTGCGGCTGCGTGCAGACGACGTGACCGAGCCCGACAGCCGGGAGGCGAACCAGAAATCAGCCCCGGCGGTGGAAGCGGGGCTGTTCCTGGTGCCGCGCGTGATCGAGTGACGGGAGGCAGAACATGACCCAGGACCTGCACACCCTCGGCGTGGCCGAGTTGGCCGACCTGCTGGACCGCAAAGCGGTCTCCAGCGTCGAACTCACCCGCCACCTGCTCGCGCGGGTGGCCGCACACGAAGACCTCGGCGCCTTCCTCGGGATCGACGAGGAGGTGGCGCTGGCCCAGGCGCAGGCCGCCGACCTCTGGCGCGCACGCGGCATCCACGGCCCCGGCCACCGCCTGCTCGGTGTGCCGATCGCGCACAAGGACATCTTCGTCACCCGCGACTTCCCCAGCACCGCCGGCTCCAGGATGCTGGAGGGCTACCACAGCCCCTTCGACGCCACCGTCGTCAGCCGGCTGGCCAGCGCCGGCGCGGTGACCATCGGCAAGCTCAACTGCGACGAGTTCGCCATGGGCGGCTCCAACGAAAACTCCGCCTACCAGCCGGCGCGCAACCCCTGGGACCGTGCACGCATCCCGGGTGGCTCCTCCGGCGGCAGCGCGGTGGCGGTGGCCGCCCGCCTGGTGCCCGCCGCCACCGGCACCGACACCGGCGGCTCGGTACGACAGCCCGCCAGCCTGACCGGCGTCACCGGCATCAAGCCCACCTATGGCCGCTGCTCGCGCTACGGGATGATCGCCTTCGCTTCCAGTCTGGACCAGGCAGGCCCGATGGCGCGCTCGGCGCTGGACTGCGCCCACCTGCTGCAGGCCATGAGCGGGTTCGATCCCCGCGATGCCACCAGCGCCGAGCAGCCGGTGCCGGACTTCGTCGCCGAGACCACCGCCCTGCGCCCCGGCGCCAGCGCCGATCGCCCGCTGTCCGGCCTGCGCATCGGCCTGCCGAAGGAGTTCTTCGGAGAGGGCGTGGCCCCCGGCGTGCTGAGCGCCGTGCGCACTGCGCTGGCCGAACTGGAGAAGCTGGGCGCCACGCTGGTGGACGTCAGCCTGCCGCGCACCGAGCTGTCGATTCCCGTGTACTACATCATCGCGCCGGCCGAGGCGAGCTCCAACCTGAGCCGCTACGACGGCGTTCGCTACGGTCACCGCGCCAAGGCCTACAAGGACCTGGGCGAGATGTACCGCGCCAGCCGCAGCGAGGGCTTCGGGCCGGAGGTCAAGCGCCGCATCATGATCGGCACCTACGTGCTCAGCCACGGCTACTACGACGCCTACTACCTGCAGGCGCAGAAGCTGCGCCGCATGATCGCCGACGACTTCCAGGCCGCCTTCCAGGGCTGCGACCTGATCGCCGGCCCGGTGGCGCCGACGGTGGCCCGGGCCATCGGCAGCCAGACCGACCCGGTGGCCGAGTACCTGGCCGACATCTTCACCCTGCCCGCCTCGCTGGCCGGCCTGCCCGGCATCAGCGTACCGGCCGGTTTCGGTGAACATGGCATGCCTGTGGGACTTCAGCTGATCGGCAACTACTGGCAGGAATCGGCGCTGCTGCATGCCGGCCACGCGCTGCAGCAGACCACCGACTGGCATCGGCAGGCTCCGTCGGTGACCTGAGACGCCGCGCCGCGGAGCTCCGAGCCCGGCGCGGTCGTATGATCCGCGCCCCATGCCCGCCGCCACTCGCCCCCGTTCCGCCGTTGGCACCGCCTGCGCCATCGACTTCGGCACCTCCAACTCCGCCATCGCAGCGCCCTTGCCGGAGGGCCGCACGGCCCTGGTGCCACTGGAGGACGGCGCGACCACCATGCCGACGGCGGTGTTCTACCTCGCCGAAGGCCCAGGACTGCAGCAGCTGCCGCGGCTGTTCGGTCGCGCTGCCGTGGCCTCCTACATGGAGGGCACGGAAGGTCGGTTGATGCGCTCGATCAAGAGCGTGCTGGGGTCCGGACTGATGGACCAGCACACCGACATCGGCGCCGGCCGCTCCGTGAGCTTTGCCGACGTGATCGCGGGTTACCTGCGCCATCTGAAGACCCAGGCTGAAGCCGCCAGCGGCCAGACCCTGACCCAGGTGGTGCTGGGCCGGCCGGTGTACTTCGTCGATGGCGATCCGGCCCGGGACGCCCAGGCCCAGGCTGCGCTTGAGGCCGCCGCCCGTGCGGTGGGCTTCGCCGACATTGCCTTTCAATACGAACCGATCGCCGCAGCACTGCACCACGAAGCCAGCACGACGAGGGAGGAGCGGGTGTTGGTTGCCGACATCGGCGGCGGCACCTCGGACTTCTCGCTGGTGCGCGTGAGCCCGCAGCGCCGCCAGCGGCGCGACCGCCGCGACGACGTGCTGGCCAGCCACGGCGTGCACATCGCCGGCACCGACTTCGACCGCCGCGTGGACCTGGGCGCCATCCTGCCTCTGCTCGGCTACGGCTCGGCCGGCCCGGCACAGCCCGGCCAGCCGGCACGGGAGGTGCCCAGCCCGGTCTACTTCGACCTGGCCACCTGGCACCTGATCAACACGCTGCAGCGCCCCCAGCGGCTGGCCGAAGTGCGCGCCCTGCGGGTCAATTTCGCCGACCTCACACTGCACCGCCGGCTGCTCAAGGTGGTGGAGGAGCACCTGGGCCACGATCTGCTCGGCCGCGCCGAGGACGCCAAGATCGAGGTGGCCGAGGGCGGCGTGGCGCACATCGACCTCGGTTGGGTCGAGCGGGGACTGGCCGCGCGGGTGACCCATGCCGAAGCGGCCGACTGGCTGCGCGACGATCTGCGCCGCATCGTCGATGCGGCCCGGGAAACCGTGACGATGGCCGGTGTGCCTGCAAACCAGGTGGATACGCTGTTCTTCACCGGAGGATCCACCGGCCTGAGCGGGCTGACCGGCGCGCTGTGTGCGGCCTTCCCGGACGCGCGTCCGGTGTTCGGTGACCGCCTGGCCAGCGTGGCCAGCGGTCTCGGGCTGTGCGCGTCGCGCTGGTTCGACGCGAAGGCTTGACCCGGATCGATCGACCTCAGGCCGATGCCTCCTGTGCAGAAGGGGCTCCACGCACCCAGCACGGCCCCATCGGACGCACCTCCACCGTGGCCCAATCCGCCGTCGGGCAACGCGCGGCCAGCGCGGCCTCGCGGTCGGCACAGTCGACCAGAAAGCAGCCGCCGATCATCTCCCTGGTTTCGATGAACGGCCCGTCGATGCAGTGCAGCCGCCCCTCGCGGTGCTGCAGGCGCAGGCCCTTGGGCTCAACGATGAGCAGCAGGTGGTGCATCCGATCGACTCCGTCCGTCACAGCAGGACCGCATGCCAGCCGCCAGGTCCACATCGACATGCCCCCGTGCGCACCGCGCGCACCGGAATCGGCAAGGGGGGGCCTCCATGCCACAGGCGCGCGCCCATGCCGGGCCCACAAACAACAACACCCTCTCGGGTGACCCCTCGAGGGTGTTGAATCTGCGATGTCCGCCGGCAGCCGGTCACCCGGCTGCCGCGTCGATCACTGCAGCTTGATCTCGACGTCCACGCCGGCCGCCAGGTCCAGCTTCATCAGCGCGTCGACGGTCTTGTCGGTGGGATCGACGATGTCCATCAGGCGCTGGTGGGTGCGGATTTCGAACTGGTCGCGCGAGGTCTTGTTGACGTGCGGCGAGCGCAGGATGTCGAAGCGCTGCATGCGGGTCGGCAGGGGCACGGGACCCTTGACGATGGCGCCGGTGCGCTTGGCGGTCTCGACGATCTCCTGGGCCGACTGGTCGATCAGCTTGTAGTCGAAGGCTTTCAGGCGGATGCGGATCTTTTGCTTGGCGGACATGTGAGTTCCTCGTTGTGAGAGTGGTGAACCTGCCCCTGGGCCACGAAGGGGCCCTTCACAGGCCAGGGGGTGGTCGCGGCAAGCCGCGACCGGGGCTCACATGTCAGGCAATGATCTTGGCCACGACGCCGGCGCCGACGGTGCGACCGCCTTCACGGATGGCGAAGCGCAGACCTTCTTCCATGGCGATCGGAGCAATCAGCTTGACTTCGATCGACACGTTGTCGCCCGGCATCACCATTTCCTTGTCGGCCGGCAGCTGGATGGCGCCGGTCACGTCGGTGGTGCGGAAGTAGAACTGCGGACGGTAGTTGTTGAAGAACGGGGTGTGACGTCCACCCTCTTCCTTCGACAGCACGTACACCTCGCCGGTGAAGTGGGTGTGCGGCTTGATGGAGCCCGGCTTGCACAGCACCTGGCCGCGCTCGACGTCTTCACGCTTGGTGCCGCGCAGCAGGATGCCCACGTTGTCGCCCGCCTGACCCTGGTCCAGCAGCTTGCGGAACATTTCCACGCCGGTGCAAGTGGTGGTCTGGGTGGCCTTGATGCCCACGATTTCGATGGACTCACCGACCTTGATGATGCCGCGCTCAATGCGCCCGGTCACCACGGTGCCGCGACCGGAGATCGAGAACACGTCTTCCACGGGCATCAGGAAGGTGCCGTCGATGGCGCGCTCGGGCGTCGGGATGTAGGTGTCCAGCGCATCGGCCAGCTTCATGATGGCCTGCTCGCCCAGCTCGCCGGTGTCGCCTTCGAGCGCCAGCTTGGCCGAACCCTTGATGATCGGGGTGTCGTCGCCGGGGAAGTCGTACTTGGACAGGAGCTCGCGAACTTCCATCTCGACCAGTTCGAGCAGCTCTTCGTCGTCCACCATGTCGGCCTTGTTCAGGAAGACGATGATGTAGGGCACGCCCACCTGACGCGACAGCAGGATGTGCTCGCGGGTCTGGGGCATCGGGCCGTCAGCGGCCGAGCACACCAGGATGGCGCCGTCCATCTGGGCGGCACCGGTGATCATGTTCTTGACGTAGTCGGCGTGCCCCGGGCAGTCCACGTGGGCGTAGTGGCGGTTGGCCGTCTCGTACTCGACGTGGGCGGTATTGATCGTGATGCCGCGGGCCTTTTCTTCCGGCGCCGCATCGATCTGGTCGTAGGCCTTGGCCTCGCCGCCGAACTTCTTGGCCAGCACGGAGGTGATCGCCGCCGTCAGCGTCGTCTTGCCGTGGTCCACGTGACCGATGGTGCCCACGTTCACGTGCGGCTTGGTCCGTTCAAACTTTTCTTTTGCCAT
>Ga0073904_10001830_pt1 | contig 15967 bp, 11 predicted proteins | sample KloWWTrecipitate_FD_66668 | JGI IMG/M metagenome (GOLD analysis project Ga0073904, IMG submission 66668) | Active sludge microbial communities from Klosterneuburg, Austria, studying microevolution and ecology of nitrifiers - Klosterneuburg... | ecosystem: Engineered > WWTP > Aerobic digester >...
TCGAACTGGCGACCAACGGATTAAAAGTCCGCTGCTCTACCGGCTGAGCTAACGACCCAAAGCGCAAGATTATACCTGAATCAGTTAACGATAGAAATGGGTTTGTCGGATTGAATTCGATATTTATACTGAAGGATTAATCTTAAACGTATAAGTGTTCGATTCTGACTTGAATAATGTTCTATTGATCAATAAGATAATTCGATATGTGTTTTTCGGGAAATATTGAGTTGTTTTTTATTTGCTGAAAAGATTTATGATAAAAAGCGCCAAGCAGAAAATGTGGCGCCTTGCCCGAGTGGAGCGCCATCGGGTTTCTGGATATTCCATATGATGGCCTGATCAACCTGGAAACGTTTCCCAGTACTGGAAATTCTTACGCTGCGATAATCAGTAATATACCCTTGTGTTTTGGCTTGCTCCAGCATGCGTGAGCGTTCTTCGCGATTTATGGGTTCGGCGGTGAAGCGCGAGGGAGTCTGAGTGAACTGTTTCCAATCCATGATCCATAAATTCAGGGCGACCCGATTCCCGTAATTTAATATCGGATCATCTTCCAGCCCATGCGATACAACAATACAAGGGTTGCGAAATAGGCGTTCTGATTGTTCCAGCGATGTACCGGAGCGATCTATGAGTTCCTGTTTGACCCAATAGGCATAGCTATCCAGGAGATACTGGGACCATTGCACGATTTCTGGTTCTGTCCAATGGTTTTTTTGCATGTTGCTGATATTAAGAAGTTGGTTGTCAATGGACAATTAGTCTAGCGCAGGTTTTGGAAGCAAAGCAACTGCATATAGGAGATCTCTATAAGGGATAGTATGCTTAAAATTTGAGGATTGATCACCCATATCGATACGTCCTAATCCAGACAAACCGGGGGAATCTACATTATTAATCATGGTGCAAGACGCTGTCGTGCCAGCATTAACACCGGATTAACCAAGATTCCTGCATTCATTGATACCGATAAAAACGATCAAAAACAAACCACGCTGAATTCATTGCTGGGCTCTATTTACAATTTGATTAAGAAAGGCAAACGCAAGCCGCAGGATTTAATGCGTAATCTATCTAACGATAACAAGGAATTTCTCCAAAACAAAATAAAGAGCTATTTTGAGCAAGGTAGAAATTGCCCAAATATCGTTCAATTCACCATAAAAGTGTTGCAAGATGGCAACTTCTCAGCCAAAGAGAGTGGCACACCACAAAAGCTGATCGCCTTTTTGCATAGCATGATCAATCCATTGCACAGTTTTATGGTTCCAGGAGCGACGTGCGGTAGTACTAAGTCGCATTGATTAAATCGGCTACATGCTCTTCTAAAAATGCTACCGTAGATTAGGAAGATGGTTATGTGTTGCAGAAATATACACCGCACCAGCTAATGGATAGCGGAACAGCGATCGGTGGCATACAGCGTATATTAAAAAATCGGATGATAAGAGCATCGCAGCAAAAAATTCCAGGTTATGTAGAGGTCTTTGATATACTAGTTTTTAAAAGTTTTTTTAAGGATATTCCATTATGGAAGGTTGGTTAAAAGATGCTTATGAAGGTATTATTCCTTTTAGCATTCGGCAAGATATTAAAGGTTATACAAGAAAGAAACAGTATAAAGCTTTAAGACAGGAAGCTAATGCCAAAGGTTATTCCTTGAAACCATATGATGATTTTCATTGTATCTTTGTGCATATCCCCAAAACTGCTGGTATTTCTGTTTGTCAGGCGCTATTTGGTTGCCTTGGTGGAGGTCACCTTGCAGCGCGTACTTATCAGGTAATATTTGGAACTGAGCATTATAATCAATATTTCAAATTTGCTTTTGTCCGTAATCCTTGGGATCGATTATTATCTGCTTACACCTTTTTGAAAAAGGGAGGATTTAATGAACATGATCAAGTATGGGCTCGCCAACATCTCGAGAAATTTGAAAATTTTAATAATTTTGTCAAAGATGGATTGACCCCATCCAATATTTATCAGAAATTACATTTTATTCCTCAATGGGAGTATGTAGTGGATAGAAGTGGAAAAGTAAACTTGGATTACATCGGCAGATTTGAAACATTAGAAAAGGATTTCGAACTTTTGACTACAAGTTTGGGAGTATCGGCAAGTTTGCCAAAAACGAACACAAGTCCAAGGGAAAGAGACTATCGTAGTTATTATAATGATGAGAGTATTGAAATTGTTGCCAAATTATATTCTCGTGATATAGAGCTTTTCGGTTATTCATTTGAGGATAAAGGTGAAAGAAGTTGATTTTCTATTTTGCGATTTGACTCAACTTTCTGCATTGGAGCAATAAGCTGTTGTGGTTTTGTGTAAAAATCCGACATTTTTTGTTACTTATCGACAAAATAAGATTTGTTGTTGCTTTTTTTAGAAAGAATGTATGCATCGTACAATGCTCTACCTATTGATTGTGTTGTAGTTCACCCTGAAGCGTTCCGCCAAGTGCGTTACCTTCCACAGCCGGGTTTGGGTTTGATAAAGTCGCCAGATTTCCCAACGATCTAATAAAGTTAAGCAAGTGCTTTTATGTATGTTCATTTACAGTATTCTCCTGAATACTGTAAACAACGCTAGGAATTTTACAGCGCGTTCAGAGTGTTGCTGCGTTTTGGCCACGGGATAGCGACAAATCCTGCAAGAATCTCGTGAAAGGTGTGGCGGATGCCGTGTTTGGCGTTCTACCCAATGTTTCCGGATCTTTTCAGCCACTATTCCAGCGACTGGGGATTCGCTTTAAAATGGGGTGTTAATCAACAAAAGGCTCTAAAGTTTCAGAAATGAATCTAAGCAAGCAAATTCTGAAATAAACAACCTCGTGGCAAGACTACGGGAAATCACAAATTGATCATTATGTTAGAGCAATGTGGAGCTCCATTGCTGTGTTTCAATCAGGATTGTGATTTGGCAACCAAGTCAGCTTCTGTAAATCAATGGACATGGAAAAGGTGCTGTATTTCACTATTCCCATCAATCGAATCTAGATCAACTTGTTTTAATTAAACCTCCAGCCTACATCCGAAAGTGCAAACCACCATATACGGTGACGCCGGTATGATAAAGCGACCATGCATCAAAGCTGCGATCATTATTTATATTTTCTCCACGAACGTATAAATCAAGAGCTTTTGAAGCCTGATAAGTGCCTAATAGGCTAGCACGAATAGCATCCCCCGAGTGAAATCGCTCACCTGAACCATTAAAAAAATCGCTCCGATACTGCACTGTTGCGCGTAATGTCAAAGGCAGTGTAGATTTGCCCTTCCATTCTACCCAGTAACGTGCAGTGTGCTTTGGTCGCATGGCGATCAGTTGATTAGTGTCTAAATCTTCAGCTTGCTGATAGGTATATTCTGCGCCATGAACGACCGAATGGCTTAATTTTTGATTAACTGTACTTTCAACACCATAAATACGTGCATTAGGTATATTGATATAGGAAAAGAAACCTTGATTTGGATTGATCTCTAAATTGACCAAGCCATTAAAACGACCATAAAACCCCGTTACCGACAAATAAGTTTGACTATTAATTTGCCAATCGAAACCAGTTCCTGTATTAAAACCTTTCTCACGTGTAAGATTTGGATTGACTGTGATCGTGTTAAATAGCTCACCAAAATCAGGAGGTCTAAAATTATTGGCGGCTTTGGCACGCAATGTCAGCACATCAGTTACCTGCCAGCGGGATGAAGCATAAAATACAGGATGCAGGCCAAAACCTGAATGGTGTTCAATTCTAGCACCTGACTCCAAATAGATATCACGCCATTGTCCTTGTAGTTCTGTATACCCGGTAACCGTGCTGCGATTGGACCTAAGCCCTGGGTTACCCGGGTTATTTTGTTCGCCCCTTTCTTGCCTGATATGACTGCCCCAGATCCATCGTAAAGAATTACTGCCTTCGCTACCCATCAAACGCTGAATATTCCTCCAGTCGGCAAACATCAATTGTGTCGCAAAAGCAAATGGGTGGCCAGCTATACGAGAGCCAACCTCATTACGTGTAAAACCTAATTGCGTTGTACTAAACCAATTATCAGTCAGTTGTAGCGAAAGGGTTTTCTGGGTAAGCCATAGTCGGGAAGAAAACGAAGTATCCGGGGTATCGACAAAATTTGGCATTTTACCTGTACCACCCAGTTGAGGATCAAAATTATAATGCCCTTCACGATAAAGCGTACTCCCATCCAACAAGGCGTTTTGTCCCAAATTAAGGGTATAGCGTACAGTACCAAGACTATTATGTGCAGGATCACGCTCGTTATGACTTGGATTATTCGGTAGTGCGAAGTACGTTCCATTAAATAAATCTGTGCGACTACCCACCAAATTGATGTTCCCCCATTTTCCGGATAACCCTCCGGACACTGTTTCGCGCATTGTTGCTAAAGAACCCCCTTCAATGTGAAAACCCAGGTTATTACGATGTGCTTGACGGCTGCTGAGGCGTATTGCACCGTTTATACCTTGCAAGCTTTGGTATGCGTGATCAGCCCCTGATATAACTGAAATACCGCCGATTGCCTCACCAGAAATCGCACTCAACCAGTTTTCTCCAGGAACTGTTGATAACAAAGGCACACCATCAAAGGTAATGGCATTCTGACCAGCAGTTACGCCGCGTAGCTGAATAGCCCCCCCCCAGTCGGCCTTCGCCTGACCCAAGTATTGAGATGCCAGGTCGTCCGCGCAGATGCTCAGAAACATTTCTCTGGATAGAACGTTTCAATTCTATTTCTTTAACTTGAATAGCTGCATCTTTGTTAGATGGTTGCCACAGATCAAATTTTTCAGCCTTAGTAGTAATGGTTGGCAGCACGGATGTTTTCACATCACTTGCCAAAACAAGCCTAGATAATGAAGCATGCACTATTATTAAATAAAATAACCAGGCTTTCTTCATTAAAGAACGTGACTCCTAAAAATATAGGAAGCGCATGAATGTAAGGCGCAAAGAAAATATGGTCTTTCTTACAACATAGAAATTGAGATGAAAAACGTATTTTTAGAGAGATCTTTTTTCTTGGTTAAGGATAAACACAACACCTGTTCTTACCGAGAGCCTTGGCTTGAAGCATTGCTTTATCAGCTTTGTCTAATAACTGATCTGCCGTTGTCGTTTTTTCTTTTTGATGATAGTGAACTGCGCCAATACTTACTGAAACACTTACCTCTACAGTATCAATCGTTACTGGCATGCTCACAGATTCCAATAATCGCTTAAATAAGAATGACGCTATTGATAGTTCTTTTATGTCGCTGAGTATTGCCGCAAACTCATCACCTCCTATTCGGGCAATCGTGTCAATTTCGCGCATAGCAAGCCTTAATCGATCAGCAGTTACCTGTAACAGCTGGTCACCTACCTTGTGGCCATAGGTATCATTGACGTATTTAAAACCATCTAAATCAAGATACATCACCACAAAATATTGTTCATGACGTTCTGCTTGATTGATCATTTGATTTAATCGATCAATAAGCAATGATCTAGTAGGTAAGCCCGTGAGGAAATCATGGTATGCGTCGTGCTCCAGTTTTTTATATCTTTCTTTTTGTTCAGTAATATCCTGGAATGATATAAGGTAATTATTCTCGATGAGAGCCGTTGAAATAACCATGATCCTGACAGCTCCATTCTTGCAGTGGAGAGAATGTTCTGAAGGATTTTTCTCCACTTGAATAGAAGCATGCTTATCTTGTGTTATACAACCCTCTATCTCCCTGGAGATCCAGTGGTAGCAATTCGTGTCAGGGAAGACAAGGCGACACCAGTGGTTTATAGTTGGTGCGTCTTTAATTTCATAGCCAATAATCTGGCGGTATTTTGCATTGACAAGTACAAATTCCTTATTTGCATTGACAATCGCAAGGGGCATTGCTGCTATTTCAAAAAGTTGATGAAAAGCTTTATCACTCAACGTAGATTTCGCAACGGGTGCCGTGTATCTGGCGGTTTCCAGAAATAAACCGATAAAAACTGATGATTCGTTAGAATCATTATGTGCTAATTTAATCAACGCATCTGTTTGTACATCTTTACCAGTAAGAGTAATGTACCGTTTTTCTAGTCGAGAATAAGATCGTTTTCTTGCGACAAACTGTTTATACCTTTCAATCTCTACTTTTATCTCTTCATGATAGCTAAACTGAACAGTGTCGACCCCGATGAGTTCACAAGATCTGCAACCTAATATGTGGGCATAATGCTCATTGGCATCAAGAATATTGCCTTGAATATCCGCAATGGCAATACCTAAATTATTTTTTTTATGAGCCTCTTGAAAATGATTTCCTCCTACTTGCAATAAATCATCCACATGCTTGTCAATAAATGCTGTGTTAGTGAACATAGGCGCACCCTTTCTTTCTATGAACTGATTCATAATCATTTAATGAGGTAGGGGAAATACAGTATTTTTCCTCAAGTACTTAATTTACAGAAAGTTAGTTTGGTTGTCCAGAGGGTTAAAGGTCAGCCCAGTGATAACGAGGATTGAAAGAAGCGAGTACGGGGTCAAGTTGGTTCAAAAAGATCAAAGGAAGTGCTGATTAATTCGCTTTCTTAGACTATACCTTAATTATAATTAATGACTTGAGCGTTAAAAATTCTTGAAAATCGAATAAATCAACACTTCCCAAAGATTTGCGCATGTGCTTTAGGCGGTGCCCAGGCAGGTAAGCCGAGATGGTTTAGAATTTTAGTTCATTTCTCAATACACAATTGCATATCAAAAATTCATTATTGGCACGATATATGCTTTTGTAAGAAGTGCAGTAAGAAAAAGGCAAACTCTGTGAAAACAGAGGACGCAAAGTCACTGATCTAACGGGCAAGAGCCCTATGATGGCAGGACTGCCAGATAACGCGATTCGCTTCAAGCGCGTGCAGAATTTATAGAGACAGGTACGAGCAGCCAATCTTGACGCGTTATCAATGCAGTTCCGTCCTTTTAACAATAAGGAGGAATGAGAAATGAGTATCAACAATCAAGCTTTAATTACCTTGGAGATAAAAGAGAATATTAGTAGGCTTATTAATACAATATTCTGTATTAGTGTTAATTTTATTAGAAACAAGATAATTTTATATTACTCAAATGCGATTAAACAAATATATCGGCTATTAGTTACTTTGTTTGTTTTGGTAAGTATGATTTTAATTCCGGGAGGGTTAGCGCAATCTGAGGTGTTACCAGTAACAGGCTCAATTAAATGGCATCCTGGTCATTACTATTTAATTATGAGTTTTGGTAAAGATAAATCATGGTATATGGATCAGGTGTACAGAGAACTTAAATCAACTCCCGCGTTGCGTGGAATACAAGTCCGTTTTTTATGGTCAGAGATAGAAAAATCAGAAGGTGTCTATGACTTCAAAGTCATCGACCAATTGCTTGCTGGACTATCTTCACGTGGGAAACGTCTTGTCCTTCAAGTTCAAACAAAATCATTCAATCCTGACTGGAAGCTTATACCTGATTACCTAAAAACAACCCAATATGAAGGTGGGCAATTTGCTTTTAATTCTTATAATCAATCAACAGTTGATGGATATAATATTAAGTTATGGAATCCTCAAGTTCGCGATCGATTAATTGCGCTTTTTCGAGAATTAGGAAAGCGTTACAACTCTCACTCATATTTTGAAGGTGTCGGTATGATTGAAACGGCATTGGGAAATCCAGCAGATCCTTTATCAACTACTCAAATTGAGGGATTTTACAACAACCTTATGAGCGTACACCAAAATATGCGATTGCACTTTCCTAACACGATGACGATTCAGGAAGTCAATTATCCGCGACCCAAGCTCGAATTTATTGTTGGAGGGCTTAGAAATATGGGTGCAGGGCTGAGTGGACCGGATATTCTTATAGAGGATCCCGGATTGTTATTTGAAGGATCAGAATACTCTCCAAAAGGAATTTATCCTTATTATCCAGAAGTCGCTGGAACTATACCAATAGCTCCTCAAGTGATGGGAACAAACTATAGGAATACTCGAGCTGATGGAACAGGGTATCAGCCTACTGTTACTGAATTACTGACTTTTGCAAGAGATCGCCTGAAATCTAATTACATCTTCTGGTTACGGGATTCAGTGTACTATCCTCGGGTGCTAGAGATGTTGAATTGGAGCACTCAAAAAAATGATCTTACGGGCGCAGGCGGACTAAATTCAACTTGTCCTACAGCTTTTGCCTCTTGTATCAAATAAGTATTGTCTTACAAATCTATGGAGCGAGGCGCACAATCTCAACATATGCGCCTCACATCTAATAGTTTTCATTTTTGTGATACAGATTCTGTGGGATGAGAAGGTTAGGAGTTGAAACAAATAACCGCTTATGAGAGACTTATTATGTTAACTAGATTTGTTGAATAATTAAAGTTGGAATATTAAAAGAAAAGATGACATCTTCAACATCCAATCAAATTGAAAAAATTTCAAAAGATAATTTTCGTGTACTGTACATATGTTCTGCCGCTCGTTGCGGATCCACCTTGACTGATATGTTTATAGGTGGGCACTCTCAAGCAACTTCTTTAGGAGAAATAAATTTTCTGGGAAGAGCCATCGGTCTAAATGAGGAATGTAGTTGTGGTGAAAAACTACGCAATTGTCCACAGTGGGGCAAAGTTTTCGATAAAATTCGCGTATCACGAAACATAGATCTTATTAAAGATCCTAACGCATTTAAATTGTGGGATATTCTTGCTTATAACAAAATTGATCAGCAGCAGACACATACATATCGTATGGCCATTTTCTTACGCAAAGCGTGGATGAGGACTCGAGACCACTTGCCCACCTTTCTTCGTGAATTAACCCCGATACCACCAGAGCTAAATAAAGCACTTAATAATAAAATGGATTTATATCGAGCAATTGCTCAATACTGGAATAAATCTATTATCATTGATTCATCGAAAAATTTTCGTGAAGCTATCGAGTTGCATCGACGCTGGCCAGATGCTGTTAAAGTGATACTGCTGACACGTGATGGTAGAGGCGTCTATCTTTCTCGTCGATCTAGTGGACATAGTCAGTTTGATAGCGTAAATATCTGGTTGAGTTACTATCGTCGGGCTCTTCCTTTGCTAAGGAGGCATATTGCTTCCGATAGTCTACTCAAAATAAGATATGAGGATTTGGCATCTGATCCAGATGCAACAGGACGTGTCTTATGTAATTTCGCTAATATCCCTTTTGAATCAGGAATGCTTGATCTGAAGCAAGCGACCAGACACCTTGTCAGTGGCAATAAAACACGTTTTGCTCCTGGAAAAGAGATCAGCTTAGACACTCGTTGGCAAACAACTCTCAATGGTGCTGAGCTGGATTTCTTTACACGAACTGGCGGAGAAATGAATAATCAATTGGGTTATCGTTAGCGCTTTATAAAAAAATGGAGATAATGAGAAGATATTTCATAGTTAATGATTACATTAAATATCCTGTAGTGAGAAGTATTTACGCATCCAATACTTTCTAGGGATAGCATCAACTAAGTGCGAATGTGTTAACGTATATCGACTCAATATTGATGCAAGGTCTTATTGTTCCAAAATATTTCCTACACTGATTAGGTCATTCGTGTAACTAGTAACTATCTAGGCACATACTGAAGAATATATTTATCATTCAATATAAGTATATGAACACAATTAAGCTCAGGCCCTCAAAGATAGTCTATCCAAGACACTGCCTAAGGTAAGAAATTGGATTCAATATCTTGAAAAAAAGAATAAATTTTTAATTACTTATACTAAGGAAACGCTGATTAATTCGGCGAACGACATGAAGCACGAGGCGCATGGAACGCAGCAATCGAGACATATCAATATGATAAACAAGGGAGCGAGTACCGCGCAACGAAGTGATTCGCTCGTACAGTCAATTAATCAGCGTTTCCCTAATAGTATTTAGTATCTTAGATATTCGTGTATCTAATATATCAAATTCTCATCGCAAATCTGTAGAGAAATTATCATGAAGATGCTTTATATTGTAGAGGATCGGTTTCCGCCCTTCCGAGCAGATGTGGTGGAATTATTCGCCAAGCAGATGTCCGCGCGTGGTCATCAAATCAATTGGTTAATGCAGCGTGGGCCGGATGCCCTCAATATAACCTCACCTACAAACTGGTTGGGCAATACTGTACATCTAACCACACAGCATAATAGACACAAGGGCCTTTTAGGCCGCATATTAAATAATTTGCTAGACATGTGGGGAGATTTTATGATCCTTCCATTGGCTTTCAAAGAGAAGTACGATGTCATTCAAGTACGCGATAAGTTCTTTGCTAGCTTGATTGCTTGGCTGGCTGCACGTTTAACAGGAGCTCATTTTACTTACTGGATGTCCTATCCATTCGCAGAGTCGAAGCTACATCAAGCACAAAATCGTCTGGTACCTCATCATCGCCTTGTTTGGTTCAAAGGAAAAATTATCCAAATTTTACTTTACAAGGTAATTTTGCCATTAGCTGATCACATTTTTGTACAGAGTGAGCGCATGAAAGAAGATGTAGCGCATCAAGGTATTTCTCCTTTCAAAATGACATCTGTTCCTATGGGAATTCGTGTCGAACAAGTAGGTAAGGCCGAGGATGCCATTGCACCGAATGTATTTGCTCCTGTATTACTGCATCTTGGAACCATTATGCAGTTACGTCAATCAGAGATGCTAGTCCGAGTACTTCGGCGAGTGCGAGAATATTATCCTCATGCTCGTTTACTCTATGTGGGAGAGGGACAATTACCTAATGATCGGCAGGCAGTGGAGAATGAAGCAATGCAACTGGGATTATCAACTGCCGTTAGCATTACTGGTTTCCTACCCATGGAGCAAGCCTGGAAAAAGGTAAAGCAAGCTGATATCTGTATATCTGCTATAGCTCCAATACCTGTTTTCCTGGCTTCATCTCCCACTAAACTAATTGAGTATATGGCAATGGCCAAATGTATTGTTGCCAATGAAATTCCTGAACAATGTCATGTAATGGAAGCAAGCGACATAGGTCGCTGCATACCTTGGGATGAACAAGCTTTCGCTGACGAGATTCTCAACTTACTTAGAGACCCTGAGCATGCACGGATGATGGCAGCAAAAGGACCAGACTGGGTACGTGCTCACCGCACCTATGATGTGATTGCCGATTTGGTGGAATCACAATACCGGAAACTTCTGGGTTCGATGATTTGAGTAACCCTAGTCTTTATTCCGGAAAACGTTTTCGTCAAGCTATTCAGCATTTCCTATTAGGACGAACTGCGCAAGCTGCAGCATCTTTCATTTTGATGCTTTGGCTCGTACGCTTGTTAGTACCCGCAGACTACGGTGCTTATATGGTATTGTGGGGCATGGTGGAAATGATGGTGCCACTGAGTTCTTTAGGTATGTTGGAAGCAGTAAGACGCTTCTTGCCAGAATTGGCCGCGCGTGGAGCACCAGGTGTACTCATAAGATTTGTTCGCTGGATGACATTAATCCGCTTGGCTATTTTAGTTATCTGGGCTTTGTTAGCTACCACTTTATGGCCTGATGTTGCTGCATGGATGGGTTTCAGCACGTCACAACAAGATACCAGCTTGCTGGCAGTTGGGCTCATCATAACTGTTATCGGTTTTCGGTATGCTTCAGAAATGCTCGAGTGCTTATTGGAGCAAAGATGGTCTCAGTTGGTTCATGCTTTTTTGCCTTGGGGGCGTTTAGCAGGCGTAGCAATCCTAGTAGCGACTGATGATTTAACTTTAGAGCGATTAATATGGGTAGATCTAATCGTATCCCTGAGTTGTTTCTTGCTAGCTGAATTTTTTCTGATTCGTAAACTGCGCGACCTGCCTGGCACAGGTGACTATCAAGTGAGCGTATCTGAAATCGCCAGCTTTGCTTGGCACATGACGGGAGTTGTTCTACTTTATGCTATATCTAGTACTGGCGCGGTTCGCATTCTCGTAGCTAGAACTCTAGGACTTGAAGCTGCGGGCGTATTTGCCTTTCTGCAGCAACTGCTAATGATCGTTGGACGATATCTACCCGCCAACCTATTAGCTAACATCATTCGACCCATGTTAATTTCCCGTTATGCAGTTGGTGAACTGGATACTGTTAATCAAGGTATCGCATTGCTGTGGAAAATTAATCTACTCATTATTGCTGCAAGCATGGCAGTAACATGTGTGGCAGGAGATACTTTCATCTTAGTGGCAAGCAGTGGGCGTTTTGCAGATGCAGGTATGGTTATGCTGATCTTGCTATTGGGCTTAGGGGCGACCAGTCAAGGTCAATTAGTTAGTATGGCCATGCAGATTTTTTCTTATACTCGTCAGCTTAGGTACTTCAGCATATTGTCTGTGCTGACACCATTAGCGGTTATAGTAGGATCAAATTGGGGGTTGATTGGGGTATCTAGTGGCATCGTACTCAGTGTATGGTTGTTAAACAGCGTAACCTTGACCTGGTTACGTCGTCAGGCTGGGAATATTGCATTCGATTGGTCAGGTGTTGCACGCGGCCTTAGTTTGGCTGTATTACTGACAGGTATCGGTTGGGTGGTTGAATATGAATTTGGACCATGGTGGGCTGTAACTTTAGTGTTACTCGTCTATGGATTGGGGTTAGCTCTGGTAAAACCACTCAATCAATCTGATATTGAATTACTAAATCGAGGGTTACGACATCGAGCTCGCTTTTTTATACCCTTTGCACGAAAAAACTCATAGCAATACCGTTCTATAATTACCGGATGATGCAAAGAAAAAACAATTTCTTAATTTTAGTGACGATAAAACTAAATATGTTTATCTTGCTGGAACATTTTAAGAATTGTATTCATTTTTTGCATCCTCATAAAGTGCTAGTAGTGATGAAAAATCAATAAATAAAAACCACCTATATGAATATAAATAAAGAGAAAATAAAGGCTTTACATATCATTAACGGAGAGTTTTTTTCTGGAGCTGAGAGAGTTCAGGATGTTTTAGCATTACGCTTGCCAGATTATGGCTATGAAGTCGGTTTTGCTTGTGTAAAACCGGCAAAGTTCTCAGCATACCGAAATTCGACCGTGCCATTATTCGATATACCTATGAAATCGAAATTTGATCTGGCACCGGCATGGAAAATTGCACATATCGTTAAACAGAATGGTTATAGATTATTGCACACGCATACTCCTCGCGCTGTTTTAGTAGGGCGAATAGCAGCTTGGTTGGCTGGCGTGCCATTAATACATCACGTACATAGTCCTACTACAAGGGATACGGAAAGTATTTGGCGCAATCGCAAAAATGCAATTATAGAAAGATTAAGTTTAATTGGGGTTGCACAATTAATTCCAGTATCAAAAAGCCTTGAATCTTATCTGAAGAAACAAGGGTGGTCATCTACTAAAATTACTATGGTGGCTAACGGAGTAGTAACACCCGGCTCTTTACCTGATCGATCTCCCCCCGGATCAGAATGGATTATCGGTAGTGTCGCGCTCTTTCGTCCACGTAAAGGCGTGGAAGTACTGATCCAGGCTTTATCAAATCTACGCCAGATGGGAAAAGTCGTACGCCTGCGGGCAGTGGGTCCATTTGAAACTAAAGATTATGAAGAAACCATCAAAGAAATGGCTGCACACCTTGGTGTAGCAGATATGATCGACTGGATTGGTTTTGCTCAGAATGTAAATGCCGAATTTGCAAAAATGGATGTATTAGTTTTACCCAGCCTCTTTGGTGAAGGTATGCCAATGGTAATATTGGAGGCTATGGCAATGGGAGTGCCAGTAGTTGCATCAGATGTGGAAGGTATCCCTGAAGTATTACAGCACGGACATACCGGTTTAGTAGTACCCGCTGGAGATGCGGAGCAGCTTGCTAACGCATTATCCAATCTAATCAATAACAAATACGATTGGACTGCTATGCGCGCAGAAGCATATAGTTTGCAAGTGAAGAGTTTCTCGGATCACAGTATGGCTGCTGGAGTTGCTCGTGTTTATAACAGAATCCTGGCTATATAAGGATTATGCAGCCTTAACAGCTATCAATCATTGAAGCGGGAAAATTTTATGAACCATATTTCTCTGTTCGGTTTGAGTATTAGTGACACAACGTTAATCGATGCGAGTGCAAGTGCTGTGAATGACGCCAAACTAGGAATACAAAGGAAAATCTACTTCATCAATGCTCATTGTATTAACGTGGCTGCTTCAGATATCAATTACCTCAATGTGTTGCGAGAAGATGCTTTGCTATTTGCAGATGGCAGTGGCATGCGATTGGCTTCTAAATTAGCGGGTTTCTCACTTAAGGATAATGTGAATGGAACAGATTTATTTCCACTAATTTGCCATGATGCTGCAATCTCGGGAATTAAATTAGCGTTGCTTGGTGCGCGTCCAGGAATTGCAAAGCGCTGCGCAGATAATATGAAAAATCAATTCCCTAACTTGCAGATTGTCTGGATTCACGATGGTTATTTCACTGCAAACGATGAAACAAAAATAATTGAATCCATCAATAGCAGTGGAGCTCAAATCCTCTTTGTTGCAATGGGAGTACCTCTACAGGAGCTCTGGATTGATCGCAATGCCGAAAAGTTACATGTACCAGTTATACTGGGCGTCGGAGCACTGTTTGACTTCTATTCGGGAACTATACCACGTGCACCACAACGATTGCGACAGCTAGGTTTAGAATGGTTATTTCGTTTCGTCATAGAGCCCAGAAGAATGTTTGCACGATATATTTTGGGTAACCCAGTATTTATCGTGCGTGCTATATGGCGACGTATGCGAAGCCAGAAATTCTTACAAGAAGCGCCACTAATCAACAGCATAGAAAGTAAATGACAATAATCAATTTGATTGAATGTGTTAAGACTCAGTGTTAAGAATATACATATGAAAGAAATATCCGAAATCGGCTTGGCCAACTTCATAATCGCAGGCACAGAGAAGGCTGGCACAACTTCCGTGTTCACCTACTTAAGCACACATCCCTCAGTTTGCGGTTCAGTTGTCAAAGAAACGGACTTTTTCCGTAATGCATATACTGGCGATCGAGAAAAAGATATTACTAATTATGCAAGTTTCTTTGAAAACCACTCACATGAGAAGCCAATCATAATGGAAGCCTCACCGGGTTATCTTGGGAGTGGAGCAGAGGTGGCAGCCCGCATTCACTCATTGATACCCAATACTAAGCTGTTGTTCATTCTAAGAAATCCTATAGATCGAATGTACTCATCATTCAATTTTCATGTTAGCAAACTGAATCTCAATGCAAATTTAAGTTTTGAGGAATACATCAACAAATGTATCGACTATGACTTAGGAAATAAATCACCTGCTGAATTAGATGTTGGAGAGTGGTATTTAAAAGTGATCAGCTATGGTCGATATGTCGATTACCTCAAATACTATTATCAGAGATTCCCAGAAAACCAAATTAAGATATTGTTTTTTGAAGACATGAATCGTGATACATTGAACTTCATGCGCGAATTGTGTGATTTTCTTGAGATCTCATCAGATTATTTTGAAGATTATAACTTCAAGAAGATTAATGTCACTTACGAAAGCAAAATGAAATGGCTGCATAAGTTGGCGGTGAATCTTAATTCAAAATCAGAACGATTTCTGAGGCAACGGCCCAATCTGAAGCAATTTATAGTGAGTTTATACAAGAAAATTAACCAAGCCAGGGAAGGATATAATGATATGTCAGAAGAGAGCCGATACAGGCTTATAGAATATTACAAACCGAGTATTGATGCACTGCAAACATTAATTGGTACAAGAAAAACACCTTGGGATATATAAAGAACTCGGCCGCAAGCGACCGAGTTTTAGAAGAGTGGCAGTTGCCCAAACCTCCCTTCCATTTCATCCATCACTTTGAGTTGATTTTGTACATACTGACGAATAACCTCCTCGTT
>Ga0073904_10001834_pt1 | contig 15955 bp, 15 predicted proteins | sample KloWWTrecipitate_FD_66668 | JGI IMG/M metagenome (GOLD analysis project Ga0073904, IMG submission 66668) | Active sludge microbial communities from Klosterneuburg, Austria, studying microevolution and ecology of nitrifiers - Klosterneuburg... | ecosystem: Engineered > WWTP > Aerobic digester >...
GCGCAGCCGCCCGGCGGAGGTTACGCCGTGGCCGACGCGGACACCTCGTGGGCCCTGGCCGTTGCGCGAGGGAACAGGATGTGGTTCTCGAGGTGCACGTGGACGTGCATCTCGCGCTCGAGCTCCGACAGCCCGTGATAGAGGCCGCGGAAGGTCGGGCAGCTCCACTCGGGCGGCGTGTAGTCGCCGGTCATCTCGCGCATCTTCGCCAGCGCGGCGCCGGCGGTGTCGTGATCCGCTTCCATCGCCCTCACGGCGCCGTCGATCCAGGTCCATCCGCCAGGCTGATCGCTCGACGCGTGCGCCTCGAGCCGCAGAATTTCCGGGAACAGCTCCCGGTCCTCCTTAGCCATGTGGTGGAGCAGTTCGGCCTGCAGTTCCTCGTACGTGCGCTGCAGCGGCAGGAGCGTTTCCGGCAGGTGCGTTCCGTGCGCCTGCACCACCTTGGTCATCATCGCCGAGAGCCGCGGCAGCTCGGACCGCAGCGGCTCGTGATACGTCCGCTGGATGTGGGTCACGAGCTCGGCGAACGCGGCCGTGCGCCAGTCGGCTCCCGCCACGCTCTCCCGCTGCACGCTGCGCAGCTCCGCAATCAGCGAATCGGTGTCGATACCCTGCTGCTCGCACGCTTCGGCGATCGGGATCTTCCCGCCGCAGCAGAAGTCTATCTTGTGCTGCTGAAACACTCGAATGGTCGCGGGATCCGCCGTCGCCACGTCGGCGACCTTCGCGTCGGCTGTAATCTGCATTGTGAATCCTCGGTTCGGGGTCAGGGTCTGAGGGCAGTCTAGCGCCCACAGGCTGACGCCGTCTTTGCGCTGGCGCAAGCTGACGGCAGCCCGGGATTCACCCGCCCCGAGACGCGCGGGTCACTCGTCCGTGCGTCCGATCGGGTAGTCGGTCAACGACCCGCCGGGCACGCCCGTCCGAAGCGCATTCAGCACCGCCAGCAGATCGATGATCTCCTGGACCACCGCTCCCGAGACAGGCGGCAGGAACCCGGCAAACGCGACGGCCATCCCGGCGACGCTGACGGCCATCCCGCCGACGGCGCTCTGCAGCGCGACGCGCCGCATTCGCCGGGCGATGTGGAACAACTCGTCCACCCGCTTCAGGGACGTGTCCATGACCACCGCACCGGCGGCCTCGGTGGTGATCTCGCTCTGGTTCCCGAACGCAATCCCGACAGTAGCGGCGGCGAGCGCCGGAGCGTCGTTGATGCCGTCGCCGATGAACAGCGTCGGTGCCCGCGCCATCTCCGCCCGCGTGATGGCGACCTTCTCTTCCGGCGAGCACCCGCCGTGCACCTCGGTGATCCCGACGCGCTCGGCGAGGTAGCGCACCTCCTGCTCTCGATCGCCGGAGACCAGCAGGATTCGCTCGAGGTGGTGCCGCGGGCCGAGGTGGCTGATGAACGATCGGCTGTCCTCTCGCGGAGCGTCGTGGAACCGGTAGGTCGCCGCATACCGATCCTCGACCAGGACAACGCACTCGAGCCCTGACGCTTCCGGAGGGAGCAGGGCGCCGAAGCCGCCTGCCACCGCCTGCTTGCGCCCGATGATGCGCACGGGCGTGCCGCCGACAATCCCGCGAAGCCCCTCGCCCGGACGCTCGCCGATTTCCGTGGCATTCACGAGGGCTAGGCCGTCCCGCTCGGCCGCTTTCAGGAGCGGCTCTCCGAGCGGATGCCTGGAATAGCGCTCGAGGCTCGCGGCAAGCTGCAGCACGCGGCCATCCTCCAGGCCTGGCGCGACGAACCTCTCGGTCAGCGTGGGCTCGCCGTAGGTGAGCGTCCCCGTCTTGTCCAGGATGATCGTCCGGCAGGTGTCGATCCGCTCGAGGATCGCCGGGTCTCGGATGATGATGCCGTGCCGGGCCGCGAGGGAGATCGATCCGATAATTGCCACGGGGATGGCGATCAGGAGTGGACAGGGCGTGGCCACCACGAGCACCGCGAGGAAACGAACGGCTTCTCCGCTCCAGGCCCAGGCTCCGACGGCGATGGCGAGCGCAATCGGCGTATACCACGCTCCCAGTTGATCGCCGAGGCGGCGGAACTGGGGCCGGCGCTGCTCGGACTCCTGCATCACGCGCATGATCCGGGCGTACCGGGAATCCACCGCCAGCCGGGTCGCCCGCAGGGTCAGGGCCTGCTCGCCGTTGATCGCGCCCGAGAACGCCTCCGACCCGGGAGCCTTCGGCATCATGAACGGCTCGCCCGTCAGGTACGATTCGTCCATGACGCCGTGCCCCGCGACGACGACGCCGTCCACCGGACAAATCTCGTGAGGGAACACGACAATGTGGTCCCCGGCCACCACGGCATCCAGCGAGACGTCGTCCACTTGACCGTTGGTCTTGCGATGGGCCAGCGCCGGCATCCGGCTCGCGAGCGCGTGCAGCACGGCCGACGCCCGGCCGACGGCCATCTGCTCGAGGGCCTCCCCGCCGGAGAGCATCAACACGACGAGAGCTCCCGCGAGGTACTCGCCCAGCAGGACCGCGGTGACGATGGAGATGCCGGCCAGAAGGTCGGAGCCGAACTCGCGCCGGATCGCCTTGAGCGCCAGCGACAGGACCAGCGGCGTGCCGCCTGACGCGAGCACGAGATACAAGGGCAGGTCCCGGCCAAACGGCGACACCGTGAAGCCCCAGCGCAGGACGAGGTGGGCGAGGATGCCGGCGATGGCGATCGCGGCAATCAGCGATTCGCGATGGGCCCGGGCGGCCGGACGCCAGGCCGCCCAACCACCGTGGACCGGAACGCGCGTCGGCCGGGGCGCGTTCGGCACCGGCGGTCGGTCAGGCGGGGCCGGCATGCGCTGGTTCGGACGAGACCGCTGGCTTGTGAAGGGTGATGACTCGGTACATTCCGCCGAATGCCGCGGGCTCGTCTCTTTCCACCTCGAGCCCGTTTCCCGCGAGCATCGGCCCGAAGCGCCTGTTCATGTCCGTGATAAGCGGCTTCATCACCAGGTTGAGCAGCCGGCGCCGGATCGAGGCGCGCTGCCGATCGCCGAGGAACTTGTCGAAGACGGCTATCCGTCCTCCGGGCTTCAGCACACGGACGGCCTCGGCAAGGCCTTTCGAAGGTTGGGGCATGACGCCGAGCACGAGGTGCATGATAACCGCGTCGAAGCTTTCGTTCTCGAACCGCAGCCGGCGCGCATCGCCCACTTCGGCGTTGACGCGCATCCGCAGCCCGGACGCGCGTCGTTCCAGTCGCTTCAGCATCGCGGGCGTGGCGTCGACGGCGGTGATCTCGATGTCGGGTGGCAGGTGCGGCAGATCCAGTCCGGTCCCCGCGCCGAGAATCAGCAGCCGCGCGCCCGTGCTCAGCCCCAGAGGCTCGATCGATCGCTTCCGCGGCTCCTCGAACCTGACGGCCTCGACCAGCGAGTCGTAGAAGGGCGCCCAGAACGTGTAGCGGAAACGGTTCCACATCCTCTCGACACCTTATCCGAAATTGCCATCCCGCATTGCCGGCGGCCGCTGCCGCAATACACTCGGAGGGTGGACACCTTCACGGCGCAGGTATCGCGGATTGACGATCTGACCCGCGACGTCCGCGTGTTGACGCTTCGGCTGGTCGATCCGCCCGTACTACGTTTCGAGGCGGGTCAATTCGTGTCGTTTCATCTCGATCGGCCGGGTGCACGGCATCCGCTCACCCGTGTCTACTCCGTGGCGTCGCCTCCCGGCCGCGACACCGAGATTGAGCTCTTGTTCAACCTGGTGCCTCGTGGTCCCGGCTCCACGTACCTGTTCGGGCTGCGCAAGGGCGACCGCGTCCGGTTCAAGGGGCCGGCCGGAACCTTCGTGCTGCACGAGCCGCTCGATCGCGATCTGCTGTTTGTCGCCACCGGAACCGGGATTGCTCCCCTGCGGTCGATGATTCACGCGGCCGTGGCGAAGACGAATCGGACGATTCGGCTGATCTGGGGCGTGCGAGGTGAAGAGGACCAATACTACCAGGAGGAGCTTGCGGCGCTCGCTCGTGAATACCCGAACTTCTCGTGGGTGATGACGCTCTCACGCCCTTCTGCCGCGTGGGAGGGGCGCATCGGCTACGTGCAAAAAATCGTACGTGAGGAAGTGACGTCGGTGGACCGGTTGGCCGTGTACGTGTGCGGCGGAAGCGCCATGATTGAGGACGTCGTGGCGATCGTGCGCCGCGTTGGCGTCTGCCCCATCCATCGGGAGCAGTACTACAAGGACCGGCCGCAACCCTGATCCCCGCCGGCGCCACCCGTTTGAGCCAACGGGTGGCGCTGGCGCTCATCGTATGGAGATCCGACCTCGCTCGCTCAGAAGTCGACGCTCAATCCGACCTTGACGAGCCGCCCGCGCTGAATGGCCGACGCGCGGTGATAGGTGGGACCGAGGGTCGTGATGCGGCTCGTAATTGCCGAGCCGTTCAGCAGATTGTAAACATCCAACCGAGCCGAGAGCCGGCTGCCGGCAAGACGCACGCCCTTGCGCACGCTCATGTCGATCTGGCTCACGTTCGGGAAACGAATGGTGCCGCGTGGGTCGACCATCACGCTCTGAGAACCCTGAGTCAGCAGCACCGTGTTGTTACCGACCGAAACCGTTGTCTCCTCGGGAAATCCCTTGTAGTAGGACGCGGTCGCGCTCACGAACGTCTCAAACGGTGCCTCCCACACGCCTGATAGCCGGTACGACCAGGGCACGTCGTTTCCGATGATGCCGCGGGCGAATTCCTGGCTGTTCGGATTGTTCAAATCGCCTAGGAGATATCCCGTCGTCTTGCCGAAGCTGGCTCCGCCCATGAGCGACCAATGGTGGCTCATGCGCTTGTTGACGGTGACGTCTGTACCCTGGTAGTCGCTGTTCAGCTCGGAAAAGTTGTCGTACAGGTTGTCGATCCGGCCACGCAACGCCGGGTCTTGATTGAACACCGTCACCGACTCGCCGCTATTCCGTTCGGTGACCGCGAGTGGAATATAGGTTTCGGTGGGCACCGCCACGTTCCGGAACCCGAGATCGCGCCGCTTGGTGCGATAGGTGTAGCCGACCGAGGCGACGACATCGCCGAACTGCCGCTGTATTTCCGCGGAGAACTCGTTCGACACCGGCCGCTCGACACCGTCGGCGTATCGGTTCTTGTTGCCGAGGCTATAGCCGGTCGAGGGCCCCAGTTCGCCCAGCTGCGGGGTCAGATCGTTGTTGGCATCGCAGCCGGTCGTCTGTCCGGAAGCGCACACCGTCCAGACGCGCGTGTCGTTTGCGACCGCGAATGGATTCACGCGGTGCACGTAGCTCACGCCGATCGGAATCGCGTAACGATTGGCCGAGAACTTGAGCGCCGTCCGGCCGTCTCCCGTCAGGTCGTAGATGGCCGACACGCGGGGCATCAGGTTCTTGAAGTTGGGCAGGTCCTCCAGCGCGGGAAAGCACCTCGGGTCGGGATTGAAGAGCGTCGCCGTCTGGCAGGCTTCGGGAGCCCACCCCCTGATGGCCTCCCAGCGCAGGCCCACGTTCAGCGTCAGCTTTCGACTCGGCGTCCATCTGTCCTGGATATAGAGCGCCTGTTCGACGCTGAACTCTCTCAGACTCGTCGGTGTCGTGTACGTGTTGACGGAATCAGGTGCGCCGTTTCGATAGATCGCGCGCATGCCCGACGTGGACGTGACGTCGCTGCCGAACATGCTGCGCATGTACTGATAGCCGACCTTGAGATCGTGGCGGCCCGTGTAGTAGTTGATGCTGGTGTTGGCGGCGTAGCGATATTCCGGCGTGCTCGAATAGGTCGGCAACGCCACGGTCGAGTACTGCGTCACGGCGTCGAACCGGGCGATGGCGCCGTCAGGCACCTCGGGCCGCGGATCGAAGCGATCGTTGACCCGCATCGAGCTCCCGGAGACGTCGAGGACCATCTTCGACGAGATCGGCGAGGTCCACTTGACCTGATTGATCTGCGGCACCTTGTTGCTGTAGTTCCTGGCGGCGCTGTCGGCGAACGTCCCGCCACCGCGGTGACCGATGACTTTCTTTTGCACCGTGTAGAACCACGAGATCTGGTTTCTCGGCGACACCTGGTACGACAGCTTGCTGCCGACGGTGCGGAGCAGGTTGTCGTCGATGACCTGGGAACCGTCGGTGTCGTAGCTCCCCAGCTTGTACTGGTCCAGCACCGCGTCGTGTGCCGACACGACGAACCACAACCTGTTCGGGACGATCGGTCCGCCGAGCCACCCGCCGACATCGTACATGCGGGCGATGTCGGCGTTGGGTGTGATGTTCGGGTTGGCCGCGAGCGCCGCCCCGGGCACCGTGGCCAGCAACTGCGTCTTCAGCGCATCCGAGTAGTTGCTCGATGACAGGCTGCGCCCCGACACCGCATAGGTCGCGCCACCGCGAAACTGGTTGGTGCCCGTCTTCGTGACCTGGTTGAAGTTGACCCCGCCTTTCGATCGCTCTGCTGGCCCGCCGGCCGTCTGGACATTGGCTTCTTCGTAGATGTACGGATCGAAGTAGAGCATCGGGCCGTTGCCGTTGTCGTTCACCCACGACACGTCCATACCGTCGATGAGAAATCCGTTCTCGTTGCTGGTGCCGTGCACGGATGTCGTCGAGGAGAGAAACGCTTCCGACCCGCCCACGTCGACCTTGCTGACCACGACGCCAGGCACCACCCGAACCATCGACCAGATGTCGTTTCTGTTCGGAAGGCTGTCGAGGAGCTCGCGCGTCAACACCGTCTGTTTCATCACGGTTGTCGTGTCGAGAAGCGGCGCCTGGCCAGAGACGACCACCCCCTCTTCCAACGCGCCGATCGCGAGCATCAGATCGATGCGCGAGGTCTGATCCGCGTTGACGGAAACACTCTCCTGGGTGAAAGGACGGAATCCCTGCAACTCGCCCTTGACGCTGTAGCGTCCGGGCACCAGTCTCGTGAACTGGTAAGTCCCGCGCTCGTTCGTGATGGATGTCTGCGCTCCGCCGATAATTCCTGGACTCGACAGCGTCACCGTTACGCCAGGGAGGACCGCCCCCGACTCGTCTGTTGCCGTTCCGGCGATCGTCCCAACGCCCTGAGCGACTGCAGGCGCGGAAGAGAAAGCGAGGAACAGGACGGCGGCAAAGAATCGAGCAACAGACAATCTCATAGGCATTGGAACACTCTCCTTGGCAGGCGAATCCGTGCGTTTTGCGCGATCCTAGCACACGCTTCCTTCGGCAATCCAACAGTACCGCGAGCTGCAACTGGTCCAGTACGATGAGGTGCTGATAGAGCGTTGAAGGAGCAGGAGGTATCCATCATGAATGGCTTGAATACGGCACCGAGCGTGTTCCCGGTCGGAGAAACCATCGACCGCATGGTCTCGATCATCGAAGAGCAGGGCTGGCATCTGTTTGCCCGCATCGACCACGCCGAACATGCCCGCCGGAAAGGGCTGGAGCTGCGGCCTACCGAGCTGATCCTGTTCGGAAATCCTGAGATAGGCACCCTGCTGATGCAGGATCGTCAACTGGCGGCCATCGACCTGCCGATGAAGGCGCTGGCGTGGGAGGATGAACTGGGTCAGGTCAGGGTTGCCTGCAACAGCATGCAGTGGCTCAAGCAACGTCACGGGCTGACCGATGAGGCGACCATCCGGGCCATTGACGCGGTCCTGGCGAAGGTGTGCGCCAGCGTGCAATAGTCGCTATCAAGTGCGGTGGGTAGTGGACGGGTGGATGGGCATCGTCCGACTATCGTCCGGCGGGCGCGTAGATCCAGGCGCTCGTTCGCGGGCCGCGACCCTCGCCGTAGCCGCCAGTCACGAGCACGCGGCCGTCGGGCAGACCCGCCACGGCCGAAAACTGGCCAGCCAGCCGCGCGTCGCTGTCCACGACAGCGCCCGCGCCGGAGGCGGGATCGTATTCCTCGGCCGCCGGTGTCCCGCCCGCTAGCAGCAGCCGGCCGCCGGACAGCATCACCGTCGTGCCGCGATGCTTGTAGCGGCCGAGACGCATGGGCGGCCCCGGCTCGAAGCGGCCGCTGGCTGGGTCGAAAATCTCGACGCTGGTGTAGATGCCTTCGTTATCGCGTTCGTCCGCGCCTCCAAGGACAAGGATCCGGCCGCTGTCGAGCACGGCCGCGTCGGCCTTGTGGCGGCGCGCCGCCATCGACCCTGTCGGGGCGAATCGGCCGCTGGCGACCTCGAAGATCTCAGCCGTCCGGGAGATGACGATGGCGGCGCCGCGCCCTCGGTGGCCGCCCGCGACCAGCACGCGCCCGCCTCCGAGGCTCACCGCAACGTGGCCTTCGCGTGGTTCGGCCATCTCACCCGCGGCGGTGAACCGACCCGTCCGAGGGTCGTAGATCTCGGCACTCGCCAGGAAGGTCCAACCCGGTCCGACACCGCCCACGACGAGCACCCGCCCGTCGTCGAGCCGTACGGCTTCGTGGCCAGCCCGCGCCGTCGCCAGGCGGCCCGTCGGGCTGAACGTGTGGGCGGCTGGATCGTACAACTCGGCCGACGCCGTGTAGCCGCCGCCGCTCATGCCGCCCGCGACGAGCACCCGGCCGTCCATCAGCCGTGTCGCGGTGTGGCTGTGGCGCGGAAGCGCGGGCTGGCCCGTGTCGATGAAGCGATTCTGTCGCGGGTCGAAGATCTCGGCGCCCGCGCCCTCCGACTCGTGCTCGCCGAACCCGCCGACCACCAGCACGGTGCCGTCGCCGAGTGAGGTGGCCGAGTGCGCAGCACGGGCCACGCGCATCGACGCCGTGGCGCGGAGCGTGCCAGTAATTGCCGCGGCCCCGGCAGACGCAGACGGGCTGGACGGGACGCCGAGCAGCACGGCCCCGATGGCGGTGACGGCGGCAAGCACGACGCTGGTACGACGCATGGTGTCTCGCAGGCCGATCCGGCGCCCACGGCAATCCCGGCCACCAACCCTGCGTACCGTGCAAGTCACGTGTGCAACCGGTACAGAACATCCGTCAGGGCAGCACTCCAGGAGGGTGGCGACACCGACCGTATCAGAGGGATTCGATATCGTCCAATGGGAATCGGCACGTCCGCCGGCCCGCACGGAGGCTGACGTCGTCGTGAAACTGCGGGCGGCGGGGGTCACCGCCCGGGTGTGATGCCGGTAACTCGCCTACATCTTCGGCAGGATGCGAATCGACGTCGCCACGCGATCCGTGCCCTCGCCGCTGACGGTCACGCTCACCCGGGTCCCTGGGGTGTTGGCCAAGCCCTCGACGCCCTTGTCGGTGCCGGTGACGACCGTCTTCTCGGTGTACCGGATAGTGGCGTTGTCGCCGTTCTCGGGCTTGACCACGATGGTCTTGGCCTTGGCGTCCACGCTGACCAACTCGCCCTGGATCGTCGCGGCCATCGTCTCCTGCGCGGGCGGTGGAGCCGGCTGGGACTGAGCCAACGCCGGAGCCGTACCAATCGCCAGGGTCATGACGGTCGCGGTAGCTGCAATCACTGCTGTTCTGGTTAGAGTCATCTTGAAGTTACTCCTTGGCAACGTCACTGCGAACGCTGTGCCAGCCCGAGCCTCCTTGTAAACGATTGAGAACACACGGAAACGTCCCGCATGAGCCGGCGGAGGCCGGGGGAAGAAACTACCTGCCTTCCTGCTATCCTTGCCGGGTTCGAAGGCACGGTTCAACAAGGAGCCCTCCCTTGCTGACTCAACGCACGCGCTCTCCGTCGGTCTGGCACCAGCTCGTCGTCACCGCGATCTGCGTACCCTTTCTGTTCCTGGCGGATGGGCCGGCTGGCGCCGGCACCGGCGAGTCTGGCGGCCGGGCGGCGGAGGCCACACGCAAGCTTCAGGATCTGCTCGACGATGTCGCAGGACGGCTGGCGTTGTCGCGCAGGGTGCGGATCGGGATAGTCGCAGTCAATCCATTCCTGCTCTCGGTGGAACCGCCGGCAGCCGCAGACGAACCGTTCGTGGTCGCCATCGAGGCGAAACTCATCGACCAGTTGTCGCCCGACGAGCTTCGCGCCGCGCTTGCGCACGAGCTGGGCCACGTGTGGATATACACCCATCACCCGTACCTGCAGACCGAACGGCTGGCCAACGAGGTCGCGATGCGCGTGGTCACGCGCGACGCGCTAGCCGCCGTCTACCTCAAAATCTGGCAGCAGAGCGGGAAGAAGGGCGATCTCGAAGCGTTTCTTGGCGAATGAGGGTGCTTCCTGGTGCTGCGACATCTTGTCGCGGCGCGGGTGGTCCCGCCATGAGGCACCATAGCGCCTGAAGCTGTCGTGCTCGCTCCTCGTTGGTGCTCGGGACCCACAGTCGACTGGAGGGTCTCGTGAGCGTTCGCCTCGCCTGTGTCCTCCCAATGTTCGCCCTGCTCGCGGCGATCGCCACCGGCTGTACACGTGAACCGGTGCCGACCGTAACCAACGGAAAGGTGCTGTACGCGGAGAACGGGTGTGCGAGCTGCCACGGCGCTGCCGGCCGCGGCGACGGTCTCATAGCCGCCACCCTGGCGCCGAGGCCCACCGACTTCCACGACGAGAGCGCCTTCATCACGGGCTTCGAGGTGGCCCCCATCGCGGCCACCATCGCGAACGGCCTTTCATTCGATGCGCCCCTGCCGCCCAACGCCGCCGAAGCCCGGCCACGCCACGGCCAGGGCATGCCCCCCTTCGGTCACCTCTCGGAGATGGAGCGCCGGTCGCTGGCTCTCTACGTGATGTCCTTTCGAAACGAGTCCCGCTGAGGAGACCTTCACCATGAACCCGCCAACCCTGTCCCGCATCCTGTTCGCGCTGGTCCTCGCCGCCACTGGCGTCCTCCACGCGCAGACCTCCACCGTCACGGTGCACGACGCCTGGGTTCGTGAACCCATGGGCAGCCGCAACATGACGGGCGCCTTCGCCATCGTCGAGAACACGGGCGCCACGCCGCGTGCCATCGTCGCCGCCAGTGCCGACATCTCCGACAAGGTCGAGCTGCACGAGATGAAGAACGAAGGCGGCATGATGCGGATGTCACCGGTCCCGCGCATCGACGTGCCCGCGCACGGGCGGCTCGAGCTCAAGCCGGGCTCGTTCCACGTGATGCTGTTCGATCTGAAGAGGAAGCCCGCGCCCGGCGACACGGTCCGACTGACCCTCACCCTCGATGACGGAACAACGGTGTCTGCGGAGGCCACCGTCCGCCGGCCCGGGGAGTCGCGATGAACGGCCCGTCGCCAAGCGCACGCGTTGCGCTGCTACTCCTGTTCGCGGCGGGTGCGGTCGCGGGCTGCCAGTCGCCGCCGGCCGCTCCGCCTCTGCCCGTGCTGCCGATCGGCGGGGACTTCCAGCTGATCGACCACGATGGACAGCCGTTCACCCTTGCCTCCCAGCGCGGCACGGTGGTCCTGATCTTCTTCGGTTACAGCTCGTGTCCAGACGCGTGCCCGACCACCCTGTCCAAGCTGTCGACCGTCGCGCGGCGGCTGGGCGACGACAGCAGCCGCGTGCGCACGCTGTACGTGTCCGTGGATCCGGAACGGGATACGCCGGCGGTGCTGAAAGCGGACCTGGCCAGCTTCGCGCTCGACGCGACTGGCCTGACCGGCACGAAGGACGAGATCGATCGTGTCGTGCAGCAGTACGGCGCGGCGTACGAGGTCGTGCCGACGCCGGAGTCGGCGGCACCGTACACCATCTCGCATACCACCACCGTGTACGCCCTCGATACGCAGGGGAGAGTCAGGAAGGCGTTCGCGTACGAGGCGTCGGTCGACGAGATCGTCGACGGCATTCGTACGATTCTGGCAACGCGGTCGTAGATCCGATTGTCAACACGCCGACACGGGCGCGCGCGCCGCGTGTCGCACCCGGGCGGGGGCTTCGGCCGTCACTCCGGCAGCGCGAACGCCACCACCGTATCGCCGCCCTGCGGGTCGAGCGAGCCGTGGCCGCCGCAGGAGACTGATGGTCCACTCTCCACGGGTGGTCGCACTACCCGGGTTCCTGCAAGTAGCCGTTCTCCCCGTGACGGCGTTACGATAACGCCAGTACCGGGGGAAGGCCGCCATGCTCAACATCGTCCTTGCTGCTCTTGCACTGACTCAAGTGTCGTCGTTCGAATCCGTCGACGTCTGCCAGAAGGTGCCGGGCGCGACGCTTGCCGCGGCCGTGGGTGGCCGGCTCGTCGATCAGCGGTCCATCAACGTGAAGGGCCTCGACGCCGCACGATGCGTGTACGGCATCGAGATCGACGGCAGCCGTCGGGCGTTTGTCGTGTGGGCCAACCCGGCGGGCGACTTCGACGGCCTCAGGGCGGCATCCACACCACCGCTGACCGAGGTGCCGGGAGTCGGCGACGAAGCCTTCACCGTGACCGACCCCGAAACCAGGCGCGTCCAGCTCACCGGCTGGATTCGCGGCAAGCTCACCGTGCAGGTGAGCGGTGAGCGCGCAGCGTGGGTCATCGCCATCGCGAAGACGGCGCTATCCCGTTTCTGACGGCTCGCGCACGGGCACCTTGGAGCTCGCGAAGCATCAGGTGAGCCAGGTGCCCACGTGCACGTGACACCGTTCCCAGGTCAGCCTGAGGGACCGTGCCTGCCGGCGTCGGTGGGCGTCCGGCGGCCACTGAGGATGCGATCGCACCGGGCGATCTCGTCCGCGACCAGGCCGGGCGCGAGGCCTGGGATGGTTTCGGCCCCGGTCTGTCTCGCCTCGTCCTGCAGCGCCGCGATGCGAACGATGTCGGCGCGTGCCTGCAGCCAGGCCGCCCGGGCAGCACTCCCGTGGAGCCGCTCGGCTGCGCGGCGTCGTGCGTCGTAGCGTGAGCCCAGCGCGACCGCGAGGCGCGCGCGTCGGATCGGGTCGGCCGGCTGTGCCTTCCGCCACCGCTCGCGCAGGTCCACGGCCCGGGATGCTGCGGCGATCGCATCGGAGGTTCGCCCGGTCTGCAGGTACGCGTCGGCGAGCGTCTGATGCGCCCGGGCCACCGCGTCCTGTGCCTGCTCGTTCGACGGATCGTCGCGCCACACGTCCTCGCGGAGTTCCAGGGACTGCTGGTAGTGTCGCACGGCCTCGGCGCCCTGGTGTTGGTTGAGCTCGGCGAATGCAAGCGACGCCAGGCTGAAGGACAGATCCAGCTTCCATTCCGCGTTGTCGGTCTGCGTGGCCAGCCGCGCCTGGTCCAGATCGAGCGCGCGCCGATACTGCACGACGGCGCCCGCGTGATCGTCCAGCATCCACAGGACGGAGCCCAGGCTCTTCAAGCCGATGGAGAGGTTCCGGCTGCCCTCCGGCTGCCGGTCGACGTCCGACGCCAACAAGCGCTCGTACACCTCGACGGCTGCGGCGTAGTCCCTCTTTGCCGCCGGGTAGTCCTTGCGATCGGCCCACGCTCCCCCCCGCGTGAAGAGGAGCGATGCCCGGAGCGACTGAGCGGACCGCTCCTCCGCCTCCTCCTGCGGCAGGTGATCCAGGATGTCGAGGCCGGCGGCCACGCGCGCGGCCCCTGTCGCCCGATCCTCCAGTGGCGCGACGTTGTAGTAGAGGCGGGCGAGCGCCACGCGGTCGGCGGCGGTCGAACGGGAATCGCTCACCAGCCGCTCCCTCACCTGCTGGGCCTTGACGAAGCTCGTGTGCGCCGCCTGCCGATCGCCCAGATTCGAGACGCCGGGGCGGCCCTGGACGGTGGCCAGCCGCTCGTAGGCCGCGGCCATCTCGCGCTGCAGCGACAGATCGCCGGCGGCCTCGTTCGCGAGGCTGTCCAGGTAATCCAGCGCGCTGCGGATGATGATGCCGCGCGCCCGGGTCGAGCCCGCCAGCGGCGCCACCGCGTCGTGCAGGTCGAAGATCACCGTGGTCGCCAGCCGGCGCACGTCGTCGAAGCGCCGCTCGGCACGCGCCCGCTCCAGGTTGGCGACCCGCGACTGCCACAGCGTGGCCGCCAGGCCCGCGGTCAGGGCAATCGCACCGGCCAGCGACGCCGCAACCCCGGCTCGATGCCGGGTCGCGAAGCGGCGCATCCGGTACGGCGCGGAGTCGGGAGCCGCCATCACGGGGCGGCTCGTCAGGAGGCGTTCGATGTCGTCGGCGAGCGCGCGCGCGCTGTCGTACCTCCGGTCTGGCTCGCGGCGGAGCGCCCTGGCCACGATCAGGTCGAGATCGCGCGGAAGCTGACGCGCCAAGCCGGGCTCCGCGACGCGGCTCGGCGCGTCGGGGTCCCGCTCGGCGATGGCCACGGCCAGGGCCATCTGGCTGAGCGCCTCGGGAAACGGCGGCCGACCCGTCGTCAGGCGGTACAGGAGCAGGCCGAGCGAGTAGACGTCGGTCGAGACGGTCACCGGCTCGTTGCGCAGCTGTTCGGGGCTCGCGCTCTCCGGCGTCAGCGCGCCGAAGCCCGTCACGCTCGCGCCCGGCGCGTGCTCCGCGAGCACTTTCGCGATGCCGAAGTCGAGGAGCTTGGGCGCGCCGTCCTCCGTGACCAGGACGTTACTGGCCTTGATGTCCCGGTGAACGATCAGGTGGCCATGCGCGTGCTGCACCGCCTGGCAGACGGACTGGATCAGGCGGAGGCGCTCGACGATGGGCACCTGGTGTTGTTCGCAGTACGCGTCGATCGGGACGCCGTCCACGTACTCCATCACCACGTAGGGCACCCCGCCTGGTGTCGAGCCGCCGTCGATCAGCCGCGCGATGTTGGGATGGTCGAGCGCGGCGAGGACGCGCCGCTCCTGGCGCAGCCGATCGGCGAGGCGCGCGTTCAGGCTGCCGGCGCGCACCAGCTTGATGGCCACCTGCTTGTCGAACGCATCGTCGGCCCGCGTGGCGAGGTAGACGGTGCCCATACCGCCCTCGCCAATCGCGCGAACCACTTCGTAGGGACCCAGGCGCGCGCCGGCCGCCAGCGCGGCTTCGGCAAACGACGTGGTGGCCTCGCGCACCACCTCGGCGGCGCCGGGTAGATCGAGCGCTCCCGCCTCGAGAAAACTGTGGGACCGCTGGTGCGCACCGACGAGCGATACGATGTCGGCGATGAGGTCGTCGTCGAGTCCCTGGTTGCGCAACCACGAGGCGCGGCTCGCCTCCGGCCGATCGAGCGCAGGCTCGAACCATGTCTTCACGGCGCGCCAGCGTTCGGGGTCACTCATCGCTCGTCGATCGGTGACGGGACTGTGTCATGCGGAGGGTGCTCGAGGGCCCTCAGCAGCCAAGCCTTTGCCATTCTCCACTCGCGCTTTACGGTCCCCGGAGAAATGTGGAGGACCTCAGCGGTCTCCTCCACGGTGAGGCCGCCGAAGAACCGCAGCTCCACAACCCGGCCCTGTACCGGATCGAGTGCTTCCAGTTCCCTCAAGGCGCGGTCCAGCGCGACCGCGTCTATCGGCTCGGGCCCGGAGGCCGGCATGGGCGTCTCACCCGCGGCGTCGAGCGGCAGCGCTGCGAGCGGCCCACCTCGCTTGCCGGCGTGGACCCGCCGCGCGTGATCCACGAGGATGCGGCGCATCTGCGTCGCGGCGATGGCGAAGAAATGGATCCGGCTCTGCCAGTCCACGCCCTGCTGAGCGACCAGGCGCATGAACGCCTCGTTGACAAGGGCCGTACTCTGCAGGGTATGGCCGTGCCGTTCCTTCGAGAGATAGCGCGACGCGATCGTATGGAGCTCGCGGTAGACGAGGGGCATCAACAGGTCGAGCGCACCCCGATCGCCGCCGCGCCAAGCCTGGAGCAGCACTGTAACCTCGCGCCGGCCGTCGTCTGCGGCCTCCCCCATCCCGCAAGGATAGGCGAAAAGCCCAGTTGCCGCGGGCGTCTTCGCCGTCTCGCCGGACGCCCGCCCCGTCGGCGATCGCGTCGTCTAACGCCCGGCCTTCTCCAGCTTGTCTTCTGACGCCTTGGCCACCGCCTCGAACGCCTCCGACACGACGCCTATGACCTCGGCAGTAGAAGGATCCGGCGCTCCAGGCATGCCCGTCATGAACCCTCCCATGCTCATGGCCATCGAGCTCAGCGCC
>Ga0073904_10001835_pt1 | contig 15946 bp, 12 predicted proteins | sample KloWWTrecipitate_FD_66668 | JGI IMG/M metagenome (GOLD analysis project Ga0073904, IMG submission 66668) | Active sludge microbial communities from Klosterneuburg, Austria, studying microevolution and ecology of nitrifiers - Klosterneuburg... | ecosystem: Engineered > WWTP > Aerobic digester >...
CCGTGATCCTGATCGTGCCGATGACCCTGCTGTCGGCGCTGTTCGGCGTGTGGCTCACCGGCGGCGACAACAACGTGTTCGTGCAGGTGGGGCTGGTGGTGCTGATGGGCCTGGCGTGCAAGAACGCCATCCTGATCGTCGAGTTCGCCCGCGAACTGGAGCTGCAGGGCAAGGGCATCGTCGAAGCGGCGCTGGAGGCCTGCCGCCTGCGCCTGCGCCCGATCGTGATGACCTCGATCGCCTTCATCGCCGGCACCGTGCCGCTGGTGCTGTCCACCGGCGCCGGCGCCGAAGTCCGCTCGGTCACCGGCATCACCGTGTTCGCCGGCATGCTGGGCGTCACCCTGTTCGGCCTGTTCCTGACGCCGGTGTTCTACGTTGCGCTGCGCAAGCTGGTGCACCGACCGCTGGTGTCGCACGCTCCCGCAACCGGCGACCCGATCGCCGCCCACCGCTGATCCCTGCCGTCCCCTACCCCGAGGAAACCCATGAACACTTCCGAGAAGATTGCCCTGGTCACCGGCGCCACCCGCGGCATCGGCCTGGAAACCGTGCGCCAGCTGGCCGCCGCCGGCGTGCACACCCTGCTGGCCGGCCGTAGCCGGCAAGGCGCCGTGGACGCCGCGCTCAAGCTCCAGGCCGAAGGGCTGCCGGTGGAAGCGCTGGTGCTGGACGTCACCGACGCTGGCAGCATCGCTGCAGCCGCGGCCGAGGTGAAGGGCCGCCATGGCCGGCTGGACATCCTGGTCAACAACGCCGGCATCCTGGTGGACGATCCCACCCTGAAGGTGTCGCAGCAGACGCTCGCCACCTGGCGGCAGACCTTCGACACCAACGTGTTCGGGCTGATTGCGGTGACGCAGGCCTTCCTGCCGCTGCTGCAGGCTTCGGCAGCGGGACGCATCGTCAACGTGTCGAGCATCCTGGGCTCGCTGGCGCTGCACGCCGACCCGTCGTCGCCGATCTACGACTTCAAGGTGCCCGCGTACAACGTCTCCAAGAGCGCAGTGAACGCGTGGACCGTGCAGCTGGCCTACGAGCTGCGCGAGAGCCGCATCAAGGTCAACACGATCCACCCGGGCTACGTGCGCACCGACATGAACGCCGGCGAAGGCGCGATGGACATTCCCGAAGGCGCCCGCACCAGCGTGCGCCTGGCGCTGGTGGGCGACGACGGCCCGCGGGGCGGCTTCTTCCACCTCGACGACAGGCTGCCGTGGTGAACGCGCGCTCCCATCCGCTGTTTTCCGCCATCGCGCTGTCGCTGCTGCTGGCCGGCTGCATGGTCGGGCCCGACCACGTACGGCCGGACGTCGCCACCGGCGACCGGTTCGCGCAGGACCTGCTGGCACCGGAGGCGGCAGCCGCCGCGCACACCGACGCGGCGTTCTGGCGCGGCTTCGACGACCCCCTGCTGGCCGGCCTGGTGGAAGACGCGCTGCGCGCCAACCACGACCTGCGCATCGCGCTGGCGCGGCTGGACCAGGCGCGCGCCGTCGCGCGGCAGTCGCGGCTGGACCTGTTCCCCACGGTGACGGCCGACGCCGGCGCGAGCGACGTGCGATCCAGCGCCGACCAGGCGCCCGGGCTCGCCCGCGGCCAGCGCGACGCGGAAAGCCACGAGGCCGGCGTGCGCGCCGCGTGGGAGCTGGACTTCTTCGGCCGCGTGCGGCGCGACGCGCAGTCACGGCGCGCCGACGCCGAGGCCTCCGCGGCCGACCTGGCCGCCGTGCAGGTGTCGGTGGCCGCCGAAGTGGCCCAGGCTTACTTCGAACTGCGCGGCCGCCAGGCCCAACTGGCCGTGGCGCGCGGCAACGCCGGCAACCAGCGCGGTTCGCTTGACCTCGTCACCGCCCGGCTGGAGGCAGGCCGCGGCACCGAACTCGACGCCGCGCGCGCCCGCGCGCAGTGGGAGTCCACCCGCTCGCGGATCCCCGCGCTGGAAGCAGACGTCGCCGCGTCCATGCACCGCATCGCCGTGCTGACCGGGCGCACGCCCGGATCGCTGCTGGCGACACTGGCGGCGCCGACCGCGCTGCCCGAGCCGCACGACGCCGCACAGGCCGGCGTCCCTGCCGAACTGCTGCGCCGGCGTCCCGACGTGGCCGCGGCCGAAGCGCGCCTGGAATCGGCGACGGCCCGGGTGGGCGTCGCCACCGCCGACCTGTTCCCGCGCTTCACGCTGGGCGGGCTGATCGGCAGCCAGGCCATGGATGCCGGGGCGCTGCTGGGTCGCGACAGCGAGACCCGCGTGGTCGCGCTGGGCGTGGACTGGTCATTCCTGGACGTGGGCCGCGTGCGGGCGCGCATCGCGCAGGCCGAAGCCGGCGCCGACGAGAACCTGGCGCGCTACCAGCAGACCGTGCTGCTTGCGCTGGAGGAAACCGAGAATGCCCTGGCCAGGCACCGCAGTGCGCGCGCCGAGCTGGCGCACCTGCGGGCGGCGGCCGAAGCGGGCCAGCGCGGTGCGGAGCTGGCGCGCCTGCGCTTCGAGGGCGGCCTGGTGGACTTCCTGGCGGTGCTGGACGCCGAACGGGTCAGGCTGGACGCCGAGGATGACCTGGCCCGGGGCCGGGCGCGCGCCGCGATTGCACAGGTGGCGGTGTACCGGGCCCTGGCGGGTGGCTGGCCGGACCGGCCGCCGATCCGGGAGGAGGCGATCGTCGCCGGCGGCTGAGCCGGCAGCGGCGTTGGGCCGCGGAGCTCAGCAGACGCGCAGCAGGGCGTGGTCGCGGTCGGCGGTGTAGCGGCTGTCGGTGGCGTAGCCGCTGCTGCGGCCGTAGCCGGTGCCGTAATCGCGCTGGCGGTAGCGGGGCGAAATGCGCACCGGCGCCGGGGCGTTGGCCACCGCCATCACGGCGGCCGGCGCGGCCGGCAGGGGCTGTTCGACCAGGGCCGGGCGGCTCGGGAAAAGGCGGTAGAAGTCGCTGAGGGTCTTCATGGTCGGGCTCCGTGAGTTGGTGTGTTGGTAATCTACAACACCTAACCACACTGCCCATGGCCCGGAAGTCATCCCCTGTCGTTGGTCACGCCTACGCGCCCGCCCGGCGGCTGATGTCCAGCAGGCGCTGGGCGGTGGCCTGGGCCTCGCGCAGCGCCGGTTCCAGCGGATGGCCAGGATGCTGGCGCGTGCAGGCCAGCAGGCGGTCGTGCGCGGCCTGTTCCTGGCCCAGGCGCTCGGCCATCAGCGGCGCAACGGCCAGCACCACCTCGGGCGTGCGCTCGCTGCCCGGGAAACGGCGTTCGAAGTCATGGGCCAGCGACACGGCCAGCTGCGCCTGGCCGGTCCTGGCGGCCTGGGCCACCAGCCGCGCGACATCGTCGGGCAGCTCGTGCCGGAACGACGGGTCGTGCGCCAGGGTTTCCGTGGCCACCGCCAGCGCGCGCTTGTCCTTGCCCGTGGCCAGCAGGCTGCTGATGTATTCGCGGGCGTGCTTCACCAGCCGCGGCGTGTCGCCTGCGGCGATCACGCATTGACGGTAGCGGTCGTGCACGGGGTCGGAGGCGCCGCGGCCCCGGAACATCTGCTGCAGCAGGTCGGCCGCCGCGGCGTGGTCACCGTCCTGCGTGAGGGCATCGGCCCGGGCGACGGCCTCGTCCTCCATCGGGTTGGCCAGGGTAGCGCGCGGCACCGCCGGCGCCAGGTCCAGGCCGAGCGCGACGTGGTTCTCGTAGATCAGGTAGCCCATCAGGTGGTAGCCCGCGACCAGCGCATACAGGGCCACGAAGCCGCCCGGCAGCGTGCCCATGTCGGCGGGCAGCAGCCTGGCGAACAGCGCCTGCGCCACGGCCGACACCACTACCAGCGCGGCCAGCACCACCACCGCACCGAAGTAACGCGCCCCCAGGCGCCCGATCAGCGCGCCCCAGGCCAACGGATTGAGCGCACCGGGCAGGCTGCGGTCAATGGCCAGCATGATGATGGCGGCCGGCATCAGCAGCACGGCAAAGCCCATCGTCACCAGCGCGGGAACCACGCCCACCCACAGCGCGACGGCGGTGATGGACAGCGACACCAGCAGCTGCAGCATCAGCTGCTGCACCGCTTCGCCATCGGTCGCCGCCAGGTCGCTGTGGCCCAGGGGCTCGAGGCGGCCGTGCGCGGTGTTCACCAACGCCTCCACCGCAAGCTTGAAGCCCATGACCCAGAAGATGACCTCGAACGCCAGGCCCAGCAGGCTGGGCAGGTGCGCCAGCAGGCGCAGGGCGCACAGGGCGGCGATCATCCACAGCATCGACGACGCCGCCGGATACGCCAGGATGGACGGCAGCCGCTGGAACAGCGGTTCGATGCGCTTGGACTTCGGGATCATCAGGCGGGCGTTCCTGCGGCGTGGGCAAGCCCGCAGGCTAGGTCCTTCGACCTCGCCCCGTCAAAAGGCCGGCAGGCCCGGGATCAGTCGGCCTTGCTGCGCGGCGACCAGACGATGTTCACCGAGGCCAGCGTGTCGGTGCGCTCGCGGTCGGCGGGCGCGTCGCTGTTGTGGCGCGCCTGCAGCGCCGCCTTGAGCGCCAGCGAGCGATTGATGCTGACGGCCACGCCGATGTCGTTCTGCACGAAGGTGTTGTCCTGCGCGGCCTCCACCAGCAGCGTGTTGAAGAACGACGTGGTGTCGGTGACCTGGTGCTGGTAGTCGGCGAAGCCGCGCAGCAGCGCGTCCTGCTCGCGCAGGCCCGAATCGGCCAGGCGGGCGCGGCGCAGGCCGGGGCCGGCCTCCAGCAGCAGGTGGCGCTTGTCGTCCTTGAACGCCTCGATGCCGTAGTTGAGCGCCAGCGTGGCCTGGTAGCCGTAGGCGGCGAAGTCATCGTCCTCGTAGCGCGCCGCACCGCCCAGGTAGCTGCGCTCCCCCAGCTTGCGCGCCGCCTTGGCGCCCATCTCGACGCGGTTGGCCGTGAGTTCGTCGCCCGACTCGGCGCGCAGCGCGGAAAGGTAGTAGTCGTGGGTCCAGGCCGCGTCTTCGCCGCTGAGTGCGAACTTGCCGTTGACGCTGGTGGTGTCGGAGTTGCCGGTGGTGTTGACCACGCCGAGCTCGGCGGTGGGCTGCCACTGCGCCTGCGCCGCGGCCGGCAGCAGGGCCAGCAGCGACAGGGCCAGGAGGGTGCGGTTCATTCGGAGTTTTCCCGGGGGTGTTGGCGGTGGGCCATTAAAACCCGCTGCGAATGAACCCCGGCCAAGCGTGGATCAGTCGATTTCCGACAGCCGCCACGTGTTGCGCCCCGCCGCCTTGGCCTGGTACAGCGCCGCGTCGGCCGTGACCAGCAGGCGCTCGGCGGCCGCCGACCGCCGGCTGAAGGCGATGCCCACGCTGGTGCTCACGGTCAGCTCGAGCCCCGGCAGCGAAATGGGCCGGGCCATCAGCGCCACCACCTTGGCGGCGATGCTTTCGGCGTCACCCGGGTGTTCGATGCCCTCCACCAGCAGCGCGAACTCGTCGCCGCCGATGCGCGCCGCCAGGTCACCCTCGCGCACGCAGGACTTCAGCCGCTGCGCGAACTCCTTGAGCACGCCGTCGCCGGCCTCGTGCCCATGGGCGTCGTTGATGGGCTTGAACCGGTCGATGTCCAGGTAAAGCACCGCCAGGGGCGAGCCCTGCCGGCGGCAGCGCGAAACGGTGGCCGAAAGGCGCTCGTCGAAATAGCGGCGGTTGGCCAGCCCGGTGAGCGAATCGAAGCGCGCCATCTGCTCGAGCCGGCTCTCGGCGTCCTTGAGCTGGGTGATGTCGAAGGTGAAGGCGAAGAATCCGTTCTGCTTGCCGTCCGGTCGGATGTCGGGCACGTAGCTGGTCTGGTAGCAATAGGTGCGGCCGGCGATGGTGGACTGGCCTTCGAACGTGACGCGTTCGCCGCGAAGCGCGGCGGCGATGTGCGCCTTCACTTCACTGTAGATGGACTCGCCGCGGACCTCGCGCACCGTCTTGCCCACCGCCTGGTGGTCGGGCAGCCCGAACAGGCGATGGCCGTGGGCGTTGAGGAAGCTGTAGCGCTCCTGGCTGTCAATGTGGGCGATGAGCGCGGGGATGTTGTCGGTGACCGCGCGCAGCCGGGCCTGGGCCGACTCCAGGGCCTGTTCGGCGCGCACGCGGGTGGTGACGTCGCGGCCCGCGTACACCACCTCGACGCCGCCGTCGGGCCCGGCAATGCGGCGCGCCAGCGCCTCGATCCAGACGAAGTTGCCCTGGGCGTGGCGGGCGCGGTGGAGGATGGTGGCGTCCCCGCCCTCGTCCACCAGGCGTGCGAACGCCGATTTCACCGCAGGCAGGTCGTCGGGGTGCACCTGTTCCCAGGTCTGCAGCAGCATCTCGTTGGGGTCGGTGCCCAGCATTTCCTGGGCCGACGGCGACACGTAAAGGCGGGTGCCGTCCGGGCGCAGCCGGATCACCAGGTCGCTGGCGTTGTTGGCCAGCGTGCGGTACTTGAGCTCCTTCTCGCGCAGCTGCGCCAGCACCCGCTGCAGCCGGGAATGGCTGCGGCGCTGGACCACGAAGAAGGTCGCCAGGGTCAGCAGCGTGGCGAAGCCCAGCGCCATCAGGATGCGCCCCTGCCGGTTGGCGCTGGCCAGGGCGGCCTCGCGCTCACGGGCCAGGGCCTGTTCGCCCTGCAGCCGGGTGAGTTCGTTCTCGCGCTCGGCGTACTTCAGGCGGGCGTCGAAATCGTCGGCGGCCTGCAGCCGCTCGTTCTGGGCGATGGCGTTGTCCAGCACCAGGTAGCGCTGGAACAGCGGCGCCAGGTCAGGACCGCCCGGGTCGAAGCGCAGCAGCACCTGCACCAGCTCGCGCGATACTCGCAGTTCGTCGCTCTGCAGTTCCAGGCCGCGGAACGACTGCTGGGCGGCGCGCAGTTCGCGCGTGGCGCCCTTGCCGTCGCCGGCATCGGCCGCCGCCAGGCCCAGCACTTCATGGCCCAGGCCGGCGAGCTGCGAATTGCGCAGCTGCCCCGCCATGGCCAGCACGCGCTCACCGTTGCGGCGCTGGATGGCCAGGTCGCCCACGATGCGCGCCACCCTGGCGCCCTCGAGGTAGAGCTCGGCCTCCAGCTTCGGGTCCTTCAGGCGCTGGGCCAGCTGCGTGGCCTGCTGCAGGGAAACGTTGGCCGCCTCCACCTGGTCGAGCTGGGCCTCGGCGCGGGCGCGGTTGCGCAGCAGGCGCGCGCGCATGGCCAGGCCTTCGTCCTCGCCCAGCACGGCCAGGCCGCGCTGGGCGTACTCGGCCGCCAGCGGGTGCTTTCCCAGGGCATAGCTCATGGACGAATAGGCCAGCATCACGTCGGCCAGCAGTTCGGCCTGCGGATCGGACTTGAGCATCAGCTCGGCGTCGCCCAGCAGGCGCGCGCCGCGCGTGTAGTCCTGCATCGCCAGCCGCGCCCGGCTCTCGGCGATCAGGCCGCGCACGGCCAGGTGCGGCACGCCGGCCTCGGTGGCGGCGGAACGGGCATTGAGGCCGGCTTCGCGCTGGCAGTCCCAGTCGGCCACCACGCGGCAGGCGTTGGCCTGGGCCAGGTAGAGCAGCGCCACTTCCCGCTGGTCGCCCTTGAGACGGGCGGCGATGATGGCGGGGGAGAGTTCGCGCAGCACCGTTTCGGGCTCGATCAGGGCCCGCAGCTCCAGCGGATGGCGCTCGATGGTGTCCGCGCGGCCGGCGGGTTTCGCTGCCGCGGTCGCGGGCACGGTGGTCGCGGGTGCCGTGGCCGGTGCCGCGGCAGCCGCCATCGCCGGAGCGGGCAGAAGGCAGGTCCAGGCCAACGCGATGGCCGCCAGGGGGGTGCGGTTGCCACGGTCCGCCAGCATGCCTTGCCTGCACTCTCGGGAATCAGCGCCCAGCCTACTCCGCGGCAAAGTCCGGCAACAACCCCGGCTGAACGAAACACGGCGGGTTTAGAGTACGGCCCAAGCCCGTCCCTGCGACCCTTGCCGCGATGACCGTCCTCCGCCGCACTTCTCCACGGGCCTCGCACCGGCCCGAACGCACCGAGGTGATGCGCCTGCCGGACGGGCGCGAACTCTGGCTGCGCCCGGTCCATCCCGCCGACGCCGCGCCCATCGCCGGCGGCTTCGACCTGCTGGGCGACGACGAGGTACGACGCCGCTACCTGCACCCGGTGAAGGCCCTGGGCCTGGACTACCTCATGCAGCTGGTGAACATCGTGCCCGGCGAGTCGTTCGCGGTGGTGGCCGCCGAGCCCTTGCCGCCGGGCGAGGCGCTGGTCGGCGCACTGGCCCGCCTGACCCGCGACCCGGGCAAGGACAGCGCCGAATTCGCCATCCTGGTGTCGCACTTCGTGGCCGGCCAGGGCCTGGGCAAGGCGCTGATGCGCCGTCTGGTGGAGTGGGCCCAGGCGCACGGCATCCGCCGCATCTGGGGCGAGGTGATGGACGACAACACGGCCATGATCCAGCTGGCCCAGTCGGTGGGCTTCCGGCGCGAACCCAGCCAGGAGTCGCCGAACCTGCTGCACGTGACCCTGGACCTGGAGCCGGTGCGCCGATCGCGCCGTTGACCCGACCGCGACCCCGGCCTGCGGTAAACTCCGCGGCCCCATGACCCGTCCCCTCCTTCCTTCCGCGCCCTTGCCCAAGGCGGGCCAGCAGCGCGCCCTGTGGCGCGCGCCGGCCAGCGCCAGCGCGCTGGCGCTGGGCCTGGCCGAACTGGCCCGCGGCCGCGACGGCCTGGTGCTGGCCATCACCCGCGACAGCCACGCCGCCCAGTCGCTCGAGCACGACCTGAAGGTGCTGTCCGGCGACCTGCCGGTGCTGCACTTCGCCGATTGGGAAACCCTGCCCTACGACCTGTTCAGCCCGCACCCGGACATCGTGTCCCAGCGCGTGGCGGCGCTGTACCGGCTGCCCACCGCGCGCAAGGGCGTGCTGGTGGTGCCGGTGGCGTCGCTGATGCAGCGGCTGCCGCCGCCCAGCTGGATCGCCGGCAACACGCTGGACCTGAAGAAGGGCCAGAAGCTCGACCTGGACGCGGAGAAACGCCGCCTCGAGGCCGCCGGCTACCGCAACGTGCCGCAGGTGCTCGACCCGGGCGACTTCGCGGTGCGCGGTGCCCTGCTCGACCTGTTCCCGATGGGCTCGGACCTGCCCTACCGCGTCGAGCTGTTCGACGACGAGATTGATTCGCTGCGCACCTTCGATCCGGAAACGCAGCGCTCCGACCACGCGGTGGAGTCGGTGCGGCTGCTGCCCGCCCGCGAGTTCCCGCTCGACGAGGCCAGCGCCCGGCGCGTGCGCGAAACCCTGCGCGAGCGCTTCGAGTTCGATCCGCGCCGCTGCCCGCTGTACCAGGACCTGAAGGAAGGCGGCGCGCCGGCCGGCATCGAGTACTACCTGCCGCTGTTCTTCGAGCGCACGGCGTCGCTGTTCGAACACCTCGCGGGCGACGCGCTGGTGGTGGTGGGCGAAGGCGCGCCGGAAGCCGCCGAAGCGTTCTGGGCCCAGACCACGAACCGCTGGGAGCAGCGCCGCCACGACATCGAGCGGCCGATCCTGCCGCCCGAGGAAATCTTCCTCAGGCCCGAACAGCTGCGCGCCACCTGGAACCAGGCGCTGCGCATCGAGGTCTGCGGCGCGGCGCACCCGCAGCGCGACAAGGCCCAGGCCATGGCCGAGCAGCCGGCGCCGTCGCTGGCGTGGAGCCAGAAGGGCGGCGACCCGGGCGCGGCGCTGCTGGGCTTCCTGCGCGGCTATCCGGGCCGGGTGCTGATGGCGGCCGATTCCGCCGGCCGGCGCGAGGCGCTGCTGGAGCTGCTGGCGTCGGCCGACCTCAGGCCGGCGCAGGTCGCCGGCTGGGACGCGTTCGTGGCCGGCGACGAACGCTTCGCCATCACCGTGGCCGCCATTGACGACGGCTTCGCCATCAACGAACCCGCGCTGGCGGTGCTGACCGAACGCCAGCTCTTCCCCGACCGCGCCGAACAGAGCCGCCGCCGCAAGCGCGGCGCCGCCCGCGACCCCGACGCGGTGCTGCGCGACCTGAGCCAGATCACCATGGGCTCGCCGATCGTGCACGAAGACCACGGCGTGGGCCGCTACCAGGGCCTGGTGACGCTGGAAAGCGGCGGCGTCAGCGGCGAATACCTGCAGATCGAATACGCCAAGGGCGACAAGCTCTACGTGCCGGTGGCGCAGCTGCAGCTGGTGAGCCGCTATTCGGGCGCGTCGCCGGAGCTGGCGCCGCTGCATTCGCTCGGCGGCGAACAGTGGGACAAGGCCAAGCGCAAGGCCGCCGAGAAGGTGCGCGACGTGGCCGCCGAGCTGCTGGAGATCCAGGCCCGCCGCCACGCGCGCGTGGGCCTGGCGCTGAAGGTGGACCGGGCGATGTACGAACCGTTCGCGGCCACCTTCCCGTTCGAGGAAACGCCCGACCAGCTGGCGGCCATCGACGCCGTGATTTCCGACCTGGGCAAACCCCAGCCCATGGACCGCGTCGTATGTGGCGACGTCGGATTCGGAAAAACCGAAGTCGCCGTGCGCGCCGCCTTCGTCGCCGCCACGGCCGGCAGGCAGGTGGCGGTGCTGGTGCCCACCACCCTGCTGGCCGAACAGCACTACCGCAACTTCCGCGACCGCTACGCCGACTGGCCGCTGCGCGTGGAGGTGCTCAGCCGCTTCAAGTCGGCCAAGGACATCAAGGCGGCGCTGGTGCAGCTGGAGGAAGGCCGCATCGACGTGATCGTCGGCACCCACCGCCTGCTGCAGGGCGACGTGAAGTTCAAGGACCTGGGCCTGGTGGTGGTGGACGAGGAGCAGCGCTTCGGCGTGCGCCAGAAGGAAGCGCTGAAGGCATTGCGCGCCGAAGTGCACCTGCTCACGCTCACCGCCACGCCCATCCCGCGCACGCTGAACATGGCCATGAGCGGCCTGCGCGAGCTGTCCATCATCGCCACGCCGCCGGCGCACCGGCTGGCCGTGCAGACCGTGGTGACGCCCTGGGACCCGGTGCTGCTGAAGGAAGCGTTCCAGCGCGAACTCGCGCGCGGCGGCCAGGTCTATTTCCTGCACAACGAAGTGGACACCATCGAGAAGATGGCCCGCGACCTGCAGGCCCTGGTGCCCGAGGCCCGCCTTCGGGTCGCCCATGGCCAGATGCCCGAGCGCGAGCTCGAACAGGCCATGCTCGATTTCCACCGCCAGCGCTTCAACGTGCTGGTGTGCACCACCATCATCGAATCGGGCATCGACATCCCCAGCGCCAACACCATCATCATCCACCGCGCCGACCGCTTCGGCCTGGCCCAGCTGCACCAGCTGCGCGGCCGCGTGGGCCGTTCGCACCACCGCGCCTACGCCTACCTGGTGGTGCCGGACAAGAAGACGCTCACGCCCGACGCCGAAAAGCGGCTCGAGGCGCTGGCGTCGCTGGAGGAACTGGGCGCCGGCTTCACCCTGGCCACGCACGACCTGGAAATCCGCGGCGCCGGCGAACTGCTGGGCGAAGGCCAGAGCGGCCAGATGGCCGAGATCGGCTTCTCGCTGTACACCGAGCTGCTGGCGCGCGCGGTGGCGTCCATCAAGACCGGCAAGCTGCCCGACTTCGACCCGGCCACGCGCCACGGCGCCGACGTGGAGCTGCACATCCCGGCGCTGATCCCCGAGGACTACCTGCCCGACGTGCACGCCCGCCTGACGCTGTACAAGCGCATCGCCGGCGCCCGCGACGACGACGCGCTCAAGGAGCTGCAGGTGGAAATGGTGGACCGCTTCGGCGTGCTGCCCGACCCGGCCAAGCAGCTGTTCGCGGTGGCCGAACTCAAGCGGGCGGCCACGCCGCTGGGCATCCGCAAGCTGGAGCTGGGCCCCACCGGCGGCCGCCTCACCTTCCTGCCCCAGCCCACGCTGGACCCGATGTCGGTCATCCGCCTGATCCAGTCCCAGCCCAAGGTGTACGGTATGGACGGCCCGGACAAGCTGCGCATCCGCATGGACCTGCCCGACGCCGCCTCGCGCCTGCGCACCGCGCGCGGCCTGCTCGCCCTGCTCGCCAAAGGCTGAACCCCCATGCTGACCCTGACCCTGCTGTTCGCCCTGGCCCTGCCCGCCGCACCGGTGGCGACACCGGGCGACGCCACCGTGGTGGTGGTGGTGCGCCACGCCGAGAAAGCCACCGACGACCCGCGCGACCCCGCGCTGAACGAAGCCGGCAGCGCGCGCGCCCAGGCGCTGGCGCAACGCCTCGAGGTCACCAGCCTGGACGCGGTGTACGCCACGCAGTACCGGCGCACCCGGCTCACTGCGGCGCCCGCTGCCGCCAGCGCCGGCCTTGAAGTGACCGTGCGCCCGGTGGACGCCGCCAACGCCGCCACCTACGGCGCCGACCTGGCGCGCGACCTGCGCGCGCTGCCCACGGGCAGCACCGCGCTGGTGGTGGGCCACAGCAACACCGTGCCCGGCATCGTCGCGGCCATCAGCGGCCAGCCCGCGCCGGACATGCCCGAAACCGAGTACGACCGCTACACCGTCATCGTGCTCGACGCGGACGGCAAGGCGCGGGTCTTCGTTTCCACCTACTGAGCGCAACCCAACGTTGCGGCCATCCGCGCGCACGGCGTGGCATGCTGGTTTTCCGTTCTACCCGGAGACCGCGATGACCCTGTCGATCCCCCCGCGCGTGCACGACCTGGGCGGCGGCTTCACCGTCAAGCGCCTGCTGCCGCACGCCAAGGCCCGCAGCGTGGGCCCCTTCGTATTCTTCGACCACATCGGCCCGGCCGCGCTGGACGCGGACCATCCGCTGGAAGTGCGGCCGCATCCGCACATTGGCCTGGCCACGGTGACCTACCTGTGGGAGGGCGCGATCATGCACCGCGACAGCCTGGGCTCGCTGCAGGAAATCAACCCGGGCGACGTGAACTGGATGACCGCCGGCCGCGGCATCGCCCACTCCGAACGCACGCCCGAGCGCCTGCTGGGCCAGACGCAGCGCATGCACGGCCTGCAGACCTGGGTGGCGCTGCCTCGCGAACACGAAGACACCGCGCCGGCCTTCGTGCACCACCCGGCCGCCACGCTGCCGGTGGTCGAACTGCCGGGCATCCGCATGACCATCGTCGCCGGCCACGCCTTCGGCGAGCGCGCGCCGGTGGCCGTGCAGTCGGACACGCTGTACGTTTCGATCGACCTGCAGGCCGGCTGCGCTCTGCCCATTCCCGCCGAACATGCCGAGCGCGCGCTGTACCCCGTGGAAGGCGACGTGGCGCTCGACGGCGAGGCCCTGCCGCGCGATCACCTGGCCGTGCTCGAGCCCGGCACCGAGCCGCAGCTGCGCGCGCTCACCGACGCCCGGGTGATGCTGCTGGGCGGGGCACCGCTGGACGGGCCGCGCCATGTCTGGTGGAACTTCGTCTCCAGTTCGCGTGAACGCATCGAACAGGCCAAGTCCGACTGGCGCGAGGGCCGCTTCGGCCAGGTCCCGGGCGAAACAGACTTCATCCCCTTGCCCGAGCGCTGAGGCCGGGGCGCGGGGCCTGCGTCAGGCCAGCGCGGTGGGCACTTCCACCGTGCCGGTCAGGATGCGGTGCACGGGGCAGGCGTTGGCGATCTGCAGGAGGCGCTGGCGCTGTTCGTCGTCCAGCGGCCCGCGCAGGTGCACGGTGCGGCTGAGCACGTTCTTTTCCTTGCCGCGTTCGGCGAACGCCACGTCCACGTCCACGCCTTCCAGCGGCCACTGCTTGCGTTCGGCGTACATGCGCAGGGTGATGGCGGTGCAGGCCGCGAGCGCGCTGAGCAGGATTTCGTCGGGCGCCGGGCCGGTGTCGCCACCGCCCAGCGCCACCGGCTCGTCGGCCACCGCATGGTGCGTGCCGACCACCAGCTGCGTGGCGTAAGGCGCATAGGTGCTGCCGATGCGGGCGGTGGCGTTGCGTGCGGACATGGCGTTCTCCGTAAATGCGGCGGGGTTCAGAAGCGGCCGGCCTGGAAGTCTTCGAAGGCCTGGCGCAGTTCGGCCTGCGTGTTCATCACGAACGGACCATAGCGCGCCACGGGCTCGCCCAGCGGCCGGCCGGCCACGACGATCAGGCGCGCGCCGGCCGTGCGGCCCTCCACCGCGATGCGCTCGCCCGGGCCGAACACCAGCAGTTCGCCCCTGGTGCCCTCGGTGCCGGCGGCATCGTCGCCAAAGCGCGCCGCGCCTTCGTACACGTAGGCGAACGCGGCATGACCCTCGGGCACGGCCTGTTCGAAGCGGGCACCGGCCTCCAGGGCGATGTCCACGTAGATCGGGTCGGTGGCGGGCTGGACGATGGCGCCGTCAACGCCGGCCACCCGGCCCGCGATCACTTTCACGCGCACGCCCGGCGCCACGTCGGTTTCCGGGAATCGATCCGGGCCGTATTCCTGGTAGCGCGGCGCGGTCATCTTGTCGCGCGCCGGCAGGTTGACCCAGAGCTGGAAGCCGCGCATCAGGCCCTCGACCTGCTCGGGCATCTCCGAATGCAGGATGCCGCGTCCCGCGGTCATCCACTGCACGCTGCCGGGCTCGAGCAGGCCCTCGTTGCCGGCGTTGTCGCGGTGGCGCATGCGGCCGTCGAGCATGTAGGTCACGGTCTCGAAGCCGCGGTGCGGGTGCTCCGGAAAGCCGGCGAGGTAGTCGCCCGGCCGGTCCGAGCCGAACTCGTCGAGCATCAGGAACGGATCCAGCCCGTCGAATTGCCGGGTGCCGATCACGCGCGTGAGCTTGACGCCCGCGCCATCGCTGGCGGGCTGGCCGCGCAGGCGATGCTTCACGGCGCGGACGGGGCTGGGACGGGCGGACATGGGACCTCCGGGGTGGGTGGAGGCCACGAAGTGTGGCTGATTGCCCCGTGGACAAGGATGCAGGGCGCGTGAATCCCGCGTTTCCCGCCAGCGAACGATGCGAATCAGCCGCTCCCACAGGGGGTGGGGGAGCGAAACGGCTACAATTGGCGGCTAGCCCCGAGGACCGCCGATGAACACCAAGCCCACGACCGCCACCACCCTGGATCCCTACGACCTGTACGACGTGCGCTCGCTGCTCAGCGACGAGGAACGCATGGTCCAGGACACCGTGGCCCGCTTCACCGACGAGCGCGTGCTGCCGATCATCGGCGACTGCTTCGACAAGGGGCGCTTCCCGCACGAACTGGTCCCGGAAATCGCGAGCCTGGGGCTGCTCGGCCCGTCGCTGCCGGCGGAATACGGCTGCGCCGGCATGAACGCGGTCAGCTACGGGCTGATCTGCCAGGAGCTGGAGCGCGGCGATTCGGGCATCCGCAGCTTCGTCTCGGTGCAATCCTCGCTGTGCATGTACCCGATCTACGCCTACGGCTCCGAGGAGCAGAAGCGCCAGTGGCTGCCGGACATGGCGCAGGGCAAGGTGATCGGTTGCTTCGGGCTGACCGAACCGCATGGCGGATCCGACCCGGCCAACATGAAGACCAATGCCCGGCGCGACGGCGGTGACTGGGTCATCAACGGCGCCAAGATGTGGATCACCAACGGCAACCTGGCCCGCATCGCGATCGTGTGGGCGCAGACCGAGGACGGCATCCAGGGTTTCATCGTGCCTACCGACACCCCGGGCTTCACCGCGCAGGAGATCCACCGCAAGATGAGCCTGCGGGCCTCGGTCACCTCGGCGCTGTTCTTCGACAACGTGCGCGTGCCCGATGCGGCGCGCCTGCCGAACGTGAAGGGCCTCAAGGGCCCGCTGGGTTGCCTCACCCAGGCGCGCTACGGCATCACCTGGGGCCCCATCGGCGCCGCCATCGCCTGCATGCGCGACGCGGTCGAGTACGCCAAGACCCGCATCCTGTTCGACCGCCCGATCGCGGCCACCCAGGCGGTGCAGCTCAAGCTCGCCGACATGGCGCGCCGCATCACCCAGGCGCAGTTGATGTCGCTGCAGCTGGGCCGGCTCAAGGATGCCGGCCGCATGCAGCCGACCCAGGTCTCGCTGGCGAAGTGGAACAACGTGCGCATGGCGATCGA